>ERZ1292640.4301-Hain-H43-02um-R1-4301-length-10874-cov-6_pt1 | contig 10874 bp, 8 predicted proteins | sample MGYA00564404_ERZ1292640 | MGnify/ENA primary metagenome ERZ1292640 (study PRJEB36523, sample SAMEA6512636) | groundwater metagenome | collected 2019-01-08 | study: AquaDiva: Metagenomics assemblies of 32 groundwater samples | reverse complement strand
CATCCGCGCCTTCGGCAAGCGCTTCGTTGGCCGTGAAGGAGAGAGTGATTACATCGCCCGTCTTTGCCCATGTCGTACTGGCATTGTTGGATGCGATGGTCACCGACGAGAGCGTCGGGCGATGCGCATCGATGACGACATCGCCACCTGATTCAGTCACAGTCGTGAAAGCCGCATTTTCGTTGAGAACCGAGTCTATAAGCGTGACGCTCGCTGTCGGTACGGCAGCGGCGGTCACATCGAGGTCATTCTCCGAGACGGTGTAGTTGATGGAGTACGTCGTATCGCCGTTTGCCGTCAGGGCTCCCGCGAGAGTTACTCCGTTGACGACGATTGTCCCCTTTGTGTATCCATTTGCATCCGCATCAATCGTGACAGTAAACGTAGTACCTATTTTGTAGACTCCCGTAGGCATAGAGATGCTCGAAATGACCGGCGCGGTCACGTCGATATTGAGGTCGTTGGCACTCGCAGCGCTGTAGCCGATGTTACCGGCGTTGTCGACGGCCTTGGCGCAAATGTATTTCGTGTTGTTCGTTTCGGTGTTGAGTGTAAACGGAGTGGCGGACGAGAACGCTTCAGAGTATGTATCCGTGGCGTTACAAACCGCATCCGCGCTGAAGCCGTAGAAGTAAGTCGCAGCATTTCCGTTGGCTTCCGTTACCGTGAGGTTCACAGTGTCGCTGGCAACAGGACCCGCCTCGACATCCTGCGTAAACGCTATCGAGGGAAGCGTTTCGTCGTATGTCACGTTCGAGCCGCTTGTGACAGCCGTGACCTGTACACCGGCGTTCGTGGCAAGGTCGGCAAAATCAATCGTGAATGGCACTACTCCTTCTGCATCGCCGGCTTGCATTGTATATGTCGCAGTCCACACTGTCGGCCCACCCGCTTCAACAGCATTTTGTCCTGCAATCGTCACTGTCGGAGTGCCGATGGATTCGTTGGAGGTAAAGCTCACTGTGACAACGTCGCCTGTTTTCGCCCAGACCGGATCGGTGTTGTTGGAAGCGATTGTGACGGAAGAGAGGGTGGGGACGTTGGCATCGATTGAATCAGCGGCACCTGCCGGTGAAACTGAGCCCGTAAATGTCGCGCTTTGATTCGGCGCTGAGGCCGTATCGGCGAGGATAAGACCTGAAACCGGGATGTCGGAACCCGCTGCTACGTCTGTGCCGCCGGAAGCAACCGTAAACGTGGCGGTGTACGATGTACTGGTGACCGGAGTGAGTCCGCCAAGAGGAAATCCTCCGATACTCCCGCCCACGAGAGTGTAATCAACACCCGCATCATCACCGACGGTGATGGTCGCAGTCACCGTATCGCCGATATTCATCGGTGCATCCGGTATCGAGACGCTTGAGATTGTCGGCGCGGTATTGTCTACACTAAAAACCGCGTCCGACGGGTCAAAAACTAGTCCGTTGTTTGAAATAACCTTTACCTTGTACGTTGTACTGTCCGGCACTGTGTTGGTGTCCCATGAATACGTTTCAGCACTGTACGGTATATCCTCTGCGATAAGAGACTGGGTGACGAAATCATTAGTGGTGTAGACAAGCGAGACCAAATCTCCCAGGACCCCCCCCGTGGATGTCCATGTGACAGCGTGCGTATCACTCCAAATCTCGCCACCATTCGGATCAGTTAGAGTAAGCGTTGTCGGAGTCGGGTCAGCGAATGCGGTGGATACAAAAAAACCGCTGATGAGCGCGGCTGCAAAAATTATAGAAGCGATCCTGCGTGTGTTGGAAACGGGGATTCCGAAAACAGCTTGTAAGGTTTGCATATGGATTTTTTATAACAAAGTAATGAATAATTGCCGCACACGCGGGAACGCAACTGTATTCCTTTGAAATATCCTGTCCAGTTGACACCATGCCTCCACCGTGTCGCGTTCATGAATAAAACTCGTTGTTTTGCAGGAATCTCAAAAGCACTACCGCACCCTCACAGACACGCAAACCAAATGACGCAGAAGTAGAGGCGCAAAATCCCCCGTCCGTTACAGCGTCCTTTAATGATGTCAAGGCGAGGCCTTGACATCATTGCGCCGGTTGCTACTTTTTATGCATGGGCACCCGTCGTACTCAATTCGCTCCCGGCGAATGGTTCCACTGCTACACGAGAGGCGTCGACAAGCGAATCGTATTCATGGATGAATCCGATGGAACCCGCTTTCAGGCGTTGCTCTACGCGTGCAACAATATCGAACCCATCCATGTGAGCGACTTTGTTGGTCGCCGAAAGCGGCTTAATCCTGCGAATGTATTCTCGCAATCTCGCAAAAAAATCTTGGTTGATATTGCGGCTTACTGTCTCATGCCTAATCATCCGCACATACTCATGAGGGAAATTGACTATGGCGGGATTTCGACATTCATGCAAAAACTCGGTACTGCTTATACGATGTACTTCAATAAAAAGTACGAGCGGACCGGAGCCCTTTTTTCGGGTCCCTTCAAGGCGGTTCATGTGGAAAATGACTTACATTTCCGGAGGCTTATAAACTACATACACGCAAATCCCGCCGAGATGTACGAGCCCGGGTGGAAAAGGGGAATAATCAAAAATAAAGCACGTTTGAAGCGAGAGCTGAATGCATACGTATTTTCTAGCCTCATGGACTACCTGCCCGAAGAGAGGCTCCAGAACGCAATAATTTCAAGAGACGCCGCAATGGAACTGTTGGATTTCACGCCTTCATTCAACACTATTTTGAAAGACGCCCGGGACTTTTACCGGCTCGATCAAGAGCACATGGACTCGCCGACCTGACTCCGTGAGATGCCTCATGATGTCAAGGCCTCGCCTTGACATCATGAAGAGGTCCAAGAGCCCGTCCGTTGAGTTTTTAGGTCGCCTAAGAGGCTAATTTTATCGCCGAAGCCGCCACGACTTGTATGCGATAATGATGACGGATGCGAGAATGTAAAGCGCTGGTAACAGAATCATCAAAGCTTCTTGGCTCGAGGGTGAAGGAAGCCACGATCCCCCATCCGTATCGGGAGCGACCACAATAAGAAGTATGGCGATTGGGAGAGACACCGCCGTAAAGCGAACCCAGGACAAAAACAGTTGACGGTCGAAGAATCTCAAGATAAGCAAGAAAGGAAAAATGGAGGCCGAGAAGATTAAGATAGCGTGTCCGAGCGTCGGAACAAAATGATCTAAACATCCTTGCGAATCACCGAACTGGTAAACATTTGTGCAAAAACCTAATTCAAGCGGGTACGACATTATGCCGCCAATGAGGGAAAGAAATACCAGAGCGATAAGTCCCCAGTTTGTAGATATATTCATAGTGTATGTTATTGGCTAATAAACCTCTCGGCGTCCGAGAGCAATAATTGATATCCTTCATTTGTAAGCATACCACTCGTACGGCCTCGTTCTATCTCGGAGCGCAAAGTGCGCACGCGGCCGAGAGCGGCCGAGCGTTCGAGCGCCGGAGGCGTCGGGCCGACGCCGATATTCAACACTTTATTGCCTATCTTGATACCGCGCTTCGGCGCAGGCGATTCGAGCCGCTTGAGAAGCAAAGCCTTGTAGTTCTCGGAAGTAATCCAACCGAGCGTACGTGCGAGCGCGACGTCGTCCCGTATGCCTTGTTCGGTGATGGGCTCTTGTGAATCCTCCGCAACTTCCCTATCAGCTGTACCATCACTGTTGTCGTCGAGCGTCATTTCACTTGGGAGCGAGCCGCTTGAGAGATCGAGAGTCGCTGTGGTATTGGTATCGGAGGGTATGCCACCATACACCGCAATGTCCTGCGAACTCGTGCCGTCTGTTTGGGTGACAATGAGGGTGAAGGAGCCGGTGTCGGTGCCGTGCATGATGAGTTTGCCGCTCAAGCTCTGCGGAACCGAAAGCCATTGCACATCCCCATACTGCTCGTAGTACACGCCGTCAATTTCGCCGACCACCGTACCGTCTTGTAGTAAGCCTACGTAATTACCATCCGCATCTTGAAACCCGAGTGTCATAGGTGAGTGCATCTCGAACTCTAAACGCGAGAGGTTCGCGATGGGAGATGGTTGTGTGGTTGAAATATATTGGGGCAAGGGTGCCACAATTTCTTTTGCAATATTGACAATAAAATCTCTCAGCTGTGACACTTCCAGAATATTTGCGTGACGTCTTTTGGCGGAGTTAAGATCAACCCAATACTTTTTTCCCTTCCCCGCGTGTGCACTTGGCTCAACTACGGTGCCATCGCCATCAATCGTATGCTTGAGACTGAAGGATATTTTCCCGCCTTGGGCATTGCACTGATAATTGGTAAAGGTGAGGCACTCGGGAACCTTGGTGTACTCGAGCGACGAGAGAGTCGGTACACCCCACCCCGCAATTGAGATAAGCTCGACACCGCTCGGCGGCGTCCAGTTGTCGAGCGTGCGGTGCACTGAATAGGTGCGATTCATGAGTGCTGTGCTCACGATTTCCGGTGTCGAAAGGTCGCTATATGCAGGGTCGGTACGCTTCGTGTCGGTCATAAACGCGTTGAGTTTGGGCCATGTGTTAATATCTCCATACTTTTTGTTCCACTCGGGCAGAGTCGAGGCAGAGAACGTAACGACGGGGCTGGGATTGCTCTGGAGATAGCGTGCCGATGGGAGCAAATGAAAGACGCTTGGCATGGTTGCGCCGACGGCGCGTGCATCGGCCATACTAAAGAATAACGGTAATGCATCGCGCGGGAGACCTTGATCCGTGCCATGCAAAAGTCCTGCAATGGCCTTCGGCGTGCCGACCTGCGGCACGCCTACGAAAATTATTTTGTCTACGAGAGACTGTGCCTCTCCCTCGAGCGCGTTGGTCAGTGCTTTCGCGAGCAAGCCGCCGTTGGAATGCGCGATAATGGTCACTTTGCCTGTCTGTGAAGCTGCAGCAAGCGCGCGGAGTTGTTGGATGATGTAGGGCGATGAAGTCGCCGCGCGAGTGCCGCGCCAAAAGAACTTGTTGCCGTCGCGCAGGGCTCCTTTCGTAAGCAGATCTTGGTAGTCGAGCCGCCAGTCGTAGGCGATTGCCTCGAACGCGGTTATATCATGACTCGTCGTGAGCGTATTCATCGAATCGAGAAACGATTTATAGATGTTGACGACGCCATAGGCCTTGTCAACTACGTCTCCTCGCTTCGTATACACATCCGGCTCAGAAATCCCGTCGAGCGCAAGTACGGTCTCGTCGCCGAGGTCCGGCTCCCACAACCAGTCTTCCCCATCTCCTATAACGGTTTCCCGATACAGCCTGCTCGCCTGCAGCCCGGGGAGAAAGAGTACCGACGAACAACATTCTTCTATGTCGAGGACATCTGCATCCGTGATAGTGAAATGGATGGTCGTGACATATACAAGCTCGGGGGGTGGTGGCGCTTGCGCCGCGTGGACCGTTGTGCCAAAAAAGTATGCAAAAAGTCTTTTTGCCGGATTTGCTACAACTTGGAAGAGGGGTAGCTCATACACATCCACCTCGTATACACCCGCCTCCGCAAAAACAAGCTCACCGGGTATAGAATCCAGAAATTCACGATTTCCAGATTCAGAGACGGAATACAACCTCCCGAGATACGGGGCTCCTTCCGGATTGGAGCTAAGCTCAAGACGGCGCGAGATGCCAAGCGAGAGCGGATATGTCCCACCGTTTTCAAACACTTGATGGACAGTTCGTGTCTCCTCACCCGTATCGGGATCTTCGGTGATAGATACCCATTTGACGGCGAAAGAAATGGGGGCCGCAAATGCGTGCGGTGTATATGCCACGCTTACCAAGACTAGCGCAGTAAGCGTTAGCAAAAGAGAAGCCGCGCGCATCCTCCCCATATTCATGAATTCACAGTATCAGAACGCTCCCTACGCGCATTCCCCGGATGTGAATAACCGATTTAATTTCCGAACCGCATCCAGTTTTTGATGGCGCTGACCCTGCAGCAGAGACCGCAGGGAGTTAATTTTCATCAAAAACTGCTTGGGGTAAACGATGTCTCAAACTTCGCATCAAAAACAGTAGTTAATATCTCACGGGGTATAGTAGTCCGCGGCACTAACGCGCTAGAGAGGTCTGTACGGAGTTTGTGTCATTCGCGGCAAGTACGGGCCTCGCGAAGAAGAAATAATCGGCGGCAAAGAACAAAAGACACATCGAGACGAGGAGAATGCCCGCGTGGAAAGCGCGCTTGTGGTGATGCCGGCGCAACTCAAATCCCGTGTCGACGGCAAGCGCGAGTAAGACCAGAAGACCGATAAAGAAGTATGTATAGCGCATCGTGTCTTTCGGGAAGCCTACGAAAGGCGCCCAGAGAGGCCTTTCGGTCGTCGCGTCCGAGGCAAGTGCCGCAGCGAGCGCGGGCTCGGTCGTAGCAACCGCGTTTGATTGCGGAGCGGGTAAGGGAGCCGCCGCCGCGGGCTTTTTCACGGGAGCGGAGTTCGCCGGTGCCTGTTCACCGAGGACGACGCCTGTATCAGGCTGCGCGGTGGCGATTTCCGCGGGATTTGCGGGGACTTGCTGCGTTACCGCAAGAGGCGTCTTCCCTGCGGCGGGCGTCCCGAATTCCTGTACCACGAACGTGGTCAGGCGGCCCTTGTACATCCCCTGCGCGGTCGCGATACCTATCTCGGTATACTTGGGGTTCAAAAGATTTCCGCGGTGCGTCGGAGAATTCATCCATGCGGTGTTGACGTCGGCGGAATCGGAAAAATCCACGGCGAGATTCTCGCCCGCATAGGTGAATTTGTATCCCGCCTGCTCAAACCAGTGCCACGGGTCCACTCCCTGCGGCGAGATGTGGGAAAAATATCCGTAGGTGGCCATGTCGTTGGCCTTCGCCTGCGCCGCGGCGACGAGGACTGGATTTACCGTCAATGTGCCGAGGGCGTTTGCCGCACGGTCACCGTTGGCCAAGTCCACAAGTATTGCCGACACGACCGCGGCGACATTGGGTGAGCGCAACAGCATTTGTTGCAATCCCGACAGCGCAAAGACACACATGATAAGAACGCCGAACGCGCCCACGGCCGCTCCGCCGAGCCATTCGACACGGCGGCGGGCGCGCTTACCGCGCGGCAAAAGCGGCCCCGTAGAGTTTGAGCCTTTTCCGGACTGCCTTCCTTTCTTCACTCCCCTATTTTCGCATGCATTCGCCATACACAAAACCCGCGCCTGTGCGCGGGTTTTGTGTGCTTACTAAAGGGTTCGCTATGGAAGCACCGGAGGCGCGAAGTTGAGCGAAGGACAAGAGAGCATATTCACTTTCCATGATGTCGTCTTGCCTACCCATCCCGTCGGGGTGTGGTCGGTCGGGAGGCCAAACGGCACCCACGGCGCGAGGACTATCGGTAATTGGGCTATTACATTATTAATTGCTCTGATGAAGACGGTTCCAGAGATACGCGAATGCCCACCCCAGTACATATCCGATAACGAATGTCATGACGGCGAGTACCACAGCGGCAACGATGTCGAACGGCCCGATAACGATAGCGAGATGAATCATATGCGCCCACAAAATAAAGTCGTACATCGGTTGGGCAAAACCGATTAAAATTACGAGCGACCAGAGTATGTGTAATCCGCCGACAAAAAACCCGACCGTTAAGGCTGTCTTGTTCGCATTGAGCGTGTTCATATTTGAATTAAAACCTAAGGAGAAACATTGTAATAGTTGCCGGACAAATCAGTTTCATAAACGAAACCAATGATGACGAACGAACAATGAATTGTGCATGAATTGCAGCCGGTGAGGCAGCCCCACAGACAGAGTCCGACGCGAAGCGTACGCCCGCACCCCCCTTGACGTCAACGGGTAAAATCGGTGGATTACGTGTGCGTAACCCTGGGGATAAACGGTGGGTTTCAGAGCCCCCCTGAGAGGGTGGGCTTTGGCGGTAGTAATACTTTTCTATTGCATCCAGAACACGTGCGTGATGAGTTTGTTGCCGCCGCCAAGGTCTCTCTCAAAGGTGTTGTCGCGACCCCGGGCGTCTTTCTTGGTAGCTTTGCCCCACTCCGCGGCGTTGTCAAATTCGCCGCTCTGCGCCGCGGCAGAGACGCCGCGATTGCTTACCAAGGTGGCGGTAAAGGAGTTGAACGGGTCGAGATGCGCGTAGATTATCGCGAGCTCTTCATAGTCGTGGAAATTGGGGTGCTGGTTGCCAGGGCCGTAATTAAAGGTCCCTACGACGCCGCCTGAGGGCGCATTGGTGTAGTCCATGCACGTACCGAGGTTGTAGTTGCCAAAGACTTCGTCCTGGTGGTCGAGCCCGAACGCGTGCGCAACCTCCTGGCACATCACGAGATTCCGCCACGCCGGAGTGTTGTACTTGGCCGTATTGAAGTAGGTATCATTCATCTTCGCGGTTCCTTGCGTGATGTGCGTACCGCCACTTATCCAAATCTGTGCGAGGCCGAGCCAACCGTTATTGCCGTACTTACTGTTACACACCTGCACCGTGCCGGCGACCGCTTTGCAGTTTTTGGAGTTGGTAGTGCCCGCTACTACCGTGGTGTCCAATACAGTGGAGACGCTCCAGTCGGCGGAAGCCGTCGCGAGATAGGCATCCCACGCCACGGTTACGTTGTCGCCGAGTTTGAGGGTAAAAGGACTGGCTGTGCGCGCCCAGTGATATCCTCCCCACGAATGGCTTGCTTCGACGCTCGCGGCAAAAGCAAACAGCGCCAGAGCGCAGGCTGCGAGCACAAAAAAGCGGAACGCTATGGTATTTCGTATCATACAAGAAATCCCTCATCCCAAGTCTAGCGCGTTTGGCGGTACTGTAAAGTACGAATTGTGCGGTTCTATTGCCCTCTCAGGGGGTGGTCCGGGTGCTCTGGGTGACGCCTCTCGTCGCGTTCGAGCTGTGCCTGCTCGGCCTTGACCTCGTCATCCTCGAACTCGTCCATCGTTTCGCGCTTCCCTATCTGCCGCAACATAAATGCGCGCAGGGTCTTCATGCTGAAATAAAAGGCGAAAAGGAATATGACAGCGACCAAGACGCGCAACATGAATGCGACGGGCTCAACGTTTTGGTATCCGTACATGCCCCACATCGCGTAGATCACGAGGCCCGTACCCGAGACAATCGCGCTACCGAGGACGACCCACTTGTCGCGGGGATTCATGAGGGCCGCAAAGGCGGCGGCGAGCAACGCGCCGATGATGATGAACGGGAATTGCTGGCGCAGTACATCGCTATAGAGCGGGGAGAATATGAGCATGAGCGCAGCGGCGCCGAGCAATAGCTGGCGCACGGAATCGCCGTAGTAGTGAGGAATGTGCCGCGGGCCTGTATTGGTGGTACCCCAAAAAAAATCGGCTAATCCGCCGTCGCCGCCGCCACCACCCCCGTCTCCGCCGTCTGACATACCTTTATGATGCCATGTCAGCGGTATTCCGCAATAGAGAGTACTGCCTTCATATCGTCATTCTTGGCCAGTCCTATGGGGCGCTCGATGCGGCACTTCTCACAACGCTGAATGATGCGGTATTTGCCCGTCGAGCCCTCGAGCGCGATGGGCTCCATCATGCCTCCGCAAGTCGCCGCCCTGTCGCCCGGCTCCACGTCGACATGCTTGCTCCAGAGACATTCGGGGCAGTGATTGGTATACCCGTCACCCGTGACCGCGGTACCGCAGTGTTCGCAAGTGAAATTCTCGATGGTTCGCTTGAACATACTTAACGCACCATTGTGGCCGCCGTCCGCTGGAATGTGACTCCTGATGCGGTCGTACAACGCAGGTAAAAGACGAGTGAGCCGACACGCGTCGCGGCGGAAGTCCCTACAGTGGCTGTGCCCCGATTCATGCGCGCGATGACCGTCGTGCCCGCGCGAAGCTCACAAGGTTTATCCGTACTCATGCCGATGCTCGTCCAGGATACCTGCACGGAATCACCCCGTCTGACTTCGGCCTGTTCTACGATGATATTCACCAAGCGGTTGGCCGTGTTCGCAGCCGACGGGTCCTGAATTGCCCGCGCGAGATCTTCCGCGACGGTTGAGGTCGGTGTTTGGGTCGGTGTCGAGGGTCGCGGCTGCGAATCGGCGGCAGGCGGCTGAGTCGCGTTTTGGTTTTGTGAGGCGGGAGCCGTCTGCTGGGGTTGGGAGTATGCAGCGGGTTGAGCTATTGGGGCGGGAGGCGGGCTGAACGGGCTTGATGTGTTCACATATCCGCCGGTCGAACCGCCGAAGAGATTCGCGAACGGGCTCGTGTTGCGCGGAACACCCGGCGCAATATCGCCGGCACCTACGGCAATGGTCCCGTTACTTTGTTGGTAGGCTTGGAAAGCCTCCGCGACGCTCGAGTAACGCCCGAGAGAGCCCGTCGGCATTGACGAGCCGAGGACGACCGTATGCACGGCCCCGACGCCGTTGAAGCCGATTGCATTTGCGGTGCCGCGTGAGAGGTCGATGTCGCGGCCCGATACAAACGGCCCGCGGTCATTGACCGTGGCGACCACCGCTTGGCCTGTTTGCGGGTTGTACACCAGGACCTGCGTGCCGAGAGGAAGCGTCTGGTGTGCCACACCAAGTTCATTAGCATTAAACGCCCGCCCGTCGGCCCTTTGATTTCCCTCCCAGTACACAGAGGCAATCTGCGGAATAATGTTGCCTCTGACTTGAGAGACCTGTTCTTGCGTGAGTACACAAGGCCGGAACGTTCCGTAGCTGTTACTGACTGCATAACACCCACCCTGCCCGCTATAGAGAACGTCGCGTGAAAGCACCTGGGGCACGGCGTCTCCCGAATCCCGCGCAAACGTGTCAGGGAGTGCGGTTTGGAACCGTTCCAGGTCTCCCTCTGTGAGAACTCCGGCAAATTTTTTCGGATCGAGACGTACCTCATCAGTGAGGTTTTTGTTGAGGGTGAAGCCGAGCTCA
>ERZ1292640.4299-Hain-H43-02um-R1-4299-length-10876-cov-46_pt1 | contig 10876 bp, 10 predicted proteins | sample MGYA00564404_ERZ1292640 | MGnify/ENA primary metagenome ERZ1292640 (study PRJEB36523, sample SAMEA6512636) | groundwater metagenome | collected 2019-01-08 | study: AquaDiva: Metagenomics assemblies of 32 groundwater samples | reverse complement strand
AAGGGTCCGAGTTCGCCTAACGACGAGAAAGGGGCAAAGTAAGTGACATTAGGCTTGAGCTTGCGTTCCGGCGCCATCCGGCAGCAGGCCTCCAGGTCGTCCAAGGCGGATAGTAGTCGTTCGATGTTGTCAGGATCGCGCGAATGGACCACGTCCAGATCGAAGGTAGTCACTGGGGCGCCGTGGAGAGCGGCGCACACGCCGCCGACAACAATGAAGTCCACCTGGCGCCGGGCCAGGATGCGCAGGACGGCCAGGAAATCAGGGCTGGGGCTTCGTTTGCGCGGCACGCAACCTCGCCAGCGAGCGCACGGTCCGCTGGAGCGCCTGAAGCCGCCGGGCCGGGGTGAGCGACAGCATCCAGCGGATCAGTGTCAGATCCACCCCGTCCTCGCTGTAGGCCCGAGCGCCATCGCCTGCGCCGGCAGCGGCATCCTTCTCGCCCGCGGTCTCCATAACTTCTCAGCTCACCGCATATAGCATGACTCCGCATTCACGCCCTCTGCACCCGGCATAACCGCCGCGGGGCGTATACTTCTCCCATGCCTGAATGGTTCGAGAACGACGCGTTGTGGGAGGCGCTGGCTCCCTTTCTGTTCAGCGCGGAGCGCCAGGCAGGCGCGGCCGAAGAGGTGAACAAGGTCGAGAAGCTGCTGGGCCTCGAACCGGGCGCGCGGGTGCTGGACATGTGTTGCGGCCCGGGCCTGCACGCCATTGAGCTGGCCAGGCGAGGGCATCACGTCGTCGGAGTGGATCGCACGGCCCGCTATCTGGAGCTGGCCCGTAGACGAGCTGGCGAGGGAGGGTTGGCGATTGAGTTCGTGCAGCAGGACATGCGTTCGTTCTGCCGTCCTGGCGCCTTCGACGCCGTCATAATTATGTACACCTCGTTCGGGTATTTCGAGGTCCCATCCGACGATCTCCAGGTCCTTCGCAATCTCTGCACGTCCTTGAAACCGGGAGGCCGGCTGCTCATCGAGATAGCGGGCAAGGAGGTCCTCGCGCGTGTGTTCCAGGTAAAAGACTGGCTCCAGCTCGAAGACGGCTCCCTGTTCCTGGCGGAGCGCAAGGTCGGCAAGGACTGGGGTTCGCTTCAAAACCGCTGGATACTGATCCGCGGCTCGGCTCGCCAGGAATTCAACTTCGAGCACCGTCTGTATTCAGGAACCGAACTGGGCCAACTCTTGCGCGACGCCGGCTTCAGCGCGGTGACGTTGCACGGCGCGGTGGACGGCAGCCCATACGATCTCGCCGCACAGCGCCTGGTCGCTCTGGCGCGGAAGTGAGGCGGCGCCCGGATTTAATTGGTGAAAGCGTAGCCTGTCACCGAATTAAGTCGCCGAAGGGGGCCAGCAGCGCGTACTTGTTCTGCCAGGTGGTGTACATGATGCCGACGGCGCCGGGGGTCTCATCCAGCGCCGCCAGCCAGCCCTTGGGGTTGTCGAGCGTGTCGCCGTCGTAGTAGGCGCCGGCCAGGGTGCGGAAGCCGAGGCCGGAGAAGTGGGCCAGGCTCTCGCGCCGCTTCGCGTAATACCAGGTGACGATGCCCAGCTCGCCGGGGACGTGCTCCCAGGAGCCGGTGTAGTCTCCGTCCACCAGATAGTAGTCGGCGCGGGCGTTGTGGTTGGGGTCGAGCATGTCGGACCAGATGAAGATCTCGGCCTCGGGGTTGGCCTCGCGGAGCATGAGGAACTGCTGGGTGATGCAGTCGCCGAGGATCTGGCCCATGGTCATGCCGCGGCGCTTGCAGGCCTCGTCGGAGCCGCCGGCGCGGATCTCGTCCATGCTGAGCAGGAAGAAGCGGCGCGGCCCGAGCAGCTCGTGGATCAGCCGCACCTGCTCGCGCCAGATCTCGTAAAGCTGCGGCTCGGACATGCAGACGCTGACCTGGCTGTCGTTGACCGACATGCCGTGGTAGTAATCGACGCGCAGCCGTTCGCCCTCGCGGATGCGGCTGCCGGGGAGCAGGCGGATGGGTGGCGGCTCGTGGTCGAAGCGGAAGGTGAGGCGCGGGTCGGCGACGGGAACGTAGTCGCGGCCTTCTTCGTACTCCAGGCCGCTCTCGTCGCCGCGGACGCGGACCGGCGTGCCGGGGCGGCGGACAATGTTGAGCAGGCCGATCTCCTCGACGCGCAGGTCGTCCACCCAGAACTTGCCGGACCTGCCGGCCCACACGCCGACGTAAATGCGGACGCGGTCGCGGTTGGCGCTGTTGAAGCCCCAGGTGAGCTGCCGCCAGTCGGCGGTGGCCGGGAGCAGCGGGTCCCAGGGCGCCAACGCGCGCGAGGCGGTGTCCAGCACCTGGAGGCGGAAGGCGCTGGCCGGGGCCAACTGTTCGGTCTTCACCCAGAAGCTGACGCGGTACTGGCGATACGGCTTGACCTCGATCTCCTGCATCAGACGCGCGTTGCCGGCCGGATGGATGGGAAAGTTCTCGAAGCGCAGTGAAGCGGCGCCCTCCTTCACAACCTCGGTGTCCACGAACGTAATCTTGCCGGGCTCGTCCTGGAGCCGGTAGCCGTTGAGCTTGTGCCCGTCGTACTCCTCCAGGCCGCCGTTCAGCAGCGCGACGGGCGGATCGGCCACCAGGCGCGCCTCGCCGCCCGAGGCGACGAACAGCGCGTCGCGCACGGGAAGGCCCTCGGCGAGGTTGCGATTGTGCGAGATCACCGAACCGCCGTAGCCCGCCGAGAAAATCTGGGGGATCAGTTCGAGCTGAAGCTCATCGCAGATGGCCTTGACCCGCTTGACCCGCTCGCGGTAGGCGACCGGTTGCAGGTCGAGCCGGTCCAGGCCGGCAGAAAGCACCAGGCCGTTCAGGCCGTGGGCGGCGGCGGTGGCGGCGATGGAGCGGATGTCCTCGACGTCGCGGTCGTTTTGAAGCCCTTTCGCGACAAAGACCCAGCGGTAGGGATAGACGTTGCCCTGGGGCCAGGCGGGCTGGCTGATCAGTGCCAGGGCGAGCGGCAAGAGCAGGCGGTGCATGGCGGGATCAACCACCGATGTGCCCTCCGGCCGAGCGCTGGGCCTCGATGAACGTGTTGACGTTGGCTTTATCGATGAGGGTGGCGCCGGTGTCCACTCCGGTGGGGATCGGCGAGAAGGTGTCCTGCTCGAACTTGACGTCCAGCGACGGCGGCTTGTGGTGGTGGAGGTCGTCGAGCATCTTCAGGCCGTAGAAAGCCATGGTGAAGGGCTTCTGCGCGATGGTGGCGGCGATCAGACCCTTCTGTATCCACTCGAGCGTCCGCTCATGGGTGTCCATGGCCACGACGAGCTTGCCGGTGATCCGCTTGCGGTCCAGCACCTCGGCCACCTCGGCGCAGGCAATGGCCTCCAGACAGACGAAAGCGTCGGGCAGGGGGCCCTTTTCGGCCATCTCCATGGTCTTGTCGAAGGCGATGCGCGGGTCGCCCTTGATGTCGATGACCTCGGCTAGCTTGATCTGGGCGTGAGTGGCTAGGACAGCCTTGTACCCTTGCAGGCGCTCGTTAAGGTTGAGCTGCTGGGGCATGGTGTAAATCACCACGCTGCCCTTCTCTTTCAGGTGATCGACCACGACTTTGGCGCCCATCATCCCGGCGTCGTAATTATGGGTGCCGATGAACAGCAGCCGCTTGCTGGCGGGCGCGTCGGAGTCGATGGTGATCACGGGAACGCCCTGGGCGATGGCGGCGTTGATGTCCGTCGCCAGCAGGATCGGGTCGGAGACGGAGATCAGGATACCGCTGGGCTTCTTGCCCAGCACGCGGCGGAACTCCGCCTGCTGGGCTTTGGGGTCAAAGCTGTCGGGTCCCACCATCTCCGCCTGCACACCCAACTGAGTGGCCGCGCGGACCAACCCGGAGCCGGCGGCCTGCCAATAGGGGATCTTGACGTTGGTGACAACCAGCCAGTATTTTTCCTCGGGGCCATGCTGGGGCTTGCCGCAGTCGAGCAACGGGAGCACCAGCACACAGAACAACAGCGAACTCACCAGAATCTTGAGGCGTTTCATGCGGGTCCTCCGGGGCGAATGCTGCGCCCCCAAAGTTAGTGCCGAAAGCCAGTATAGACCATGCGGGACACGGCGCGCGGACGGCCGGATTACTCCGTGTGCTTGGCCTTGGTCCTGGCCGCGGCAACCGCAGCCGGCGGCTTGGGCCGCCAGAAGTCGGGCGCGGCTGAAACGACCGCCTGGGGCGGATTGCTCAGCTCCGGCACGTAACGGTGGATGAAGGTCTCGCTGGAGAGGACGGCCTCCCGAGCTGCCGCGGTGTACCTCCGATACCCTTCCTCACCCAGCAGTTTCGGCAGCGGCGTCAGCGGCTCGTCGAACGCGGCCAGCGAGCCGGCGGGGACAGTGATATAGAACACCGTGCCCTGCTGGCCTCCGGCGCCCTGGGAGACCAACACTGGCGTTTTGGAATCGGCGCGCTCAGCGGCCTCCTTCATAGCCTGCAACTGCTCCTGGTAGTCGCCGAACCGGCCGGGCCGAACGCGCACCAGGGTGGTTCGCAGCCAGCGCGATTGGCCCACGAGCCGCATGATGCCCTCCTGGTCGGACGGGGCGTTTCGGCTGAGCTCGGGCCGGAGCCGCCGCAGCTCGCCGCGCGCGCTGATGACGCAGTTGTTCATCTCCTGCATGAGCTTGGACGCCAGGGCCGGGCCGCCGGCCTTGGTCATCGCGCCCATGAACGCCTCATAGGCCTTCTCCAGGTCGGCGTGGTTCTGGCGCAGGCTGGAGAAGTAGACCGTGTTCGCTTCGCCCCAACTGATCTCCGAGGCCAGCCAGGTGTCTCCCTGGTGGCGCCGGTTGATGTCCACCATCTTCTTGATGACGGCGTCGAACTCGGCGCGCTTCTCCGGTCTCACCTTGACTACGAACACGTCGAGCAGACCGCCTTGTGTCTGCGCGAGCGCCGCCGCTGAAAACAGAACGGACACGACGAGTGTCCGGTAAATCTTGGTACGCATCCTCTTTTCCTCCTCTGTACTCGGTTCGTCCCGATCGGATCTTTGCCCAGCGACCGAGGCGTGACCGTGGGACTATTATACTCTATAGGCGGCCTGGCTACTCCCCCAGCGCCTTTTGCGGACGCGCCGCACCGCTCTCTTGCCGGAGTTGCTCCAGTTCTGCTGCTCTGATCCGCCGCCGTGCGCGGTGAGATCATGACCGGGGACGCCCTTGGAGGAAGACATGGTAAGCCGCAAATGAACGCGGGGCAATCTCAACGTGAAATGCCATGCTTGTTCCGGAGTTGCTCCAGCGCCTGGCGTGCCGGCTGGCCTTCACCGCGCTCGAACTGAGCCATGGCTTGCTTGATGGCGGCTACGGCTTCCGCCCTGTCGAGCCGTTCCAGGAGCTCCTGGTAGCTCCTGGCGGCCTGGCTACTCCCCCAGCGCCCTGGCCACCCGCAGGCGGAGCGTTTCCAGATCGGCGTTGGCCAGCCGCTGGAACTGGAGCGCGCCGGCGTCCAGATCGCCGGCGCCGCGGACCTCGCCCGCGAGGTCCACCGCGGCCGCCACCGCCCGGCTGACCGCCTCGCGGTCCCAGCCCTCCTTCCGCGCCAGCAGCGCCAGGTACTCCACGTCCTGCTGCCCGCGCCGGTAGGCCTTAAGCCGCAGCGAGGCGAACGGCTCGTTCCGGCCGAACTTGCTGCCGGTGTAGAACATGGTCAGCGGCTCGGCCCGCTGCCAGGCCTCCGGTCCCACCACCGTGTTCCACGGCACCAGCCCTTCGCCGCCGGCCGCCCAGACCCGCCAGCACCACGCCCGCATGCTTACATTGGTCTCGCGCGGATGGTTGCTTGAGGAGTAATTCCAGTACTCGCGCCCGTAGCGAATGCGGTCATCCATCAGATAACGGTTCTTGCTGAAGAACCGCTTGCTCATGACGTTCAGGTCGATCTGGCCGGCCAGCAGGTCGCGGATGAAGTCGATGTAGCTGATGTCGGTCCGCCACACGATCGGCACGTCGGGATACTCGGCGAGCCAGCGCTTGGGCAGGTGCCCGAAGAAGCTGAGCGCCCGCACGTCGTCGCGGTAATTCGGCTCGTCCAGCAGCCACCAGCACACTCCGCGCCCGCCGCGCGCCGGGTCTTTGTAGAAATGCTTGTTGTTGAAGTAAATCTGGTACTTCGTCGAGGTCCAGCCGCGCTCGCGAAAATGGCGGGCGAACTCGCGGGCGACGGCCGAAAATCGGTCCTTGTACTCTTCGGGGAATCCCTCCTCGACCGGCCCCGCCTCCAGGCCGTGCTGCGCGATCAACTGCCGGTAAGCTTCGGTAGTCGCCGGCGCCGGGTAGTTATTCCACTTATAGTTAGCGCGTAAGTCGCCGGGCCAGTTTTCGAAGAAATTCAGGTACAGGTTAGTAACCGGGACGCCGGCGCGCGGCAGGCCGGCGAAGGCGGAGCCGTCCACCAGCGGCCCGAAGTGCGCGTCCCAGGCCTCCCAGCTCGCCACCGTGGTCTCGGCGCCCTGGCCGGTGAGCGGCGGCGAGTAGTCGGGTTCCAGCGAGCCGGAGTGCGAGTAACCCAGGATGTTCAGGTTCGCGCGGTGCAGGTGGGCGAGGCGGTGGTAGGCGTGCACCAGGCGGCGGTATTCCGGCGTGCCGGTGCGCAGGCCGTAGCCGGAGCTGACCCCGCCATAAGCGTTCAGGTCCACCACGAAGCTCAGCGTGTCGGGCAGGGCCAGCGGCAGCACCTCAACCTCGATGGCGATTTCGCGGCTCAGATCGGCGCCGGCGCGCACCAGGAGCCGGCCCGTGTGCGTCCCCGGCTCGGCATCGCGGGGAATGTAGATGTCCACGAAAACGGGCTGCACGGTCTGGCCCGGAACCGGATTGTCCTTGGCCGGCAATTCCAAAGGCCCCGTCAGGGGGATCAGCGGCTCCGGGTACCAGGGCCGCGTCTCGCTGGTGTCCTGGTCGTCGGGCACGAACCACTCGCGGTAGAGCTGGATCGCGCTGGTTTGCTGAAGAACTTCCGGCAACTGGCTGGCGCCGAACAGCGGCTCAGTCACGCTGACTTCGATACCCGCCAGCGGCTGGGGGCTTTCGATCGCAAGCTGGAAAGCGACAAACTCATTGCGCGCCCCGCTCAGCCGCACCGTGCCGCTGGCCGCGTCCCAGACGGAGTTCGCGCTTCGGTGATCGGGAAAGTCCGATTGCTCCAGCAACGCGCCCGTCTTCGGGTCGATCTTCAGCAGATCGGGGATGGCCCAGATGGCCGGAGCGGATTGTGGGTTGTGGGCTGTGGGCTGCGGGGGGCCGGCGGCGAGTTGCGGGAGTTGCGGGAAATCACGGCTATAAGCGCGGTAGTGACCCAGCGGGCTGACCGGGCCGGCGTTGCCGGCTTTGTCGGTGGCCCGCGCGGCGAAGTAATAAGCCTCGCCGGGCTTCAGCCCCTCGGCGACGGCGATCACTTCGTCGCGGAGCGAGTTGCCGATGGCCAGCGCATGCGGCTTCGGCGCCAGCGGGTTCAGGCACCAGCGCGGCACCGCGGCGGCGGAGGCGAAGTTCGCCTCGGTGATCGGGCTCTGGCTGTAGCGCAACTCGTACCGGGTGGCGATGCCCTGGCCGTTGTCGTCGCCCGCGCCGCCGAAGCGCAGAATCACGCTGCCCGGACTCAGCGTCGTCCGCCCCAGCGCCCGCGCCTCTTCCGGCGAGCTGTCGCTCGCCCCGTCGCCCGGCTTCAGCGACCGCACCGCCGCCGGCGGGGTCTGATCCGAGCGCGTGCCCTCCAGGATCAGCGAGGCGGCGAAGCGGCCGTGCCGGCTGCCGATGGAGTGGCGCCCCTGTGCCTGGCCCTTCTCATCGGTCAGCAGCAGCCCGTACTGGTCCCCGCTCGCCAGCGCGTTGGCGATTTCCACCGGCAGGTCCGCCTCGAACCACCCCTCGCCCACGTCGCGCGGCTGAAGGTAGGTGTAGAGGCTGCCGCCCGGACCGAACACCACGTCGGTAAGATCCGAGCCGCGGTAGGACCACGGCTGCTGGTCCAGCCGCGCGAAGAAGTAGTTGGAGGCGCCCGGCTGCGCCCGCGCGGTCGCCTGGCTTCCTTCCGCCCACGGGCCCGACCCGCTGATCGTCGAAACGCCGATGGTGTGCAGCGGCACCGGATTCGCGTTGCGGTAGAACCTGAGCGTCACCTTCTCAACCGCCAGCCCTTTGGCGGCCGTGGTGTCGAAAGCGAGCAGCGCAAAGTACTCCCGCCCCTTGATGGTCAGCCAGTTGGCCGTGCCGAAGTTGAAGAAGGACTCGGTGTCCTCCAGCGTCTTGTAGTCCCAAGGGGTGGCGTAAACATGGCTGTCGGCGACCACCGGGCAGACGACGCGCTCGGCGACGGCGGCCGGCGCCAGAAGCGCCGCACACAAGGCGGCCAGCATTCGGTTCCGCATAGCCAGCATTATTTCAGAAACCGGTAGACGTGGACCTCGTTGGGTCCGAACCAGTCGCTGAAGCCGCCGCCGGAAACGGCCACCTTGCGCGGCTCCTCGAAAAGCACGTCGCCGCCGGTCACGCTGGCGGGCAGTCCGCTGAACTTCACCTGCACAGTCGAGCCTTCCCGCTTGGCCGCCAGGATGAAAAGGTGAGGTCCCGCCTCGCGCGCGCAGAATTCAACGTCGGCTGCGCCTTCCATCTTCACCGCCAGCTTGGATTCCGGCGCGATCAGCGCCGGGTAGAGCGGCCCGTCCGGCGCCAGTTCTTCCAGCACCGGCTTCAGCACGCGGTAATAGAAGGTCCAGTTCCAGCCCAGCTTGCTGTCGCGGTCATTCAACGCCACCGCCAGGTCGCCGCCGAAGTAGATCAGCCCGCGTGCGCCGTTGATGATCGACTGGTAGGTCATGTAGCGCTCTTCCGGCAGCGTCGGGAAACGCAGCGTCCGGCCCGGCTTGATCACGCCGCTGAAGGCGATCTGGAGCACCATCCAGAACGGCTTGCGCCCGCCGGTGATCTCGCGCATCCACCTGGCGTAGTCGCCCACCACGCTGATGTTCTTATTCGGCAGGTGGGAGTGGACGCCCGGCGGGTAACTGATCGGGTAGATGTCCAGCGCGGCAATGTCATAGGCCGGATCGTACCGCTTGAGGCTCTCGATGGCGCCGCGCGGCGCCTGGGTGATCCACACGGGGTGATTGGCGTCCAGCTCGCGCACGATGTCGTAGAAGCGCTGCACGCGATCCACCGGCACCTTGCCCCATTCGGGCTCGTCCTCGCCCTTCCAGCAGAATAGCCCGGGATGACCGCGGTACTTCGTCACCACGCGGCGCAACTCGGCTTCCTTGGCTTTGTCCTCCGGCCCCAGGGCCTGGAGATCCGGCAAGGTGATGGCGCCGAAGATGCCGGCCGCGGCCGAACGCTCCAGGATGTGGTCGAGCGTCGCCTCGGTCTCCGGCCCCCACTGCCCCTTCGCCGGCCCGGTGCGATGGAACACCGTGCCGGCGCCGCGGAGCTCGGCGTAGGCGTCCCGCCCCTCCGGCGTCTTGCCATCGGCCGGCGGCGCCTTGGTGAAGCCGATCGGGAACACCGGCTTCCCATCGATCAACTGCACCCCATCGGAGCGGATCGACACACGAGGCTGCGCGGCCAGCGCGACGGCGACAAGCAGAAACGCAAGCACTGCTGGCATTCCCTCACCTCCTCAATTCATCCAGAATCAGCACATCCAGATTCTTTATCCGGCGGAAGACCGGGTCGTTCGAGACGAAGCCGGTCGCCTGGCGAACCAATGCGGTGGCCGCCTGAATGCTGTCCGGCGTCTTCAGATTGAACTCCGCCCTCAACTGGGCCGCGCGGTCGGCAATGGCCAGCGTCACCTCCGCCCATTCCAGATTCGGATACGTAGTTAACAGCGCATAGAATCCGTCCACCAGGTCGTTCTTCTGGAGCCGGTAGGGCTGTAGCAGCAGCTCCAGCATGGTGAGGGTCGAGGTGACCGCCCCGCCCCGGGTGCCCCGCAGCCAGGTGAAGACCGGCTCGACCAGCGTGAGGTATCGCTGGTGCGCCTCCATGAAGTAGATGAATACGCTGGTGTCGATCCCGACCTTGCCGTGCCGATCGAGGAAGCGCTGGACGCTCGGCCTGCTCACCGCCAGCTTTTCCTCTCCTCGGCGAGGTAGCCATCGGGATAGAGCGCTTTGGCGATCCCGCGGATCGCCCTCGCGTGATCGTCGGGTTTTCGGAGGAAGATCGCCGTGCGGCCGCGGATCACGACCAGCACGGTGTCGCCGGGCTTGATGCCCAGCGCCTCCCTGGCCGCCCGGGGAACGACGATCTGGTTCTTGCTGGAGAGCTTCGCCTCGGGCATCGCACTTTACATTCTAGCAGAAAGTAAAGCGCCCGCCTGGCCCGTCCCTCCGCACGGGTGCGCGACCCAAAAGTGGTGGACGGCATGGACCCCATGCTGAGCCGCGACCGCAGGGAGCGGTTACCGTCAGGGTTCGGTCTTCTCGAGGACATACCGAATCGCCGCCGACACATTCTCCCGCTTCCACAGCCACCGGGTGCTCCCATGCCGTGCCCACCGCTTTCGACTGGGTTCATCCAGCCCCATTCGGTTCAGGCAGCGGCTGGCGTAGGACTTCAGGTCATTCATGACTCTCTCGGGGCGAGCCTCCGCTTCCACCACGATGTGAACGTGGTTGGTGCGCACGTGGGCAGCCAACAGGCTCCCATGGCGCTCGGAGCATCGCTCCAGCAAGGAGGCCAGCACTACCTCCCGGCGGCTTCCGTCCATGCCATAGGGCGGCTGATCCATCAATTGCCGCTCCGCGGAAACCCGCTTCGGATCGGCTTCGATCGGACGGCTTCCGGGCAGATTATGCCCTCGATCGACGGAACCGGATTCATCGCCGTGCAAGTGGCAGCCGTAACAAGCGGTAGAGATGACCACCGCTC
>ERZ1292640.4298-Hain-H43-02um-R1-4298-length-10877-cov-5_pt1 | contig 10877 bp, 6 predicted proteins | sample MGYA00564404_ERZ1292640 | MGnify/ENA primary metagenome ERZ1292640 (study PRJEB36523, sample SAMEA6512636) | groundwater metagenome | collected 2019-01-08 | study: AquaDiva: Metagenomics assemblies of 32 groundwater samples | reverse complement strand
GCTCTCGACGGATTCAACCTCGCCGATGGGCACCGGCTCTCTCTTCTTAAACTTAAGCAGGCTCCTTAAAGTTGTAGGATTGCTCGACTGGTCATTTATCAGGCGGGCGAATTCTTGATATTTCTCATAATCATTAGCTCTGGCTGCATCCTGTAAAGCCGCGATACTCTCGGGATTCCAGAGATGGAATTCTCCGTCTTTTTTCCATTGATAAACCCCACCGCTGGGCAGGCACAACTTCTCTGTCTTTCTTTCGGCAAAAGCCTCCCTGTGTTTTTCTATCGTCTCATCTGCTATGCCCGTAAGCCCAACGCCTGAAATCCTCGACACAGTGCCGGTGAAATATTTATCGATAAACTCGTTATCCAAACCCAACGCCTCAAATATCTGCGAGCCGCGGTAACTGCGAAGAGTAGATATCCCCATCTTGGACAATATTTTCAATATCCCGTCGGCCAAGGCCTTATTGTAATTTTTAAACGCGCTCTTACAGTCTAAAGAAACTTCTTTTTCTTGAATGAGATATTCTATCGCCTCATAGGCAAGGTATGGGTTGACACAATCCGCTCCGTAACCGAAAAGCAAAGCAAAATGATGCACCTCTCTGGGCTCGGCGCTTTCAACTATTAGCGCCGCCTGCGAACGGATAGTCTTTTTTACCAAATAGTGATGAACAGCGCTGGTTGCTAAAAGCGCAGGCAGAGCGATATTATCTTTATCCACTCCTCTGCCGCTTAATATTAAAAAAGAGTAGCCTTTTTCAATGGCGTATTCTGCCTCGGAACAGATCCTCTCTAACGCGCGGGGAAAACCTTCTCTGCCGCCTGAAGCGTCAAAAAAAGTATAGATCGTCTTAGTCTTAAATCCGTTTACGCTTATATCGCGTATTTTCTGCAGCTCATCGTCGCTCAATATGGGATTAGCAACCCTTAACTTATGGCTGTGGCGCGGGGTCTCCTCGAGGATATTCTTCTCGGGGCCGATAAAACTCTCCAGGCTCATCACGATTTTTTCCCTTATGGAATCCATAGCCGGATTAGTGACTTGCGCAAATAACTGTTTGAAATAACGGTAAAGCATCTGTGGCTTTTTAGACAAAAAGGCAGGCGGCGTATCATCGCCCATAGAACCCACAGGCTCTTTGCCTTCCTGCGCCATCGGCGCGATGATCATTTTCAGGTCTTCCCTCGTATAGCCAAAAGCCGCAAGAGAAGAAATTATATCTTTGGATTTCAGGCCTCCTGATCCACTTGCAGTAAGCTTATCCAAATCCACCATGCTCTCTTCATTCCATTTTCCGTAAGGGACGCGCGCGGAAACCCTTTTTTTGATCTCTGAATCTTCAATGATACAGCCTGATTGGGTATCGATAAAAAACATTTTTCCCGGTTTAAGCCTTCCGGAAACCTTGATATCCGAAGGCACAATATCCAAAACCCCGGCTTCAGACGCCATCACCACAAAATCGTTTTTGGTTATAATGTAGCGGGCAGGCCTAAGGCCGTTACGATCAAGCACCGCTCCGATATTTTTTCCGTCGGTAAAGGCAATCGCAGCCGGGCCGTCCCAGGGCTCCATAAAACAGGCGTGATATTTATAAAAATCCTTGAGCTCCTTATCCATAGAATTATCGTGTTCCCAAGCGGCAGGGATAAGCATCATCATCGCATGTTCCAGGGGCCTGCCGGATAAAACCAAAAGCTCAAAGAAATTATCTATCGCCGCTGAATCGCTTCCTCCCTCGACGATAACCGGCTTAAGCTTCTCGATATCCGTGCCGAACAACTCGCTTGCCAAAAGCCGTTCTCTTGCGCGGACGCCGTTTATGTTTCCGCGCAGGGTATTGATTTCTCCGTTATGGGCTAAAAACCTGAAAGGCTGGGCAAGGTCCCATGTAGGGAAAGTATTTGTTGAATAACGCGAATGCACCAGGCATAAAGCGCTTTTTATGCTTTCATCTTTAAGGTCAAGGAAAAATTTATCCAACTGCTTGGGCATAAGCAGGCCCTTATAAGAAAATGTGCGGCAGGAAATATTTGTGATATAAAATGATTTCTTCTGTTTTAAATGCGAGGCACGGATAATATTCTCTGCCTGTTTCCTGATAACATAAAGCTTCCTCTCAAAAGCTAATATTCCTTCTATATTTTTATTCTTCTTGATAAAAACCTGCTGGAAAACAGGCTGCGCGGCTTTAGCGCCTTTGCCTATAGTAGAATCATCTATCGGGACAACCCGCCACCCTAAAAGTATCTGGCCTTCTTCCCTGATGATATTCTCAAACGCCTCTTTGCAAAATGCGCGTTCATTTGCGTCTTGAGGAAGAAATATCAAGCCTGTCCCATATTCCCCTTCAGCAGGCAGGTTTATTTTTTCTTCAGCGCAGGCCAGGCACAAGAATTCATGGGGAATCTGAATCAGGATCCCGGCGCCGTCTCCTGTATCCGGATCCGAGCCAACTGCCCCGCGATGCGACAGGCGGTGCAAAACCTCAATGCCCTGCCTTATGATAGCATTAGACCTGCGGCCTTTGATATCGCAGACAAAGCCCACGCCGCAAGAATCATGCTCGAATCTCGGGTCATAAAGCCCCTGTTTTTCCGGTAAGTTATTGTATCTCATGTGTATTAAAGCCATTTATGCTTCGGGCGCGATAAATCGCGCCCCTACAGATATGCTGACTCGCATTTTCGGGCGCCATGAATGGCGCCCCTACAGAGTAGCCATCGCGGTACGTCTGTAGGGGCCGCATTTATGCGGCCCGCTTACGACGAAACACTTGACACCTACGTTATCTTCCACTTACTCGGGTTAATCCCTAATTTCTTAATCTTAGCGCGCATGGTGTTACGGTTAATTCCCAGTATCCTCGCAGCCTTTAGCTGATTACCCTCGGTGCGCTCTAAGATATGCTCGATCAAAGGCTTTTCGATTTCCGCGAGAATAGATTTATAGAGCAGCCCTTTTTTTTCGTTAAACCAGGAATTTTCTAATTCTATTACCCTGTCTTTAATAAAAGCTAAATCCCTGATATCGCCTTTACGGACCATGCGGATCACGTTTCCCGATGCCAGGCCCTCATGAAAAGCATAACCTTCTTCAGTAAATACTTTATTCAACATCTCTTTGACTTTATTCTCGTCCGAATCGGCTATCACAATAGTAATCATTTTTTGCCTAAAATTTAATCGGCGCTGGGCATCAAAAAAGCCCTTCCTAAAGCATACCTGCTTTAAAAAGGGCGTCATCGTCCTTAAAAAAGATACCCCAAATTCTTTTTTGGGGCATCTTTGCCTTAACTTACATCGTTGTCAACATAAGTATAACATTTCAGTACTGTTTGTCAAGGCGTTTTTTTAGCGTGTGAAATCGCATAGAGAGGAAATACTAATATCGTTATTGCGAGTAACCCTCGCTTGGCGTGCCAGAGACGAAGCCCCGCCTTGGGGGGGGCTTCGTCTCTTCGTTCTAACAAAAGCTCCTCGCAATGACGCGCTGACTTACTTTATAAACAGCATCTCCCTATATTTAGGAAGGTCCCATGCGTCGTCGGAGACCACGCATTCAAGCTGATCAACGTGTTTTCTGATGTGCTCCATTACCGGCTTAAGCTCTTTGAAATAAAGCTCGGCGCGTTTTTCGTCGCTAAACTTTTTTGCTTTCTCCAGCAGCTTATCCATTTCATTGACATTGCGCCTAACGTAATAAATCTTTGTAACCACTTCGCTCAAATGCTCCTTCTTATCTTTCAGTACTGCCGCATCTATTTTCAGTCCGGCGCTTTTCTTTAATCCCACCAGCTCGTGCAAAGTCGCGGCAAGGAGTTTTTCGTATTCATAACCTGCCGGGACCACAGAGGCATTTACCATTTCCTTCAAAGTGTTGGCCTCGATCTCAAGCGTAAGGTTATACATATGGACCCAGATATGGTAACGGGCAATCAGCTCTTCTTTAGAAAGGACTTTGTATTTTTCGAAGAGTGCGATATTCTTTTCTTCAGTTAAAGCCTCCAGCGCTTCATAAGTCGCCGCGACATTAGGCAGGCCTCTTTTCTTGGCTTCTTTAAGCCATTCCTCGGAATAATTATTGCCTTCAAAACGGATTTTTTTTGTATCCTTAATAATTGAACTGATCACCTTTAAAACGCCGGAGTTAAAGTCTTTCCCCGTCGAGACAGCCTTCTTAATTTCATCGGCAACGTAATCAAGGCTCTCGGCGATTATTGTATTGACCACGGTTATCGGCGTGGCTATATTCTGAGACGAGCCCACCGCGCGGAACTCAAACTTTGCGCCGGTAAAGGCAAACGGCGAAGTGCGGTTTCTATCCGTCATATCCTTGTTAAACTTAGGCAGGCGGGCAATCCCTAAATCAATTATGTCCCTCTTAGAAACTTTGGATTTACTCCCCTTTTCCAGCATATCTAAAATCGCGCTCAACTGATCGCCCAAGAAAACGCTGATGATCGCAGGAGGCGCTTCGTTGGCGCCTAAGCGGTGTTCGTTCCCGGCGAGGGCTACGCTGGCGCGCAAAAGATCAGCATGAAGATATACCGCCCGCAGGACCCCCGCAAGCACAGCCAGAAATTGCAAATTATCCTCCGGTGTTTCGCCCGGGTTTAAAAGGTTGTTTCCTTTGTCATCTGCCAGCGACCAGTTCAAATGCTTTCCGCTGCCGTTAATCCCGGCAAAAGGCTTTTCATGCAAAAGACAAACCAGGTTATGGCGCAGGGCAACTTTTTTCATCAGCTCCATTAACAGCTGATTATGGTCGCAGGCGATATTGGATTCTTCAAAAATAGGCGCGAACTCATACTGATGCGGCGCCACCTCGTTATGCCGGGTCATAACAGGAATACCCAGTTTATAAGCTTCCTCGGCGGCTTCGAACATAAAATTTACCACCCGTTCCTTGATTGTGCCGAAATACTGGTCCTCTAACTGCTGGCCCTTAGGCGACGGGGCGCCGACTAAAGTGCGCCCTGCCATAACTAAATCCTGACGCAGGTTGTAATAATTTTTATCGATTAAAAAATACTCCTGCTCCGGCCCACAGGTAGAAAACACCTTCTTGACATCCTTATGGCCAAAAAGCTTTAACAACGAAACTGCTGATTTATTCAATGCCTCATCGGAACGTAAAAGCGGAAGCTTCTTATCCAGCGCCGAACCGTGATAGGAAATAAATATTGTCGGGATGCACAGGGTTTTTCCCAGCGTGCTTTCGATGATAAAAGCCGGGCTTGACGGGTCCCAGGCGGTGTATCCGCGGGCCTCAAATGTCGCGCGTATCCCGCCCGACGGAAAACTTGAAGCATCCGGCTCTCCCTGAATCAGCTTGTTGCCGGAAAATTTTTCAATCACCTTGCCAGGAGCGACAATAGAAATAAAGCTGTCATGCTTTTCCGCGGTAAGGCCGGTCATCGGCTGGAACCAATGCGTATAGTATGTCGCGCCTTTGGCAATCGCCCATTCTTTCATCGCGTCCGCGATTTCATTTGCCTGTCCTAAACTTATAGTTTTACCTTCGGACATCCAGGCTTTAAATGCTTCAAAAGTAGGCCTAGAAATATGCTTTCGCATCGTTTCCATGCTAAATGTGTTCACGCCGAAATAAGAAGAAACCTTTTTAGGAGAATCTATTTTTTCTAATTCCACGCCCTTAATCTTAAATAATACTTTCTGCCGGATACTCATTTCTTCCTCCTTAATGACGACACAAGTTATGGAGCGCTTTTTGCGACATAACTTGTTGTCGGAATTAACCCCGAAGCTTACCCCAAAAATATCGAAGAAATTTTTGGGGTGCTTAAGCGAGGGGTAAATTTCAAATGACAATGCCGAAATTTTCAAAATGTGCTTCTTAGACTTCATATCATACCGCCTGCCATAGTTTTAAGCAAGAAAAAACATGGTAGGCCGCGCCTATCCTATTGCCGTATGCCCCCTTTCTTCTGTCCGGATCCTGACGCAATCTTTTAATTCCAGGACAAAAACTTTCCCGTCGCCGATGTTGCCGGTCTTGGCGCCTTGGACAATCGCTTTAATTGTCGGCTCAACATAATTATCATTCACGGCAATCTCCAGCCGTATTTTTCTTAAAAGGTTTCCCGTCTCTTTTGCCCCGCGGTAAATTTCGGTAACGCCTTTCTGGCGGCCATGGCCTAAAACTTCGTTTACGGTCAGAAGGTTTACATCTGCCTTATAAAGTTCTTCTTTTACTTTTTCCAGCTTATCCGGCTGGATTATTGCGATGATCAGTTTCATTATGCCTCCATTATCCTTGCGTAGGGGCAGACCTATGTGTCTGCCCTTTAACGATATCAGGGCGAACACACAGGTTCGCCCCTACACCACATATTATTCCAGCACCGTATATGCCCTTTCCCGATGCTGGGTAAGGTCTAACCCGACTAACTCGTCTTTCTCGCTAACCCTTATGCCGATAATCAAATCAACTACTTTATAAATGATCCAGCTTACCACGCCAGTATAAACTACTGTGGTAAGAACTGCTAGTAACTGCACTAACAGCTGCTTGGGATTTCCGAAGAACAAACCATCCGCGCCGCTAGGGTTAACTAATTTAGACGCGAATAACCCCGTTGCCAAAGCGCCCCAGATTCCGCCTATGCAATGCACGCCAAAGGCATCGAGGGAATCATCGTATCCTAATTTCGGCTTGAGCACAGTTACGGCGGTAAAACAGAATACGCTGACTAACAATCCTATGATTATCGCCGGGACCACGCTGACAAAACCAGCGGCAGGAGTAATCGCGACTAAACCCGCGACCGCTCCGGAACAGACGCCGAAGATTGTCGGCTTGCCATTACGCATCCATTCTATTAACGCCCAGCTTAAACCCGCTGCCGCCGCTGCGGTATTAGTAACAACAAAAGCATTCACTGCCAAGCCATTTGCCCCAAGAGCGCTTCCGGCGTTAAATCCAAACCAGCCAAACCATAAAAGCCCGGTGCCTAAAACCACAAAAGGCATATTATGCGGCGTGGGAATATTATTATCCAGATTAACCCTCTTGCCTAAAACTATAGCGGTAACCAACGCGGCAATTCCGGCATTGATATGCACAACTGTCCCGCCGGCAAAATCCAGCGCGCCTAAATTCCTTAACCAGCCGCCGTTTGCCCAAACCCAATGGCAGAGCGGATCATACACAAATGTGGCCCAAAGCACGGTGAATAATAGGAAGGCGGAAAACTTCATCCTCTCGGCAAAGGCGCCGATAATCAAAGCAGGGGTAATAATCGCAAACATCGCCTGGAAAATCATAAATGCCTGATGAGGAATAGTTCCGGCATAATCGGTATAAGGCTCAAAACCAACTCCATTTAACCCAAACCAACCAAATCCTCCCCAAAAACCTTTTCCCGGGAAAAAAGAAAGGCTATATCCGAATAACACCCACTGAATACTCAAAACGCACATAATAATGAAGCATTGCATAAGAACGCTTAACACGTTCTTTTTTCTAACCATACCACCGTAGAAAAAAGCCAGCCCCGGGGTCATTAATAAAACCAGGGCCGAAGAAATCAAAACCCATGCTGTATCACCAGAATTCATCTGCTCCTCCTTTTTAGGGTGCTCCTATCAGAAATTAATATCTACCTGTAACGTTATCGAATCGGTTAAATTACGATTGTTATATATATCGTAACCCGCTATTGCTGAAATATCTTTAGTGAAGTTCCAGGCAAAACCGTAGTTAACTGCTCCATAACCTGATTGTGTTCCCTGATAATCAACGCACAGCCAGAGCTTATCACTTATCTCGCTCATTGTGCGCTCCCAGGCAAACATCGGCCCGGCGTTATCACGCAAACCATTCTTGTCACGCAGAAGCCTTCCATTTCCCTTAAAATAACCCGCGGAAAACCTCCCTAAATTTACTTTACCTATATTAAGCGTCTTGGCTCCTTTTAAATACCAGACATTGTAATTCGTCCGGTGGCTCCTGGTACCCATATCATAACTGCCTACGGCAAATGCCGGCATATTCTTAAAATAAGCATCCTCGGGCATACCCAATTTAAAATGGAAATACCAAGGAGTTGAGTCGTAGAATGAACCCAGGCCTTTTTTATAATCAAATCCGGTTTCTGCCATTACCTTTCTTAAAGGCTTCCACAACCTTCCCAAGAAATTCTCTTCTGGTTGGTCAGACAATAAGCTAAAGGTCAGACCATAGACCTGAAGGACATAGTTGTGCTGATCATAATTATCCGCGTTTGTGCCTTTGCCGGTGGCAGGAAAATAAAAATCCGAGGTAGAGTGGATTTTTTTATAGGGTTGAATATCTGTTGATGGAGTCCAAATATGAGTTGAAGGGGTAGCATATACATTTGATAAAACAAAGGTGAAGAAAACTGCTAAAATCAATCCAATCCGTTTCATAGTTTTTCTCATCTAAAGTTATCCTTTCCCGCCTCAAAAATAAAAAGGCGCCTGTTATCCACCTTTGGAATAATCCGCCGCTGGAATGAAGACGCCTATGTCTTCAAACAAAAAGCCCTTTTTTAGAGCGTCCGTCGCTTTAAAAAGGGCATCGTTGTCCTTAAAATATTCTGCTACGCTTTTCAACTTCCAGACAATGTTAAAGCTTCGCAGCAATTATTGCTTCGAAGCCCTACCATCGTCAAGACATACAAGAGCGTAGAAGAAAAAAGCCCCAAAATATTTTGGGGCTTCATCGCCTGTTACTACGTTGTAATAGAAAAATTATATCACTTTTTATTTGCTTGTCAAGTAAAATTTGCCTCCGGCGAATTTTACTTGATCTCGAGTTGCGCCGAATAGGCGCAACGAGAGATCTTATTTAAAGCGAGAAAACTGAAATTTGTAGAAAATTGCGGGGCTCAGATTTGAACTGAGGACCTCAAGGTTATGCATACCACTACAGTTTTCACTGTCTCACCACAAATTACTGGCGAGTTTGTAGTCTGGACTATACCTTAATCCTTAATAATTTTATTTAATATTATCAAGGACCCCTGCCGTCTAGTCTCTACACCTTCCCTTGCTATCTTCAAGGGCTTGGCTCGGTATTACCTTTACAGCATTACAGGTTCCACCGAATTTGACAGGATATCATTTCACCGTTACCGGCAAATGAGCCCATCGGACAACAAATCCCATCGTTCTTTATATTCTGCCGATTTCGGCTTACGCTGTCTCTTATCTGTTTCAACAAAAGCTATCGTACTTTCATAACTTGAGAAAACAGATTGAGGCATTACGTAAAAAACATTTAAATCAGCGATATAAATTATTGCGAAATCAAAATCACTCGCTTTATAACACTGTCTTAACATACGCCGGCGATTAGTCTTGGTCCTACGAGCATCAACCGTATAATATCGCGCTCGTTTATTATACCAAGCCCTCTTCACCTGTATGCGGACAAGTTTGCCTTCTAGGTCTATTCCTAAATCATAGGAAAGTCTGTCGCCTACAGGCCTAAGCACCCTAAAACTTCTTTTCAGAAGTTCTGTGGTTACTGCTGATTCCGCAATATCGGATTTGAGCTTTGTGTCCATCGAGCCTCGCGAGCTACCAGGCTGCTCCACCCCGCGAGACTATAATAACACAAAAAAAGAAATTGTCTATATATTAAATTATTGGACTTGGGAATGATACCATAGATCGTTACCCCCCTCCTTTTGAAGGGGAGTTGAAGAAAATTCTTTGTATAAGTAAAGAGGTTTTTGAAAAATTAAAGGCAGCGTGGAATGAATTTGGTTTTAAGCGAAAAATAGCGTCATCCAAGCCAAAAACACCTTTTCAACAAAAACCTCTAAAAAAAGAGCAACAAAGAGACTCAAGGCGCGACGATCTTAACCCGTATAGTAATAAATGTATCCGCTCTTTTGAACCTTCAAACATTCTCTACACAAGAGCTTCTTACTTTTGGAGAATGCGGAATCTAAATAATTGGTTCAAAGAACAAGCCTCTTATGAAGATACCAGATATATCAAAGCATATAGAATAGAAATCTAATGAAAAAAGGCACATACTGATGTAGATTGAGAGTAACCTCGCGAAAGGAGACTCTCGTATGTGCCCAATCTCATATTATCAGATTATGCGTAATTGTAAAGACAAACGAGTGCACCGATATCAAATGGTTCAGTACGCGCTCTCTCACGGCGTTAAGCCATGCTCAAGAGTATTCGGCACATCGCCGCCAGTGGTGCGCAAATGGCTCAATAGATTCAAAGAACAAGGCTATGCAGGGCTAGTCGATTTATCCCGCAAGCCGCATCACTCTCCTCGTGCCACTGCGCAGAACATCAAGGATCATATCGTCAGCCTTAAAAAGAAATACCATCGCTTGGGAGCCGAACAGGTTAAAACTCTCGAAAGCATTAAACAAGCTCCTAAAACTATACGCAAAATCTGGAGAGAAGCTGGCGTAGCTTCCAGAAAACGCAGAAAAAAATATATTACTAAGCAAAACCTGCGCGAAGTAAAAAAACAGTTCTACCTCTTCCAGCAGTCCTGCGAGGATACCAAGGATTTAATCGATATACCCGAATATTGGCCTCAGATGAAACGTTTAAATCTGCCTACAGTCCAGTATACCCGCAGAGAAATAAGCTGTGGTATCCTGTTTTTGGGATTTGCTAATGGACGCTCACTCATACATTCCGCACTCTTCGCCTCCTACATCAATCTTCAGATGGCAAAATACAAGGCAATGCCTGAAAACCCTGCCGCCTGTCAGACTGATAACGGCTCTGAATTCTGCGGCTCATGGAATGCTAAAGAGCCTTCAGCGTATACCAAGACAATTGAATCTCTGCCGGGACAATTCCATACTACGATATTCCCCGGGGCACACAGGATGCAGGCCG
>ERZ1292640.4297-Hain-H43-02um-R1-4297-length-10878-cov-5_pt1 | contig 10878 bp, 6 predicted proteins | sample MGYA00564404_ERZ1292640 | MGnify/ENA primary metagenome ERZ1292640 (study PRJEB36523, sample SAMEA6512636) | groundwater metagenome | collected 2019-01-08 | study: AquaDiva: Metagenomics assemblies of 32 groundwater samples | reverse complement strand
CGGCGTCTACGCCGACGGTGGCTCTGGCGTCCACTCCTCGGCCGACCTTGGCGCCCTGGCCATGTCCGCCGAGAACCTCACCGACTGGGGCTCACTCAACTGCTTCAACGGCTACTGCTTCGGCAGCATGACCAACTGCACGCCCGGCGAGCCCCGCCCCCCGATCAATCCCTGCCAGATTCCCTCCATCTCTCACCGCTGGACCGCCCAGACCGGCTGGACCCCCACCGGCTCCTTCCCCAGATTCCTCGACGGCGCCACAGGGCGTTACTACGGCGGCACACGCTGCGATTACGACATCAACTCTCCCAACGCCATCTCCGGCAACGGGCGATACCTCGTCGGCGGCGCCTGGTCCGCCCTCCTCACCACGCCCAGCGGCGGGCCCTCCTTCGGCATGTGCGGGAACTTCTTTGGCTTCCGCTACGACTCGGTGACCGGCGCCTTCGATCAGCTTCAGACCACCTACGGCACCTCGCGGGCCGACCGTGTGAACTTTGACGGGTCGGTCATCACCGGCTACGACCTCGACCCCGCCCAGAGCCTCCGCCGCACCGTCGTCTGGCGCAACGGCGTCATGACCATCCTCGACCCCTACCTGGGCGCCAAGGACAACGCCGCCATCAACGCCCCGGGCACGCTCCTGGCCATGGGCGCCACGCCCGAGCTCGTCGCCGAGAAGTTTCCCGGACAGGAGGGCGCAAGGCTCGTCCGCTGGTCCCTCTCGGGCAACACCTGGGTCCCCCAGAACCTGGGCAATCCCGACGCCTTCCCCGACCCAAACAGCGGCGTGCCGATCCCCTTCGGCGACGTCTATGTGACCGCAATCAGCGACGACGGCAACACCATCGTCGGTACCGCTCAGTACGGCGCACCCCCGCCGTCGCACAGCGGCCTGCAGCGCCCCTTCATCTGGCGCCCGTCCATCAATGGCGGCGTCCCGATGGACCTCGAGTTCTACATCAACTCGATCGACAACCAGTCCAATCCGATCTTTGGCTCGGGACTCTCGATCGCCTCGGTCCGCGGCCTCAGCGCCGACGGCAACGCCTTGCTGCTCGCCGTTCGTGATGAGACCAACACGTGCTCCTACCCGAACATCAGTCTCAACACGGGACACACGGGCATCCTCTACCTCAACGCCTCCGCCGTGCCCTGCGCCCAGCCCCGCATCGCCCTGGGCCCCGTCGACACCATCGACGAGTCCTACACCCCCTTCGGCGTCTCGCTCAACGTCTTTGCTTCCGGTTCCTGGCCCCTGAGCTACGTCTGGCAGCGCGAAGACGACAACAACCCCGGCACCTGGAACGATCTCACCGAATCCTGCCAGAACTTCGACCGCCTCATCGACTGGGACTTCGAGGGCGTCTTCAAGAACCAGCTCCGCATCGGCCAGGCCAACTGCGGCGGCACCCGCGCCGGAAACTACCGCGTCGTCGTCTCCAACTCCTGCGGCAGCGTCACCAGCCAGCCCGCCAGCGTCACCTTCGACCACACCATCAAGTTCACACACCAGCCCGATGACCTTTCCACCACCGGAGCTCCGGTGACCATGTACATCGGCGTCCTGGGCGGCGGGCCCAACACCGACCAGTGGGAGATCGCCGATCCCAACGGCGTCGATGGCTTCACCCCCATCTACGACGGCGACTTCACCGCCCCCGACGGGCGCGTGCTGACCTTCGAGGGCGCCTTCGAGCAGAACCTCCGCATCACCCCCGGAGCATGGGCCTCTCCCAGCAGCTACGGCTTCCGCTGCGTCGTCACCGGCCCCTGCCACACCAACACCACCCGCACCGCCACCCTCACCATCTGCGCCGCCGACTTTGACGGCGACGGCACCGTCGACTTCTTCGACTACGACGCCTTCGTGAATTGCTTCGAGGGGCTCTTCTGCCCGCCCGGCAAGACCGCCGACTTCGATGGCGACGGCTCTTCCGACTTCTTCGACTACGACGCCTTCGTCGTCGCCTTCGAGGCCGGCTGCTGAAGATCGTCGTAGAGAGCCTCCAAAGCGGGGGCGTCCGCGCCTGGGCCGCCCGAATGAGAATCTCCCTCAATGGCTTCGAACGTAGGGGTCATCGCCGCATCACGGTCATTCCCGAACGGTCGAGGTTCGATATTCCAAGTCCTTGGGCGCGATGATGGTCAACCCCTGGTCGCCAGGATTACCGACACGCCCAGGAACACCGCGTAGGAGGCCAACAGGAGTCCGCCTTCCAGTCGCGACACCGTCTTGCCGAATGTGCGGCTGATCGGCACGAGCGCTATGGCGAGCAGGCCCATGTAGGCCAAAGGCAGCGTGAGCGTGCCGTCCACGCCGGGCGGTGCGAACAGCCCGACCATGCCGAAGATCGCGCCCGCGTTGAACAAGCACGACCCGATGGCATTGCCCATCGCCAGGTCGGTCTGGCCCTTGCGGACGGCCATGACGCCCGTGACCATCTCGGGGAGCGTGGTGCCGATCGAGACGATGGTGACCCCGACGATCGTGGCGGGAACACCCATGGACAGCGCAATCCCTGAGGCCCCGTCGCTCGCCAGCGATCCCCCATACGAGAGCAGCACCAGACCTCCCACGAAACACGCCGCGATCATGAACCATCCCATCGGGGACGCCTCGCGCGTCGGATCATCGCCCAGCGTATCCGCGGCGTCAGCCGAGGGTGCCTTGTCGGTCTGGCGAAGGGCCGCCATAATCGTCCACGTGCTGTACACCCCGAACACGCCGAGCATGAGACCGGCTTCCCACTTCGCGAAGCCCGTGAACATCCCCAGGAGTGCCATAAAGCCCACGATCGCACCATTGAGCCAGATCTCAACCTTGATGAGCCGCTCCTGCACCACCAGCGGCCTCATCATCGCACAGACGCCCAGAACCAGCGCCATGTTGCAGATGTTCGCGCCCACGATATTGCCAAGCGCGAGATCACCGCGTCCCTTGTACGCCGAGATGAGGTTGAGCGCGAGCTCCGGCGCGCTCGTGCCCCAGGCCACCAGAGTGAGCCCAACCACCAGCGGCGAGACACGCAGGCGCTTGGCGGTATCGACCGAGGCCGAGACGAGCAGCCGGCCTCCCACAAGTAGCAGAACCAAACCCCCGCAAAACTGGAGTGCATCTTGCATCACGATGGATGGGAGGGTACGCGCCGCCGGTGTCACGCCGCTGACTTGGGCGGCCCGTGCGGTACCCGACTCGCCCGCGCTGCAGATCAGCCGGCCCCGACCTGGCGGGCTGACAGTTGGCGCCCGGAATGGTCGGTTTCCGCCGCTCCTGGCGCCGATCGCTTCGGGGGTCGGTGCACCTATCATCGGGCATGGGTCTAGAAGCCGCACTTCCCGCCGATACCGTCCTCACCACGCAGCTCCGCCGCGTCATCAACTGGGCTCGCCGCTCGTCGATCTGGCCGATGCCCTTTGCGACCGCCTGCTGCGGCATCGAGCTCATGGCCACCGCCTGCAGCCGCTTTGATCTCGCCCGATTCGGGGCCGAGGTCATGCGGTTCAGCCCGCGCCAAGCCGACCTGATGATCGTCGCCGGGCGCATCGGGATCAAGATGCTCCCAGTCCTCCAGCGGGTCTACCAGCAAATGCCCGAACCCAAGTGGGTCATCTCCATGGGCGCCTGTGCCTCCACCGGCGGCGTCTTCGACACCTACGCGACCGTGCAGGGCTGCGACCAGTTCCTCCCCGTCGACATCTACATCCCCGGCTGCCCCCCACGCCCCGAACAACTCATCGAGGGCATCATGGCCATCCAGCGTCACATCGATCAGGAAGGCATGCCACCCGCCGACGGCAAGCGCGTGCCACTCGGCCTGGTCCTCCAGCCCACCCACGCCGTCCGCCCCCAGCCCACCGGTCTCACCCTGGGAACCTGATCCCGCGCGTGCCACTCATCGGCCCACGCAGATCACCGTGAACCCTGCAGGTCCAAGGCCGATGAGTGCGGACAACCCTGCGTGTCATTGGCCTCGCTGCACCCGCACGCACCTCGCGGAAACACACTTGGGGCACCCCGCGGCCGACGTCGGAGAAACCAGGGTTCCCCCACCGCCCCTTCCGTCAACTCGCTCCCTCCATGAAACGCTCTGTCTCCGACAACGCCGTCGAACGTCTCATCGAACGGATTCGCCGCCTTTACCGCGCAAATAACTTCGACGCCAGGTCCGTCGCAAGTGTCTCAGTTGCGGCACGCAAGCACCGTCGCGCCCCCGAGGTTCTCCTCGCCATTGCCGAGTATCGCGAACTCGCTTGTGTGCACAAGCGGATCTACAGCAGCGCGCGGCACGAGCGTGCTTACCGTCGCGTTCTCGAACTTGATCCTGCGAACGCGCGTGCCTGGGAAAACCTCGCGGCGGTCCTTGACATCGCCGGTCGCTACGCCGAAGCAGCTCGCGCAGCTCAGAAGGCCCTCCGCTTCGGCGACGATCCCGACGCCGTCGCCATTCTCTCCCGCATCCGCGCCCAGCAGGGCAAGAAGAGCGAAGCTCGCCGGCTCGCCAACACCATCCGCCGCGCCCGGTCGGATTTCGCCAGAAGCACGTCGAAAGAAGTGCTCAAAGGCCTTTGGGATCCGTTCTGACGAACGCCAGTGCGCAGTCGCGATGGAGACAGGAACGAAAGGGCCCGGAATCATCGTCGTATCAGGACCGTCCATCCCCAGGACGCGTCAACTCAATAGGGCCGAACGACCCTCAGACCGCGGATCGCCTTGAAATGCTTGTCATTCATCGTCACAAGCGGCAACTGAAGTCGAACGCACGTGGCGGCGATTAGACAGTCGGCCCATCCGATGCCGTGCGCGAGTCGAACCTGTGCCATTAGCGCCAGGCAAACCTCGAAGTCGGCGGACTTCACCGACAATCGCCTGAACGCCCCCAGGAACTCGATCGTCCGACGCATGTCGGCGCGATTCAATGCGCCGTCGAGCATTTCTGCGGCGGACACCGGGTGAATGCTCGCGACGTGCTTGTTCAACAAGCCCAGCACAAATGGAACCGCGTCGGCATGATTTCGGCGGTGGTCGATCAGCACGGACGTATCGATAATCAGCATCTCAGGCATCTCGCCCCCGCCCACGGCGCGATGCCCGCTCGCGGAGTTCCTTGGCGATCTGTACCGTCGATTTACCCTTCCAATCGGGACGATCGCTCCAGGTCCCTTGAACCGCGAGTGCCGCCGCGATGCGCTGCTCCTTGGTCATTTTGCTTTGCGGCAAAAGCTCCCATCCGTTGGCTCGAAAGAGCGCGGCGACATTGGATGTGGCCTTTCTCTTTGCAGAGGCCTTGGCCGAGAGTGTCTTGCGCCGCGATTTCTTCGGAACGCTTCGCAAATTGACATCGACCGCCGCTCCATTTCGGAGATCGACATCACCTTGAAGCGTGACTATTCCGTCTCGATAGACGCCCTTATAGGTCATGCTCAATTCTAGGCAGAAGTTGGTGTGTTTCGGGAAACTGGACGCACCCGCCCTGTGCAGCCCCCGACCTGTCTGGCACATCGCTCACCCCGCCAATGAAAAGACCCCGGGCCCATGCCCGGGGTCTTGTGCTATCACGATCGCTGAATCAGGACTTTTCCCGATCAGCAGGGGGTCTCAAACGCGACCACGAAGGCGTCGTAGTCGAAGAAATCAACCGTGCCGTCGCCGTCAAAGTCGGCGGTCTTGCCGGGCGGGCAGACGATGCCCTCAAAGCAGTTCACGAAGGCGTCGTAGTCAAAGAAGTCAACCGTGCCGTCGCCGTCGAAGTCGGCGGGGCAGGTGATGGTCGAGCAGCTGATCGACAGCGTGCCCGAGCCCGCGGCCCCGTTGAAGCCGCCAAAGCGGAGCAGGTAGGGCTGGCCGGCAACCACCCGGAACGTCACGATCGACTGGAGCCCGCAGGAATCGTCGTCGCACGCGAGCGTGGACTCCGGACCCGAGGGGCATGAGCCGGGGTAGACGGCGATCTTGGTGTCAAACGTGCTGCCGCACGTGGTGACGGTCGCATCGCCATTGCAATCGGCGTACCACCGGACCCAGAAGTCGTTGTCGACCTGGGGATAGCCGAAGTAGGCACAGGCCGACTCGGCCGGGCCGTCGGTGGTGCACCCGCAGGAGTTAAACGAATAGACGCCCGACCCGATGGTCACGAATCCAGCGCAGTTGTCGTTGGAAGGACGCGAGAGGTTCGCGTGAAGGGTGAAGTTGCCCGCCGCCCCGTTGTACCCCGACACGCGGATGCGGTAGGTGGTGTTGCGCGTGACCGAGAAGACGATCTGGGATTGCAGGCCGCCGGTGTCGTCGTTGCACGCGACCTGGTTGCCGGTGTTGCCCGGGCAGCCCGTGTGCGCCGAAAGAATCGTGTCGTAGCCGCTGCCAAACGTGTCAACAACCATGACACCGTCGCACGTCGCCGTGTACTTGTACCAGACGTCGGGCCCCTCACCGGTGCGACACGTATCAGCGCCGTCGAGCGATGCGCCGACGGTGGTGCCGGTGTACGTCCCGCCATCGAAGATGGTCTGGGCGCTGCCGCAGGAGTCGGTGGCCGGAACCGGCGCCGCCTGCACGTTGGTGGAGAAGTTGTAGTAGTTCCGCGTGTCGTTGTAGAGATAGACGTGGATGTAGTAGTCGCGGGCAAAGCCGGTGGTGTTGGTGTAGGTGAACGACTCGGAATTGCCCGTTCCAGTCGAGCTCGCCACCAGCGCCCCGCCGCACGCGTCGAACATCGTCACGTCGACGTCGCCCCAGGCGTGCGTGAACGAGAGGCTGGGGGTGACCGTGCCGCCCGCGGGGACGGTGACCTTGTACCAGTCCTCGTTGGTGGACTTGACCGTCAGGTAGCCCCAATAAGTGTTGCCCACGCCGCCCAGGTTCCTCGCCGTGGCGCACGTGTTGTTGACCTCATACCCGTCGTCGGAGCCCGCGCCCAGGTAGGCGTTGATCCCCGCGTTGTAGCTCACGTCCAGCCGACCGTAAGACCCGCGATTCTCAGCCGGATCGACCACGCAGGCCGACCGCCCACAGTGCAGCTGCCCGACCACGCGGTAGTCTCCCCCGCCAAAGTTGCGGTACTCGGCGCTGCCCGACGAGCCCGGCTCGGTCGTGCCGTTGGTGTAGTTCACGCGGATGTGGTCCGCGTTGGTCGAGCCGGCGCACGTGGGGCTGGTCGCGGCCGAGCCCGCGAAATACCGCTTGAACTCGCCGCCAGGATGGTGAACGCCGTAGACCGTCTCACCCACCGACGGCATCGAGAGGGTCCACCCCTCCCAGTACAGATTGCGGGGAATCGTCCCCTCAACCATCAGGAACGAATAGTCGCTTGGGGTGCCGGTGGAAAGCAACGTCGCGTAATCCGACCTGGGCACCGTGTTGATGTCCGGCACCGCGCCGTTGCACACGCTGGTCTGGTAGTACCAGTAGCACTCGAGCGTGTGCGCGACGCTGTTGGTGCTGATGCAGTGGTTGGCCGTCAGGAAGTACGGCGTCAGATCGCCGTTGAGCGCGTTGAGCAGCTGCCCCGTGCACACAAACCCGCCGCCGTCGACGTAGTACATGCGGGCCACGCCCGCCGCCACGTTGGCAAACGCCGGATAGCACGTCACGTCCTGCTCGCAGGGCAACGCCCGATCCCCGATGCTGCCCGCACCGGTCACCGGGTCGCGGTACATGTGCTGCACGCCGCTGATCACAAACGGCACGTTCGCCAGCTCGACGCCCGCCGGCACGAACAACTCCACCCGCGCCGTCTCCTCAAACGTCGTGCCCGCCCAGAACGACCCGGCCTCGCCCGGCCCCTTGCCCTCGTACAGGCCCTGGGACGCATCCGGACGGCTCGGCGCCGACACGCTCATCATCGCCCCCGCGGGCAGATTGAAGCTCGAGAACTCAAGCCGCAGGCCGTACGCGCCCTCCGACCTCACCTGCGCCACCCACAGCCGCCCGCGCCCGGGGACATCAAACCACTGGCCCGAGGCGAAATCAAACGCGATCGGATTGGGCACGCTCACACGCAGCGGACGATCAAACTCGCCGTTGGCGACCTGAGCATCGTCCTGCGCGATGAGCGCAGCGTTGTCGAGCACACCCAGCGTGAACGTCGGCAGGCCATCGCCCGGAAGAGCCACGCCCATGAGCTTCGAGAGCGGAGCATTGGGCGCCTTGGCCGCCGCATTCTCCGGCCCGCGAACACCCGCGGTCCCATCGCCCTGCTGAGCGCCCGCCACCGACATCGCTCCAAACGCGACAAGCGTTCCGGCGACCACGCCAAGCCAACAACACGCCCGACGTGGCAGTCTCTTGTTCAACATACTGATTCTCCTTGCTCCAAAGGCTCTCCACAAAGTGGGGCGACACCGCCCCGTGCTCTGGAAGGCGCAGTCTACCCGCTCGGAGTCCGGCCCGATCCATCGCATTCTTGTGATTTCACATTTCGCGCAAAACCCGCCTGAAATGCCCCAATCAGGCAGTCTTGCGCCTCGATGAATCCAACCGGCTCCCGGCCGGCTCACTTGCCGATACAGAACGAGGCGAAGATCCGCCCAAGGACCTCATCGGGACTGATCCGTCCAAGCAGTTCCCCCATCGCATCGGTCGCCGCACGCAGCGCCCCGGCCACGATCTCGGGACTCGCAAGCCTCGGGCCCGCCCGAGCCCCCTCCGCCGCCTCACGAATCGCCTCCAGCGTCCTCACCAGCGCTCGTCGGTGCCGGGGAACAAGTGGCGCCGCCGTCTCCGCCGCCCTCCACGCCTCACCCGCGATGCCCTGTCGCAGCAGGTCGAGATTCCATCCGTCGATCGCGCAGACCGAAATGACCCCTGGATCCACCGGCCTCGCATCGCTCAGATCGCCCTTGGTCCGCACCCTGATGATCGCGCCGCGCGGAACGATCCCGCTCGGCATCACAAACTCGCCGCGCGGGTCGCAGTGCACCACAACGTCCGCATCCTGCACCGATCCCACCGCCGCCCGCTGGCCCGCACCCTCCACACTGTCGCCCGCCCGTCCGCAAGTCGCGCCGTCCTCCCCGTCATACCCCGCGACGTCGACCAGCTCCACCGCCCCCCCGCCCGGTGCGTCGCCCGACAGGTCCAGAAGCTCCACCAGCGCGTCGCGCGTTGTTCCCGCGATCGCCGACTCCACCGCCCTCTTCCTGCCCAGCAGCCGATTGAAAAGCGTCGACTTGCCAGCGTTGGGCGCCCCAAACAGCACGACGCGCGGCACCGCCCGTCCCGACTCGCTGGCCCGCTCTGGCCCGACCTCCGCCTCGATCGCCCCCGCCATTGCCGTCAATCGCGCCCGCAGTTCCCCGGGCGAGATCGCGACAACATCCTCCTGATCGGTGAAGTCGATGCCCGCCTCAACCAGCGCGAGCAGCGTCGCGCACTCCTCCATCCACACCCGCCATCGCCTTCCCGCCTCACCCGCCAGCACCGCTCTTGCGCCCGCCAACTCCCACGCGCTGCGAGCCGCGATCACCGCCGCCACTCCCTCGGCCTCCTCGAGCGTGAGCCGATCGCCAAGGTACGCCCGCGCGGTGAACTCGCCGCCCTCGGCCGCTCGCAAGCCGTGCGACTTGATCATCTCGGTGACGATCCGGTCCATGAGCGCCGGGTTTCCCGGACACTGGATCTCCGCGCTGTCCTCGCCCGTGTACGACAAAGGCCCGGGAAAGCACGCGACCACGACCGGGACATAAAGCCCCTCCCCAAGCGAAAGCTTCATGGGCCACACGCCGCGCACCCACTCCCGCTCCCCCACCATCGCCAGGAGCGCCGACCGGGTCCCCGCTCCCGACACCCTGATCAACCCCCGCGCCGCGCGAGCGTGCGGCGAGGCGATCGCAATGATGGTGTCGCCGCTGTTCACACCCGCTCCTCCACAACCCGTCGCTTCAACGCGTTGAAACACGGAGGGCACGCTGGGGCACGGAGGAAGACGAGGCAGAAGGCTGAACTTGAAGGCGGAAGGCTGATTCAACTCCGACTTCAGCCTTCAGCCTTCAGCCTTCACCTTCAGCCTTCTGCCTTCTCCCACTCCCCCTCGCCCCGGCTTTCCTCCGTGCCCCTCCGTGTCCTCCGTGTTTCCATTCCTCAGCCGTCAGAGCTTCTTGCGCACATACCGATCCGGGTCCTTGGGCGCCTGCCCCGCAATCTGTTTGGCCTTCTTGGCCTGCTGGGCCTGTGCCATCTGCTGGAGCCTTGCCATGAACCCGCCGCCGCCCTTCTTGGCCTTGGCCTCGCGGATCTTCTGCACGTTCAGCAGGTCGTGCGTGTCGATGTGCTTCTTGATCCACTTGGACTCAAGAATGCCAAGGGCCGAGTTGGCGAAGAAGTACAGCGTCAGCCCGCTGGGGGCGTTGTACATCATCACCGGGAACATGACCACCGTCATCCACCGCATCATCTTGGCCTGCGTCTCCTGCTCGGGCGTCTGCGCCGTCGTCGGGGGCGGCGTCATGTACTTCTGCTGCACATAGAACAAGACGCCCAGGCACAAGGGCATGATGTTGAGCGACGAGATCGGTCCCATGAGCCCCGAGATCAGCGGAATATTGAACGCACGCGCCGGAAAGTACCACAGCCGATCGGGCTCGGCCAGATCCCCCAGGAACCACACGACGTTCCCCGGCGAGCCCAGCATCTGGAACACCCCGTAGAACGCCCCCTGGTGACGCAGCTCGATCGCAAAGAAAAGCGTCGCCGACAGCGCCATCCACACCGGCGTCTGAAGGAACATCGGCAGGCACCCAAGCGCCCCCGCCGGATTGATCCCCTCCTCACGCCAGAGCTTCGCCGTCTCCTCCTGCAGCACCTTGGGCTCGCTGGCGTACTTCTCCTTGAGCTTGGCCATCTTGGGGGCCATCCCCTGCATCTGCTTGCCGAACCTCTGC
>ERZ1292640.246-Hain-H43-02um-R1-246-length-43746-cov-11_pt3 | contig 10878 bp, 9 predicted proteins | sample MGYA00564404_ERZ1292640 | MGnify/ENA primary metagenome ERZ1292640 (study PRJEB36523, sample SAMEA6512636) | groundwater metagenome | collected 2019-01-08 | study: AquaDiva: Metagenomics assemblies of 32 groundwater samples | reverse complement strand
GAATTCCCTGCTGCGTCCGTGAGTCCATCATACGACGCGCCAAAAAGAGACGCTTGCGGAGGATTTGCCACATCAATCGTTGCCGCTCTTGCAATGACTCTGATCTCCTGGCTTGGAGCTAAACAATAAATGTAGTCTCCGCACGGATCCTTTCCACAGGTTCTGGTTGTCGTAAATCCAATCGTTTTGTATCCGTTACTAATTTCAAACCTTCCCTGCTCGTTCGGTGGAGTTTGTCCAACGTCCAAAACCGAAATGTTTGTAAATAGTGGAGGTGCACCAAGAACATACTGTCCTGTCGAAGAAACGGGGTTCATGGCTTCATCAAAGGTCATCTCGATCGTCACGTTGGGAGCATCATCTTGCATCGGAAAAACTTTTTGGACTTTTGGTGGGGTCAAATCAAGTTCTGTGGAAACCGTAAACGTCCAACCATACCCACTCGCTTCGGTTCCCGTGAACGCATTTGTTCCATCGTCCTTTTTGATTCCTGGCTGAAGCCCAACCGTGATATTGGTATCTTTTTGATCGTTTCCAAGATAGTCAACTGGATCAAAGACAAACGTTTTGTGATCATCTGTGACCGTGACCTTCACTTTGTCAGAAGCGAGTTTTGTGCTTTGTCCAGAAGCCGTTTCAAAAATCCAAACGTTTGTATTGTTAAGAAGTTTCGATTGGTCTACGGCATCTTCTTCTTTGTTTGCATCAAATCCCTGAATGAGAGTGACGGGATTGATTGGCTGTTTGAATGTGAGGAAAATCATCGTGTTGCGTGGGATCTCGTTTGCATTACGAGGAGGATAATGGCTTTCAATAATTCCCGCTCCCAACGATCCCGCAAGCGGCTCTTGATATTTTGGAGACTGCGCCACATTGATCACTTGGCCGTTTTGCGCATTCAAAAGAATGTTAAAAATAAACGCAACGATGGCGTACGAAGAGAGAATGAGGGCCAATCCAACAACCGCCTGATAAACCATTTTACGCGCCTTGAGCATCTTCGCGGCGTCCCCACCTGACATGATGTACTGATACCCCGCATACATCACAATGAGTACTAGAAGAATTCCAAGAAAACCTAAGAACGTCTTGATGAGATTGGCGACAATCGTCAAAAGTTCCGTCTGCGGCAAAATAGGCCCGGCCGCATCACCGACTTGTTTCAATCCTTCTTGAGCCGTTTGAGCAAATGCAAAATCAGGAAAAAAGAAAAAAGAAAAAAGCATGACAAACGCAAAACACAGCACGCCAAAGGCCGCGGTTACAGTTGTTTTGAAACGGATGGGTGTCCGCGAAGAACGCGTCATGCAAATGTGGTGAGTATGGAGATATTTTATCTCATTTAACAACACAAGAGTAGGACGTGTGTGGATAGAAAACAAAAAGAAAGAAGTTCCCTTCTTTCTTTTCAGGCGGAGCCTGACCCGGCTCCATCTGGTTTCCTCCCCCTCTCTCCTAAAACGATTTGATCGCGATGGTTGTGACACTAAATAAGAGGACGACAGCAAGAGAAGAAATAATTCCTCTTGCGATGTGCCCCATGGCCTCAGAATGAGAGTCATCCCGACTGGAAGCGGTCATATAACTAAATCCCCCAAGCAGAATCATGTTTACAGCCAAAATTCCGAAGATGATAAGGAGGACGCGAAAAACGCGAAGTGCTGTTCCAAAAAAGGCGTGACTTGTGAAGAATGTCAAAAAGGGAAAAAGAGGTGCGACTGTTTGTGTTGCAGCGTGTACCGGCACCGAAAGGGTCAATCCAATTCCTACAAGCACAAAAACACCCAGGAGTGTTTCCACGATTTGTTTCACGCGTGTTCCATCGGCTTTTCCGGCAACAGCCTTCATTGCAAGCCCCATCACCTTCCCCATTTCTGCCTTACTTGTCACTCCCAAATCCGCAACGGTCTTTTTCACAATCATCGTCAATTCCTCATCCGACATTTGCGCGGGAAGGTAGGCTGCCAGAATCTCCATCTCTGCTTTTGTTTGCGCGGCCAAATCTTCACGTCCCGCAGACGTGAATGATTCAAACCCATCTTGCAACTGCTTGGTTTGTGATTTGATCACGGCAAGCATTTCTTCATCAGACAACTCATGTTGCAAATCAATCTTTTTGTTCTTGGCCGCAGAAAGCAACAAACGCAACGTGGAAAGCGTTGCGTTGTTTTTGGTTTTCATTGCAGACTTCATGTCTTCTGTAATTTGCAAAAGCAGAGACATAAGAAAATTTATCGACGTTTGTTTACCGGGCGTGTTTCTTCTTTGAGCTGACCAACACGGATCAAGTATTCGCGCTTGTCGCGGATTTCAATGCGACGAATCGCACTTTCTTTTTGTTTGGTCTTGTTTGGTTTTGACGCATGAAAGCGAATCTTTCGCGCTTCAAGCGCTTTCCCACTTTGCTGCAGACGACGTCCAAAACGTCGAAGCAAGCTCTCAAAACTTTCACCCTTTTTTCGTTTAGCTTCTACCACAGAATTCTTTACGTTCGTTAATTTTTTTCCAAGCAAATTATGCTAAAAAACAGCATTTTTGTCAAGCCTTTACTCCGAGATCGGAGAGTGACCTACGTGGGGAGGGGCTGTTTCTCTCTGTAATTTACGCTCCACGAGTGCAACGATCTTTTTGGCATCCACGGTTTCTTGGGCTCCGGACTCCATGTCTCGCAGAATAATCGTGCCATCCAAAACTTCCTTTTGACCCAAGATAAGCGTGAGTTGAACTCCCATTTTATTGGCAACCTCAAGCTGTGCTTTCAGTGCATTCTTCCCTGCCGCTTCTGCCACAGGAATCTTTGCGGCACGAAACTGTTCGAACAAACGCAAACCAGAGCGTCGGGCTGCATCGCCAAGCTGGGCGAAGAAGACTTGTGGAACAGGAAACTGTGGAGGATTCACTCCTTTGTCTGCGAGTGCACGCGCCACGCGTTCAACCCCAAGAGCAAATCCACATGCAGGGGTAGGTCGACCTCCAATCAGTTGGACAAGTCCATCGTAGCGCCCACCGCCTCCAAGCGCATTTTGCGCTTTTTCTCCTGTATCTCCTGCAAGCACAAACTCAAACACGGTGTGAGAATAATAATCGAGTCCACGCACAAGATGTGGATTGAGGACATAAGGCACTTCTACCTCATCCAAAAATTCCAACACCTTCATGAAGTGCTCTTTAGACTTGTCATCCAACCAATCCAAAATTTGTGGAGCACCCGCAAGAAGTTCGGCCATGCCTTCCTCTTTACTGTCGAGTAAACGAAGAGGATTCTTTTGCAAACGGCGTTTGTCATCTTCAGAAAGTTTGTTTCTGAATTGTCGGAAATAAGCAACCAATTCTGCAAGATAGGTTTGGCGGCAATCGGCTGTTCCAATCGAGTTGATTTGAACCTGAACATCGAGTCCGAGATCTTCAAAAATTTTCTTTCCGATCAAAATGAGCTGTGCGTCAATAATCGGTTCTTCCACACCGAACACCTCAAATCCTGCTTGGTAAAACTGACGAAAACGTCCTGCTTGTGGGCGATCGTGTCGAAACATCGGACCCATGTACCACATCTTTACGGGTTGTGGACGATCGAGCATTCCGTGCTCAATGTACGCACGTGCGGCAGACGCGGTTGCCTCTGGGCGCAACGCAACGGAGCGATTTGAAGGATCGGTAAAGACATACATTTCTTTATCAACGATATCTGTTCCCTTTCCGATGGTGCGTAAAAATAATTCTGAACGTTCAAGAATCGGAAGATCGATGCGATCAAATCCATAAGATTCGGCAAGAGACCGAACCGTATCGCGAATCAAATTCCAACGACCTTGTTCTTCTGGAAGAATATCGCGGAATCCACGCAGAAGTTCAGGAAAACCTTTTGCGGATTTCTTTCCTTCCTCTTCATCCACGACTCCTTCCACTTTTGGTTTTTTTGCAACCGCTTTTTTAAAAGGCATAATCGATTATAGTTTGTAATCTGGAAGTTCAAACGTTCCTATTCTAGACAATGGTAATCCTCGAACCCATACGCGACCAATGATTCCTGAACGAGAAACCGGGCCGAAGCTGCGAGAGTCCATGCTTTCGTCACGGTTATCGCCCATAACCCAAAACTCATCATGTCCAAGCGTGGTTTTCTCTTTCCCACTGGTTGGTCTTTCGCCAATGTATGGTTCTTGCAACGTCACCCCGTTTGGATGTTGTGTATTATAGATGATGACGTGATTATTCGTAACTTCAACGGTTTCTCCCGGAAGGGCAATCACACGCTTGATGAAAAACTGACTTGGATCTCGTGGGTAACGAAAGACGACAATTTCTCCGCGTTGCGCTTGATGGAAGCGATACGACAACTCATCTATAATAAGGTATTCATGATCGTAAAAATTCGGTTCCATGCTCGCCCCTTTTACGTAGAACGGCTGGATCAGAAAGTAGCGAATCGGGATAATAATCGCGGCAGAAATCGCGACGATCTGCAGAACCTCAAGAAGGAAAAAGAAAATGGAGCCTCCGATGGATCCAAACTTTTGTTGGAGTCGTTGTTCAAGCGCAGTATTCATAGGGGAAAAATCCCTTTCAGCATAACAAGAAATCAGGTAGGAAGCAATCCAGTACAGATGAAAAAACCGACATGCGTCGGATCTTCTACAAACATGGATGGCCTGCCAGCCGAAGCCTTGGCGAAGGATGGTGGACGTTGGAGGACTCGAACCTCCGACCTCTGTCGTGTGAGGACAGCGCTCTAACCAGCTGAGCTAAACGTCCGGGATGACGGCTGAGAACATCGCAGAAGATATCATCTTCGTTGGGGTTTTACAAGCCACGTCGTTCGCGAACGACGTGGCAAGCACTTGCCTGACAACGCTTTCACGTCTAAAATAGAGAAACATTATGGAGAAACTGAAGATTGATTTTTTAAAAGAAAAATACCACCTCGCAGAACCAAAGAAGAAACACCTTCTTTTTTTTGGTCGCGTGCTCGTTGTTGTTCTTGTGGTCACAGCGTCCATCGGTGCCGCCCTCTCCTATCATGTCTCTTCCACGGGAAATAGTGCCGGAAACTTTCCAAAACTTTCTCTTCTTTCGACACTTCGACATTTTGTCGATGGCGACAAACTCAAAGGGGAAGAAAACGATCGTGTGAATATTCTTCTGATGGGAATTGGTGGTGAGGGACACGATGGTCCTCAGCTCACAGACACGATCATCTTTGCGTCTTATCAACCCTCCACAGGGAAAATCGGACTCATGTCTCTGCCGCGTGATATGAGTGTTCCGATTTCTGGATACGGATATCGCAAAGTCAACCACGCAAATGCTTACGGAGAAGTAGAAAAAAAAGGCAGTGGTCCAAAACTCGCTTCAGAAGTGATCGGTCAGGTTTTGAATGAACCCATCGAATACTACGTGCGCGTGGACTTCGACGGATTTGGAAAACTGATCGATGACATTGGGGGTGTAGACGTCTACGTCGATCGCGCGTTTACCGATCCAACCTATCCAACACCCGGTCGGGAATATGACATGTGCGGTTATACCGAGCCTGAAACCACAACAAAACAGGAAGTCACAGCCCCACCAACAACTCCTACGGTCGTTGCACCAACGGGTCCCAACTACTCCTGTCGATTTGAGACACTCACCTTTCAAGAAGGCTGGAAGCACATGGACGGAGAAACCGCGCTCAAGTTCGTTCGTTCACGCCATGGAACAAACGGCGAGGGTTCTGATTTTGCCCGCTCTGCACGACAACAAAAAGTTTTGCTCGCGATCAAGAACAAAGTCTTCTCCCTTTCTACGTTCGTCAATCCAGCGCGCATCACCCGTATTCTTGAAACGTTGCAAGCAAACATTGCCACCAACCTAAGCACATCGGATATTTTGCGTCTTGCTCAGGCCGCAAAAAAATTAGATGAAAGTCAGATCACACACCATGTGATTGACGCTTCAAACGACTCTCCACTGTATGCAGCGATTCTCAATGGAGCGTATGTTCTTCTTCCAAAAAATGACGACTGGAAACCACTCCAACAAATTGCCGAATACATTTTCACTCCAAAGGAGAGTCAAGAACGTATTGCAAAAACACCTGGGGAGAAACCAAAGTTTGTAAAAGTAGAAATCCAAAATGGCACAGCGCGCACAGGTCTTGCCTTTCGTGCGTCTCAGCTTTTGGATGGCCAAGGATTTGACGTGGTCAAAGTAGGAAATGCGGCTTCACGTGAATACAGTCACACGGTTATTTACGATCTGACAAACGGAGAACGTAAAAATGAACTCAAGGTGTTACGTGATTTTTTTAAAGCGGACGTGACGCTCTCAGCAACCGGTTGGATGGTCGGAGGAGATGTGATTCCAAAAGAACTTGCTATCACCAGTGACGAGTACGAAAAACTCGCCACAGAAGACCAGGTCGACTTTCTTGTCATTCTCGGTGAAAATTCCTCAAGTTTAGTGAGGAATTAATTGACACTTCGTCCTTTTCGTGGTTGGATTGGCTTTCATTCTCTCTAAAATACGTGCATGTCTGACCCAAAAATTCCAACCGTTGTTCTTGTCGGAAGAACGAACGTAGGAAAGTCCACCTTGTTCAACAAGCTGCTCGAACAACCCAAGGCGCTCGTGTCAAAAATTGCCGGAACGACACGCGATCGCAACGAAGGGGAATGTCTCTGGCGTGGAAACACGATCCGTATTGTGGATACGGGTGGTTTTGATGTGGAGTCGCACGGAGACATGGAGGCAAACATTTTGAAACAAACAGGCAAAGCCATAAAGCTTGCCGATCTCATTTTATTTTTGGTTGATACAAAAACCGGTCCGATGCCTCAGGACACCGTGATCGTCAATCTCCTTAAAAAAACAAACACGCCAGTCATTGTCGTTGCCAATAAAGCAGAATCACAAAAGGAACGCATGAGTGTTCTTCAAACCGCCTGGCCACTCAAAGGACTTTCTTTTCCCGTAGCCATCTCTGCGTCTCGTGGTTCCGGAATTGGTGACCTGTTAGATCTTATTTTTGACGCACTCACCAAAGCGGGCAAACCTCCCGTCGAAGCGAAACCTTTGGAAGTGACGCGTGTGGCTGTGATTGGAAAACCGAACGTTGGAAAATCCAGTTTGCTCAATGCGATTCTCGGGGAGGAACGTTTCATCACAAGTCCGATCGCCCACACCACTCGTGAACCAAACGATACACTCGTGACGGTTGGTGACAAAAATTACATCTTGATTGATACGGCCGGAATGCGAAAAAGTGGAAAGGTGAAAAAAGCCGGTGGACTTGAAGAAGCGGCAATTAGACGAAATGAATACATCGTCCGCATCGCGGACATCACGATTCTCGTGGTCGACGCCACCGAACCAATCGGGACACAAGAAAAAACCCTCGCCGGATTTTTGAAAGATTCTGGATCGGGAGTCATCATCATTGTAAACAAATGGGATCTTGTGGAAGACAAGACGACCAGAACGATGAATCAATATCGTGACTATATCGCGGCTACGATTCCCTTTTTGAGCATGGCTCCCGTCATGTTCGTCTCTGCTCTCACAAAACAACGTGTCAAAGACATTTTTAAAACAGTCGATCTGGTTCAGGCCAATCGCAATCGATGGATTGGAGAAAAAGAATTGGAACGATTCATTCGCAAAGCGATTGCGGGTCAAGCTCCGATCAAAGGTAAAGGCCCTGCGCCACCAAAAATTCTCGGACTCAAACAAGTTTCTGTGGCGCCCCCAACATTTGATCTGATCATCAAGGTGAAACGGATTGAGATGCTTCATCCAAACTACATTCGCTATCTCACAAACCAACTCCTCAAAACGTTTCCGCTCGTTGGAACAACCACCAAAATAAACATCCGCATCGCCCGCTCTGTCTCGAATTAGAACCTCTTGAGCTTCTCTAGCTTCTTTCCCTATGAAACTCCTCGTCGGTCTGGGCAATCCCGGTACCACCTATCAGCACACGCGTCACAACGTGGGCTTTTTGGTGATGGATGCACTCGCAAAAAAATACGGCTTCGAATTTAAAACCAAACGTGCGTTTGATACGGAACTTGCCGAAGGGCTCATTGGTAGCGAGCGCGTTCTTTTGTGCAAACCACAAACGTTCATGAATGCCAGCGGTCGCACAGTTCATAAACTCGTCGCAAAACATCCAATCAAACCAGAAGAGATTCTGACGATCTACGACGATGCAGATTTGGCGTTTGCCGATGTTCGTCTCAAACCGACGGGATCTTCTGCGGGACATCGCGGTATGCAATCGATTATCGATCTCTTTCCGCAAGGAACAATCCTTCCGCGAATTCGCGTCGGGATTGGTCGACCGGATCACCCAGACGTTCCGCTCGACGAATTTGTTTTGCAACCCTGGAGCGCTCAAGAAAAAAAACAACTCGATGCCATGATCGCAGACGCGATCACAAGAATTGAAGCTTGGATCACATCACCCTAAGTATGGACGCAGACCTTCCCTACTGGCTTGCGCTCATTCGATTTCTTCCGTTTGGTTCTGTCCGCATGCAAAAACTCATGCGTCGTTTTCCTTCGATGAAGCTTGCGTTTGAAGCAAGTGTTTCTTCGCTTTTGGAAGCGGGTATCGAGCCTGAAATCGCAAACCGATTCTTACAAGAACGCCTACACATCTTTCCAGAAGTTCAGCTCCCAGAACTAGAAAAACATGGTGTCGAAGCAATCACCTTGAAAGATCCGCGTTATCCCCCACTGCTCAAAACACTCTACGATCCTCCGGCCGTTTTGTTTGTGCGTGGCACACTTCCCGATCCAACTCGTAAACATCTGGCGGTGGTCGGATCCCGCAAAGCGAGTCGGTATGGACTCGATATGACTCACCGACTTATCGAACCACTTGCGGCGAGTGGTGTCGTGATTGTCAGTGGACTCGCCTATGGCATCGACGCGACTGCGCATCAGATCACGTTGAGTGTGGGCGGAACAACGCTTGCGGTTTTAGGAAGCGGCGTTGATCACGAAAGTATCTATCCTTCTGCAAACCGCGCACTTGCTTCCTCAATCATCGCGGGAGGCGGGGCGATTCTCAGTGAATATCCGATCGGAACCGTGCCGCTTAAAATGCATTTCCCTATTCGCAACCGTATTATCGCGGGACTCTGCCACGGAACGCTCGTGGTAGAAGCAACGATTAAATCTGGTTCACTCATCACCGCGCGTGCGGCACTTGATGCGGGGCGTGATGTCTATGCCGTGCCCGGACCGATTGATTCACTCTTAAGCGAGGGTCCAAACAACTTACTCAAGATGGGTGCCACCCCTGTCACGGTTGCCTCCGACATTCATGAGGGAACCCGCGTGGAAAAAAAGGCAGACACTTACACTCCGCGCAACGAAGAAGAACGCGTGCTCTACACACGACTCGATCACAATCCACGCCATGTCGATGAACTGATTCGTGAGACGCAACTCGATATCGCAACGCTGAATCGCACACTCACGCTTCTTGAAATGAAAGGCGTGATTCATCACGAAGGCGGGCAATATTACACAAAGAAAACTTGACGTCGCCGTTTATCTCTATTAGTAATGTATGCATCACTGAGCTTTTCGAACTTTTTTAACTTCTCTTGTTCGCCTACATGTCACACAAACTTGTCATCGTTGAGTCACCAACGAAAGCGAAAACCATTTCTAAATTTCTTGGGAAAGATTTCACTGTCCTTTCTTCGTTTGGACACATTCGCGACTTGCCAAAAAGCAAAATCGGCGTGGATACAGAACACGACTTCGTGCCGACATACGAAGTTTCTCCACAAAGCAAAAAACATGTTACGGAATTAAAAAAAGCTGCCAAACTTTCTGATGAAGTCCTTCTAGCAACCGACGAAGACCGCGAAGGAGAAGCGATTGCGTGGCACGTTGCAAGCGTGCTTGGACTCGATCCGGAAAAAGCAAAGCGTATCACCTTTCATGAAATTACTCGCTCGGCAATCGAAGCAGCTCTCTCACATCCACGTACACTTGATTTGAATTTGGTGAACGCCCAGCAAGCGCGTCGTATTCTCGATCGATTGGTCGGATATGAACTTTCTCCATTTCTCTGGATGAAAGTCCGTCGCGGACTTTCTGCGGGTCGCGTGCAATCGGTCGCAATGCGTCTTGTGGTTGAACGCGAACGCGAACGCCAAGCATTCAAGATTGATGAGTATTGGTCGATCGACGCGTTGTTTGAAAAAAACAAATCTGTCTTTCCTGGAAAACTTGTTCAGATTGGAGACACGAAGATCGATAAGCTCGAAATCAAAACGCAAGCAGACGCAGAAAAAATCGTGCAGGATTTGGAAGGCGCAATGGTCACAGTGACAGACGTCACAAAAAAACAGGTTTCAAAAGCGGCACCAACACCGTTTACCACTTCTGCTCTTCAAATTGATTCCAACAACAAGCTCGGCTACAGCGCAAAACAAACCATGATGCTGGCGCAAAAATTGTACGAAACGGGTCGCATCACTTATATGCGTACAGATTCGGTCAACCTTGCAGAAAAATTTCTTGAGGAAGCACAGACATTTATCTCACAAACATACGGAGCCGATTACGCAACGGGAGCAAAAAAATTTCAGACAAAAAGTAAAGGTGCACAAGAAGCACACGAAGCGATTCGTCCCACCGAAGCCGCGGTGCATCCAGACCTTCTCAAAGACACACTCGATCCACGTGAGTGGAAAATGTACGATCTGATTTGGCGACGAACTCTCGCAAGCCAACTTCCCGCTGCAAAACTTGAGCGCACCGGTGTGGATCTTTCCACAAAAAATTATCTTTTCCGCGCGACAGGCAACACGGTTGTGTTTGATGGATTCATGAAAGTCTATCAAGCCTCAAAAGAAAAATTTCTTCCTGAGCTTG
>ERZ1292640.4293-Hain-H43-02um-R1-4293-length-10880-cov-4_pt1 | contig 10880 bp, 3 predicted proteins | sample MGYA00564404_ERZ1292640 | MGnify/ENA primary metagenome ERZ1292640 (study PRJEB36523, sample SAMEA6512636) | groundwater metagenome | collected 2019-01-08 | study: AquaDiva: Metagenomics assemblies of 32 groundwater samples | reverse complement strand
AAATTAGATCATTTACTGTAGATTTAGATGGACTAAATATTAGTTTAATTTACCCTCAAGATGGTGCGAATTTATTCGTATTAACTTTAAATCTTAGTTTTAATGCAACTGATAACATAGATACTACTCTGGATTGTAATATTACAGTAAATAGCATAGTTGTAAATTCTTCTACTGTAACAAGCGGAGCATTAACAAATAGATCAATAACATTTGCAACCGGTGGAACAAAAATTTGGAATGTAACCTGCGTTGACGATTCATCAAATAGAATAACAAGTATTACTAGAAATTTTAGCCTTGAACAAGGGCCTTCAGTTGCATTAGGAGACCCAATAAATAATACTTTTCAAAATATTTCTTCAGCAATATTTTACTATGATATTTCGGATTCAAATGATAATTTAGCAAATTCAACTTTAATTCTAAACGGTCAAAATAATCAAACTAATCAATCTGCTTTATTAAATGACGCAACAAACAATTTTGCCATTACTCTTCCAGATGGAATATATCTTTGGACAGTAAACGTTTCAGATTTAACAAATTTAGTTGGTACAGATGCCTCATTTAGAGTTTTAACCATAGACACTAAACAGCCATCAATAATTCTAAATTATCCTCCAAATACAACAACTTTGTCAACTAATAATATAACTATTAATTATACGGCATTTGATAATATGGATACAAATCTAACTTGTAATATTAGCATAGACGAATCTATGGTAGTTATTAATATTCCATCATATAATGCAACTGAAGTTATCAATTACGTGACAAGGTCAGACGGAAATTATTTATGGAATGTTCAATGTATTGATGATTCAGGTAATTTAAACTTTAGTGAAACACGAGATTTCACTGTAGAAGCTCCTCCAAATGTAACTCTACAATCTCCACAAAATGGCAACATTTCAAATATTAATAATTTAACATTTATTTACTATCCATCAGATGCAATTGGCATCTTTAACTGTTCATTAATCATAGATAATGCTATAAATTCTTCATCAGGAACTATTACAGCTAATGCAAATAATTCTTTCACAGTTAATGGAATTTCAGAAGGAATTCATAATTGGACCGTAGCATGTACTGACATTTTTCCAGACTTTAATCTTTTTACGGCACAATTAAACAATTTCACAATAGATAATACTGCTCCTAATATTACTTTAATTACTCCAGAAAATAACACTAATCAGTTAAGAGCAGTAATATTTAATTTCACAGCATTTGATAATTTAGATGCAGACTTAAATCTTTCTTGTAACTTCTATATAGATAATTCATTAAATCTCTCAAGCATAAATCTAACAAATGGATCTATAGTTTCAAGAACAGTTTATAATCACGCATTAGGTGCACACTCCTGGAATGTTTCTTGTGTTGATGATGCAAGAAATAGAGGTTGGTCTAGTAAATGGCAGTATAATGTCACACTTGCAGACTTAATGGTTAACTCAACTAGTATAAATTTCAATACCACTTCTCCTTCAGAGAATGACAGCGTTTTAATTAATGCAACAATTTATAATTTAGTAAATGTAACAGTTTCTAATATTACTATAGCATTCTACAATGGAGATCCTAGGACAACTGGCAGGCAAATAGGAAGTAATCAGACCATTGCAGTTTTATCTCCATTATCTCAAACAACAGCTTCTATAGTTTGGAGTGCAGAACTTGGTACTAATATAATTTTTGTCGTTGTGGACCCTCCTTATTCATCTAATGGATCAATTGAAGAATGGACAGAAACAAATAATATTGCAAATAATTCTATAACTACCGGAGCATGGCAGTTCGTCTATGGGGAAATTAATTCTAATACAAAATATGATCTGGCAGATTCACAAAATAATAGCGTAGTTAGGTGGGAGTCGGTTAATTTTGATACCGGAAATATATATGTAACCGATTCAGAGTCAATAGTTTCATGGGCAACTCTACAAGCTATAGGCAAAAATACAACAAATCAAAACACAACAAATGATTTTTCAGATATAGATTCACTTCTTAACATGACTAATTATACAGATTCAGTAACTACCCTATTTTCTAACGGAACTTCTCCTCGAAATATTACAAATTATCTTGTTTTTAATATTTATGTAAATAATGTGCCAATAGCAAATTCAACAAATAATACAAATTTTTATACAGGTATTCTTTGGGATATGTCAGATAACAATGCAACAAATAATTCCCAATTTGATATAACTGATAAAGAAGATTTAATTTTTTCAACTCAAATTAATAAAGATAAAACCGGAGCTTACGGCACTTACGATTATGAAATTAGGATACCAGCAAGATTAAGAGAGTATAGAACTACTCAAACTTCTTCAGTAGTATTTTATACAGAAGTTACTTAATTTTCATTATCAGTAATACCTCAAAGCAGATTAGTGGATTAAACCACGAATGTGGATAAAATAAAAGATTAATGTGGAATTTTTAAATTAAATAGGTGCCAAGGCAATAAGTTGTAATCAGTTAATATTTAGATGACTCAAAGCAAGTCAATAGGAATTTCACTTTAGGTAAAAATATTTTCTCTTCGATAAAATTTAAATGATAAAAACATTTAAAAAGGAGTATATACAAATGTATATACATGGTGTCAAAAGCTAAGGAAATTCAGAAAACTTTTTCTGAAATATCAGAGAAGATTGAATATGTAAATAAGCTGATCCAGGAACTTCTACCGCAAACTATCCTAAGACAGACTACTTCCTTCGGAAATTCCTCCCATGTAGTTTTATCTAAAGAGTATCTTGATAAAAAAGTTGGAGTAATTGTATTTGATAATCCAAATAGAAATAAAAAGGAGGTAAAAAATGAAAGTTTCAATTAGCAAATATTTAGGTTTTACAGATAATGAAATCAAACAAATATTCAGTGAGGAGCGAGAGCAATTGTTTGAAAAAAGAGAAGAAATTGTAAAAAATCAAAAAAGACAAATTGTCGTAGTAGAACACTAATAAAAATTATTGTTTTTTTATTTTAATTTATAAAATCTTATGAAATGGCATGCTATTAATTAAATAAATTTCCTAAAAAGTTAATCAAATTAGATATCTCTAAGTTTAGAATATTTTCTTTCTTAGCTTTATAATTGCCCAGGATATTCTTTTTGAAATTAATCTCATTGCCTCTTTGATTATTTAAAGTAAATTTATAACTCGATTTATCATTATCTCCAATTTTTATTATTATTCTCTCTCCCTGCTCCCCATTTATATAAGTTGCATAAGCACCATCCATCGGTCCAATTCCAGAATATATTATTATTTCCTGTCCTGTCTTTTCATTTAATATTTTAATTTCTTTATTTCTTTCAGACTGGGTTTTTCCGTCATTTTCAAATATCGTACCTACAACAAAATAAGGCATTTCAATTAAATTATCGAATTTCTTTACATCTCTAAATTTTCCAGCAAATATTACAAAATAGTCAAGTCCATTAATTTCAACTTTATAATAAATATAATTTTCATCCTCTTTTATAATTTTTGGGACAAAATAATACCAGTTACCTTCGCTATATCTTGCAATTCCAATTTCTTCTTTGGTATTTTTTTGAGTCTTCATCCAGTTTTTGTCAATCTTATATATTAAAGTTATATTCTCAACTATCTCAGATTCAATATTAAGTGAATTTAATTGTAAATATCTATAAACGCTTCTAAATGTGTTCTTTATTTCATCAGGTTTTTTATCAAATTCTCTTATTAATAAAAACGTTTCTTCATTTATCTCATTAAGTTTAACTTCGTTTAGGATCATATCATTTCCAAATTTATAATTTTCATTAGGTTTTAGATCTAAGATATAGCTTTTTTCATCCAAACTTTCATTATTAATTAAACCTCTGTAATAATCGCTAATATTAATATTTTTTATTCTTAATCTGACTCTAATGCCAAATTCTTGCGTATCTGTTCCATTTTGACCATCATCAACTTTTACTTTTACTCTTTTAGTGCCAATGTCTCTGAATCTGGGCATCCACTCAATTATTCCATTAGTGGGATTAATTGTCATCCTTGCTGGAGACTCAATTAGAGAATAAGTCAATTCATCTCCATCCGCATCAATCGCATTTACATCATATGTATAAAATACTCCGCTAAAGGCTTCTCTTAAAGGTTCCGAAATAATTTCCGGAGGTCTATTTACCTTAGGAGGTTTACTCATATTCAAGTACAAACTAACGTTTCTTAAGCTTCCTTGCAAATTAATAACATAACTAACATCATGATAGCCGTTTGAGGCAGTTATTATAACATTATCTCCATTATTTCCTTGGACACTTGCTGAATATTTTCCTTTATTGTAAAAAGTCCCGCTTTTTCCTTGTGCATAATATCCTGAAGTTGTATCATTTATTTTAATCCAAACGCTTTCATTTATTTTGTTTCCGTCTAAATCAAAAACTTCTCCATGAATTGATAATGGCAAACTTTGTGCGCCTATTTTATTCAAAAGAATAATTGCAAAAAAGATAGTTATCACTAAGAAAATTATTCTCTTGCTTATTATTTTATTTTTAATTTCCATTTTAATTATTAAAGTTCGGATTATGTGTCCAATTTGATTGTGCTACACTGATTTCCACATAATATCCCTCACTATAAATTAATTTGTTAAAATCATCATCTCCATAAAATGGCCACCACCCATATCCTGAGAAATGATGCATTCCTTGGAAACCCGACAATTGCGGGTTGTTTACAGCTTTAGACGAATTATATCTAAATATATTATCAAAAGAATCAACAGGAGATACACTCAGGGGATTCCCAAGTGTAGCTTCTTCCCCAAGTCTAGAATGATAAGCTGAATTCCATCCAATCATATTAAATGTATTATTTAATGAAGTGGTAAGATTAAATCTTGGTACTTCTCCTATAAATGTTATATTGCATCCAGTGTTAATTTCCGCCCAATAGCTTCTTAATGGCTCTAATCCAACAAAATTCTCATCTCCTATAGAAGGAGCCCATGCACCCTGATCGTTATTAGTTTCTAAAAACTTTGATCCATTATATGTAAATAATGACAATAAGCAATTACTTGGTTTAGTTGGAATGTTATAACCATTATTAGTTCCATTATTTAATATATAATTGGTCAAATTTAAAGGCCAGCTTATCATGTTAAATCCTGCACTCAACTGGGCAGGTTGTATTTTTCCAACAATAATCTGGCTTAAATTCTCAGCAGGCCCATAAACAGCAGAAACTTTATAGAATCTAAGTAAGCTTTGGTTTGCATTATTATCAGTATAATTCAAATCTGTTATTCCTGTAACATTTGGAATAGAGGAAAATCCAGCAGAAAAGTTAGTTGAAATATAGATATTGTAAGATGTTGTAGTAGAAACATTATTCCATCTAATTGTTAAACTTTCATTATTGCTATCTAAACTAATATTTATTTGCGCTGGGTTAGATACAGTATACACGGTAAACTGATTTGTTGCTGAAGTATTAATATTTACTAAGTCTCGGCAAGTTATGTTCCAATAATGTATCCCATTTGCCAGCTCACTAACAATACTGCTAGTATTAAAACCATTATTTGAGGTTATATCGCTTGCATTTACTGTACCATCTATCGTCAAATTACAATAAATGGGGTAATTTAAATTATCAGACACATTCCATGTAAAGTTTACTTCTTTGCTTGTCACATTGGAATTATTTGCAGGGTACAACAGATTTATGGCTGGAGGGGCTCTATCAATAACAAAACTTCTTGATGGGGAGAAACTTGAATTTATCCCTCCATCACTCGCCCTTACTCTCCAATTATATTGTCCATCTGTTGGTAAAACAACAGAATTATCTTCAGTTGGATTGTTTGTTTCTGTAATTGAACCATTGAAATATTCTGGGCTACCAAAACCCGCATCATCATCAATTTCTAAAATATAAGTTATCAAATCTCCATTCGGATCAGTTGAGTTTGTCCAATTAAACTGAGGAATAGATGATAAATTTGCGCCATCAGCAGGATATTGCAAAACCGGAACACTCGGAGCGTCAGCCGCCTGAATAACAGATACATTTCCAATATGATAACCTGCAAGGTTATTCAGAGTATCATTTGCAAAACAACTAAAAGTCCAATTTCCTACCTCGTTAAGTAAAATGTCACTATATCTTGTATTTCCAGCAAGAATGCCAGTTGAATAGTTCTCTTGTGGCAAAGTTGGTTTCTCAGCCCCGATTAAAACAGTATCTAATCCTATCAGAGCATCCGTAACTGTACAATTTATCCTTACGTATCCATTCAATGATATATTTGTAGCATTTATAGCTCCCGCACTTATAACTGGGGGCGTCGCATCAATGGTTATTGTTCTATTTAAGGTAATATTGCAATTATTTGAACTGTCGCAAACCTGAGCACTCCAATTATACCTTCCATCTGCAATATTAGTAATTATAAAACTATAATTGCCATTTGTACCTGACGAATTTGTTTGATTTATGATATATGGGCCCGAAAAATTCCCCCATATGCTAACGTTTGTAATATTATAATTATCATTTGCCGTAACATTAAAAGTTACGTTTCTACTGCTAATGTTATAAAAGTTTACTGGAGATTCTTGACTTATTGTAGGAAACTCAGTATCCTGGACAATTACATAATTAGTCCTAGAGTTTTGAGTATAGTTCTGAGTACCTTCATAAACAATAGTGATATTGTATGATCCAGTGTTGTTAAATGAAGTTAAATTCTCAAGTGGTCCATCACCCGAATTTATTAAAACTCCATCATTGTATAAACTTATAATTCCTTCTCCAGATAATCTATATGCAGTTAAATTTACAATTGTATGAACTTCAACTGTTTTATTACCATCAACCTCATCAAGAGTCAAGTTTAGCAAAGGATTTGACTTACTAACAGTATATGTAAATAAATCTGTTTGGTTTCTATTATTTAAAGTATCATTTGCATACATTCTCCAGGCATACCCTCCCGCAGCTAGATTTGTCCTATTATAAAAGTAAACTGCTCCACTATTCCCGCTCATTGAATAATTTGCAAAAATCCCTGTAAAGTTATGTTCAATAAACACTGTTTGTATTCCAATTACATTATCAGTCCAACTAACATTAAATTGATAAAATCCCTCTGGCGTATAAGTTGCGGGATTTGCCGGGCTAGTAACATTCCCGCTCCAATTTGGCGCAATCGTATCCAATGTTATCCGTCTTGTAGTAGTCGAATTAATTTTATTCGTGTGGTCAGTTATACTAACGTTATAGGTATAAATTCCATTAGGCAAACCCGTCCAATTAATCGTTCTTTGCCCATTTGTATAAATACTCTCATTATAAAGTCCAGTATTATTAAACAATTTATAGCTTATATTAACTTCATTTAGTTCTGTAACCGTCACATTAACATAAACCCAATTTCTGGTAAAATTACTTCCATCCGCGTCCGTACCGATTCCGTACCCTATAAGAGGATTCACACTATCGATTAATAAAGTTCTATTTTCCGTTTGATTGCAATTGTTTGAACCATCACATGCTATTATTGCCCATATATATCCCCCATCTGCAATATTTGTCACATTAAATAAATAATCTCCATTAATTCCAGAAGTATTTGTTTGGTTAATAATAAAACTTCCAGAGAAATTTGCCATTAAACTTACATTTGTTAAATTATAATCCTCTCTTACCGTTGCGTTAAATATTAAATAATTTACTGAAGAATTTAGTCCATTAATTGGAGAATTTAATGTAACATTTGGGAACAAATTATCTCTTACAAAAAGATAATTGGTTCTAAAACTCGAAGTATAATTTTGAGTTTGCTCGTATATTACCGTTATATTATAATCTCCCAGTTGAGTAAAATTAGTAATATTAAAAATAGCAGGAGACCCCTCATTAACCAATGTTCCATTATTATATAATTTAATATTTCCTTCCCCATTTAATCTAAAAGCCGTAAGATTCACATTATTATTTCCAACTTGAACAGTAACATTCCCGTCAATTCCGTCAAGTGTTAAATTGACTTCGCTTGAAGCTTTGTTCACAGTGTATATATAAAATCCAGTTTGGTTAACGTTTCCACTTGTGTCGTTTGCAATAATCTGCCAAGTATATGTTCCTGTAGGAATGCCTGTAAAATCATAATAATATACGTTTCCGTCGCTTCCACTCATTGAATAATTTTGCATCGTTCCAGTAAAATTATGTTGAATTCTAACCGTTTGAATATTCACATTGTCCGTCCATGTTGTATTGAACTGATAATTTCTTGTTGAATTATATGTTTGAGGCGACTCAGGAGTGCTTAGGTTATTACTCCATTGGGGAAATACTAAGTCTTGAATATTAAATGTCATTATATCTGTTCTATTTAAATTGCCTAAAGTGTCATTCATGTATATTCTCCAGCTCACACTTCCTCCAGATAAGGATGAATTTCTCCAACTAAAGTTAATTATTGATTCCCTTAATAAATCACTTGTTAAATATAATTCATCTAAAGTGATGTTTCCCGTTCCAGTCGAAGCGTCACTATCGTCACCAATTCTAATCCTAAATTGATCAATATTGTTCAAGTCACAACCCCCGGTAATATCTGCAATATTTATTGTAATAAGAGTAAAACCAGTTCCAGAAATTGTTTGCGGAGTCGTAACATCACATGCAGCCCCGCTACTTATAACTATTAAATTTGTCTCGTGAAATCCTGCAATATCTACCTTGATATAATATGAAATATTTTGATATGCGCTTATGTTAATCGCAGATGTATTTACCACTACATGAAAGGTATCTGTGCCAAATGCGGAATCGTAGTTATAACTTAAATTGATGCCCTGCCTTACAAATCCTTCATCAACGGAACTAATAGTGGCGCTGGCAGAAACAGGGTCAATAAATATTTCAGAAGTACCTGAAAAATCATTTATAGTTAATCCTGCTTTTCTTGGAGTGTAATTCTGCCAACTTCCGCTTTCATTTGTCTCAAGCCAGACATTTGCTAGGGCATAATTATCAGTCCAGTTTACCCATAAATTATTAATTTCTCCCTGTCCAACGGCATTACCACTTTGATTTTGGTTTCTCCATAATGGCTTAGTCGTGTCATTTACAAGAATATAATAAGTTAAAGAACTTTGCGAATAGTTCTGGCTTTCTGAATAAATGACTGTAATATTATAAATTCCAACAAAATTAAAAGTGGACAAATTGGAAATATTGCCTGCCCCTTGGTTAATTGAATTTCCTTCAACATACAAACTAATTAATCCGCTAGGGTCTCCAGTTAATTTATATCCTGTGAGATTAACAGTGCTTCCAACTTCGACTGTGACATTTCCTGCTATTCCTCCTAAAGTCAAATTAAGTACAGAGTTCGCCCTATTAACAGTTAATACTTCCTGATCCATGCTCACATTTGCAGTATAGTTCGCTCCTCCAGTCGTATTCAAAAGATAGACGTAGGTTCCTCCTCCAAGCACTATAGTTTCGCCAGTGCCAACCGAAACATTATTTCTATACACAACATAAGTTACATCTCCATCGCCTAAATTTCCTTCCGCTAGTCCAACAGTTACCGAAGTTGGAAATGTAATAGTCCAAGAAGTAGTGTTTGTCAGATTTCCCATTGGCATGGCTTTGTTTATAGTATAGGTTCCATTTTCACTATTATTTATGTTTCCTGCGCTATCATTTGCATACCAACTGTAATTGTACGTTCCTGCCCCTAGACCTATAAATGATTTATTGTAAGTGGAAGAAACATTTGAAGTAGTATAATTAACTCCGTTTAAAGTAAATATCACGGTACCTAATTCGTCATCGGTTATTATTGAGCTGAAATTATATACTCCTGCAAAAGTATAATTTACAGGATCCGTAGGATATTCCACTATGGAAGTAACCGAAGGAGCAATCTTATCAGATAATTGCAATATGAGAATTTTCGCTTCAGCCCTTAATTGTAATGCGCTTGCAGTCGCAGTTAAATTATAAATTGTTCCTTGAATTGATGTAGAATTTCTCCACATTAAAGTATGTCTTATGCCTGATCCAACAGTCGGACTTGCTGCAAAAGCAGACATGATTAAATCGTTAGCAGATACTGTGTTTTGGATCTCTTGAAGAGTAAATCCTGTATCTGCGGCTAGAGTTTCAACACCTGCATCGGTATCATCTATCTGCCCAGTTGCAATTACTAAGAGTTCTGAATTATTCGCAAAATTATTTGTTATGTTTCCTATGCTTGTCAATACTGCGTTCCCCAGGTTTACGCTCGCCCCATCTAAAAATTGAGCACCTCTCGGTCTAAAAACAGCGAGTTTTACTTCAGCATCGCCTGCTTGAGGACCAATAATTGAGACATTATATACTGCATTTGCAGGGGCATTTTCTTCATACGCAAGAATAACAATACTTTGCTTATCTGTTGGGGCAGCAGAAGAAAAGTTAATTTCAAATTCATTTGAAGATAGTGTTGCCCCACTACCATTCTTTATTTTTATGCTATCTGCAGTAATTTGCTGGATAGCTGCACCATTATCTATCTGAACGGAAGCAATTATTACATTCCCGCCCGCAGAAAATTCTGTAGGGAGAGTCGTAATTTCAGTTTCAGTTGCTGCAGAAAATGCTACCGAACCCGAATCGCTGAAATTTACATAACTCAATCCAGAAATAGCAGTAATTTTTGCTTCTGTATTAACTGCAGTGGCGCTGGAATATCCAGTCACATTGTATCCAACATTGGCACCAGCACCACTATCCAAACCAATTAAGAAATAGTTATTATTTAAGTTTGCCGTACTAACTTGTATCGCATATTGGTTAGAAGAAAGCGCC
>ERZ1292640.933-Hain-H43-02um-R1-933-length-24165-cov-9_pt2 | contig 10881 bp, 10 predicted proteins | sample MGYA00564404_ERZ1292640 | MGnify/ENA primary metagenome ERZ1292640 (study PRJEB36523, sample SAMEA6512636) | groundwater metagenome | collected 2019-01-08 | study: AquaDiva: Metagenomics assemblies of 32 groundwater samples | reverse complement strand
ACCCGGTGCTTTAGAAAGCCGGTTTGCCGAAGACCAAAAACAGGTTTTCTTCGAGCAGTCTTTCCACATCCAGGCCAGCCACGATTGAGTTCGCATAGATAAGGCCGAAGTCGATCACCCCTTCGAGTAACCAGCGGGAGATATGCCCGGATAATCCTGAGACCACCCGCAACTGCACATTCGGCAATTCACGTTGAACTGATTCAATCAACGGGACCGTCAGCAAAGGCGTAAGCGACCCCGGAATACCCACAGCTACGCGCCCTACTTCGACCGACTGGTGAACCTGCATGCTGGAACGCGCAGCGTTGACCGCATCGAGCACAGTGCGAGCATGCACCAGAAAGTCGCGTCCTTCGGGTGTCAGTATGGCGCCGTCAAAACGGCGCTCGAACAACTGCACCTTGATCTCCTCTTCCAACAGCTTGATCTGAGCACTGACGGATGGCTGCGAAATATGCAGCGCCTGCGACGCTTTCAGAAAAGAGCGGTGCTCCGCAATAGCGACAAAATAACTGAACTGCCTCAAATTCAACCAAATTCTCCCGTAGACGCGAATGCCTGTGCCTTGATGACGCAAGCATGCAAGCCTACTTTACTCCCCGGAGGAGTGCACCTCCTGCACCGGGAAGCAATGACATCATCATGAACGGCGTTGATTCAGGCGCAGGATGGCCTCGTGCCGCGCGACCAGAAGCCGTGCCTGCTCGACCACCGGCAGATCCACCATGCGGCCTTTGAAGGCAAATGCGGCGCGCCCCTCCGCCACCTGCAGGTCAAACTCCGCCAGCAAGGCCTGCGCGTGAGTCACCTCCTGCAAATCCGGCGCAAAACCATGGTTGAGGATCGGAACCTGTTTTGGATGAATGCAGAATGCCCCTTCAAAGCCTAGGCGCCGTGCCCGCTGGACCTTGGCCCGGAATTGGTCTTCGTCGGAAAAATCCGCCACCGAGCCGATGAAACCGATGGGAATGACATTCGCCCGGCGCGCTGCGGCAACGGCCATCACGTTGGGAACATACAGGCCGTCATCATCCACGGCCATGCGCAATGAAACGGCCAGGTCTTCCGCCCCGACAATAATTCCCTGCACGCGGGCATGCGCCGCAGCGATATCGGCCATATTGTGCAGGCCCTCTGCCTCCTCAATCATGGCAATGATCCGTGTGTGACCAATCGTCATCCCGGCAATGCTTTCCAGCTCGCTCAGGATTTCCGCTGCAGCCCGCACCGCCGGGGCATCGGGCACTTTTGGCAAGGTTACAGCGATCACTGATGGGCGCACAGACGCCTCCAGATCCCGCACCTGCTGGCGCCAAGGGCGATTCACGCGAACGATCACGTCGTAGCCAGCGGCGGCAAAGCGATCGGCGATGCCGGGCAGGCGCTCGCGCGCCAGGACTTTCTGGTCCGGCGGCACACTATCTTCGAGGTCGATCTGCAAGGCATCCGCCGGTTGACGCATGGCGCTTTCGATAAAGCGGTCGCTGGTGGCGGGGACGAACAGAATGGAGCGCCACGCGGGCGAGGAAGTGGAAGATGTCATTTCAGAGTTTTCCGGTTACGGCAGGTGGTTCAGCTCTGCCAGAATTTCTGCGGTGTGTTCACCCAGGGCGGGTGCAGGTCGACGAAAGCCGCCGGGACTTTCAGAAAGGCGTGGCACGATGTTGTGCATGGGCACACTGCCCAGCTCCAGGTCTTCAAGTTCAACGATGGCCTGGCGCCCAACCACAAACGGGTGGTCGAGCAGATCGGCCACGGAGCATACCGGCCCCACCGTCACACCCGCTGCTTCGAATATGTCCAGGCTCTGCATCTGCGTTCGCGCGAAAATGAATTCACCAATGATGGCGTCCAGTTCATCGCGATGAACAACACGCACATCATTCGTGCAAAAACGCGGATCGGTCTTCATCTCCGGATGGCCGATGGTGTCGAAAATACGCATGGCCATGGACTGCATGGAGCCCGACATGGCGACGAACTTGCCGTCGCTGCATTCATAGATATTGCGCGGGGCCGTGTGTGTTGACTGGTTGCCCGACCGCATGGTGGGCACACCGGTCAGCTTGTACTTTGCCGCTTCTGAGGCTATCACCGAGAAAATCGGCTCGAACAGGGACAGGTCGATCACCTGCCCTCGCCCGTCTTTCTCGGCGACGCGCAATGCGGTCAACACCCCGGCTGCGCCATAGACACCGGCAATCATGTCGGCTAGCGCCAGCGGCGGCAGTACCGGCGGGCGGTCCGCGTAACCGTTGAGGAACGCAAACCCCGACATGGCTTCGACCAAGGTGCCAAACCCAGGCTTGTGGTTGAACGGGCCGGTCTGGCCCCAGCCGGAAATCCGAACGATCACCAGGCTCGGATTCAGCTCGTGCAGCAACTCGGGTGCCAGGCCCATTTTCTCCAGCCCGCCCGGCACGAAGTTCTCGATGAACACCTGCGAATGGCGAACCAGCTTCTTCAGGTGCTCCAGCCCCTCTTGCGACTTCAGGTCCAGCACCATGGAGCGCTTGTTGCGCCCGTAAACTTTCCAGTAAATGTCATGGCCTTCTTCGCGCCAGTTGCGAAGGTCGTCGCCCGTGATTCCACGCTCGACCTTGATCACGTCGGCACCGAAATCGGCCAGGTAGACCGACAGCATGTTGCCGGCGACGAGCCGCGACAGATCGAGGACGCGGACGTCTTTGAGGGGGCCGCTGACGTCGGGCTCGAATTTTTTCATCAAATGCTCCCCACGTCCGTCAAACCAGAATGACAGGCTTGATTTCCTGCATGTTTTTCATGCGTTCCAGCGCAATGTTCACGTCGTCGAGTTTGTAGCGACCGGTGATCATCTTTTCGAACGGAAAGTCGGCGACATGTGTGGAAATGAAATCGAGCGCCAGCGAGTAGCTGCGCGCATCGCCCGAGAATGAACCAATGACGGTGATGTTTTTCTTCACGATGAGTGAGGGCTGGAATTCGGTTTTCCCCTCGCCCAACTGCCCCACAATCAGATAGCGCGCGCCGCGGCGTGCCATGTGCAGCCCTTCGACGAACGCGGCCGGCACACCCGTGAACTCGAGAACAATGTCGGCGCCGCGCCCGGATGTATGCGACTTGACCAGTTCCAGCCGTTCTTCGGCGGTAGTGGTTTCCACCGAAATGCAGATGTCGGCACCAAACTCGCGTGCCAGGTCCAGCCGGGCCTGCGGCGCACCGATGACGATGATTTTGCGCGCACCGCGCACCTTAGCGTTGGCCGTGGCCAGCAGACCCAGCGGCCCGGCGCCCTGGATCACCACCGTCTCGGTGGGATCGATCTCGCCCAGCTGGGACATCGCGTTCATCACCGAGCGCAGGGCGCAGCTTGACAGGCTGGCCAGTTCGTTGGACACATTGTCCGGCACCTTCAGCCGTCCGGCCTGCGGCAGGATGTAGCCGTATTCCGAAAAACCGCCGAGCAGGTAGGGCTCCTGCTCCATGTTTTCGTACATATAGGCACGCCGGTTCATGCACAGCGTGGGCTTGCGCGCCGTGGTGCAGAAAAAGCAGCTGCCGCAGGCGGTGTGGGTGTAGATCACGCGGTCGCCGACGCGCAGCGGATTGCCCACGGAGTCGCGGTCGGCGCCGTAGCCCAGCTTCAGGATGCTGCCCACCATTTCATGGCCAATGATGACCGGCAGGTTCACTGTCAGCGACAGGGAGCCCTGCCACAGATGAACGTCCGTACCGCAAATGGAGCAGGCTTCGATCTTCACCAGCGCGGCGCTGGTCTCGACATTCTTCGGAATTGGTACGTTCTCGATTTTCAGCGGCTCTTTGAACTTGCGGAGTACAGCAGCGCGGGAATATTCTGGAATGGCAGTCATGGTATTTTCAAGGTCAGAAGAAATAGCGGTACCAGAGCGAAAGCTGTGGCACGTAGGTAATGATGACCAGCACGGCCAGCGCCGCGAACAGGAACCAGCCCAGGTGCTTGAGCAGACTCAGAAGGTCCGAGCCAATGGTGCGCGCCGCCACATACAGGTTGGCCGCCATCGGTGGGGTCAGCAGACCGATTTCGATGTTGGTCACGAGAATGATGGCGAAATGCACGGGGTCGATACCGAACTTGGCGGCGGCCGGCGCCAACAGCGGACCCATCAGCAGCGTGGCGGCATTGGTTTCCATGAACATGCCAATCAGCAGCAACACCAGGTTCACCACCAGCAGGAACACGATCGCGCTGTCGGTGAAGCTGGTCGCATAGGTCGCAATCGCTTGCGGAATCTGCTCCAGCACCATGGCCCGATTGAAGATGCTGGTAAAGCCGATGATCACCAGGATCGCTGCCGACGACAGCGCGGCCCGGCCAAAGATGCCCGACAGATCACCGAACTTCGTCATGCGGCCGAGCACCGTCACCAGCAGCGCATACAAGGCCGCGATCGCCGCCGCCTCGGTGGGAGTGAACACACCGGAGTAGATGCCGCCCAGCACCAGCACGGGCAGCATCAACGCCGGGATGGAGCGGGTCAGAATCGACAGTTTGAGGGGCGCCGACGTGCTGCTCGGAGAACTGGCCGCAACGCCAGCGGACGGTGCACTTTCGCGGCCACCGGGCAACACCCGCTTAGCCAGAATCGTGTGCACGATGCCGAACGCAATCATCATCACGATGCCCGGCAGGGTCGAGGCCAGGAACAGCTGCGTGATCGACACGCCCACGATTGAGCCGTACAGGATCAGCGGGATCGACGGCGGGATCAGCACGCCCAGCAGACAGGCCGACGCATTAAGCGCGGCTGTGTAGCCCAGCGGGTAGCCCCTTCCGGCCATTTCCTTGCCAACCGTGCCGCCGATGGCGGCCACAGTCGCAACGGAGGAACCCGTGATGGCGCCCATCAGTGCACTGGCGCCAATCATGACGTGGCCCAGTGGCGCCCGCGACCAGGTGAGGAACATATCGCACACTGCAGTCAGTTGGCGGATCAGGCCACCCCGGTTCATCAGCTCGCCACCGAGCAGGAACAGCGGGACGGCCAGCAGCGGGAAGCTGGAAATGGTGTCGTAAGGGATGGAGGCCAGCGCCGAAAGATCAATGTTCCAGGCCTCGGCCTGGGACATGACAATCAGGGCGAACGCCACACCCACCGGCACTCCGAGTACCAGTAGCGCAAACAGGATGATGGCAATCATGCGACGTCCTATTCAGTCACCGGGGGGCGCCCGGCCAGTACACGCCACAGCTCGACAGCACCATGAAACAGCATCAGCACCATGCCGGCCATCAGGAAAAATATCGGCAACGCGACAGGCGTCCCCATGTCTAGCATTCGCTCACCTGAGACCAGCATGTCCTTGAAAAAAACGTAGCCCAGCCAGGAGTAGACGCCAGCAAAGGCCAGCAGACTCAACGCTACTACCCCGCGCGCCGTCCGGCGGATCCATTCCTGCGGCGCCAGTTTCACCACGTCAACCGCGATGTGCGACTGGGTATAGCTGCACATCGCTGCGCCGACGAAGGTCAGCGGCGACATGGCAACAATCGCCCATTCTGCGACGTTAGGAATGGGCCAATTAAAATAACGCACTGCGACACTGACCGACACCGTGAACAGCATCATCACGAGACTGGCGATGCATACCCAGCGCTCGCCCTGGAACACCCGGAACTCGAGTCCATCGAGCCAGTTGGGCTGCGGTGCACCGGGATGTAGGAAAACTGCTGCGCTCATTGCCCGCGTGCCTTGCGGATTTCTTCGCGCAGGGCCGCAATACGCTCAGCACCGTAGGTTGGCGCCAATTTGTCCCAGACCGTCTGGCCGACGCTCTGAAATTCAGCAAAAGCCGCCGGGCTTGGCACCGTCACCTTAACGCCACCGGCTGCAATGTTCTTCAAAAACTGGGCGTTCTGATCGCGGTTCTTCTGGATCTGCTTCGCCGCCACTTCGGCAGCGGCGTCTTGCAGGACCTTTTTCTGTTCGTTGGTCATCTTCTCCCAAAAACGTTCGCCAGCTACTATGGTACCCATGGCGTACACGTGGTTGGTGGTTGTCATGAATTTCTGCGCTTCGAAGAGGCGCGAGTTGTAGGTGATGCTGGCACCGTTATCTTGACCGTCAACTGTTCCCTGCTGAAGCGCCGTGAAAAGTTCGGGGAACGGCATGGTGACTGCTTGTGCACCCGCCGCTTCAAAGAAGCCCTTAATACCGGAAGAGCCTGGCACCCGCAGTTTGAGACCCTTTAGATCGGCGAGCCGCTCAACGGCGACCTTCGAATTGGTCACTGCGCGGAATTCGAGTTCGAAGAATCCGAGCGTCTGCATCTTGTGTTTGGTCAGCGTAGCGCGCAGCGTCTTCTGCAGGATCCCGTTGGGGTTGTAGAAGATCGCGTCCGCTTCTTTGAAGTTGGTAGCGATGTAAGGCAGATAGTGAATGTCCAGTAGCGGATCGAGCCCAGCGAGCGAGCCCGGATTCAGGAATGAGAGTTCCAGTGATCCGCGTGACAGCTCGCGCGCCAGTGCTTCGTCGCCGCCGAGCTGGTTGTTGGGAAACACCGCAATCACGATCTCGCCCTTGGTTCGATCAGATACCAGCTTGGCAAATTCCTTACTTGCTTCGTCCACCGGACTGTTAATCGCAAAGACGTGACCAAGCCGGATTTTCATTTCGGCGGCTGCTGTACCGCTCCATAGTGCAGCGAGGGCCATGACGGCCACTGTGGTTGCGACACGGGCCTTGACGCCCCAGGTTGGGGTCTTGGTGTTCAACATGATATTTGTCTCCGTTTTTTGGGTTGTGAAAATTTTTATGCGAACTCAACCGTGGTTCAGGACGATCGTCTTCGCCACTGTGTACTCACGCAGCGCCTCGAAGCCCTTCTCGCGACCGTGTCCACTCTTTTTGAAGCCGCCGAAAGGCAATTCGATGCCGCCACCGGCACCGTAACCATTGACGTAGACTTGGCCGACACGTAACCTCTTGGCCACGCGGATCTGGCGCGCGCCGTTTTCGGTCCAGACGCCGGCGATCAGGCCGTAATCGGTCCCGTTTGCAATGCGTATGGCGTCGTTCTCGTCGTCGAACGGGATCACCACCAGCACCGGGCCAAACACTTCTTCCCTGGCCAGTTCGTGGCTGAGCGGCACCGGACCCAGCAGGGTGGGCTTCACAAAGAAGCCGCCGTCGCCCGCGCTGGCGTCCAGGCGACCTTCGCCAATGACGGGAATACCGTCACGTTGGGCGCGTTCAAGGAAACCGGCCACACGGTCAAGCTGAACCTTGCTGATGACCGGCCCGAGATCCAGGTCCGCGTCATGCGAGCCCACGCGCACGGCATTCATGCGGGTGGCCAGTGCCGCGACGAAAGTCTCATAAATCGAGCGCTGCACCAGCACCCGGCTGCCGGCCGAGCAGGTCTGTCCGGCGTTCTGGATGATGGCGGCGATGACCGCCGGCAGGGCCTTCTCGACGTTGGCGTCTTCGAACACCAGTTGGGGCGATTTGCCGCCCAACTCGAGGACGCAGGGTACGTGGTTTTCTGCGGCGGACTTCTGGACCAACACGCCCACTTCCGGTGAGCCGGTGAAGGACAGGAAGTCGATCCCTGCGTGGCTCGAAAGCGCCGCCCCTGCTTCTTCGCCGTAGCCCGTCACCAAATTAATCACGCCAGGCGGAAAACCCACTTCTGCGGCCAGCTGCGTCAGGCGCACGATGCTCATGCAGGCCTCTTCGGCGGGTTTAAGCACTGTCGCGTTGCCTGTGGCTAGTGCCGCACCCAGAGTACGTCCGAACATCTGCGCCGGATAATTCCAGGGAATGATGTGGCCGGTGACGCCGCGGGGCTCACGCACGATCATGACCTGGTAGCCGTCAACAAACGGAATCGTATCACCGTGAACCTTGTCAGCAGCACCGCCGTAATACTCGAAATAGCGCGCGGTGGCCGTCACATCACTGCGTGCCAGCTTCAGCGGCTTGCCCGTGTCGTTGGCCTCAATCTCTGCCAGTTCGTCTTGGTGGGACAGGATGGCCGCGCCAAGCCTGGACAGCAGCCGTCCGCGTTCGGTAGCCGTTGTGCGCCCCCACTCGCCTTCGAATGCACGGCGTGCTGCGGCAACAGCGATGTCAATATCTTTCGCGTTTCCGCGTGCAATCTTTCCAATCACATGCCCGTCGCTCGGGCAAATCATGTCGATAGACTCACCAGAAGCAGGATCAACCCACTGGCCGTCAATATAGTTTTGGGGAGGAAGTTTTGTCGTGAATGCCATGAACCTGATGTCTCCAATGAAAAAGATGTGAGGTGTAAACAGTTTGAACTACACCGCTCTGTTGGAGATTACATTCAGTGGCTAAGGCATAACAAATACTATTTTCCGATAACAGATCAAGTAGCTAACTATATGAAGGCTCTTGCAAAACTTCAAAGCTAGGCGAGCTTTTTGATTTGAGGGGAAAAAGTAGGGACAGAAGGCGGTCTGATCTTGGCATGGACGAGGACATGGTCGGCATGCAGTATGGCAGCACGCTGCAGACCTTTCTAGCGGGGGTGGTTGACAGCCTGGGCAAACCGCTGAAGCTGCCAGTGAGGCCAGCCACTGCGCATCGGCCACATCGGTCTTGCGACCCGGCACCGCCTTGACGTGGCGGGCATTGACCACCCTCGCCCCCAAAGAGAACGCACAAGCGCGAATTTCTTGACGAGATGAACCTGGTGGCGCCGTGGTCTGAACTGGTTGGATTTATTGAACGGTATGCGTCTTCGGGAGAAACGGGGCGATCTTGCACGCGGACGCAGTCCTGATAATGAAAAAAGCCCCGCGACAAAGATGCCGACGCCCTATAGGCAGGCGACCCTACCGGCGCGACTTTGGAGTGTCTCAATACAAAAATCAAAGACAGCAGCATCTGAAGCGCGCAGACAGGGCTCTTTGCCTATGCCTACGACGCTTAGACGATGGACGAGCAAGCGCACATCATTCGTGGAAGCCGATCTCATCAACACCAGTTCAGGCAACTAACACCTGCCCACTGCGTTGTGACAGTCAAATGCGACTCCCGCGCAAATGCTGGCTGCGAGCTACGGCAGCGAGGCGGTCATGGATACGTTGCAAAAGGACTATGGCGAAATCAACTTCGTGATCGTGCTGAGGCAAGCAGCAAGCGCAAATTGATGTGAACCGCCAGCGCCATATCTTCGACGCGCGCGTACTATGCGCCGAATGTTCTTTGCCGCAGCAGGCCTTAGCTCGCCGGTTGTGACGAAGTATCGCACCACTACCCAGATATGGTTCAATGTACACACGATGTGGGGGCATCAGATTGATCAGCAGCGGGGGAGCACTTGCCTATACCATCCGGGGCAATTCATCATCAAAACTCGCGAAGATGTCACGTCAGCTTTGCAGCGAACACCTGACGTATGGCATTACCCAAGTTCAAGTGCTCCGACGGGGCCGACAAAGAATAATGGGGTACAAAAAAACTGCTGTACCCCATTGATTTATTGACGGGTGGACGGGACTCGAACCCGCGTCCCCCGGCGTGACAGTCAGTTACCCCTCGCGGCAGTTTTCGTATGCCTGCGTGAAGTGGACAGGTCATACCCGTGTAGACACGTGCTGCTCAAATCGTACCAATGCATCAAGCAATTGTTCCTTGGTTGGCGGCGCGTACGAAAGCGTCATCGTGATCGTCGGCGAGTGCTTCATCAAATAGGCAATCGTGAATGCATGCACATTCAATGAGGTCATGGTCGTCGTGAAGGTTCGTCGCAAGTCATGCATGGACCAATGCTCGCCACACGCTCGCCGGATCTTCTTGATGGCCTGCTGAGGCGGGCATGGGATACGCCCTGTTCTCGATTCCTTATAGCCAAAGACAAAATCATTGATCTTCTCTTTCCGGCGCCGCTCCAGAATGGCCAGTGCCAGCGGGGTCAATGGAAATACGTAGTCCAAACCATTTTTGGTATCTCGATACGCCACTTCTCGCTTTTTGAAGTCGATATCGCCCCATTTCAACGTTGCGCACTCGATTGATCTTCCGCCTTGCAATAGCGTGAATAGGATGTAGTCGCCTGCCACACGGGATTCATAGTCCACGCATGCCCTCCACCACTGAACAAAAGAAGGCTGACTGGTGTTGAGGAAACTGTTTCGTCGATTGATACGACTCCATCGTCTCGCCGTTTTCAGGATGTCTACAGGGTTCTCAAACCCCGTCTTCGTCAGGCCGTGTTTTCTGATGACGTAGTTGTAGGCGGCCTGTAGATACTTGAAGGCCTGATTGGCCGTACGCGTAATGGGCGCGGGCTTGTCCCCGATTTTGCGTGCGGGAACCATCCGAGAAATCGCATCAAATCGGGCAAGGACTTCGTCTTGGGTGATGTCCCGATAACGGCGCTTCATCCAACTGGCCAACTGCACCGGTACCAACTCAACAGTTTCGACGCTGCGACCATTCGGTTTCGTCTTGAAAGCTTGACCGAAAACGTCGCAGAATTTTTTCTTCGCACGTTCGATGCTGATGCGGGTGTTTTCCTTGTGCTCGACATCTTTCGTGTATTCGGCGAACAATTCGTCCAATGTCCCATCGGTTACACCTTTGATTTTCGCGGCATAGGGATCGACTCCAGACTGAAGTTGCGCCTTCATTTGCAACGCAAGCTTCCGCGCTTGATCTACAGACTTGATGCCATATTCGCCAAGCCGACGTTTCATGACTTTGTGACCCACCCGCATCTGCAGGTAGAACACCTTCTTGGTCGGGGACACGCGCACACCAAACCCAGTCAGCTCATCGTCCATATAGAACTTTTGAGACTCACCCGAAGCGAGGGTGAGCGACTTGACGACAGATTGCGTGAGCTTGGGCATTTGGACGTTTCCTAGGCTACAAGTAGGCTACA
>ERZ1292640.4291-Hain-H43-02um-R1-4291-length-10881-cov-43_pt1 | contig 10881 bp, 12 predicted proteins | sample MGYA00564404_ERZ1292640 | MGnify/ENA primary metagenome ERZ1292640 (study PRJEB36523, sample SAMEA6512636) | groundwater metagenome | collected 2019-01-08 | study: AquaDiva: Metagenomics assemblies of 32 groundwater samples | reverse complement strand
GTAGATTTCCCGATCCCAGGCTCACCGAGCAGGATCAAGCAGGGAAAGCGGGTTATTGCGGGGAAAGGCACCACGTCCGGATTCATGGCGCTGCCCCATTCTTGGTCGGGGTCCACAAGGAAGCCCCCGTCTGATAGGTTGACGCGGCCCTCCCTGGGGTTCCAAAACCGCTTCCAATCGTAGAGAATCCCTCTCATGGCTCCCTGCTCATCCATTCTACCGGCGGCATGGCCGGCGGCGTGCGCGACGCCGCCGACATCGTGGCCACCGACCCGGTCCAGGCCCGCGTGATGGCCGTCATGGCCGTGGCTGACACCGCCAAGTTCGCCGTCGGGCGCCTCAGCCGCCGCGTCTTCCAGCTCGCCCGCCTGCCACGGCGAATTTCGAGGTTGTGTAGACTGTCCCCGAAATTGGATAATTGACGGGCTATGAAATATCGGCACCGCGTGCTGGCGATGCTGTTCCTGCTGTCGATCATCACCTACATCGACCGGGTGTGCATTTCGGTGGCCGGGCCGGCCATGCAGAAGGATCTGGACATTTCCCCCGAGATGTGGGGCTGGGTGGTGGGCGTGTTCGCCATCTCCTACGCCGCCTTCGAGATCCCCAGCGGGGCGATGGGGGACCGCATCGGGGCGCGCAAGGTGCTGACGCGGATCGTGATCTGGTGGTCGGCCTTCACCAGCCTGACCGGCGCCGTCTCGAAGTACTGGCTGTTGCTGCTGGTGCGCTTCATGTTCGGCGCCGGCGAGGCGGGCGCTTACCCGAACAGCTCGTCGAGCATCTCGCGGTGGTTCCCGGTCGCCGAGCGCGCCCGCGCTCACGGTTTCGTGTGGATGGCCAGCCGGATCGGCGGGGCGGTCTCGCCGCTGCTGGTGATCCCCATCCAGGTGCGCTGGGGCTGGCGGGCGTCGTTCTGGGCCTTCGGCTTCCTCGGAGTGATCTGGGCGTTGTTCTGGTACAGGTGGTATCGGGACGCCCCGCGCGAGAAGCGCGGCGTCAGCCAGGCGGAGATCGAAGAGATCGAGGGCGCCGGCGGGGCCCCGGCACGGAGGCATCACGGCTTGCCGTGGCGGAAGGTGCTGCGCAAGGGCAACTTCTGGACCATCCTGCTGATGTACCACACCTACTGCTGGGGCTCTTACTTCTTCCTCTCCTGGCTCCACACCTACCTGGCCAAGGGGCGCGGCTACACCAACGACGAACTCCAGTTCTGGTCGCCGCTGCCGTTCATCTGCGGAGCGCTGGCCAACTTCTCGGGCGGCTTCGCCAGCGATCACCTCATCAAGAAGCTGGGCCTCAAGTGGGGCCGGCGGACGGTGGCGATGACCGGGCTGGGCGCTTCGGCGTGTTTCATGCTCGCCACCGCACTGGTCCGGCACAAGATCGCGGCGGTTATCCTGCTGAGCCTGGCTTACGCCGGCTCGGACTTCATGCTGCCGGTGGCCTGGGCGGTCTGCCTGGACGTGGGCCGCAAGTACGCTGGCGCGATGACGGGCGCGATGAACACCGCCGGCCAGGTCGGCTCGTTCCTCTCCTCGGTAGCGTTCGGCTACCTGGTGCGGTGGTTCGGGAGTTACAACGCCCCGCTGTTCCCGATGGCGGGGATGCTGGCGATCAGCACGCTGCTGTGGCTGCGGATCGATCCGACTGAAGAGATGGTTCCCGAGGCCCGTGAACGAGGACCTGAAGCCGCCGGCCATGTTTGAGCTGATCGAGCATACCGCCGACATCGGCTTTCGTACCTGGGGCAAAACGGCCGCCGAGCTTTTCGAGAATGCGGCTGGGGCGCTGATGGCCGTGGCGGTGGAGATCGAGACGGTCGAAGCCCGCGAGCCTTACCCGCTGGCGGCCGAGGGACTCGACTACGAGTCGCTGATGGTGAACTGGCTGAGCGAAGTGCTCTATGCGCTGGACGCAAAGCGCACCCCGCTGCGCCGGTTCGAGGTCAGCGAGGTCACCCCGGCCAGGATCACCGGCCAGGGCTGGGGGGAGCGCTGGAATCCGGCCCGCCACCGCGCTAAACTGATCGTCAAAGGAGTCACCTACCACCAGCTACAGGTCGAGGAAAGGGCCGGCGGCTGGTACGCCCAGGTGGTGTTGGACATCTAGTGAACCTCGAGCCGATCGACGCATTCCGGTTCCGGATTGCCCGCGACGAGCGCCGCGGGATGCGCACCCACGTAGTGGTGTACGCCAGCCAGACCCTGATTGACCAGATCCGCAAGGACCTCTCGCTGGAGCAGGCGATGAACGTGGCCACGCTTCCGGGCATCGTCGGCCCCAGCCTGGCCATGCCGGACATCCATCAGGGCTACGGCTTCCCGATCGGCGGCGTGGCCGCCACCGACGTGGAAACGGGCGTGGTCTCGCCCGGCGGCGTCGGCTTCGACATCAACTGCGGCGTGCGGCTGGTGCGGACCACACTGACGGAGGCCGAGGTGCGGCCGCGGCTGCGCGATCTGCTCAACCAGCTCTTCCGCGACATCCCCTGCGGCACCGGCGGCGCAGGCCCGGTCAAAATCAGCCGCCAGCAGCTCGCCGAGGTGCTGGTCGAGGGGGCCGGCTGGATGGTGAAGAACGGGTATGGCTCCGAGCGGGACGCCGAGTTCGCCGAGGAGAGTGGGTGTCTCAAAGGCGCCGATCCGGAGCACGTCTCGGCCCGGGCCAAGGAGCGGGGCCAGCCGCAGCTTTGCACGTTGGGCAGCGGCAATCACTTCATCGAGGTCCAGTGGGTCGAGCGGATCCACGACGAGGCGGCGGCGCGGGTGATGGGGCTGGAAGCCGGCCAGGTGGTGGTGCTGATTCACTGCGGCTCGCGGGGCCTGGGGCACCAGGTCTGCACCGACTACCTGGCCCAGATGGGCGCGGCCATGAAGCGCTACAACATCACCCTGCCGGACCGGCAGCTTGCCTGCGTGCCGATCCAGTCGCCCGAGGGACAGGCGTATCTTGCGGCCATGCGCGCCTCGGCGAACTTCGCCTGGGCGAACCGGCAGGCGATCCTGCACTTCACCCGCGGCTCGTTCGCGCGCATCTTCGGGGCCGGCGCGCGGCTGGAGCTGATCTACGACGTCTGCCACAACATCGCCAAGCAGGAGACGCACGTGGTGGACGGCAAGAAGCGGGCGGTGCTGGTGCACCGCAAGGGGGCGACGCGGGCATTCCCGCCGGGCCACCGCGAGATCCCCGCGGCCTATCGGGGGATCGGCCAGCCGGTGCTGATCCCTGGCAGCATGGGCACGGCCTCCTGGGTGCTGGTAGGGACCGAGGGCGCGATGCAGGAGACGTTCGGCAGCGTCTGCCACGGGGCCGGGCGGCTGATGTCGCGCACGGCGGCCCGCAAGGGACGCAACGCCCGCGAGGTCCAGGACAAGCTGGAAGAGCAGGGGATCCTGGTGCGCAGCGAGAGCCGCGACGGCATCCTGGAGGAGATCCCCGAAGCCTACAAAAACGTGGACGAGGTGATCGAGGTGGTCCACGCCGCCGGGCTGGCGCGCAAGGTGGCCCGGTTCCGCCCGATGGCGGTGATTAAGGGGTGAGCCGCACTCCGCAATCGCGGCCCCCGCACCACCCTAAAGACCTTAGCCTGACCCGCCGATAGTAGGGGGCATGGAGGCGCAATGGGAGCGCCCGTGGAGGAAATGCCCCGATGCCCCAGGCCAACGCGGATCAACCGGCGTCGTCAGCCCAGCCGCTCCGCATTCTCTGCATCGAAGACACCCCCGCCGATGTCGAGCTGGTGTCGCGCGTGCTGCGCCGTTCGGGCATCGAGGCCCGCATGGATGTGGTCCAGACGCCCGGTGAACTGGAGGAGCGGCTCGAATCCGGCGTCTACGATCTGGTGCTGGCCGACTACAAGCTGCCGGGTTGGTGCGGCCTGGATGCGTTGACCGTCCTGCGGGCGCGCGGCAAGAACCTCCCCTTCATCCTGGTGACCGGGACGCTGGGCGAGGACATCGCGGTCGAGTGCCTGAAAAAGGGTGTCACCGATTACGTGCTGAAAGACCGGCTGGCGCGGCTTCCAGTGTCGGTGCGCCGGGCGTTGGAGGAGCAGAAAGAGCAGGAGGCGCGGCGGCGGGCCGAAGAGGAAATCGCGCGGCTGGCGGCGATCGTGGAATCCTCGCGGGACGCCATCCTCAGCGTGAACCTGGATGGCATTATCACGACCTGGAACGCCGGCGCGGCCCGGATGTACGGCTACCTGGCGGCGGAGGCGGTGGGCCGTTCGCTTTCGTTGCTGACGGCCGGCCGGGCGCTGGATGAAGCCTGGCTGCGGGTGGATAGCATCCGGCACGGCGAAGGCATCCAGTCCTACGAGACGATGCACCTGGGCAAGGGCGGCAAGCCGATCGCGGTGTCGATAACGGTGTCGCCGCTGCGGGACCGAAAGGGCGAAATCACCGGAGCCTCGCTGATCGTCCGTGACATCACCGTCCGGAAGCGCCTGGCGGACGAGTTGCGCCACAAGAACGAGGAGCTGCGGAAGCAGTACAGGCAGGCGCAGGCGGCCAGCCGGGCCAAGGACGAGTTCCTGGCCAACATGTCTCACGAGCTGCGCTCACCGCTGAACGGCATCGTCGGCTTTTCCGAGCTGATGCACGATGGCAAGCTGGGCCCGGTCTCGGAGGAGCACAAGGAGTACCTGGCCGACATTCTGAGCAGCGCCCGGCACCTGCAACGGCTCATCAACGACGTGCTCGACCTGAGCAGGGTGGAGGCGGGCCGGCTCCAGTTCGAGCCGGAAGGGGTTTCGCTGGGGGAACTGGTGCACGAGGTGAGCGACTCGCTGCACGCGGTAGCGGTGCAGAAAGGAATCCAGCTCCAGACGGAAGTGGACCCGGAAGCGGACCGCGTGGTGGCCGATCTGGCCAAGCTGAGGCAGGTCCTGTACAACTACCTCTCCAACGCGCTGAAGTTCACGCCAGAGGAGGGACACGTTTGGGTGCGTGCGAAACCGGAGGGGCCGGACGCCTTCCGCCTGGAGGTGGAGGACACCGGCATCGGCATTGCGCCGGAGGACATCAATCGGCTGTTCGCGGAGTTCCAGCAACTGGACTCCGGTACGGCCAAGAAGTACCAGGGCAGCGGCCTCGGGCTGGCGCTCACGAAACGGATCGTGGAAGCCCAGGGAGGCCAGGTGGGAGTCGCGAGCCGGCCCGGCGCGGGCAGCGTGTTCTATGCCGTCCTTCCCCGTGAGGCGCGGGCGGCGGCGGCCGGAAGCGGCGCCGGGCGAAGCGCCCGGCTGGCCCGAGGGCGGGCGGAAACGGAGCATGGAGCAAATGCGAGAAGAACGGGAACCAATCCTGGTGGTGGAAGACAACCCTCTGAGCCTGAAGCTAATCCGCGTCCTGCTGGAGGGTGAGGGGTTCGAGGTGCGCACGGCGGAGGATGCGGAGCACGCACGGGCGGTGCTGGAGCAGTTCCGGCCCCGCCTGATCCTGATGGATATCCAGTTGCCAGGCATAGACGGGCTGGAGCTGACGCGGCAACTGAAGTCGGATCCGGCCCGTCGCGACATCCCGGTGGTGGCGATCACCGCCTATGCCATGAAAGGCGACGAGCAGAAGGCGCGCGGGGCCGGCTGTGACGGCTACGTCACCAAGCCGGTGGACACCCGCTCGCTGGCGGCGCTAGTCCGCGCTCACCTGCACGGGCCGCAACCGGAGGTGAAGCATGCATCCGCGGGTGGTCCTGGTTGCTGAGCACGACCCGGTTCAGCAATGGCGGCTCGACGTCCGACTCACCCAGGCCGGCTACGTTGTTTTCTGCGTTCGGGATGGAGTGGAGGCGCTGGAAGAGGCCCGGCATTCGGTTCCTGACGTGGTGGTGGCCGGCGTGTCGCTGGCGCGGCTGGACGGTTTCAAGCTGTGCCGGGCGTTGAAACAGGACCCGGGGCTTCGTTCGATCCCGGTGGTGTTGATGTCGGCTGGCCCTCTCCGGGAGGCGGCGCGCCGCCTGGCCTGGAGCGGCGGGGCCAATGCGCTCGTGGAGCCGACACGGGATGGCGAGGCGGTGCTGGAGGCCGTCCGGGCGAGCTTGGCCGAGGGGCCGCCGCGGCTGTCGGAAGGCACCGAGAGCCTGCTGGCTGATCTGCGCGGGGAATTCCTGCGGCAGGGCCTGGTGCAAGTCCGGCGATTGGGGGCGCGCCTCGACGACGCCGCCGCCAAGCGGACAGCGCGCCGCTGGGAGGCGGTAGGGGCAACGCTGGGACTGTGGCCGATCAGCCAGCGCGCCCGCGCGCTGGAGATGCTGTTGGAGGACCCCCGCCAGCACCGGCCCCGGATCCGGCTGGTGTTGGAAGAGATCGCCCGGCTATTCGCCGGCGCAACGAGTGCAGGCCAGGGGCCGCCGCGGGCTGCGGAAGACCGTCCCGCAGCCGCAGAGCCCCGCCAGCCAGTGCGCTCAGCCGCGGCCCGGGCAGGATGATCCCGGCCAGGTTCAGCGGGTCGAACTCCGGCAACGGCATGGGCAAGCGGGGCGCTTAGCCCATCGTCTCAAAGACCAGTTCGGTGGTGATGGCGATCGCGGGGCGAAGCGAGCGATAGATCGGGCAGCGCTCGGCGAATACCTCGTGTACGCGCTCGGCGGTTTCGCGGTGCGCGGGATCGGCCTTGAGTTTCAGCCGGACGTGGATCCGTCGGATGATGAGGACGTTGTTCTCGGTCTCGATCTCGCCCGCCGCCTCGGCCCACAGGCGGCCCTGCGAAGCAGGAATCCCGCGCGCCTCCAGCGCGCCGCCGAAGGCGCCGGTGAGTCAACCGGCGGCGGCGGCCACGACGTAGTCGATCGTGGTGGCGCGAGGCGCATAGAGGTCGGACGGCGTCTTGTAGTAGGCGGCTACCGCGCCGTGCACGCCGAACGTCACCGGCTCGCTCTCGGCCGGCAGGTACGCCCGCCGCACCGGACCCTTGATCCGCTCGATGCGCACTTCGGAGCGATAGACGACTGTGGACATCCACCCCATTCTACCTCCCCTGAAATCGTGGGCAGCCTTTCAGGCTGCAGGCGGGCCTCAGCCTGGCCTGTGGAACGCCGGGTCGAAACCCGCCGGCAGGCTACCGCTGCTTCACGCGGGATTGCGAGTCCGTTCAGGCAAATGGATTGAGGATCTCGAGCGAGTCGAGTCTCGGCGCGCTTGGGATATCCTCCCATAACAGGCGCTCGGCGCCGCATTCAAGACAGGCGGCTACCACCATCGCGTCCCAAAACGACAGGCCGCGGCCCACATGCAGTGCCCGCGCCTGATCAAGCACGCCGGAGCCGGGCAGGATCAGGGGGAACAGGTGAAGGAAGTCGCCGAGTCGTGCCCAGGCTTGGTCCGGAGTAAACCCCTGCGCGGCCAACTTGCGCGAGGCGGCGAGGAATTCGCAGGCCACTTGCCAGAGGACAACTCCATCCGCGGCCGTCTCGATGGCCTGAAGGGCTTTTTCTTGCTTGACCGGATCAGCAGTGTCGCACGCGTAGATCAGGATGTTGGTGTCAAGCGCGGTCATGAAGTTCCTGGCGGGTTGGCAGTCGGCCTTGCGACCGGAAATTCATGTCCTGGATGCCCCGTCGCAGGCGCTCTAGCGCTTCGCTCCTTTGCCGTGGAAGCCGCTCAGAAATTGGCTCGATGATGAGCCGCACACGCTGTGACTCCGCAAGCTGTAGCGGCACAGTGGGCTTCAGCACTCCGCCCGAGTAGACTGCCTCCGCGATTTGGGGCATGGCTACACTCTCCTGCTCACATTATCCGACGTCGAAAGGGTGGGCTTGGTGCTAGAGGTTGGGGTCGAACCTTGACAGGTTTTTTGGAAAGCGCAAGTTGCAGATTCTTCGTTGCCCCACGCGCCATTATTGCCACCGCTCCCCGCGCGCATTACCCAAGATTGCCCAAAAGCTGGCGACTGTGAGGCGCGGCCCGATGAACGCCATCTGAGGTATTGCCGGACCCGTCTCGAAGTAGATGTTGAACCACTACTCCCATCTTCGGGGTGAAGGCGGATGCGCAACGGACAACTTCTCCGGGAGGCGAAGGATTTGATACAAGATCACGGCCAGGGAATCGGCATCGCATCTACGCCGTACGTTGCCATCGCGCCTCGAAGGTGCTTCCGCTTTTCCATCGCCCAGTGATACGGAACATGCGCGCTGCGAATCGCTGCCGCTTCTTCTGGGACAGTCCGTGAACCCTCTCTCAGCGTGTCAAGAAAGTTTGCACACCTCAAGTGTATCCGGTTTGCTGACACCCCGCCCCGTCGTCGCGATTGGCAGTGACGCTGGCCGCGCGGCGCTGGCCAGAATCGCCCGGTCATGAAACCCTGCCGTCTGGACGCCTGAACCGCTGGCTGCACAGGGAAGCCGCGTCCATTGTCCCGGACGAGTACCGGCGCGTCATCATTGCAGTGAACGCGGAATTGGGTTCCCTCGTGACGTGGCCGCATCGAGCAGAGTCTGGTGGAGAGGGGGCGCTTTGAAGGCTGTAGTGGCCTTAGGCTGGGCCGGGTTGGGCCGAGGGTCAACTGAAGGCGGGGTCCCTGCCCCGGAAAAATGCCTGTCGCCGTTGCTCCAGCATTGTGTGAGCAAGTCGCACGCGCTCCTCGGGGTCCATATTTGGTTCACGTTCCCCAAGAATCCGGAGAATGTCCCTCAGTGCGCATCCTGTTGCCAGTCGTCTCGCCAGTCTGCCGAAGCAGAAATACGTCAGTACCAGCAAGACGATGCCAAACCATCCCACCCGGCAGAACACGGCTACGGCGACGTGTGCCGCGAGATCCATCACGAACAGAACGTTCGCAACGGCATCGTACTTCTCCGGTCTACGCAGTGGCGGCATCAGAGCGAAGCGCCCTTGAAACGCCACGTAATCGCAAGCGCAACTCTCGGCGAAGTGCAGACGTGTCGTACCGACAGCCTCAGGATCGCCACGATGACCGAGCAAGAAGGAGGCACCAACTGATGGGAAGGCCCGGGCGCAGCGCCCGCAAACGGGGCGGGTAGCCGCTTGCTACACTGGCCCCGATGACTGCCCGATACTCCCGACGCGAGTGGCTGCTGGCGAGCGCCGGCGGCCTGGCCGCCCGGCCCAAGGGCGTGCTGGTGGACACCCATATCCACCTGTTCGACCCGAAGCGGTTCCCGTATCACCCCAACGCGACCTACCGGCCCCCGGCGCAGACGCTGGAGGACTACGTGAAGTTCGTCGCCGAGGCGCGCATCGATCATTCGATCATCGTGCACCCGGAGCCATACCAGGACGATCATTCGTACCTGGAGTACTGCTTCGCGCACGAGCCGCGCCGCGGTTTCTTCAAGGGCACGTGCCTGTTCGACCCGGTGGCGGCGGAGACGCCGGCCCGCATGGAGGCGCTCACCAAGAAGCTGCCCGGGCGGATCGTCACGCTCCGCATCCATGTGAACCGCGACCCCAAGGCGCCGCCCACCACTTCGGGGGCGATCCGCGACCGCGACCTCCGCGCCCCGGCGATGAAGGACACGTGGCGCAAGGCCGGCTCGCTGGGGCTGGCCATCCAGATGCACTTCATCCCCTACTATGCGCCGCAGATCTTCGCGCTGGCCTCGGAGTTCCGCGACGTGGCGGTGATTCTGGACCACCTGGCGCGCGCCGGGCAGGGGACGGAGGCGGAGTACGGCGAGGTGCTGAAGCTGGCCAAGCTGCCGCGGGTTTACATGAAGTACTCCGCCGTGCGCTACTCCTCCAAGCAGGACTACCCGCACCGCGACGCGCGCCCGCTGGTGCGCCGGGTGTTCGACGCCTTCGGGCCGGAGCGCATCATCTGGGGCGGGCTGGGCATGAGCATGGCCGACTTCGAGAAGCAGGCGGCGCTGCTCGACCAGATGTTCGAGTTCGCCTCGGAAGCCGACCGCGCCAGGATCCGCGGCGGCAACGCGGTCAGGCTGTTCGCGTTACCTCTATAATTGAAGGTGGGAGTCCCTATGCACCGCCTGCTTGCCTCGGTTGTCGCGCTAGGCGCGCTCGGATTCGCGCTGAAGGCCCAACAGGCCGCGCCGGAGGCCCGCCAGACCGACGACGAGAAGCTCCGCATCATCCTGGACGTCACCCGGGTCAACATCCTGTTCACCGTCACCGACCGGCGCGGCCGCTTCGTCACCGACCTGGCACGGGCCGACTTCGAGGTCGTCGAGAGCAAGCGCTCGCAAAAGGTGCTGGAGTTCGCCGCCGAGAGCGACCTGCCGCTGCGCATCGGCATCCTGGTGGACACCAGCAACAGCGTCCGCGACCGCTTCCGCTTCATCCAGGAGGCGGCCATCGAGTTCCTCAACAGCGTGGTGCGGCCGCGCTACGACAAGGCGCTGGTGGTCAGCTTCGATACCACCGCCGAGCTGGTGGCCGACCTCACCGACAACCCGGAGAAGATGGCCGGCTCGATCCGCCAACTGCGTCCGGGCGGCGGCACCTCGCTCTACGACGCCGTCTATTACGCCTGCCGCGACAAGCTGATGCAGGAGCAGCCCCGCCACAAGTACCGCCGGGCCATGATCATCATCAGCGACGGCGACGACAACCAGAGCCGGGTCTCGCGCGACCAGGCCCTGGAGATGGCGCAGAAAGCCGACGCGGTGATCTACACCATCTCCACCAACATCAGCCGGATCGAAACCGACGGCGACAAGGTGCTGAAGTACTTCGCCGCCGAGACCGGCGGCCTGGCGCTGTTCCCCTTCAAGGTCCAGGACCTGGCCCAGTCGTTTGAGAACATCGCCAACGAGCTGCGCCACCAGTACAACATCTTCTACCGGCCCGAGCCGCTGAAGACCGACGGCCAGTACCAGGCGGTGGACCTGAAGGTGAAGGGCCGCAAGGACCTGGTGGTGCGGGCGCGCAAGGGCTACTACGCCCCCAGGCTGTAGCTAGTA
>ERZ1292640.2497-Hain-H43-02um-R1-2497-length-14684-cov-11_pt1 | contig 10881 bp, 13 predicted proteins | sample MGYA00564404_ERZ1292640 | MGnify/ENA primary metagenome ERZ1292640 (study PRJEB36523, sample SAMEA6512636) | groundwater metagenome | collected 2019-01-08 | study: AquaDiva: Metagenomics assemblies of 32 groundwater samples | reverse complement strand
CATATCTATCGTACTTCCAAGATCCCTTCCATCCCCTTGTCTCGATGGCTCGGCATGGGCCAAAGCCGTTTGTCACAGTAGATAGGAAAGGTACCGGGCTGAATCGGCGTAAATGTGATGGTGACCGTCTTGCCGGCGCTCACCTCCTGTTCCACGAACAGGCTTCCGGCTGGGTCCTTGATGATAAAATTATGCGGGGTGATCGTCGTCACACTAATCAGAGTCAGTTCAACCGGCTTCCCTGTCTCGACAATCAGATGACTGGGACTATAAGAATAGCTATCCAGCGTGACCCTGGTTCGCTGCACCCCGTCTGCCGCCACAGGGATCACCAACGAAAGGCTTGACTGAAAGGGTTCCGCTGCAAGCACGACCGGTTCGCCGGCGGCTGTTAGCAACCAAACAGTCGCCAACATAGGGGACCATCGCCTCAGCGTCTTCATCATGAGCCACTTCTAACAGGATGGGCTTGAAGGGTCAACTTACCCAAAACTTCAGCCACTTCCGGCACCTTGACCTTGGCTTCTTCGGCGTTATGTTTGATATCATCGCCGTGAATTCGTTCGATTGAGATGCATTTCAGGAAATCGGTTAGTATAATCTCTCTCACTGGTGACTCGCCCGAATGACAAGGCGGGTCGATAGTCTTGAAGGAGGATCTCGATGAAGTGGATGAAGGGTACGTTCCTACTGTTGGCCGCCAACATTCTGATCATGGTGACGCTCTCGCTCACCGTGCCGCTCTTGATCAATATCGTGCTGCCGATGTTCGGGGTCGATCTCAGAGGATCGGTCGATCTGAGTTCGTTAGTCTGGGCTCTCGTGCTCGGCTTTGGCGGCGCCTTTATCAGTTTGGCCTTTTCCAAACAAATGGCGCGGGCCATGCTGGATTGCCGCCAGATCACGCAACCCCAGTCCCATGCCGAACAGGTCGTGTACGGCTCCGTCCAGGAGATCGCGCAACGGCTTCACATTACGATGCCTGAGGTCTGGGTCTACGAATCAGCCGATCCCAACGCCTTCGCGACAGGCCCCAGCAAGAACAACTCCATGGTGGCCGTCTCGACGGGCTTATTGACGCATCTGCAGGAGCAGGAAGTCCGGGCCGTCCTGGCCCACGAAATGGGCCATGTCTACAATGGGGACATGTTCGCGACGACCGTGCTGGCTGGGCTGATGAACACTTTCGTGTATTACATCTCGATGTGGGTGCGCCGGTTCTTTGCGGAGCGCGATCAAGCGATGCTCGGGTTCGGGCTCTCGATCGTGCTGCAGATCATCGTCAGTGTCCTGGCCTCGGTCCTGATCAGCTGGTTTTCACGGCATCGTGAATATGGCGCGGATGCCTTTTCCGCCAAGGTCTACGGCAAGGACTCGATGATCTCGGCCCTTCGCGCGATCGATCGCTGGGTCACCAGGTCGCAGATCGAGTACTCGTCACAGGATGCGCTGGCGACCATGAAGATCTCCGGCAACTCGTCGGGATTCATGCATCTCTTTGCCACGCATCCGCCGATCGAAGCGCGTATTGACGCCTTGGAACGACTCTAACCGGACGCGGCAACGGGACAAGTGCCTGCTGACGCTCCTCACGCCTTTCGGTAAAACGAAATATTGGCTCGATATTCCTGAATCGCGGCAGCCAAGCTCTGGCTGCCGCGAGGGATATTCGCCTCCAGGGCATCTTCAATCGCCGGATCATCGATCTCCACGTCATAGCGATCCTGCACGTTGGTCCTGACGGGGCCCTGCGTGATATCCCGCGGCATGAAAATCTCTTTCCAGACTTCCTTCTCGACCAAACAGACGTCTCTGAATCGCTCATAGAGCAACGTCAGCTTCTCTTGATCCGTAACCTTAATACGCTCTCCCATCCTGTTCCTTTTCTCTGTTGTGAATGACGCTACTTATGCGGACTCACGCCGGCAGGAGCAACCTCGACAATAGTAAACCGCATGGTGCCGACCTGATTGCCTGCATGAAAGGACTGTTGCCCAAGCGGCGTGATGAACAGTTTCACCAGATAGGTCCCGACCGCCCAGGCCTCTCCTGACCTCTTGAGTTCCAAAAATCCATACCGTTCATGCCCCGGCACTTCCAGGGTGTCCTTGCCCAGCGGCACGGACGAGAGCAGGCCCTGCTCCCCCTCCTGAAACCATTGCGCGCTGAACTGAGTCGGATCTTCCAGCGGGGCTGATTCGAACACAATATAGATCGCGGGAATATCAGCGGGGAAGACCGATCCCGGCTCGACTGGCTTCAACCGGGGATCTTGCGTGTACCAGCCTTTCCGTCCGAACGTATCCCACTCGACGTCATAGCCCTTGGCCATTTTGATCCAGGTGAACAGGGATTGCGGGATGCCCTTCTTCTGTTCGTCGAACGAGGGACTTTGCGTGGGGTCGGCCTCGGTCGTCGCTTGCTCCTTCGGCGCGAAGGAATCACGCGCCTCAGCTCCCTGCCAGAGGCAAAGAACGAGACTCCAGCCGGCAAGCATGCTCGCCAGGGCCTGCATTCCGATTCTTTCCGCCTCTCTCATAGGAGCCACCCTCGACCCTCTCCACTCATCTGGTATGGTATCGAGAGCGCAGCAAGGGGTCAACAACCGACTGACCCGCTTCTCTCATTACGCTCAGACCAGCCGTCTATGCTAGGCTCATGGGGGATTCCCATCGGGAAAGGGTTTCGTGCATCTGCCACTGTCTGACAATCCGCAAGAGGCCGCACCGACTGCTGCCAGCCCGCAGAGCGTCGGCGAGCGAGGGCTTCGCTACGGCCTCCGGGATGGAGCCTGCCAGGCCGTCACACAGGGAAGCGGCGAACAGTACCTCTCGGCCTTCGCCCTGCTTCTGCATGCCAGTCCGTTTCAGTTAAGTGTGCTGTCGGCCTTGCCGCAGCTCATCGGGACGGGAGCCCAACTCGTTTCCGTCAAGCTATTGCAGTGGTTCCCCAACCGCAAAGCTCTTATCTCGCTTGGCACTGTCGGGCAAGCCCTGGCCTGGCTACCGATCGTGCTGCTGCCGCTGCTGCTGCCGGAATGGGGCCCCTGGCTCCTCGTGGGTGGCGCCGCCGCGTACTTTGCGTGCACCCACTTCACCACCCCGGCCTGGAATAGCTTAATTGTCGATTGGCTGGACCAACATGAACGGGGCGCCTACTTCGCGCGCCGCGCCCAAATCGTCGCCAGCCTCAGCTTCGTCGCGCTCTGTGGAGCCGGCTGGATTCTAAGCCTCTGGCAAGATTCCACGTCCGTCTGGTGGGGGTTCGTGCTGATCTTCGCCTTGGCCGGAAGCGCCCGTCTCCTCTCGGCCTTGGCCCTCTCCTCAGTTCAGGAGCTGCAGCCCACCGCCAAGCTCGAAGCGCAGCAAGGGTTCCGCCTCTTCTTTCGGCAACAGACGACGAAAGACTTCCGTTGCTTCCTGCTGTTTTCAGGCCTGATGCATGCGTCCGTGCTGATCGCCGGTCCGTTTTTCGTCCTGTACATCCTGCAGGACCTGCACCTGTCGTACTTCCCCTACGGGGCATGGCTGGCGGCGGGCCTCCTCGGGCAACTCCTCACCCTCCATGCCTGGGGCCAACTCGGAGACCGCTTCGGGAATAAAGCACTGCTCTCCATCACCGGCTTCATGGTGCCATTCTTGCCGATGCTGTACCTCGTGAGTACGAATCTCTTCTTTCTCCTGACTGTCAGTTTTCTGGGCGGCGTCATTTGGGCCGGCTTAGCCTTGGGACTGCAAAACTATGTATTCGATTCGGTCAGACCGGAAGACCGCGCAAAAGCCATCGCGCTCTACAGCACGGTCAACGCCATCGGATGGTCGGTGGGAGCCTTAACGGGGAGCTGGCTGGTGGAACATCTGCCTGCACGCATCGAATGGGCCGGGGTCATCCTCCAGCCGGTATCGAATTTACCGTTTGTCTTTTTTCTCTCAGGCCTCTTGCGGCTGCTGGTCTCGGCCTGCCTCCTTGGCACCTTCCATGAAGCGCGCCACGTCGAGCGAATCCCTCGCCGGCAGCTCCTCTGGGAATTGCCCCTCGTGAAACCCATGGCGCTGCTTGCTGACTGGATCAGGCCCAACCCGAAGCACTAGCTCTCCACCCGATCATGGCATCGGCGGCTGGGCGGCTCGCTCCCGTTCCTCTTGCTTGAGCTTCTCGAAGGCCCGATCTGCATGACTGCGCACTTGGTCCGCTGTCGGATCGGAAGGCCCCTTCGGCGCCTCACTGGCGCAGGCTCCGACGACCAAGACCAACACCAGGCTCATCAGACCCGCGCCCATGGTCCGCAGGCGCCCCGTGACACTTGCATGAACCGTCACCATAAAAGTTCCTCCCGCGTGAACATTCATGAGCTCACGCTCACCACCGTATGTTACTTTACGCCCCCGACCACCGGAACACGACCCGCCAGCCTGTCGACAGATTTACGAATACGATACTGCATTGACTAGGTCCTGACGACGCGCTATTCTCAGCCACATCCCATCTCAATCTACAGCTCCTGAGGCCCCATGTCGCTACACGACCGTCTGACCGAAGATCTCAAGCTCGCCATGAAGGCCCGCGACCAACTGCGGATGGACGTGATTCGCATGGTCAAGGCCGCCGTCATGAACAAAGAACTGGAGCTCAAGAAGGATCTCGACGATGCGGAAATGAGCCGCGTCATGACGACCATGATCAAGCAACGGCGGGAATCTGTCGAGCAATTCGAAAAAGGCAACCGCGCCGAGCTCGCCGCCAAAGAACGGCAGGAAATTGTCATTCTCGAATCCTATCTCCCCCAAGCCATTTCCATTGAGCAGCTCTCCACCATCGTGGACGCCGCCATTCAGGAAACCGGCGCGCACTCGCTGAAAGAAATGGGTGCAGTCATGAAGGCGGTGATGGTCCGCGTAGTCGGGCAAACCGTCGACGGCAAACAGATCAGCGAACTCGTCCGCTCCAAGCTCCAGTAGCCCCATCGGCGTCTGCTATACTGAAGGGAGCCCGCGTGCACAGGTAAGTGCGTGCGCCCAACAGGAGTCGATATGGGCATTCTGATCGTCGACGATTCTCCAGACCAACAGGCCATCCTCCGGACCATCCTCGGGAAAGCCGGCCATCAAGATCTCCTGAGCGCCGAATCGGCCGAGGCCGCATTCCCCTTGCTCGGCATGAACGGCCAGGCGCCCTCCGCACCGATCGACTTGATTCTGATGGATGTCCTCATGCTGGAGATGGACGGGGTCGAAGCCTGCCGCCGGATCAAGGCCTGCGCCCACCTCCGCGACATTCCGATCATCATGGTCACGGCCAAGAGCGACCACTCCGATCTCCAGGCGGCCTTTGCGGCCGGCGCCATCGATTTTATCACCAAGCCCGTGAACAGCATCGAACTCCTGGCGCGAGCCTCGTCCGCACTGGCCCTGAAAAATGAAATGGACTGCCGCAAAGCGCGCGAGGCGGAACTCCAGCGAAGCAACGAAGAACTCCAGAAAGCGCTCCGGGAGGTCAAAGTCCTCAGAGGACTCATCCCGATCTGCGCCTCCTGCAAAAAGATCCGCAATGACGGCGGATTCTGGCAACAGTTGGAAGAGTATATCGGCGAGCATTCCGAAGCCGAGTTCAGCCACGGCATCTGCAAGCCTTGCGTTAAAAAGCTTTATCCTGGAGTTTATCAAGAGTAGCTGCTACGATTTTTTCAAGCGAATCGTTCGCCTATTTACGGGATAAACACAACCATGGCCATCTTAATCGTTGACGACTCGGCGGATGACCGCCTCCTGGTTCAATCGATTCTCTCGGCTGCCAACTACGATCATGTCCTGACCGCTGACTCGGCCGCCGACGCATTCCATCTGCTCGGACTCGACGGCGACCAGCACGAAGCCGCGCGCATCGACCTCATCCTCATGGACATCATGATGCCGGACATGAGCGGCATCGAAGCCTGCCGCCAGATCAAAGCCACCGAACGATTCCGGGACACACCCATCATCATGGTCACCGTCAAGACCGATCCCGTCGAGCTCCAACTCGCCTTTGCCGCCGGCGCACTCGACTACATTGCAAAGCCCGTCAACAAGGTTGAACTGCTGACGCGCGTCCGATCCGTCCTGCGGCTGGTCCACGAGATCGATCGGCGGAAGGCGCACGAACAGGAACTGCTGGAGGTCATGCGTCAACTCCAGGAGGCCAACCAGATGCTCCTGCGGCTATCCAGCATGGACGGCCTCACCGGCATCACCAACCGCCGCCAATTCGACGACTTCCTGGATCAAGAATGGCGCCGCGCGGTCCGCGAGGTCGCGCCCCTCTCCCTGATCATGCTCGACATCGATCGGTTCAAATCCTACAACGATGCCCTCGGCCATACGTCGGGCGACGAATGCCTCAGGCAAGTGGCCTCGGCCATCTCAGGGGCCGTCAACAGACCGGGAGACCTCGTCGCCCGGTACGGCGGTGACGAATTCGTGATCGTCCTCCCCGGCACCCGTACGGACGGAGCGGCGCAGGTGGCAGAAACACTTCGCCAACGCATTCAATCCCTCGACATCACCCACTCCGACGGCAAATGCCTCACGATCAGCGTCGGCTCTGCCAGCATCATCCCAAGCCGGAACAGCTCCGCCACTGAGTTGGTCAAAGCCGCAGACCAAGCGCTCTATCAAGCCAAGCAGGAAGGCCGCAATCGGGCCAAACAAGCCGGCATTCTCACGCTCGTCCCTCCCTCCGACGAGGACTGACGATCGCTCGAACCTCCCTCTCACACATTAACCGCCTTGAGCGACAGAACCAGCTGTCATGCCCAAACCCACAACCTCGCCCACACCAAAATCTTCATCAAAAATCAGCCGACCCCGCCAGACATTGGTGCTCGTCCAAGCTGCGTTCAAACGGGAGCAGGCGGCACGGAAACGCGACACCCGCACATGGCAGGAGACCAAGCAGGCCCTCGTCGCCGCAAAAGACGCCGCAGAGATGGCCAGTCATACCAAGAGCGAGCTCCTCGCCAACGTGAGCCATGAGATTCGGACGCCCATGAATGCCATTATCGGCATGGCCGATCTGCTGTGGGAAACAGATCTGACCCCCGATCAGCGGAAATATCTGCGAATTTTCCGCCGCGCTGGCGGCAGCCTGTTAAGTCTGATCAACGACATTCTCGACCTCTCAAAAGTCGAAGTCGGCCATCTGGAGCTGGAATCAACCAACTTCGACTTAAACGATTTAATTGAAAAGGCGATCGAGATTCTCGCCTTGCGGGCCAATGAAAAAGGCCTCGAGCTGGCCTACCACCTCTCGCCCACACTGCCCTCTTCCTTGATCGGCGATCCCCACCGGCTCCACCAGATACTCCTCAATCTCATCAGCAACGCGATCACCTTCACTGACAGCGGGTCCGTCATCGTGAGGATCACCCAGGATCCGGAACGTCCCGCGCCTGGAGCGATCCACTTTTCCATTTCCGACACGGGAATCGGCATTCCGGCCGATAAACTCGACGCGGTGTTTGCAAGTTTTACACAAGTTCATACCTCGCCCTCCCATACCTATGGGGGAACCGGCTTAGGCCTGACCATTTCACGACAATTAGCCGAGCTCATGCAGGGACGCATCTGGCTGGAAAGCACCCTTGGAAAAGGCAGCACCTTCCATTGCTGTGTACAGCTCGGCGTGCAACCCAATCCGACGACCACACACACTAATCTCCCCATCAATCTTCACGGGGTCAGAACCCTCGTGGTTGACGACCATGCGACCAACCGTCTGATTCTTCGAGAAGCCCTGGCCGGTTGGGGAGCAGACGTCACAGAGGCGGCGTCCGGACAAACAGCCATCGATGAATGGCGGAGGGCTGCCACCTCGGCCAGCCCCTACCACCTCCTGCTCCTTGACTGCCGCATGCCGGGAATGGACGGGTTCCAAGTCGCCGAAGCCATCAAACTGGCTGGCCCCTCCCTCGACCTGACCACCGTCATGATGGCCTCCCACCATTGGGCCGACGACATCGCCCGCACCTATGACATGGGACTGAGCGGTTACCTAATTAAGCCGATCAGGAAATCTGATCTCCTGCAAACCATTACCATCGCCATCAACCATGCGCCAGACGTCCGCCAGGCTGCGGAAATCCCTGACCTGACGCGGCCCATCCCTCCCATCCTTACCAAGGCACTTCGCGTCTTGTTGGTGGAGGATTCGCTAGACAGTCAGGTGCTCATCCGCTCGTACTTGCAACGGAGTCCCTATCGCTTGGATATCGCGGATCACGGAGCCATTGCCTTGGAGCGGTTCAAGAAAGGCGCCTACGACCTGATCCTCATGGACATGCAGATGCCGGTCATGGACGGTTATGAGGCCACGCGAGCGATCCGGGCCTGGGAACAGGAGCAGGATCTCCCCCCCACGCAGATCATTGCCTTGACTGCTCTGGCACTGAAAGAAGAAGGGGTGAAAATTCTTGCAGCGGGCTGCGATGCCCACATGACCAAACCCATCAAAAAACACATTCTTCTGGAAGTCCTCCAGACCTGCAAAGGACGGTGCGCGGCATGACGACGGGACCCAACACGAACAACGCGCAGCCCCTCATCGTGCACATCCACCAGGACCTCGAAGAAATCGTGCCGGGCTTTCTCGCCAATCGTCACCGCGACGTGCAACGGCTCGAAGCCGCGCTGGAGCAGAATGACCTGAAAACGATTGAGCTGATTGGACATCGGATGAATGGAGACGGAGGAGGATACGGCTTCTCCGCCATCAGTGCGATGGGAGCCGCCTTGGAGCAGGCAACCACACGAAAAGACCTCGCTGCGATCCGACGCCAGACAGCCGAACTCATCGACTTTCTGGCGCGCGTGACGGTGATCTATCAGAGATAAAAGGAACGGAATAAAAGAAGCGCGCGGCATGCACGAAATGCAGATTCTAGCTGAGATTCATTGAAGGGATGTATCCCGCCCCATGATGAATGATACGGCGCCGACACGCACGAAGTGCGGTTTGGTGGAGGGCACGGGAGTTGAACCCGCGACCCCTACGTTGCGAACGTAGTGCTCTCCCAACTGAGCTAGCCCCCCACGCAACCGACCAACAGCAAGACAGAACGCCTCACTGTCCCTCGCATTATACACAACCACTTGCTCAGTCTCTAGCGGAAGTTCGTTCCGAGACAGATCTACGACGGACTGATCACGGCCTCGCCGGCCGGCTTCCCTTGCTCGATGAAGACGCGCCGCCCCTCCACCCGCAACCGCCCTTCGGCAAAAAGCTGGACCGCTCGCGGATAAATCTTGTGTTCTTGCACCAGAATCCTGGCTGCCAGGCTGTCAGCACTATCGTCATCGAGAATCGGAACCGCCACTTGCAGAATAATCGGGCCTTCGTCGACACCCTCCGTCACAAAGTGCACCGTGCAGCCGGCGAGCTTGCAGCCCCAATCGATCGCCTTCTTCTGCACATCCAACCCGGGGAACGAGGGCAACAAAGACGGATGGATGTTCATCATGCGATTGGCGAAGGCTTCCACCAGCACCTTGGTCACGATCTTCATATACCCGGCCAGCAACACCAACTCCACATCGTGCTGCCGAAGCACGGAGAGGAGCTCGCGATCGTACGATTCGCGGCTGTCTGGTTTGCCGGCATGGGGTTTAGGATCGACGAAGAGGCCGGGTAATCCGTGCTGGCTGGCTCGCGCTAAAGCCGGAGAGTCTTTCTTATTGCTGATCACCGCGACGATCTTGGCTTGAACCGTCCCCGCTTCGATCGCGTCGATGACCGCCTGCAGATTCGATCCGCGCCCGGATGCCAACACGGCGACGCGCAGCACATCCGTCCGCTTAATCGACATACTCCACCAATGGACCCTCGCCGGTCGAAGCCACGATGGTTCCGATCTGATAGGCCTGATCGCCCAACGCCGTCGCACGAGCGATGACCCTGTGGGCATCCGACGCCGGCACGACGAGAATCATGCCGATCCCCATGTTGAAGACGCGATACATCTCTTCACGCGCCACCGCTCCGAGCCTGGCAATCGCCTGGAAAATCGGCGGCACAGACCAGGCACTTCGCTTCACCTGCGCCCGTATGCCCGCGGGAAACACGCGAGGAAGATTCTCAGTGATACCGCCCCCGGTAATATGGGCGATGCCTTTGATGGGACATTCCTGGATCAACGTAAGGACCTGTTTGGCATAGATTCTTGTCGGGGTGAGCAAGACATCCCCCAAAGGCTGATCCAGTTCAGGCAAGCGACTAGTCATGCTCAGCTGAGCCTTGTCCAGCAAGACCCGGCGAGCCAGCGAATAGCCGTTGCTATGAAGACCGGTCGAGGCCAATCCGATCAGGGCATCGCCCGGCACAATGCTGCGGCCATTGATGATCTTGGGTCGATCCACCACTCCGACGGCGAACCCGGCCAGGTCATACTCACCATCCGCATAGAAGGAGGGCATTTCAGCGGTTTCCCCGCCGATCAAGGCGCAGCCGGCCTGGCGGCAGCCCTCGGCAATCCCCTTGAGCACCGCTTCAGCCTTGGGGACAGCCAGCTTGCCTGTCGCGAAATAATCCAAGAAAAACAGCGGCTCGGCCCCGCTGACCACAATGTCGTTCACGCACATCGCCACCAGATCGATCCCGACCGTATCGTGGCGATCCGTGAGAAAGGCGATTTTCAGCTTCGTCCCGACTCCATCGGTGCCGGAGACGAGGACCGGCTCGGCATAGCGATGGGCCTGCAGCCGGAACAATCCGCCGAACCCGCCGATATCCGTCAGGACTTCAGGCCGGAACGTGGACCGCACTAACGGCGAAATGCGGTCGACGAACTCGTCTCCCGCATCCATATCAACTCCGGCATCTCGATAGGTTGTCATAAGAGGGCGCATCTTA
>ERZ1292640.4290-Hain-H43-02um-R1-4290-length-10882-cov-4_pt1 | contig 10882 bp, 8 predicted proteins | sample MGYA00564404_ERZ1292640 | MGnify/ENA primary metagenome ERZ1292640 (study PRJEB36523, sample SAMEA6512636) | groundwater metagenome | collected 2019-01-08 | study: AquaDiva: Metagenomics assemblies of 32 groundwater samples | reverse complement strand
CGCCACGCGGCGCCCGCCCGGCTCGACCGAGGAGCTGCGCCTCGTGACGGCCATGGACCTGAACGGCGACGGCCGCGACGAGCTGCTCCTCGGTTGGGTGAGCGCTGGCGACTGGACGTTCGAGATCCTCTCGCCCGACCGGCTCGGCCGCTACACGCTGCACTTCCGCGGACCCGACCGGTCGATGCCGGCGACCGGGGCCCGGCGGACCCGATAGGCCGAAGGCTCAAAGCCGAAGTCACACGATCCCGACGGGCCGGGCGCCGGTGCTAGCGCTGGTTACTCCGTGCCCTTCAGCCTGGTGGCCGGCCCGCCGTCGTCGCTCGCGCGGCGGTAGTGCCCGCCCGCCCCGCGCCGCCGGTAGCCGGGCCACCAGTTGAACCGCCCCGCCAGGTGCATCAGCGACGGCACCATCACCATCCGGATCAGCGTAGCGTCGAGGAGCACGGCCACGGCGAGGCCGAAGCCCACCATCTTCACGGCGAGCACCCGCGCGAACGCGAAGGCGCCGAAGACCAGGATCATGATCAGCGCGGCGCTCGTGATCGTGGCTCCGGTCGCGGCGAGCCCCGCCACCGTCGCCGCGTCGTTGTCGTGCGTCTGGTCGAACTCCTCCTTGATGCGCGCCAGCAGGAACACCTCGTAGTCCATCGACAGCCCGAACACGATCGCGAATACCAGCACGGGGCCGAGGATGAAGATCGCCTCCGTCGGGCCGTCGAGGCCGATCACCGAGCCGCCGTAGCCAAGCTGGAAGACGACCACCGTCATCCCGAACGCCGCCGCGACCGAGAGGCTGTTCATGATCACGGCCTTGACCGGCACGAGCACCGAGCGGAAAACGATCCCCAGCATGAGCCCAGTCACGCCGAGCACAACGGCGACGAGGAGCGGGAAGCGCCGCAGGAGCTCGTCCCGGAAGTCGAGGGCCGAAGCGGAGAAGCCGCCCACGAGCAGCTCGGCGCGCTCCAGCGTCGGGAACCCCGCGGCGGCGATCGCGCGGATCCGGCGCACCGCCGCGAGTCCGCCGTCGAGCGTGACGCTGTCGGCGAGGAACACGTCGTAGGACGCTGCGGAGCGGTCGCGGCTCACGTAGTTGCGCAGCAGCTCCGGGGAGCGCGCGAAGGCGGCCGCGGTGTCTGAGTAGAGCCGCACGTACTGCCAGAGCGGCACGCCCGGCCGCAGGTCCACGAGACCGCGCACGTCGCGCACCCGCGGATCGGTGCGGATGCTGTCGGAGATCATCTTCAGCGCGCGCAGCCGGTCGAGTTCCAGCACGTTGCCGCCGCCCGGGAGGTTCAGCACGACCTTGATCGGCGTGAGCGCGCCGCCCTGGTTCATCTCGAGGAGCACCGACAGGCCGTGGCCGGCCTCGGTGTCCTTCGGGAACCAGCCCGACACCGGCAGTCCGATGCGGATCCACCCCGCGGGAGCGGCGAGCAGGAGGATGGCCGCGCCGGAGATCACCAGGGAGCGCAGCGGGTTGCGGGAGATCTGGAGCGCGTACTTGTTCCAGCCCACCTCGCGCCGGAACCGCGCCGCCTGCGCCTGGAAGTGCTTCGGCCAGTCCACCGTGCGCCCGAGGATCGCGAGCAGCGCGGGGAGGAACGAGATCGACATGGCGACGGCAGCGCCGACCACCACCAGCCCGCCGATGCCCACCGAGCGCGTGTCCGACATCGGCACGATCAGCAGCCCCAGCAGCCCCACCATCACCGTCGCGCCGGAGGTGATGACGGCCGACGACGCGGTGCGGATCGTCATCTCCGCCGCCTCGAGCGGCGGGTGGCCCGCGTCCAGCTCCTCGCGGAACCGGGTCACGACTAGCAACGAGTAGTCGATCCCGACGCCGAGGCCCATCATCGTCGTGATGTTCAGCACGAAGATGGACATCGGCATCAACCCGGCGAGCAGGGCGATGACGCCGAGCGTGAGCTCGATGGCGATGAACCCGACGATGACCGGGACCGCCGCCGCAACCAGCGTGCCGAAGGCGATGATCAGCAGCAGCAGCGACAGCGGGATGATCGCGCGCTCGAGCCGCGCCGAGTCGTCGGCGGCCACAGTGCGGGTGTCGTAGTCGAAGGCGGGACCGCCCGTGAGGTAGGTGGCGAACCCCGCGCCGAGTTGCGCCTGCGTGGCGCGCAGCGCTTCCCGGAGGCGCGGGACGGAGCTCGTCGGGTCGCCGTCCTTCTCCTCCCGCAGTCCGACGAGCACGAGGGTGACGTGCCCGTCGACGCTGCGCAGGTCGTCGCCGCCGCGCCGCCAGTTCAGGGTCTGGAGCACGAACGGCAGGCGCGCGAGGGCGATGGTGAGCGAATCCGCGTAGGCGGCGTAGCGCCGGTCGCCGAGCGTGAGGGTGTCGTGCCTGACCACGACCACGACGAACGCGCCGAACGGCGCACCGAATCGGTCCCGAACGATGTTCTCGGCGCGGGTGGACTCCGAGTTCGGCAGGTTCTGGCCGCCCACCTGGAGCCGGTGGTGGACCCCGCGTGCGACCGGCACGACGAAAGCGCCGAGCAGCAGCCACGCGGCCACGATCGGCCAGCGCCATCGCACGACGAACTTGGCCGGCAGGGGAATCAACGATCGGTCCCGGGAGACTCGCGGTGAGAGGACGACGCCCTACGGCGCAAACCGGCAAGCATTCTCGCGCTTGCGCGCCCGATGCGCAATCGTGGGTTTGCCCGGCGCGCGGCCGGCGGCGAGATTGGGGCGATGGCGAAACCCGAACGCCCCGGCTTGCTGTTTCCCGCGCTGATCCTGGTTCTCGTCGGCGCCGTCGTCACGGACGTCGCCCGGCGGGTGCTGGCGCGACCGCCGGCCGCGGAGGCCCCGGCCGCGGTCACGGCACCGGCGTCCTCGCGCTCTGCCGGTCCGACACCGGTCGACGTGCCGCCGGCCGCGCCGGCCACCCGCGCCCTCGGCGCGACCACCCCGGATGAGGCGGCGCGCCGCGCCGCCCTGCGCGATCGGCTCCGCCAGGAGAGCGGCGGCACCTACCTCGTCGAGACCATCGAGCAGGCCGACTCCACCGTGCGGCGCTGGCCCGATGAGCGACTGCCACGCCCCCTGCGTCTGGCCGTTGCCCGCTCGAACGTGGCGGGGTTCCGGGAGGACTACATCGCGAACGTGACGTGGGCTGTGGGGCGCTGGAACGCCGCACTCCTCCCCGTGCAGCTCGACATGGGGTCCGATACCGCCGGCGCCGACATCGTCCTGACCTGGATGGCCGGGCTCGACGGCAATCGCACCGGGCGCGCCGACCTCACTTGGGACAACCGCGGCCGCATCGGCCGGGTCGCGATCGTCCTCGCGACCCATACACCGGCGGGTCGCCAGCTCGACGGCCGGGAGATGGTCGCCTTGGCGCTGCACGAGATCGGCCACGCCCTCGGCTTGGGCCACTCCCCCGTGCAGCAGGACGTGCTGTACGCGGTGACCCGGGCCTCCGACTTGACGGAGCGCGACCGGAAAACCGCCAGGCTGCTCTACTCGTTGCCGCCGGGAAGTCTCCGGTAGCCCGCTACCTGATCATCGTCGGCCTGGCTCCGGCACCGACGCTCATTCCGAGCTGGTAGGCATAGTCCGCAAACCGCAGCAGCCCCGAGAACGGGAAATCGGCGAACCAGCCGTCTCCCGCCTGGTGGTAACGGTCCCAGCGCCGGAACAGCGCCCGGGACGCCTCGGTCGTCATCCCCTCGTAGGCGCCCGGCCCCGGCACGAGAGACACCGCCGGCACGCCGAGGCGCAGGAACGGGAAGTAGTCCGAGTTCGGTGACGCCGGCGTGCTCGTCGCCTCCCACCCATTGCGTCGCGCCACCTCGATCGCGGCCCGGCCGAGCGTCGAGAAGTCGCCGCCATTGATGTGCCACTGGACGCTCGGCGCCGGCGGCGCGCCGGCGTCGAGGTTGATCATCGCAGCGAGGCGCGCCAGCGCGATCACCGCGTGGGCCGCGAAGTAGTCGGAGCCCAGCAACCCGCGCTCCTCGCCGGTGAACCAGAGGAACAGCGCCGAGCGAGCCGGCCGAGGCCCGCGCGCCATCGCCTCGGCGATCGCGAGCAGCATCGCGCTGCCCGCGGCGTTGTCGGAGAACCCGTTGTAGATCGAATCGCCGTGCTCGTCGGGCGTCGAGATGCCGAGGTGGTCGTGGTGCGCCGTGTAGACGACGAACTCGCCCTGTAGCGCCGCATCGGCGCCGGGGAGCCACGCCGCCACGTTGCGCGCCGTGATCGCCCGGGCCCGGACACCGATCGCGACCTCCACGCACCGGCCCGCGAGCACCAGCGGTACCGCTGCGTCGGGCTCGGCGATCCCCGCGAGGATCTGCCGCTCGAGCTCCGGACTCGCGATCACCGCCGGGATCGCGGGAATGAACGAGGACGGCGCGTCGCCCTCGAGGTACATGCGCGAGGGCCCGCGGTCGCGCACGAAGAGCGCGTACGCCTCCGGGCCGCCAACCAGGTGCACGACACCGGTCGCACCACGGGCGCGCACCGTGTCGGTCGCCGCGGCCTCGCCACCGAACATCCCACGGATCACCGCGACCCGGCCGCTCATGGGTGGCACGCGGTCGGGGTGCGCGAGGACGTCGCGCGCGCTCCCGAGGTAGACCAGCTCGCCGGCGAACGCGACGAGCGTGCGGGCCGTCCCGACGTTCGGGATGAAGCCGGAGCGGTAGGGCACGTGCCAGGAGCCGCCGGCTGCGCCCGCGCTCGGGTCGATGGTCAGTCGCAGCGACGTGCGCACCGAGTCGATCTGCGCCTCGAGGAGCGGGACCGGCAGCAGGTAGCCACCGCCGTCCCCGGCGCCCCGCAGACCGATCCGTTCCGCCTGCGCGGCGATGTACAGCGCGGCAACGTCATCGCCGCGCCGTCCCGTCCCGCGTCCCTCGAGCAGGTCGTCCGCTAGTAAATAAGTGTGGGCGCGGATCACCGTCGTGTCGATCGGGGAGACGCGCGCGGGCGCCTGCGCGCCGGCGCGGTGCGGTGTGGCGACTGCGAGCGCAACCGCAAGCCACGCAACGAGTTTGCGGAGCATGGCGGGATGGTAAGCGGACCCCTGGCGCGGCGGCAAGCGTCTGACCACAATTGACACATGGCCACGGGCCGTCCGCGCCAGGTCGTGAGCCTCCTCGGAGGCCGCGAGGCGGCGGAGGCGACGCTCCAGGACGTGCTGGATCTTCGCTCCGCCCCTGGCGAGCTCTGGCAGCCGGACGAGGGCGGCTCGGTGCGCTGCTACGCGTGCGGCCACCGCTGCCTGATCCGACCGGGACGCCGCGGCATCTGCAAGGTGCGTTTCAACCGTGACGGCACCCTGTTCGTCCCGCGCGAATACGTCGCCGCCCTCCAGTCCGATCCGATCGAGAAGAAGCCGTTCTTCCACATGCTGCCGGGCAGCGACTGCCTGACCTTCGGGATGCTCGGCTGCGACTTCCACTGCAGCTACTGCCAGAACTGGCTCACCTCGCAGGCGCTGCGCGACCCTTCGGCCGGCGTCGCGCCGACGCCCGTGACGGCCGAAGCGCTGGTGCGCCGCGGCCGCGAACGCGGCGCGCGGGCCGTGGCCTCGTCCTACAACGAGCCGCTCATCACGGCCGAATGGGCGGTCGAGGTCTTCAGGCTCGCCCGGCCCGAGGGGATGCGGACCTGTTTCGTGTCCAACGGGAACGCGACGCCCGAGGTGCTCGACTACCTGCGCCCCTGGACCGACGGCTACAAGATCGACTTCAAGGCGATGCAGACCAAAGCCTACCGCCAGCTCGGCGGCGTCCTCGAGCATGTGATCGACGCGATGAAGATGGTCCACGAGCGGGGCATGTGGCTCGAGGTGGTCACGCTCGTCATCCCCGGCTTCAACGACGACCAAGCCGACCTGCGCCGCATGGCCGAGACGATCGCCGCCATCTCACCCACGATTCCGTGGCACGTGACGGCGTTCCACCAGGACTACCGGATGACCGATCCGCGAAACACGACGGTGGCCGATCTGATCCGCGCGTGTGAGATCGGCGCGGAGGTCGGTCTGAAGTTCGTGTATGCGGGCAACCTGCCCGGGCGGGTCGGTCGCTGGGAGCACACCTGGTGCCCCGCGTGCGGCGATCTGCTCATCGAGCGCTCCGGCTATCGGATCCTCCGCCAGCGCGTCACGCCGGAAGGCGCCTGCCCCTCGTGTGCGGCCAGGATCCCCGGGATCTGGTCGTGAACGCCCGCGGGTGCGGTGGACCGTTGATGTGGGCCCGGAGCAGCGGTACGTTGCGGCGGACCAACAGGAGCTGACGCGATGATCGTCGAAGAGGACGTCAGGACGGTGCTGCGCCGGGTGAAGGACCCGGAGCTGAACCTGAATATCATCGACCTCGGCCTCGTCTACGAGATCGAGGTCAGCGAGAGCAAGGACGTCCACGTCGAGATGACCCTCACCTCGCCGGGCTGCCCGGCGGGGCCCGAGATCATGTCGGACGCGCAGCGCGCCATCGAAGGGATGGAGGGCGTCGGGACCGTGGATATCGAGCTGGTGTGGACGCCCTACTGGACGTCCGAACGGATAGACCCACGGCTGCGGGCGTTCCTCGGCGGCTAGCTCGCCAGTGCCTTGAGGAAGTCCTCGCCGAGGGCTTCCACCTGCCACTTCCGCACCTCCGGAATCTCGCCCAGCGCGGCAGCCGACTGCGGTCGCGCACGCGCGAGAGCCTCGAGCGTCCCCTTGGGACAGAGCACGCCGGGATCCAGCCCCAGCCGCTCAGCCGCCGCGTTGCGCACGCTCTTCAGACGCTCGACCCGCACGTCGAACTCCGCATCGGGCCGGCGCCGCTCACTGCGCGGGAAGCGCGGCAGATCCTTCTCCGGGACGGCGAGGCCGCGCTCGATGGCGGCGAGGAACGCGTCGCCGCGCTGCTCGACCAGCCGGCCCGATATGCCGGCGATCCCCTTCAGGTCCTCGGCTGTACGCGGCACCGCCACGGCGACGGCGAGCAGCGTCTCGTTCCCCACCACGCGGAAGCTCGCGCGATCCAGCTCGGCCGCGATTGCGTCGCGCCAGTGCACCAGCTCCTGCAGCAGGGCGAGGCCGCGCCGCGACAGGAGCCGCGCACCCTTGATCCGGAGGTAGGAGTCACCGTTCGCCTGGGGCGGCGCCCAGCGCAGGTGCTCGAGCCGCGCGAACTCCTCCTCGGCCCAGCGCAGCCGGTGCTTGTCTTCGAGCGCGGCGCGCAGCTTGTCGCGCAGTGCCGGGAGGTGTCGGGTGTCGGTCGCCGCGTAGTCGAGCATCTCGGGCGGCAGCGGCCGCCGAGACCAGTCGGCTCGCTGGTACTTCTTGTCGAGCTTCACGGCGAGGTGCTTCTCGAGCAGCGCCGCCAACCCTATCGCGGGCTCGCCGAGGAACTGCGCCGCGACGCGCGTGTCGAACAGCCGCCGCGCGCGCACCCCATAGTCGCGGTCCAGGATCCGCAGGTCGTAGTCGGCGTCGTGGAAGACCACCTCGACCGCGGGATCGGAGAGGACCGCGCCGAGCGGCGCGATGTCACCGACGGTCAGCGGATCGATGATGGTGGTTTCGCGTCGGGTCGAGAGCTGGATGAGGTAGATGCGGTCGATGAAGCGGTGGAAGCTGGCGGCCTCGGTATCGACGGCGAGGAGCGGCTCGCCGGCCACCCTCTTGGCGAGGGTCTCCAGCTGGCGCGGTGTGCTCACATACCGATGCGGGGCTGGCTGCCTCGTGCCCGTGACCATGAGACGTGGAAGGTGGCCCGGGGGGGGCGATATCGCAACTGTGAGCGGACCTGCTTATCCACCTCTCCACGCACATGTTTGCACTTTTGCCAACAGTGACGTGTTGATGTGTAGAAGATGCCTGAAAAACCCGCCAAGCGACGCGAAAATATCATATCACCATCACGATGCTATCATGATGGCGAATTGACTCTGCGCCTCCGTCTCTGTAGGCTCTCCAGCCGGCCGGTTTGGCGGCGTGCCTGGTGTACTCACTGCGGGCCGGCACCGGTGTCTCCTTGCTTTCGGGGTCGGGCTGGTGCGGCGCTCGCCAAAGCTACCGTCGCGCGCGTACCTTTTGGGGCGCGCTTCCCCTTCGACCTTCAACATTCGACCGCCCCTTGAGCCGACTCGCGCCAGTCAGCGTCACCGTGTACCCGCACGAGTGCGATGCGTACGGGCACTTGAACGAAGCGGGGTTCCTCCAGCTCTTCGAGCGCGCCCGCTGGGAGACGCTCGCTCGCGGGCCGGGGATACCCGTCTTCCGCAAGCACGGGGTGTGGCCCGCCGTCCGCCGGGCGACGGTGGACTACTACCTGCCCGTTTTCCCCGGCGACGTGCTCGAGGTGCAGACCACGCTCGAGAAGCTCGGCCGCACCTCCCTCGAGCTGCGGCACCGTGCCGTGCGTCCATCCGACGGCGCGCTGGTCGCCGAGGCGCATCTGGTCTTCGTGATGATCGACGGCACGGGCAGCCCGACCCCCGTGCCCGAGGCGGTCGCCGAGCTGTTTGGCAGTCGCGTCTCGGCGCTCTCGGGCGAGGTGGTGCGCTACCTCGTCGGCGAGGTGACGCTCGCCGTGGACGTGCGTGGCGACGGGCCGGCGCTCCTGCTCCTGCATGGCTTCCCGCTCGACCGCTCGATCTGGAAGCACCAGGTCGCGACGCTCTCCGGGTGGCGGCGCATCGCGCCCGACTTCAGGGGCCTCGGCTTGTCGGACGCGCCGAAGGGCGCGTACACGATGGCCGCCTACGCCGACGACCTGATTAAGCTCCTCGACCGGTTGCGCGTGCAGAAGGCAGTGATCGCAGGGATGTCGATGGGCGGCTACGTCGCCTTCGAGCTCCTGCGCCGCTACAGGGATCGCGTCGCGGGGCTGATCCTCTGCGATACCAAGGCCGAGGCGGACACCGAGGATGGCAAGAAGGGGCGCGACGAGATGGCCGCGCTCGCCGAGTCCAAGGGGAACGAGGCGGTGGCCGAGCGGATGCTGCCGCGGCTCCTGGGCAGGACGACGCAGCAGACCCAGCCGCAGCTGGTCCGCCAGGTGAAGGACATGATCGTCCGGGCCGCGGTGCCCGGCGTCGCCGGGGCGCTGCGCGCGATGCGCGACCGCCCCGACTCCACGCCGCTGCTCGCGACGATCGACGTGCCGACGCTGGTGGTGGTGGGTCAGGAGGACGAGCTGACCCCGCCGGCTGTCGCCAAGGTGATGACGAAGGCGATCCCCTCCGCCGCGATGACGACCATCGCTGGCGCTGGGCACGTCACGCCGCTCGAGGCCCCGACGGCGGTGAGCCGGGTGTTCGCGGAGTTCCTGGAGGCGGTGCGGGAGGGCTAGGCCTTCTTCTGCGGCTTCCCCGGCGGCGTGTCGCTGGTGAAGATGTCCTTGTTGATCGCGATGTACTCCTTCCACTGCGGCGGCGTGTCCTCCTCGGGGAAGATCGCCGTCACCGGGCACTCGGGCTCGCAGGCGCCGCAGTCGATGCACTCGTCCGGGTGGATATACAGCATTCTCTCGCCCTCGTAGATGCAGTCCACGGGGCAGACGTCGACGCACGCCCGATCTTTGACGTCGATACAGGGTTCGGCGATGATGTACGCCACGCTATTCGCTCCCGCCTTGCGGCGCGTGTGGGCCCAGTGGGGTGAGACCTCCGCGAAAATCGTGGGGCGCGCGCGGCGGTGTCAAGTGCGGCAGGTCACAGCCCGTGAAGCCCCCTTCATCTAGGCTGGTTCTTGCGGCCGCCCGCCGCGAGGCTCATAGTACGACCATCTCCCCGGACGCCCTTGGAGTGCCCATGCGTAGCGTGCCCCGCATCCTGCGTATCGCCTGCGCTGCCGTAGCGCTGCCGGTCGTCGTCAACGGCTGCTCCGGCGGTGGGACCGAGCCCGCGCGCGTCGCGACGACCGTGGTGATCACGCCGGGCACGGCCTCGTTCACGGCGATCGGCCAGACGCAGCAGTTCGCGGCGGTGGTGAAGGACCAGAACGGCAACGACATGGCGAATGCCACGGTGTCGTGGTTGTCCAGCAACACGGCGGCGGTCTCCGTCAACAGCTCGTCGGGACTCGCCATGGCGGTGGCGAGTGGGACGGCGCAGGTCACCGCGACCTCGGGCACGGCGAGGCAGAACGTGAACGTCACCGTCACGCAGGTCGCGGCGTCGATCCTTAAGGTGTCGGGCGATGCGCAGACAGGCACGGTCGGCCAGGCCCTGGCGCAGCCGCTCGTGGTGCAGGTCAACGACGCCAACGCGAACGCCATCGCGGGCATCACGGTGAACTTCACGATGGTGGCGGGCGCGGGCGCGCTCGGCAGCGCGTCCGCGACCACGGGCGCGAATGGCCAGGCGCAGACGACGTGGACGCTGGGGCAGCTTGCGGGCACGAACCACCAGGTGTCGGCGGCGCCTGCCTCGGGCACGGCGGGCTCGGTCAGCTTCGCCGCCACCGCGAACGCCGCAACGGTCGCCGCTATGGTGGCGGTTTCGGGCAACGGGCAGAGCGGTCAGGTCGCGACGGCGCTGGGCAACGCGATCATCGTCCGGGTTGCCGACCAGTTCAACAACCCTGTAGCGGGCACGACGGTCACGTTCGCCGCGGCGGCGGGCAGTGGCTCGGTGAGCCCGACCTCCGCTGCGTCGGTGGCCAACGGCCAGGCGCAGACCACCTGGACGCTCGGCCAGGCGGCCGGTGCGCAGACGATGACGGCCAGTGCCACGGGCCTGACCGGCTCGCCGGTGCAGTTCAGTGCGTTCGCCGCGGCCGGCCCGCCGGCGAGCGTGGCGATCCAAGCGGGAGACAACCAGACGGGCACCGCCGGCGCGTTAGTAGCCACGGCGCCGACCGTCATCGTGAAGGACGCGTTCAACAACCCCAAGCCGGGTG
>ERZ1292640.4287-Hain-H43-02um-R1-4287-length-10885-cov-47_pt1 | contig 10885 bp, 6 predicted proteins | sample MGYA00564404_ERZ1292640 | MGnify/ENA primary metagenome ERZ1292640 (study PRJEB36523, sample SAMEA6512636) | groundwater metagenome | collected 2019-01-08 | study: AquaDiva: Metagenomics assemblies of 32 groundwater samples | reverse complement strand
GCCCAGGAGATCCTCGATGCGATCGGGCAGGCAACGGCCGAGCGCCGGTGGGTTGGGCTCGGGTGAAAACCGCGAGGCCGCTGTTGAGGACTTGCATTCGGGACGTGAACAAACGTTCACAAATGCCTCTGCCGCAAAATGGATATCCACGTCACTCATGTGACCACAAGATCTTGTACCCACAATGGCTTGCCCCTGGCAAAGTATGACCAGGTAATCGTGACGTTAGGTGGGGCCGGCTTACGCGCGATTGATTCCCGCGCGGACACGGGCCGGTATATGCTCGTGAGACGAAAGGCAAGGCAAATGCTAAACTCGCTTGCGGGTAAAATCGCCCTGGTCACCGGCGCCAGCAAAGGAGTCGGGAAGGGCATTGCGCTGGAGCTGGCCAAGGCCGGTTGTGATGTTGCCGTAAACTATAACCGGGATGAGGCTGGCGCGTGCGCCACGGTAGACGAGATTCTGGGGTTTGGGAGGAAGGCGATTGCGGTCGCCGGTGACGTGTCCCAGAGCGCCCAAGTCGGGAGGATGTTCGGGCAAGTGCTGGCAGCGTTCGGCCGCCTGGACGTCCTCGTCAACAACGCGGGGATCCAGACCTGGAAACCACTGCTGGAATTAGCGGAAGCCGATTGGGATCGCGTCCTCGCCACCAACCTCAAAGGCGCCTTCCTCTGCACACAGCAGGCGGCCAGGCACATGCAGACGGACGGCGGGGCCATCATCAACATCGGCTCCGGCTGCAACAAGTGGCCGTTCCCCAACCTGGTGGACTACACCGCCAGCAAGGGCGGGCTGGAAATGTTCACGAAGATTGCCGCCGTTGAGCTGGGGCCGTATCGGATCCGCGTCAATTGCGTCGCTCCCGGCGCCATCGAGATTGAGCGGACCAAGCAGGAACTGGGTGACTACGCAGCGACGTGGTCCAATCTCACGCCCCTCGGCCGGATCGGTACGCCCCGCGATGTCGGCATGGCGGTGGTGTTCCTGGCGAGCGAGGCGGCTAGCTTCATCACGGGCCAGACGATCTGGGTGGACGGCGGACTCTACACCCGGCCGGTTTGGCCGCGGGAGCAGTGAGGGACCTTGCGACTCGGGGTCTTCAGCGTCCTGTTCCAAAGCCTGCCGCTAGCGGTGATGCTCGAGAGGGTTCGCGACCTCGGCCTGGATTGCATCGAGGTCGGCACGACCGGGTATGCGGGCAATCCGTTGCATCCCACCCGGGTCATTGCCCAGGAGCGCCATGCTGCGACCTTGGAGAAGACCGTGCTGCCGGCCGAGCGTCTGGAGGCCCCCGTCATCAACCTGCTTTCTGGCTGCCCCGGAGATTCACGCACCGCGCACTCTCCCAACTGGCGCCATTCCGCATGGCCGCCCGAGTACCCTGAGTTGTGGGCCTGGCAGTGGAACGAGGCCGCCATCCGAAGAGCGTACGTGGCATACGCGTCGGGCGAGATTGAGGACCGTCGCGCCGTCGAGCCGTTGCGCGCTTTATTACAGGGCGGGGCGCGGGATCCTCGCCGGTCCGCCGAAGAAGCCCTCGCAAAACTCGCGGGGGACAAGTCAACTTCCCGACAGCGCCGTGAGGTCGTCGATGCGCCTGGGCCGGTGAAAGACCCTTAATCCCATGCACCCAGGCGCATCCGGGCGTTCACCGCGTTTACCGTAATTTACTTCACGGCGCCCGGCCGCGGCGATATTCTATAGTGCTCGAAGCGCTGTGGGAGCCCGAGAGGCCTTCGCAGCTTCTCAGGAGGTGAGTTCATGTCTCGACGAATGTTGGCCACCCGGTCGGTGGTCATTGCAGTTCTCCTTTTGTCCCTCTGGCTTTCGTCTACGCCGCTGCCGGCACAGTCGCCCGCCGCCACGCTGCAAGGCACGGTAACGGATGCCACGGGAGCCGTGGTGCCGAATGCCGCGATCACGTTGGTGAACGAGGCGACGAACGTCCGCCAGACGACGCAATCCAACCAGAAAGGCGACTATTACTTCAGTCACCTGCCGCCCGGCCCCTACAAGCTGAGTGTGGAAGTGGCGGGGTTTCGCGCCTTCGTCCGTTCGGGAATCCAGTTGCAGGTCCAGCAGCAGGCTACCGCGGACGTGGTGCTCACCCCCGGCGACGTGACCACCCGAGTCGAGGTGACCGGCGAGGCGCCCCGGCTCGAGGCCGTCAACGCGACCCTCGGCCGCGTGGTCGAGAACAAGTCGCTTCTCGACTTGCCGCTCAAGGGCCGGGACATCCTCGCCTTCGCCGCCCTTACGCCGGGGATAATAGGAAGTCCCGCCGGCGAGTCAACCGGGACCAACTGGATTTCCAACGGCGTCCGCAACGCCCAGTCTGACATCCTGACCGACGGTGTGAGCACCACGATTCAGACCGCGTACGGAGGGGCGACGACGGCCGCTCTCCATCCTTCCCCCGATGCCGTGCAGGAATTCAAGGTGCAGACAAACAGCTTCGGCGCGGAATTCGGCTTCACCGGCGGGACGGTAGTCAACCTCGTCACGCGCTCCGGCACCAACGACCTGCACGGCAGCCTGTATGAGTTCCACCGCAACAGCGCGCTGAACGCGAACAATTGGTTTGCGAACCGGGCGGGCAGGAAACTGGTGCCTTGGCGCCGCAACAACTTTGGCGGCACGGCGGGAGGGCCGGTGCTCATCCCCAACGTGTACAAGGGGCGCGACCGCACGTTCTTCTTCTTCCAGCATGAAGGCGCCAAGCAAACGAGTCCGAGGACGACGACGATGACCGTTCCCACCACGTTGCAAAAGCAGGGGGATTTCAGCCAGACGTTTCAAGCCGACGGCCGGCTGATCACCATCTACGACCCGTTCTCGGCCCGCCGCGATCCACAGACCGGCAACTGGGTGCGCGATGCGTTCGTGGGCAACGTCATCCCGCAGGCCCGCATGAACCGGGTCGGGCTCAACCTGATGAAGTACTATCCGAACCCGAATGCTGCCCCGGGGAATCCCTACACGCAGGTCAACAACTTTGCCTATTCCGGATCGGCCGTCTATAACAGCTATCAGACCACTATCAAGATCGATCACAATTTCAGCGAGACCAAGCGGCTGTCGGCCCGCTACACCCGATTCGGGTCCAGCAGCGAGAATCCAAATGCGTGGGGCAAGGGTAATCCGATGTACGCCGCCACGAACAAGGGATATGGCATCCCGACACACAACGCGTTCCTGGACTACACCCAGACGATCAACCCGACCACGGTGCTGAGCCTGCGGAGCGGCGTGTCGCGGCACGTCGAGCGGGTAAGCCTGTTCGCCGATGTAGGCGACTTCGACGTGCAGTCACTCGGTTTCCAGGCGCCGCTGCAGCTCGAAATCCCCCCGCTCTTCAACGTCGCGGGCTACCCGCAACTGGGCCAAAGCCGCTGGAATAAAATGGTGAGCGGTGACAGCATCGTGCACTTCATCGCGCACCTGGATAAAGTGACGGGCAGACACACGCTAAAGTTCGGCGGGGAAGCCCGCTTACCCCGCTTCAACCACCGGCAGCCCGGCATCAATTCGGCCGAGTTATACCTCGAGGGACGCCAGACGGCGCGGGATCCGTTGCGTTCCGATTCCTATCAAGGGAGCGCCCTGGCCTCCCTGCTCCTGGGCTGGGGCAGCCAGGGATCTTACAACACGGACGCGGCCACCGCTATGGAGGTTCAATCGTACTCCTTCTTCTTTCAGGACGATCTGAAGCTGACGCGGCGCCTCACGCTGAACCTGGGGCTGCGTTATGAGCTCCCGGTGGCCGAGACCGAGCGTTACAACCGGCTGAGCTGGTTCGATCCGCTGGTGAAATCGCCGCTCAGCGTACCCCAGTTTCCGGATCTACGGGGAGGGATGCGGTTCGCGGACAAGGATAATCGAAGGGCGTACGACACCGACAAGAACAACCTGGCCCCCCGATTCAGCTTCGCCTATCAGTTCGCGCCCAAATTCGTCGCGCGGGGCGGCTACGGCATCTATTACGGCATCACGCGCGGCCAATTCAGCGGCTTGCCCGGGCAAGGATTCGCCACGAGCACCAACTGGCTTCCCTCGTTGGACGGGGGCGTCACGCAGTACGCCTCCTTGAGCAATCCCTTCCCGGACGGGTTCAACCGTCCACTCGGCAACAGTCTGGGTCTGCTGACCTCCGTGGGATCGTTGATGGTGTCCCCGCTTCGCGACTGGGGCACCACGCCCTACTACCAGCAATGGAGCTTCTCCATCCAGAGGGAACTGCCGGCCAGTTCCGTGTTCGAGCTCGCTTATTCCGGCAGCCACGGAGTCCATCTGGGTTATGGCCAGAATAGTGACATCAATCGAATGGATCAGAAGAACTGGAGCCTGGGAAACGCGCTCTATGAGACGGTGGACAACCCGTTTTACGGAGTGATCACGGATCCCACTTCCGCCTTGAGCAAGCCCAAGGTTACCCGGATCCAACTTCTGAGGCCCTACCCCCAATTCACCAGGGCCGTTGGGTATCCGGCGCCGCCGAACGCCAATTCCATCTATCACGGCGGTCAGCTCAAGTTCACCAAGCGCTACTCGCGCGGTCTGAGCTCGTCGGCCCACTACACCTTTTCCAAGATGATCGACGACAATTCCTCGTCCCATGGGGGCCTGTCGTGGATCGGCGGCGCCGGCCCTATCCAGTCGTGGGGAAACCTCCGCCTCGAGCGGGCCGTCTCCCTCTTCGATGTGACCCACAGGCTCGTCGCGGACTTCACTTACGAACTGCCGATCGGCCGCGGCAAGGGCGTGGGTGGAAGCTGGGCGCGATGGATGGATTTGACTCTCGGGGGGTGGCAGGTCAACGGCATTCTGGAATTCGCCTCCGGCTTTCCGCTTTTTCCCAGACTGTCCGCTGACAACGGGCCCGAATTCGGCCACGCGCAGCGGCCGAATTTGCTGTTTGACCCCAAGCTGCCCGGGTCGGTGAAGGACCGGATGAACCGCTACCTGAACGCGCCCGCGTTTTCGCAGCCTGCGGACAACGTCCCGGGCAACGCGCCCCGCACCATTTCGAGCGTGCGCATGCCGACCCGGAAGAACTTCGACGCCTCGCTCTTCAAGAACTTTTACCTCGACCGGGACAAGGGGCGTTATCTCCAACTCCGCGCCGAAGCCTACAACGTGACCAACACGCCCATTTTGGGCGGGCCCAATGTGACCTGGGGCTCGCCCAGCTTCGGCGTCATCAGCGGGCAGGCGAACTCGCCGAGGGAGATACAGTTCGGAGCGAAAATTTACTTCTGATGGGCGTAACCCAGCAGTGGAATCCCTGGCGGGCGGCTGGCACCTCAACGGTGGCGTACAGCGACAGAGTGGCCCGCCGCTCGCCCTCGGCGAGGCCCGGACGCTGTTCATCACAGGGAATCCGAACAGCGTCAAACTGCCGAAAGACAAGCCCAGTGTGGACCGCTGGTTCAATATCGACGCTGGCTTCAATCGAAACAGCCCCCGGCATTGGTAGGCCACCGTTGAGAAGCGCGCGGCTGGGGGCTCTGAACTGAGGTCTTGACTGGAGGCGCTTGTGTCACAGCCAAACGCTGCTCTGAACGCCGCTCCCCGCGCATTTCTCCGCCGCGAACTGCCGTTCGCACTTCTGCGCATCGCCATTGGCTGGCACTTCCTCTACGAAGGCTGGACAAAGCTTGTGTATTCCGGATGGAGCTCGTCCGGATACCTGAAATCCAGCACCGGACCGTTGGCGAGCTTGTTTCACTGGTTGGGTTCGAATGACGCTGCAGTCCGGGTCGTAGACCAGCTCAACATCTGGGGGCTAATACTCATCGGTTTGGGTTTGATTCTGGGCGTGTTGATACGGCCGGCGGCATTGTTCGGGATTGCGCTGCTGACGTTCTATTACGTAACCTACCCTCCCTTGTTCGCACCGATAGGGAGCGGCGTTAGTGAAGGCCAATACCTAATCGTCAACAAGAATCTGGTCGAGTTGTTTGCGCTCGCAGTGGTGGTGGCCTATCCGGCGGCTTCGGCCGGGTTGGGTGCTCTGGTCACCCGCCGCGGACGGCGGGAGGGAGCGACGGCATCTCCTGGCGCGTTGGACAAACCCGTTGCCGCATTTCGCGGCCCTGTATCACGCCGAGCGTTCTTTACGAGCCTGGCGGGTGTGCCTTTCGTGGGCGGGCTCGTCCTGGCCGTTTTGAAGAAGCACGGCTGGAAAAGTTTTGAAGAGATCCAGCTTCGCGCCAGAGCGCACCCCGGGGATGTGGCCACAGCCAGCGCAACGGTGAGGACATTCCAGTTCAGCAGCCTCGGAGACTTGAAGGGGCGCTTACCGCATGGCAGAATCGGCAACGTTGCGCTCAGCCGGATGATCCTTGGCGGCAACCTGATCGGCGGCTGGGCCCACGCCCGGGATTTGATCTATGTCTCGAAACTGATCAAGGCTTACCACCGCCGCGGCAAGGTATTTGAGACCCTTGATCTGGCCGAGTCCTGTGGTATCAACACGATCCTTACGAATCCGGCCCTTTGCGACGTGATCAACGACTACTGGCGGTGCGGCGGGAAAATACAGTTTATTTCCGACTCTGGCGGCGAAGAGTTATTGGAGTCGATTCAGGAGTCGGTCGATCGCGGAGCGTGCGCCTGTTACATCCATGGTGGCGTTGCAGACCGGCTGGTACAGGAGCGCCAGTTCGACCTGATCGCGAAAGGGATCGAACTGATCCGTAAGAATGGCGTGCCTGGGGGCATTGGAGGGCACAAACTCGACACCATCAAGGCCTGCGTCGAAAAAGGTCTCCGTCCGGATTTCTGGATGAAGACACTCCATCGGGTGGACTATTGGTCAGCTCAGTTGCAGCCGCAAAAGGACAACATTTGGTGTGAGGACCCGGTCACCACGGCCACGTACATGAGAGACTTGCGGGCGCCCTGGATCGCTTACAAGGTCCTGGCAGCGGGCGCCATTGAGCCGAAGGCCGGTTTCAAGCATGCCTTCGAGAACGGCGCCGATTTCATCTGTGTCGGCATGTACGACTTCCAGATTGTAGACGACGTAAATATCGCGCTGGATGTGCTGAATGGCGCTCTCGTTCGCCAGCGGGCGTGGCGCGCGTAGGCGCAGAATGCTTTACAAATACTTTAACGCGGCTCATTCACCACGGACGCACACGAATGAACACGGCGCAGTTTTCGCCGCAACCGATGTGTTGACCGCAGAGGCGCAGGGCACGCCGAGGAAGCGCAGAGGCCGGTTCCGCAGCTTGAGCGCAATTGTCTTAGCGGTTTTTCTGGCGTTGTGCGTGAATCAAGCTGAGGGGCAGGCCGTTGGCGAAGTCCTGCCCCGCTGGGCGCCGGGAACCCTGGACATCCACCGGATCAGCACTGGCAGAGGCGATGCCGTCCTGTACATCTTCCCCGACGGAACCGCGATGCTGGTTGACCCCGGCGCGGAGACTGAAGGCCCTCGTGTGACCCGACAAAGGCCCGACGCCTCAAGGAGTCCCGGCGAATGGGTGGTGCGCTACGTCCAACACGTGCTGCCGCACCCATCAGAGTCCGCGTTGGACTACGCCCTGCTCACCCATTTTCACGCGGATCACATGGGTGGTCTCGTCTCGTCCTCTCCACCGTCCAGGTCAGGGCAGTTCAAGCTTTCCGGCATCACCGAGGTGGGTGAACACATACGCATACGGAAGATGCTGGATCGTGCTTGGCCAGACTACAACTCACCCGTCCCGCTTACGGACCCGATGGTGAAAAATTACCAGGCCTTCCTCGCCTGGCAGATCCGGCACAACGGCATGCGAGTCGAACGGTTCCAGCCTGGACGAAATGACCAAATCGTGATGTTGCATGCGCCGCGGGACTATCCTCAGTTCGAGGTACGGAACGTAGCCGCAAGTGGGGAGATTTGGACAGGGGTCGGCACTGCTACACGCCAGCACTTCCCGCCGGTGGAAGAGGCGCCGCCGAAAGGCCGGCCCACTGAAAATGACTGTAGCATTGTCTTCCGAATCAGGTACGGCAACTTCGATTACTTCGCTGGTGGAGACCTCCCAGGAGGAGAGGATGACGGGGCGCCGTCATGGCACGATGTCGAAACCCCAGTGGCGAAAGTGGTCGGTCCGGTCGACGTCAATGTCTTGAATCATCATGGATCAGCGGACGCGGAGAACGAATTCTTCGTGCGCACGCTCCGCCCGCGTGTGCACGTGTTTTCCGCGTGGTCAACCAGTCACCCGGATGCCTGCGTTCTGCGGCGGCTTCTATCTACGCGCCTCTATCCGGGCGCCCGCGACATCTTTGCGACCAACATGTCGGACGCTAACAAGCTCGTGGTACCGGAATTGTCGAAGCTCAAGAGCGATCAGGGGCATATAGTGATCCGCGTGGCGGAGGGCGGAGATACATATAGGATCATGATCCTCGACGACTCGGCCGAAACCTACAGAATCATTGCCGTACACGGACCCTACGAATCGAGGTGAAGGGCCGCAGCCGAAACAGACCATGTACAATCGGCGGGAATAGCAGTAACGTGTTGGGAGGACATATTTCGTGCGTTTCGTGAAGACACTCGGTGGCCCGGGGCTGGTGGCGATCCTGGCCTTCGCTTCGGGTCTGCTCAGCCGGACCAGCGACATTCCCTTACGCCACGTAGTTGTCAGCGAAAACGGCCCCGCCGACATGCACGTGAAGGCGGTGGGCGACCTCAACGGCGACGGTTACGCGGACTTGATCGTCGCCGGCACCGGGGGCAGAGCCGTCTGGTACGAGTACCCAACGTGGCAAGAGCATGTAATCACCGACCTCGGCGCCGAGGCAGGCTGGAGCTGCGACGCCGAGGTCGGGGACCTGGATCGCGACGGCGACAACGACGTCGTGATCTCGGACTGGTATCGCCAGAAACGCCTCGTGTGGTTTGAGAACCCGGGCGCCGCCGGCGGCTCCTGGACGATGCACGTCATTGGCGGCATCCGCGCGCACGACATCGAGCTTCGAGACCTGGACCGCGATGGGGATCTCGACATCGTCACGCGCCACCAAGGCAAGGCGGGCAATGCAATCGAGATCTGGGTGCAGCAGCCGGGCGGGTCCTGGACCCACCGCACCCTCGCGTGTCCGGCAGGCGAAGGTCTGCACGTGATCGACCTGGAGCGCGACGGCTATCCGGACATCCTCATCGGCGACCGCTGGTATCGGAACCCGCGGGGGCAGCCGGAGGAGGACTGGCAGGAACAGGTTTTCGCTCCGGAGTGGCGTCACGCCGAAACGTTTCCGTGGGCGGCGGACATCAACCGGGACGGGAGGCTGGACATTGTCCTCAGCCCTACGGAGCCCAGCGGCGACACGCACCGCATCTCGTGGTTCGAAGCGCCCCGCGATGCCGTTGGCGGCCGCTGGCGGGAGCACGTCATCGATGGGGAAGTCGAAACGGTGCACCACAGCCTGGCGGTAGCCGACATGGATGGCGACGGCGCTCCGGATGTCGTCACCGCCGCGATGCACCAGGGAAAAGATCCGCGCGAAGTCAAGGTCTACCGCAACCTGGACGGCCGGGGTGAGAAGTGGGCCAAGCAGGTCCTGGCCACCACCGGCTCCCACTGCCTTCGCGTGGTGGACCTCGGAAAGGACGGCGATTTCGACATCTTCGGCGCCAATTGGAGCGAGAGCCGCAAGGTAGAACTGTGGGAGAATCTGACAGCCGATTCGAAATCACGGGGGAAACGCCGCCAGGTCACAACTGCCGCCGGTCCCACCATCGAGGTCTGGCATGGCGAGCGCCAACGGGTGGGTCACCTCGGCATCGCTCAGCACGATTTCAACCTCCTGGGACATGTCAGCGAGCCGGAAGCGATCCGGTCGCTTGGCTACAGCCTCAACGGCGCGCCCGAAATCCCGCTCGGGTTCCTGGCGTTTACGGACGACCTTCAGGGCGGACGTTCGCCGCGCCTGGTGGCGGACGGCGACTTCAATGCCGACATCCCGCTGGATTCGCTCCGCCCGGGACCGAACAGGGTGGTGCTCCGAGCGACGGACCGCCTGGGCCAGTCCGCGAGGAGAATCGTCACCCTTGAGCGACAATTGGGATCCTGTCCGCTGCCCGTCCGGATCGACTGGAGCAAGGTCAGAAATCCGCAGGAGGTGGGCCAATATGTCGATGGCCAATGGGCTCTTGGCGATGGCGGGCTGCGCACGCTGCAGGTCGGCTACGACCGCATCTTTCTCATCGGCGAGAAAGACTGGCAGGACTACGAGGTGACGGTGCCGGTCACGATCCACCGGGTCACCGAAACCACCGGACCGCGCAGCGGCAGCAACGGCCTCGGAATCGTGCTGCGGTTCACGGGCCACGTCGAAGGGGGGCCCCGGTGGAGCCGGTTCCCTCACGCGCAGCCCAAGTGGGGCTATCAGCCATTCGGCGCCATCGGTTTCCTCCGCTGGCTGCGGGGAGCGCATCGCCCACCGACGAAACAGTTCTATCCGGGCGACCGGGACGGCGGAGTCAACTACGGCGAATTCGCCACGCGCGAAGGCAGCGCCTATGTGATCAAGTTCGGCTGTGAAACCCTTGCCGACGATGCAGGCGGTGAAGGCGTTACGCGATACAGTTTCAAGGTCTGGCCGGCGGGCGACCGGGAACCCGCGGCGTGGGACTGGCAGGTTACGCAGCGCAGTAAGGAGGCCTTGAGGCGTGGCGCCGCGGCGCTGCTGGCCCATCACGTGGACGCAACCTTCGGCAACGTGAGCGTGGTCAAGAAATGAGGAGAACGCGCAAACTGGCGGCGCCCAACTCGCGGAACTCCCCTGATTCACGGAGGTCGTGAAATGAAACTCAGTTTGGACTCAGTCGCATACTGTACTACTAAATCCCCGCTTCTTTGCACGGCGCGAAGATTCTTGTCTCATG
>ERZ1292640.2873-Hain-H43-02um-R1-2873-length-13640-cov-4_pt2 | contig 10885 bp, 17 predicted proteins | sample MGYA00564404_ERZ1292640 | MGnify/ENA primary metagenome ERZ1292640 (study PRJEB36523, sample SAMEA6512636) | groundwater metagenome | collected 2019-01-08 | study: AquaDiva: Metagenomics assemblies of 32 groundwater samples | reverse complement strand
AGGACTACCTAAATTTATTAAGGATCAATTTAAACCATTCTTTGACACCAATGGACAACGTCCTCAAACAGGAAACCAATCAAACCAATAAAGGAAAAGAATGAAAACATTATTTAAAAAACTGATGTTAGCAGGATAACAAAAAATTGCATTTTTGTTAAATACCCATAACCTTGACAATAACCCTTTTCTTTCTTTGGCCGTCAAACTCAGCATAATAAATCTGCTGCCATGGCCCGAAGTCCAGTTTTCCATCAGTTAATGGAGCAATTATTTCGTGGTGGACAAGCATGCTTTTCAGATGGGCATCTGCATTGTCCTCGCCGGTATGGTGGTGCTTATAGTTTGGATTTGGAGGCGCAAGTTTATCTAGCCACTCATCGATATCCTGAATCAGGCCGGATTCTGCATCGTTGACATAAACGCCTGCGGTTATGTGCATTGCTGAAACCAGAACCATTCCGTCTTTTATTCCACTTTTATCCACTATTTCTTGAACTTTGTCAGTTATATTGATGTAATCCCGTCTTTTCTTGGTGTTGAACCAGAGGTATTCCGTGAAAGCTTTCATTTATCTTCGGTAAATCGATAAATATTTAAGAATATTGAATAAAATCGGAACGTGGGTGATGTTCAATGGGAAAACCGCTTGAAATGATTGTTATAAGTTCTGATGTAAATGAGAATGAGGGTAGAACTATAATGAGAGTAGAGACTGGCACTCAGCAGCGCATGGTAGGTTACTCGATACCCCTCGCCGTCCAAATAAAATCAGGAGATAGAATTGTTCTCGAAGGATTTCGCACAGACCAGAATAGAGTTGGTGGATTCACACATGACCAATATAATCTGGCCAGATTCTATAGAGAAGATGATATTCCATACCTGACATTAGCTGCTTCAGACATTAGAGCTCTTGAAAAGCAACACGAAATTCAGCAATTAAGAGATATTGCGACCAAACGCACAATTCAAGCTCTTCATGATTGGGACAAAGACGATCCTGGCAGAAGATAAAGATTTAACAAGTTGAAGAGGATCTGAACCAATTTGCGCTAAAAATATGTGACAGTAGCGTGCATAATCAAAATAATTATATATTACTTTGCACATACTAAGTACTACCATGGAAACAATTACAATCAAGATGGAAGGAAGTTTGTTGGAAGAAATAGATCAAAAATTGAGGGAGCACAGGTATAGTACACGGACAGAGTTTATCAGGGACGCGATAAGGAAAAAACTATCCGATTTAGAAAAAGAGGAGGTTTTGAGGAATTTAGCGGATTTGAGAGGCCATTCTAAAAGAAAAACTAGCGACTACAAGGTGCATTTTGCGCGCGAAAAAGCATTTGAAATGATTGGGAAGAAGTTCAGATAAGATCCTGCGGCTTTTGAGGGCTGATAATATCTGATAATTTCATGAAATGATGGTCCAATGTTACCAAGATTGCGTTGCTTTCTCTTGCGATAAGCGCATGGAGTGCGTCTCCTCTCGGGACTTTTCTCTTTGACGATAAATCATTTGCCCGTCTCAATTGCTTTTCTGTAGCGTCTATGTTTATGATGATCGGTTTGATAAAGCAAAACAAGTTTTCGATTTCGTTAGACGAATATCCTGCAGCCTGAAATTCTAAGACTACAATGTCAGATAAGACCACTCTTTCATTTTTTTCTATGATCCGAGATAATAAGTTATGCGCCCATTCCCCTTTTGGAATTCCTTGCTCGTTCCTATCTTCAAAAAGATCGAGCCAGATTGATGTATCAAAGTAGTATTTTTTAACCATCCCGCTAAAAAAAAATTAACCCGCTTATATGGTTAACCAATAAGTTTCCGAACGCATCGAAAATCTTCCGACCCAGATATGAGCTAGCGAGGATTTGAACCCCGATCAACCGGTCCGAAGCCGGTCGCACTGTCCAGGTTATGCTACTAGCCCTTGAGCTTTAACGAGAGGGATAGGAGCGACCAAAAAGCTTTTGCTTTTTGAGTATGCTACTAGCCCAACAGTTTGCAGATTGGAAGTAAGGATAAAAAGGTTGTGGACAAAAGAAATTTATACTGAATAATCTTCCTAAGAAAGTGGTAAATGAATTACTAGAGGTGGGAGGTAAAAAAGGGGGTATTTCAACTCCGTACAGGGCAGCAAAGCTTTATCTTTTGACAGACCCGGCTGAGCCGCTTCATTCAGATTTAGAGAGGGCTACGTTAAGTCTTGAACAAGTAGTTATACAAAATCCGCGATTAGAAGAAAGATATATGAATGATGGCGCCACTTATGTCCTAAGTATTGCATCGAAAAAAGCCACTCAATTTTATGCCCAACTTCCGGATGAAATTGATGAAATAGCTGACGATGCAACAATAAATGTCATCAAGAATTTGAGAACTGTTGGCCAGATGAGACGAAGTTACAAAGAATCGTTCATAGGTCTCATTGCCACAGTTACTGTTCAAAAAGGGATTGATCATTTAAGAAGTGCCAGTAAAAGACCTTTAACGATCGGTTATGAACCAAATGATTTCAATGCCATAGAGTGGCAATTAGAAGAAAATGGAGTAATTGACTCAAGGAAAGAAAGATTTTCATATTATCAAAGCCTGCTTCCTGATTGGCAAAGAGAATTATTAGGATATATCATTTTGGAGAAAACAATACAAAACATAGCCGATATCTTGGATAAACCGTATAGAACTGTAAACTCATCAATACACCGAACAAAAGCAAAACTAATGCAGATACATGAAGCGTTAAAGGATTATGATGTCCGAACAATTACAAAAGAACAGGCAAGAAATATTATCAATTCACGGGGCTCACAAAAAGCAGCATAAAGTAAATGAAACTCAAACAAGTAATTCTCGTCCGAAAAGACCTTAATCTTCCTAAGGGCAAGCTTGCTGCTCAGGTAGCTCACGCATCATTAGAGGCTGCGCTAAAAACAAACAAGTCGATAATGGACGCCTGGCGCTCCAGCGGAGCTGCAAAAATAGTCCTCAAAGTTGAGACCGAGGCAGAACTAAAAGAGTTCGAAAATAAACTCAGGGCTGAGAAGATTCCTTGCGCACTTATCGCTGATGCAGGTCATACTGTTTTGGAACCCGGAACAGTCACTTGCCTAGGAGTCGGACCAGTCGAAGAGATCAAGCTGGACAAGATCACTGGCTCTTTGAAAATGTATTGAAATTGTTTAAGAAGCCCGCGCGGCGATTGAGCGCATATTTTTAAACACAAAAAAGGGCATAGCTCAAACTAACAAAGAAAAAAACAAAAATAAAATTTTTTAAGGGTTTTATTGGTTGTCTTCGCCGAAGTTTTCTGAGTCTTCAGAACTGGAGTCTTCTGTGCTTGGCTCTTCAGTCTGCTCTTCAGAACTCTCTTCAGTTGGCGCATCAGCTGCTGCATCTTGCTTTGGTGCTCCCCTTCCGATTATCTCGGAGAAGGCTACCTTTTGCAGTACCTTGGTGATTCTTATCTTCACCTGGTCGCCAACCTTTGTGCTGGGAACGAATATAACGAAACCTTGCCTCTTGGCAATTCCGTCTCCTTTAGCCGCGATAGCTTCTATCGTGACGTCAAGCTCTTCCCCCTCTTTAACTGGTGCAAAGCTGCGCCTCGGTCCTCCGAATCCGCCTCCTCCACCTCCGCCGTTGCTTCTAAATCCGCTGTTACCCCGATCAAATCTGCGGGGCCTTTCGTCATACATGTCTGATGTCATACTTTCTTACACTCCTTATGTTTTAATTCTCCAACGAAAGAATTCGTCCGAGATAAGTAAAAAAAGCTGGTTTCATTTATAAAATCTTCTGTAGGACGGCCTGTTCTGGCTTCTCAATCTCCTTAGATTTGCTCTGAAGATCCTGGAACTCCTTCCTAAATTCAACTAGTTTGAATTCCATTCCCGAATTGAGCTGGTTTTGAGTCTTATCCCATTCAAGCGTGAGCAGCCTTTTCTTCAGAAAAGCCATCCTATCAAGAATTTCGTCAGTCATTTTGAATCACAGAAAAAAATTATCTGGCTGTGATATATATAGTTTGCTACAGTAATCAATTAAATAAAAAGAAAGTACGTTCAATTATTTTATTCTAAGGACTTGCTATTCTATCCGGGCTGCATATTCATACATTTGGGTTGGAGTCATACCAAATGCGTCAATGTCGCTTTTAGTGACCACATAAGGAATCGGGGGGTTATTAGTTAATGCACTGTCGATAACATTGTAAATTGCCAATGATGCGTACAATGTATCACCTTTGCTTTTTGCTTCCATTGCCCTATATGCAGACTCATGGATTCTAACTAGCTCCTGCTCGTGAAAAGAGTGCCCTAATTCAACAGATTCCATGATAACTGTTCTAACAGGGCTCATGCCGCTTGTTCCGGCAATGCCCATCCAACAATTAGTATCTTCTAAACGATCATTTAATCCGCGCATAGAGGTTTGGGTTGTCATTGTTACCCCTAGTAGCGAGTATTAGTTTATAAAGCTAACTGTGAGATATATTAACTGGTTCATATAGTTGCTAGAAAATGGACAATTAAATTAGAACTCTTTAGAATTTCAATCGTTGACTATGGTCACGCATTTATCTGAAACGACAGAACACTGAACATTCACCCTGTTTTCAAGATTATCCAATGGAGGAAATGGACACTCTTCATTGGCTTTAAATTTTATATTTACACATTGTCCCTCACATGCTGAAAAATAACAATCTGAGGACGTTAAAGGGTGTGGCTGTAAAAAATTCGAAAGTATAATGAAAATGCTTGCGAGAAATGACATAAGGGCTATTAAAATTAGAAAAAGGGATAATAACCTGACGTTCATAACAAGATAACTAGTTTTATTTGTATATAATGTTTACTTCCCAAAATTCCGTTTCCGTTTATTAAAGCCGTTAAGGACTTTTTTCAAGTCAGCAGGAGTGAAGTCCGGCCAGAGCTTCTTCACAAAAAACCATTCAGAATATATTGTTTGCCATGGGAAAAAATTGCTTGTCCTTATTTCTCCACCTGTCCTTATGACAATGTCGGGATCTGTTTGAAGCCAGAGGTGGTCAGTTATCGTCTGTTGATTTAACGAGGAAGGGTCGATTAGGCCTTGCTTCACTTCCCGAGTTATTTTTTTTACAGCTTCAGTAATTTCTTCCCTTCCGCCGTAGCCTGCAGCAAAGTTCAGGAAACATTTATCGTAATTCTTAGTTTTCTGCTCAACCTGATGCATCAATGACTGCAGTTCCTTTGGAAAGATATCCCTGTTCCCAATAAAGCGAACTCTCACTTCCTTTTCCTTGATTGTTTCGTCTTCAAGCATCTCGCTGCAACTCCTTCCCAGCAAAGAAAATAGCTTATTTACTTCTAAAGAAGACCTGTTAATATTTTGAGCAGAGAAAACGTATAGCGTGAGTTCTATTATCCCAAAATCGTAGGCTGCCTTTGTTATTTTGCGCAGCTTTTCGAGGCCTACATCGTGGCCTTGCCATGGCTTCATGCCTCTTTTCCTTGCCCATCTCCTGTTTCCATCTAAGATTATGGCGACATGCCTTGCGGTCATAATAAAGTATAACTTATAGTGTTATAAAAATATGACGTTAAGTAAAGAAAGTGCTATAGATAAGAAATGCATTGAAGCAAAGTATGACTATCCCAAATATTACTGCCACTATTGTTGTCAGTGGTCGATTGACAAGGCTTCCCATCAAATCTTTTTTTGCCGTGTAATAAAGCAGCGGTATGAGGGGCACGGGAATTAGCATGCTAAGCACTACTTGGCTGTAAACAAGTATTTGGAGCGGCTCTATGTTTAAAAGAAGTGCAATCATCAGCGGGATTATATTGACAATTCGGGTTATGAGCCGTCTCATCATTTGGCTCAGCTTGAAGTCAGTAAGCGCTTCCATTATGCTTTGGCCAGAAAGAACGCCAGTAATTGATGAAGATACTCCTGCAGCTAACAGCGCGACTGCGAAGACTATGGAAGCTAGCTGGCCGAAAAGTGGCGTCAGTGTTTTGTACGCGTCTTCTATAGTGGCTACTGGCGTCCCTATATTGTAAAAGGCTGCAGCTGCCATTATGAGTATAGCTGCATTGATGAACCCTGCAATTATCAGGGAAAATGTATTCTCATAGATATGGTATTTCATCGCGGTTTCCTGTGAGATTTTAAACAGCTTGCGTTTTTCCTTGAGCAGCCAGGAATGCACAAAAAGTGCGTGGGGCATAACTGTTGCGCCTATTATGCCAACTGCGATAAGGATTGTTTGCCCGTCAAGAAAAGGCGTAACGGAAGCGGCTGCAACAGCTCCGAAATCAGGCTTGGCCAGGAATATCTCGTAAACGTAGCCGAATCCGATCACACTGACAAATACGATGAAGGCGTATTCTAGTATCCTGAACCTGTTTCGGGTCAGCAACAGCAGGAGAAGGACATCCGCCATCGCAAAAATCGTTCCGATAAAATAAGGAACTTTGAATAGAAGATGCAGAGCAACCACAATTCCCAAGAATTCTGCCATGTCAGTTGCAAGTATTGCCAGTTCAGCGACCAGCCAATAACCTAAAACGAGCCGTTTGTCTTTCCAGCGAATCTTGATTACCTCTGCCAAGGAATAGCCTGCAATACCGAGCTTTCCGGAAAGATATTGGAATAACATCGCCATGATGCTTGCCATCCAAACTACCCAGAGCAGCTTATAGCCGTACTGCGCGCCTCCGCTTATTGATGTTCCCCAGTTTCCAGGATCCATGTAAGCGACGCTAACGATTAGTCCGCTGCCGAAAAAAGCCCAAAATGAGGGCTCCTTAAGGAACTTTAGAGGGGGGATTATTTGTTTCAAGATGGTTTCAACTCTTTGGAGAAAGAATGGGCTGCCCGTGCGGGCAAGTTTCTGGATTGTGTATGAGCTTTTTTATCCTGTCGACAGATTCATCTGAGAACGCATGTTCGAGCTTGTGGGCCTCGCCGTGAATCTTGTTTTCTGAAAGCTTTAGCACACGCTTTAGGAATACTTCTATTATCCTATGCTTATAAGTCAGCTTTTCAGCAAGCTTGATTCCGTCAGCGGTCAGCTTCAGCTCACTGTAAGGTTCATGTGATAAGAAACCTTGTAAGACCAGATTCTTCGCCATTTCAGAGGCACTTGGTTTCGAGATATCAAGATACTCTGCCAAATCCGAAAGGTAAGGCGTTCCTCTCTCCTGAAGTAAATAAACTGCCCTGACATAATCCTCTTTTGCTGTAGAAACCATAAAAGTTAGGTTAACCTAACAATATATAAAGGTTGCTATCCCCATTAAATGCCTTAGACCCAAAATGTTTATAAAACATATTCAACCGCTTAATATAAAAGGAAGGACCATAAGTCTATACAAAAATGAGGATTGATCTATAATATGGACATTTTAACCTCAACGCTAAGCCTGCTAAGTTGGCCTGTTACCATATTCAATTTTTACAGCGCCATAGGCGACACGGTTTACAATTTGTTCGTCCAATATTCAAGGACCATTCTTGATGCTTTGCACCTGTTTTTTGACAGCGCCTTTTACGTCTTTCTTTTTTTAACAGTCGGGCTCACTTTAATATTCTCTCTCGTTGCAATCATTCTGTTTTTCGTCAAGGAAAAGAGAGCTGAAAAAATTCATTTATCGCGCTTCCCTTTTGTAACAATCCAGATTCCCACTTACAATGAACTTGCTGCTCTTAACTGCGCTGAGCATTGCCTCTTATTTGATTATCCAAAAAATAGTTACGAAATTATAATCGGGGATGACAGCACTGACTCAGAGGTTTCAAAACAAATTGATAATTTCGCAAGCAAGCACAAAGATAATGTTAAGGTGACCAGAAGAGGGAAAAACATTGGCTTCAAGCCAGGCAACCTAAATCATATGCTTAGTTATTCTAATGGAAAGTACATAGTGATTTTTGACTCTGACTTTTTACCTAAAAGTGATTTTTTAAAGAGGATAATTCAGCCGTTAGAAGCTGACCAAAATGTCTCGGCTGTTCAAGCAAGGTGGGTTACAAAAAACTTCTCAAAAAACACCACTGCGGTTCTTGGCGGCACAATACCTTTGCTTACTCACCATCTTGGCCTTTCATTCTTGAATTTAATTGGCAGCAATGGCTTCATTGCTGGCTCGGCTGAAGCGATAAGGACTAAAGACCTAAAAAATCTTGGCGGTTGGAAGAGCGGTTGTTTAACTGAAGATATCGAGTATTCATTGCGGCTTACAAGCAGAGGAAAGAAGATTATTTATCTTGACTCTTTGCTTTGCGAATGCGAGGCGCCTTTCACCCCGAATGACTTGTACCGACAGCAAATGCGATGGGCGTATGGTGTCATTTCGTCTATAAAATTACATTTCGTATCGATAATGACCAATTATAGGCTTGGCATTAAGTGGAAAGCCAATATGCTATTGCTTCTCGCTGGCTATCTAGCAACAATTTTTTTCTTTCTTCTAACTGTATTTGGCTCACTTTCGATAATAACTCACAGACCTGAAACAATTATTTGGATGGAATTTCTAACTAAAACATTTTTTAATATTGCAATAACTTCTGGATTCATCTTGACTTTTTGCCTTACGCTAATCAATGCTAAAAAAGCTAACGAAATCCCAAGAATGCTTGCAGCGTCTTATACAATAGGAGTTGTTCTCATCTTGGTTGTTACATTTGGCATTAGCAAAGCTGTTTTTAATCGCCCCATGTCCTGGTTTATGCTCAGCAAAGATGGAAACACGGTAAAGTCATGAAAAAGGATTTTTTTGACGCTAATACTGCTGTTGTACTGAGCCTCGGGTTCTGGGTGCCTTTGTTTAATATAGGGTTGTGTGGTGTTTCTTCATTTTTTGCCGTTAAAGCTCTTGGAAAAATTGAAAAGCAGTCTTCTCGTTTCGGAGGCCGCAATCGTGCAATCGCAGCGCTTGTCATAAATGTCTCCACAATTTTGCTAACATTAGTCGGGGTTGCAGTATGGGCATACCGGAAAATACAATGCCCTTAGGGATCCAAAATGCTCTTCAATTTGCTGACTGCTGATTCAATACTGAACCTCGCAATCCCAGTGTACATTGTAATTCTTGCAACAATTTCAATTCCGTTTATCGTGTTCCTTGCTAGCTTGTTTAAGAAGAAGGAACGATTGGGTGCTTACAAGAATTCAGTTTCTGTAATGATTCCATTCTTTAATAATGAATTAACCATAAAGAAATGCGTTGAATCAGTCCTTGCGACAAAATTTAAGCCTCTCGAAATCATTTGCATTGATGACGGCTCAACAGACGATTCGGCGATAATTGTAAAGGCTTTGATGAAAGCGCACAGTAATGTAAAACTCTTGAAGGTTGAGCATGGTGGAAAGGCTCAAGCGCTTAATGGTGGATTAAAAGCTGCAAAAAATGAGCTCGTAATAACGCTTGACTCGGACACTTATCTTGATAAAAATTTCATCACTGAGATCATTAAGCCATTTGCAGATCCAAAAGTGGCTGCCTCCCACAGCATGGTTTTTGTTGAATCGCCGAAAAATCTTCTTGAGAATTTTCAGGATCTTGAATATTGCTTGTACAATTTGATAAGATTCTCTTTTGCAAAAGTATTTCGCGATGCAGTATGGTTTTTCGGCGCTGCAGCTTGTTACAGAAGAAAGTTGCTTCTGAAGGAAAAGGGATTCTCATCGACTTCACTGACTGAGGATATGGAGATCGCAATGCGTCTCTCATCGAAAGGAATGCTTATTTCTGCGGTCTCGACAGCAAGGTGCACGACTCAGGCTTGCCGCACAATCAAGCAGCTATTTTTCCAGCGCCTTAGATGGTTCGCAGGCGGCTGGCAAAGCCTTACAAAATTTAGAAGCAAATTGATGAAACCCGATGTGCCAATTCTTTTCCTTTATCTTAACCATTTTGTCTGGTCCTTTTTCAGCATCATCGTTTATCCGTTGACTGCATACCAATTATTTTACTGGATGCCTCAGGGATTAATTGAGCAGGCATTTTATATTTTCAGATGGTTCAGCATAGTAGGGCCAATATACTGGGTTTACAAGATTCCGGAATGGGGCGTTTTGCTGCTTCCGCTACTCGGCGTGATGACTGGAATAATTAGCAGTCTCATGCTGATAATCTCAACTTTGTATTTCCGTCAGAAAATTACTTTTGGCAGAATAATAGCAATAACTTTTTTCTTCCCTTATACATTAATACTAAATGCTGCTTGGGTGGGCTCGATACTATTTTTCTTTGCCAGAAAGAAAGCTAAGTTTAAGGATTGAAAAAAGTAACTCACTTCATCGAATCATGACCGCCAGTAAATACTTTAAAAACTTGTTTGGTAAATGTCAATTGGCTTTTTTCCTGTAACGATTGCTTCCACTTTGTTCCTTGCGCCGCAGAACGCAACCTCTATTTCTTCTTTGTCTTGATTTATTCGGATGAGAAAATAGCCTTTTGGATCGAGAACGAATTCTTTGTTGTCATCATATTTTGCAGTTATTTTTCTGGCTTCATCTGTTTTAACAGTTGCGCTGACTTCTTCTTTTTCACCAATTGTCACTTTTATTGCATTAACTGGACAACCTTTTCCAGCGCTTATTGCCCGTTCAATGTCTAGTGCATTGGCTTGCATTTCCAAAATTTGGAGCCCATTCTTGAAGGTGCTTGATTTTAAATTAGCTTTTTTATTATTAAGTTTAAAATAATGCGGAGCTAGCTTCTCGCAATTTCCATTGCCTATGCATTTCTTAGGGTCGTATTCTATCTTGAGGTTCATAAACGCAGAATTACAGGCCGGATTATAAATCTTCGCGTCTCTTCAATTAATCTTATAAACCACAAAAGATCATGATTTGAAAGAGGATGATTCGGA
>ERZ1292640.4285-Hain-H43-02um-R1-4285-length-10887-cov-4_pt1 | contig 10887 bp, 11 predicted proteins | sample MGYA00564404_ERZ1292640 | MGnify/ENA primary metagenome ERZ1292640 (study PRJEB36523, sample SAMEA6512636) | groundwater metagenome | collected 2019-01-08 | study: AquaDiva: Metagenomics assemblies of 32 groundwater samples | reverse complement strand
AGCGAAATAATAAGCTTGCTTAATTATTTCCGAACGAATGAGTATATATGCGGCGGAGCCCCTATACTTCAAATTTAATTTTTCCGATTTTTCTTTCATAAACCCCCACCGGCCAACCGCACATTTTGGCGACATCGCCATAAGCCACCACGGCAGGCAATAAAATAAAACCAGCAATTTTATTAATCACAAAAAGTTTTTCGGAAAAGACCGCCCATCTTCGCCAAAATTTTATCATATAAAAAACCGGACCGATAAAGAAAACAAAAACAAACTGCCAGCTTAACGTAAAAATTAAATAAAGCAAAATTATATCGGTGGCAAAAGCAATATATCGAGTCATCTGACGATAAAACCATAATTTGCCGTGTCCGTCGCTTCGGGTATAGCCAAATAGCTGTTTAAAGTATTTTTTTAAAGTGGTTCTGGGCCGCCAAAAAACCAATGCTTCCCGCACATACTCCAAAAAAATTCCCGCTTTTTTAATTTTTAAATCAAATACCACATCCTCGCAAAGCGGAATCCATTCCGGATAACCGCCAACCTTTTGCCATATTTCTTTTTTAAAAGCCACTGACCGGCTGGAAGGCAGCCAATTTCTTTTAAATTCAGATGGCGCCGGAATAGTGGCGGCGGCTATAAGCCGTGTCAGCAAATTATCTTCCGGCTTAAACCATGGGCCAAAACCGGTAGTAACAAAACTACTCCTGCCGGATAAAATCGGCTCCACAATTTTTTTAAACCAGCTAACATCATAAGTACAGCCGGCATCGGTAACCACAATTATTTCTCCTACAGCCTTTTGGATAGCAAAATTTCTACCCATCGATATATTCCCCGCATGTTGCCAGACTTTTATTAAATTATTTTGTTTGCTTTTTTCTAACAATATTTCCCAGGTGCCATCTTTTGATCCGCCGTCCACAATAATTATCTCTTCCGGCAAAACCGTTTGCGACAAAATACCATCCAACCAATCAGTTAGATTATTTTTCTCGTTTAAAACAGTGGTGATTAGAGATAACATATGACTAGGTTCTTGTTTTTAATTTTTTCAAAAAAATACTAAGTCCGCCAAACAAAAATATTTCGGTAAGAATTGCGCGCTTTTTCCAACCGGTATAATTTTTCCTAACAAATTTAATCAAACTCCCCTGAAATAATTTAAGCCGCCTTGGATCATATTTTGTTTTGAAACTTCCGCCATACACATGCATTACCGGTTCGGCATTAATCACCATCATTTTCCAACCGGCTTGTTTCATACGCCAACACATGTCGGTTTCTTCAAAATACATAAAATACTCCTCCGGCATCAATCCTGCCTGATCTAAAGCAGAACGACGCAGTAATGCGGCGGCGCCGGTGACATAATCTAATTCCAATCCTTGTGGGGGAATTTGCTGAGGAAAAACAGCAATCGACCGAAGTTTTTTTCGCCACGATTTAGGCAGAAAAAAAGCAACGGGAAAAAGATAATAAAAGACATTCGCTGCTGAAGGAAAAAATCCGCCAACAGACTGAAATTCTTTGTTTGGATAAACCATTTGCGGGCCGAGAGCTCCTATTTCCCTATGATTCTCCATATACACCACCAATTGCTCCAAACTATTTTTACTTGTTTCTGTGTCGCTGTTTAACAACCAAATGTATGGCTGGGTAGCCAACTGCTTAATACCTAAATTATTTCCTTTAGCAAAACCAAGATTCTCTTTACTTTCAATCAATAATGCTTCTGGAAATTCATCATTGATCATTTGTACGCTTCCATCTCTAGAGTCATTATCAACCACAATCACCTGCTCTGGTAATTTACCGGAATTATATAAGGCCAGAAGAGCTTTTCGCGTCAAATCTTTTGTGTTGAAACTCACCAAAATAACTGAAACCGGTAATTTCTTATCCATAATTTCTTAAAAAATATTGCATTTTTATTTATTCGTCAGTAAATAAACTCCGTATTTATACACATAACTCTGCCTGCCTGTTAATTTTTGTTTTAACTTTAATAAAATTGGGTCTACCGGCACGGATTGAAACTGGTTAATAATTTTAAACCCGCTTGGTATTTGATCCTCCGCAGTAACCGAAGAATAAACACTATCACCGTCTGAGCCGGTTGAAAAAAACCAAACCCTAACCAGCTGTTGGCTTTGTAAAAATTCCAATAAACCTCCGGGCGAAATGGTAGTTAATTTAGCAAAATATTTATCTTTATAAAAATTATACGTACCAGTATTTAAATCCGCATTAATTACCAACAAATCTCCGGGCAAGGAATTATCTTTAACAAAGTTATAATCTTTAAAATTATTAAAATAGCTTGCATTTAAATAATTATTCGACTGATAAAAGTGCGTAAGGCCGACAAGTTCTACCACGGCCCAAAGTAAAATAATGACTATCCGAACTATTTTAGAACTCAACGCGGAAATACACAACACAAAACCCATAACCCAAAGCGGATACGCCACAAAACCAAACTTCGGATATACGATAAAATTATAGCGCGGATCGGCAAAATTCATGAAAAAAGTATTAACGATAATTAGCGCGGTACTTAACAACAAAACAAACGCCTGAGGAACACCCCATATCTTTTTTCGCAATGCCTGAATCAAACCTGTTAACATTGCCACAAGTACCACCAAACCAATACCAAAAACAACATAATTCCAGGGTAAAATATTCTCGCCAAAGAAAAAACTATAAATATGAAATAAAATACCTGTCGCTAAATGAACCCATGAATTGGCCAATAAATTTGTTTTATCAAATCCACCATCGCCTTGAATAAAAATGCGATTTAACAACATGATGACCGCCGGCAAAACTAATACTACCACTAAAAACTGACACGCTAACCAATGCTTTATAGACGTAATTGGCCGACGTTGAATAAGACGAAGTAAATAAAGCAGGTTGGTAAATAAAACAACGTAAATAAAATGCGGATAATCAACATACCCCACCAAAACCATTGCCGCCAAATACCAACGCCAAACACGTTCCTGGTACCCCTCGATAAAAAGCTGATAAAAAAAATAAAAAACTAATAAAGACAAAAACCCGGCCAAACTGTGATAGCGGGCCATTTGAGAAATAAGCACAAAATAAGACGAAAAGGCGGTAAAAAATGCGGCCAAAAGCGCCATTTTTTTGTCGCGAGTAACACGAAAAGTAAAAATATAAACCAACCAAACAATCCCTAAACCGGCCAGAATAGAAACCAAACGAATTGACATCTCTGTCCAAGGTAAAATTTTACTTACCAAAAGAACCAAAAAATAATAAAGCGGCGGATGATTATCCGGATGTTTCCAATAAGCTACCAAAAAATCCCCTACACCGCTACTTAGATACTCCAAAACTGCCTTTTCATCACCCCAAAAAGAACGGGCAGCAATTTTATAAAGCAATAAAACCACCGCCAGCAGCATAATGGCAATAAAATATCCGTTGTCTTTACACCAACTTTTAATTTTAAGGCGATCTATCGACATAACATGCTAATTTATTTTTTTGGCAATCACAAACATGGTATCCCCCAAATTAATAGGGATGGAAATATTTTTTAAAAACTTATTATTAGCGGAAAAATTGGCCATAAAACGCCAAAATTTAATTTTCGTCCATGTATTTAAAAGCCTAAAAATATATGGTATGGCAAATGTTTTACCATAATGACTGATAAATACGGGCTCAAAGCCGCTTTTTTGCAACAACAACTTAACGTTCTTTACCGAAAATAAATTTATATGCTGTGGCGGTACAAAAGCATGCCATTTAGTCTTCCAGGCGCTGGCCCACAAACTGCCTGAGTCTGGCGTGGCAAATGCCACTAAACCGCCGGTTTTTAATAATCCATTTATTTTTTTTAATCCGGCAACAGGGTCAACTAAGTGCTCAATAACATCAAACATGGCTACAGCATCATATTTGCCGCCTTCTAGATTATTAAAATCTTCCAAAGTGGAGCACGAAACATCCAAACCTTTCTTTTTACATTCATCGGTCGCATAACTGGAAATATCCATGCCAGCTACAGACCAACCGCTATTTTTTGCTAGATCCAAAAAACAGCCTGTGGCGCAACCAACTTCAAAAAGAGACCCCACATTTTTATTTGCTTTGGTAATTAAATTAAGATACTTTTTAAATGTGGCAATTGTTAATTCTTTTTCGCTTTCATAATCCATATAGCCATCCAAATCCAAATCACCGGTAAAATAACCTTTGCTGTAATAATCCGATAAATTTTCCGGTACTTTTTCTAAAGAAATTAAACCGCAATTTCCACAGCGAAAATACTTAAAGTTTTTTTTCTCTAAGTAAAATTTTTTGTCTTTGGCGCCGCATAAAAAACACTGCATACAGCCCTATTTAAATAATTTATACAACGAATATTCAACAATTTGTTTTAAAAATAACCAATACTCTTTGCCACCCAATTTAGAAGCGCTAAACTTTCTAATACGAAAACGAAAAGGAACTTCTTTGATTTTTTGATATTGCCCCTTAACCAAAATTTCCAATAAAATTTTATAACCCGTCGTGTTCAGCTGCGCATTATCAATCACCTGCCGGCGCAAAAAGAAATAACCGCTATGCGGTTCTTTGACGCCGGTTAGTATATAAGTAAGGCAAACTCCTAATTGCGAAATTAAACGCCTCCACCATTTCCATTGCTCCACCACACTCCCCTTTTCAAAACGGCTAGCCAAAACAATTTCATATTCATTTAAAAGACCGACCATTTGATTGAGTGTCTGTGGATCATGGCTTAAATCAGCATCCATCACTCCAAGATATGGTCTTTGTGAGTGATTAAAGCCTTCACGAACCGCGCTGCCCAATCCTAATTTGCCGGCGCGATGCACTACCTGAATAGGAAATTTATGGCTTAATTCTTCCGCCACCTGTCCGGTGCCATCCGGAGAATTATCATCCACAACAATCAGCTCTAAATCTATTTTATCTTTATCAATAATATTAAAAATTTCCTCAACTAAAATGGGGATATTTTTTGCTTCATTGTATGTGGGAATTATCAAGGAAACTCGTTGCATACCTATTTCTTTTTAAAAACAAAATACCGCGCTTTGGGAAATACCTGGCTGATTAACCAGCCAAACGGCAAGGTAATTATATAAATAAAAGGGAAATATTTCAATTTAGTCTGAAACAATTGGCTATCAAATAACCACATAAAAGCAATTGTCCAACGGGAAAATTGCGGCGAACCTGTTTGATGAGCCACTACCCGTTTACCCCTGCGCCAATAAAACAAAACAGCCAAAGTTATAGCTTCAACTCCGCGACGTTTTTGCTGTTTAACTAAACCATATCGATCTGGCGATAAACTTTTTTGCAACAACGGCAATTCAACCACTCGCAAATGACCAATTTCTTCCCAATAATCAGGACGGATTTTTAACAAGCATTTCTCGGAAATTTTTGCTGGAACTCCAATATATAGTAAACCATCCGGTTTTAAAACTCGATCTATTTCTTTCAAGACATCCGAAACATCTGCTGCATGTTCCAAAACATCATAAGTATGAACTTCGTCAAAAAATGCATCCGGCCACGGGATTGTATTGCCGCTACCTAACTCAAAAATACCGTTTGGATAACGGTTTTTGGCATAACTAATATTTTCCGAAATAATATCCAAACCATAATATTGTCCCCGTTTACTCAACCAAGGACAATTACCGGCCAAACCGCAGCCATAATCTAAAATCTTTTTTTCTGGCATACAATCATTAAACCTTGGCCGTTATCTAACGGCAAAAAAACTTCAACCAGTGAATTAATCGGATTCAAAATAATATTAACTGCCAACTTAATGATTTTGAATTTTGCCACCGCTTTAGCCACAGCTACTACCGCATTCACCAAAGCCGATTCTTTCCGATATTCATTATCAAACAAAGTAATATAATCATTTACCGGCCAAATTAATCCCCAAATTTTTATGGCTTTTTTCACAAAAAATCCATTACTTTGCCAACGAGCTACACATTGACTAGGAAGTTCTAAACCAACATGCCCGCCAATTTGCTCTATAAAATATTTTTGGAACAAATCTGGTCGTTTACGTGCAACTCTAAACCAAAAATTTTGACTGTCAGTTTCTATTACATGCAGAGTTAGCCCGCCCGGCTTTAGAACCCGCAAAATTTCCCTGATAATTTTATCCTTGTCTTCATGTCTTACGTGCCCAAAAAAATCAGAGCTTACCACATAATCAAAGGTGTTGTCAGCAAACGGCAGCGCGTCACACCCGATCTGAATCGCTAAATCATATTTTTGCCGCGCTTGTTGCAGTGGCGCTAAAGATAAATCAATCCCAACCACAGTCCCAAATTGTTTAAAATAATCCCGTCCCGCGCCACAGGCTAAATCCAATATGATGTTGCTTTTCCTTTTAATATTTTTGTGAAAAAATCTCTCTCGCCGATAACTAAGGCTTATTTTTTCTAAAATACGTTTGGCTAAACTCATCCGGTTCAATCCCTGAAACCATTTCTGCCCATGTTCGCTCGCATAAATATTATCGTAAAAACTCCTGTCCTTATCGCGTAAAGACGATTCATCAACCAATATACCGTCGATTTTGCGCAAAACAAAAGAACAAGCGGCACATTTATGCTCTTTTTCTGTTTTTAATAATTCAATTCTGCATTTCGGACAAAAAAGTTCTAACATACGATTATTTATTTCGGCCGAAATAACTTATATTAAATTTTTATAAATTTCAGATATAGTTTGAGCATATTTATCAATCGCGAATCTTTTCATTTCTATATTGCACCCTGCCTTCAATTTATTATAAACTACCGGATCATCCATAGCTAAGATGGCATTCGACAAAGCAATCGGGTGAGCCGGCGGCACGATTAAGCCTGCTTCGCCTACCACCTCCGGGATTGCTCCGCAATAAGTAGCTACAACGGGCACGCCAGCGCATATAGCTTCGGCAAGGACATAGCCAAACTGCTCCTGCCAAACGCTGTTTGGAATGCTCCCTAAAATAAGACACTTTGCCGCCTGATAAATTGCAGGCATTTCATTATAAGACAATTGACGTATAAAAACAACATATTGAGCTAGGTTTTCCTCCTCCACTATTCTGTGCAAATTCTCGCGCTCCGGCCCATCTCCCACTATAACCAACAGTTTTCGTTCCGCGGTTTTGGTTTTAGACAAATATCTTTTCCAGCCAAACAAACAATCATAAACCCCCTTCTCTTTAACAAGACGATTTACCATTAAATAAACTTCCTTTCCGGCCAATTGCGATGGAAGAGCGTTTTTAACGGCGCCTGGATCTGCCAAAACAATTCCTGGCGCAACCACGCATATCTTTTCTTTGGGCGCGCCATAATATTTAAGCATTTCGGCGGCATCATGCGTCACGGGTAAAAACTTATCTACGCCGGCTGCGTTCTCTTTGATAATCCTGGCAATTTGTCTTCGCCAATAGAGCGGTGGCACTTTAAAACCAGGCCAATAATTATATTCAAATCGACCAAAACTATTGTCCCAAACCGTAGTCACAACCTTTAGGTTTTTGTTAAATTTTTTAGCGGCTACCGCCTGATAAGTATAGTAGTTCATAATTTCACAAGTATGAACAATATCAAAATTTACCAATTTTTTTTCCAAACCGAACATCCTCTGATACTGTCCAAAAAAATACTTATAAAAATTCTTTGAAAAAAAATTATCACTGCTAGACCGAAGTGTTGTTATCGGGAAAGGCAACGGAGAAAATGCAAAAGTGTTTTTTTTAGTGGAAAAAACAGTCTGAACAAAATCGTCGGAAAAATATTTCCAAGTTTTTGTTTCTCGGTCGCTTAAACCATTCCCGCGCAGTTGAGCTACTCTTATTTTTGCTGAACTCATATAATTTAATGTGTAATATGGTGCCGGGCCAGACGTTCCAAATGGTTAAAATTATTTTTATACCATGTTATGGAACGATTTAATCCTTCTTCAAAACTAATCTGCGGTTTAAAACCAAATTGCAAAATTTTACCGGCATCTAAATACTGATTTGGAATTTCTATAAAATTGGCGGCTTTCTCTTTGATGATCGGTTCCAAATCCGCTATCTTTGATCCTAACAATGTCATAACCTCCTTAACGCTTTTAATCTTTTCGCATGCGTCTATGGTCATTAATTCATCTGCGGTGTAAGTCCCCACATTAAAGGCCGCCCAGCCGTAAGTAGACCGACCAAATCTAGGCATGTTTCTATTATTTGTACCGTAGTAATCAGCCACCTTTTCAGCTAAAAGCGTGTAGGCAGATATCACGTCCTCGACATAAATATATTCTCTCAATACATCCTCGTTACCTTGATGTATTACGGGAGAATTTTTAGAAAGAAGACACATGATTGTTTTGGGAATAAGCCGAGAAAAATTTAAATCACCCGGACCAAAAATATTGCATGATCTTACAATTACAACCGGCACTTTAAACTGATAAGAATATGTTTGGGCTAGCATGTCGGCTCCGACCTTGGACGCGCTATAAACATCCAAACCTCTTAAAGCATAATCTTCGCGATAAGGAATGCGCTCCAAATCATCCGGCGAAGCATGATCACCATAAGATTTATCAGATGAGGCGATTAACACCCTGGGGATTTTATTTATTCTCGCCACTTCCAAAATATTCAGCGTACCCATAATATTATTTTCAATCGTGGAAACGGGAGAATTGGCGGCATCACTAACTATCGCAGAGGCGGCTAAATGGAAAATGGTGTCTATTTGATGACGATCGCAAACTCTTCTTAAGGCATAAAAATCCAACAAGTCGCAGTCCTCAATATCCGGCTTATGAGACAATTCTCCTTCCGAGCAAATCATCTGCAACGTGGACAGTGGTCGTTTGTGGCGTACCGTAGACACTACTACCGATCCTTGCATCAAAAGATATTTAATTAAATGGGAAGCCACAAAACCATCACCACCGGTAACAAGCACCCTCTTGCCAAACCAAAATTTATTATCTTTGTCCATAAATTATAATTAATAATTCAATTTTAATTTTTTTTTCATTTTCCAGATTTGCCAATAAATCCAAAAATAACACACATACTGCTGACAAGCTATGTTTAAACCCGTCCAACTAGTCCATAAGCCATTCTTTAACTGGCCCAATGATACTTTAAGCGGATAAACAGCCATGTGGTATAGCGGGTGTTTTGTAACCTTGTTTGCGTAATTAATCCATTTATCCGGGGTGGTATTAAAACAGTCATACTTAATGAGCCCAGGAAAAAAACTACGGACATAAACAGGGATCCATTTTTTTACCTTTCTAGTGAATTCTTTCCAGGAAACATTGTTATACATCGGCCTGTGATGTAAAAAAATGTCTACTTTCTTAAATCCTCCGTCCACATAGCCAACTTCATGTGTTACTCCTATGTAGTGAAAATTATTTTTTCTAAAAAAACAAGATTTTTGCAAACCTTTAATAGATACGGTTTTTTTACCGTCCCAGAACTCCCAATTAAACGTATAACCATTGTTTGTATTGGATGAAGCAAGGAGTGAGCGAATTTTATCATGATCGAAAATATCAAAAAATTCATCGGCATCAATGCGCAAAAGCCATTCACCTTGCGCTTGCTCATAAGCGAAAACCAGATGCGCTTCCATTACACCAACATGCTCACGAACAAAAATCTTATCAGTATATTTTTTAGCTATTTCCAGTGTTTTGTCAGCGCATTCGCCGTCGTGTACGACAATAATTTCATCCACAAGATCCTTAATACTATCTAAACACCGTTGAATGACCTTTTCTTCGTTATAAACTACCATGCAAGCCGATATTATTTTTTTACTTTCCATATTTATTGCTATTTTTTAAGGAAAAACTGTAGCGAATAACACGTTTGATAAAATTATATTTTGAACGCAAAGTAGTATTCCAATGCGATTCACCGTGAGGGCGTGGAAGAAATGATACGGGAAAACGTTTGATAACAAAACCATTAATTTTAGCTAAACGATACACGTATAAATCTAAGGAAAAATCATTGGGCGGGTTAAAAAACTGCTTCATTAAACTACGATGAAATACGTTCGGTTGCGCGTTTATATCGCGAAGCATAATACCAAAAAGCGCAGATTCAAAAACACTCATTCCGGCAGTAAAAATACGATCAAAAAATGAACGGCCGGTACGCTGACCTTTAAGAAAAATTTTTGTTGGATTCCCCTCCGCTTCAATAATCTTAAGAGCTTTTAAGGCGTCCTGAACAGGCGTTTGCATATCCCCGTGAGTCCAGCCTAAATACTCTCCGGACGCTTCTTTTAATCCGGCTATTATACCATAGCCATAGCCATTATTAATAGGCACGGTAACAACACGAACGCGGGGGATATTAGCGGTAAGCGCGCCCAAAACTTTACCACTGCCATCTGTTGACCCATTATCAACAATAATAACCTCCAAATCTTCTCTAAGAAAATTATTTTTTATATTTCCTATTATGAGCGGCAACGCACCCACTTCGTTGTAACAAGGTATTACTAAAGAAAATTTCATAATCTATAATTTAATAACCTTGAATTTTGTAACAAAACAATTATTGGGACGGTTCCATGCATAACCTGCTGGGTCATAGGCTGGAAAAACAACATTAGTAACTAACTCGGTCGATGTTATTATCTGAACGTCAATCTTATTATTATATTTACTCCACCCTTCCAATTCCTTGCTAAAACCAGTGGTTTGGCTCATATACCAATATGTTTGACCGACAAAAAGCTGGCTTGATATATCACGATCGTCTGGCACCGGCTTCGCCGTCATCCTACCACCCCAATCTTTATATTGCAACTGGAATGCCAT
>ERZ1292640.4284-Hain-H43-02um-R1-4284-length-10889-cov-11_pt1 | contig 10889 bp, 9 predicted proteins | sample MGYA00564404_ERZ1292640 | MGnify/ENA primary metagenome ERZ1292640 (study PRJEB36523, sample SAMEA6512636) | groundwater metagenome | collected 2019-01-08 | study: AquaDiva: Metagenomics assemblies of 32 groundwater samples | reverse complement strand
GTCTCCCTCCGCCGGTTGATTTGGTGGTAGATGGTATCTGGTAATAGAAGTTCAAACTCATATTTACAAGTCCGACTTGTAAATAGACGTATACAAAAATATGCAAATGCCTAATTGTGAATACACCCAGTTAGTTCACTATTTTTTCAACGGCTCAAAAGGCTGATTTTTGAGCTATGCAAAAGTGGTGTCAGGGTAACTATGGAGCGTCATTGTTGACTTATGATGTTTTTGTTGTATAATGTATAGTTAAGGAGGTCACCCTTGCACCAAGTACTTCAATGGCTTGGAGGAGGATTCTACCTCCTCAACAAGATCTTTCTCTCGTTCTCGGAACACGCGCGAAATCGCGGTGACAAGGCGAGGGCGCGGAAGTGGCGGATTGCTTCATGGGCTGTGTATCTCGTTGGCTTGCCTCCATGGGTAATCATCTTAGTCAGTTGGCGAAACTGGATTGCGGCTTCGGTTGAAGCGAGTGGAGCTCCGGCAATGTTGCTGGGCCTTGTCATCGCGCTCCGTGGCACGACCAAGAATTCGCCACGCTGGCTCGACCATCTCGCTCTCGTCTGTATCCCGCTCGGCTTCGGCTACAGCCTCTACGACTTCGGTGGTATCACTACCATCAACCAGTGGCTGGAAATTGGACTCGTGTCGGGATTCCTCATCGGGACCTATTTGCTTGCGAAAGAACGAGCCAGCGGTTATCTCTGGTACATTCTCATGCACGTCACCTGCGGGTGGCTGATGTGGATTCAGGGCTATCCGTGGCTCTTCCTCCAGCAGTTGGTCTCGCTCGTGTTCATCGTTGATGCGTATCGCATGACGCAGAAACGAAAAATTATATAGACAATATAGCTTCACTCCAAGTTGCATTGCGCAACCTCTGGTGTGGGGCTATTTTATTTCTTTTCTGTCATGTCAAGTCAAATTGATTTTGCAATATTTGGTGAAGCTCGAAACTTTGTTTCAGATGAGTTTGAATCCCTATTGCTAATCGTTACATAAAACCCAACCAACTGGCGGAGGGTGTGTGCCTTTTATGAAATTAGCCCCGCCACAGCGGGGTCCCGCTAAGGCGGGATAGATTTTTAAAAAGGCGTCTCCCTCCGTATGCGAAGAGGTTGCGTGAACAATTTAGGATTTATTTCCCCGACCGCTGGAACATTATCCTGATTGTTTTGAGGGCTATTCCAAAATCTAAAAGTAGGGAGCGGTTCTTGATATAATATAAATCATATTTTAATTTTTCGGCCGCATCGGCGACCGAGGAACCGTAACGGAAATTTATCTGGGCCCAGCCCGACAGTCCCGGCTTTATCAAATACCTTTCTTCGTAAAATGGAACAGTTTTTAATGATTCATGAAACTCCGGCCGTTCTGCCCGAGGTCCAATGAACGCCATCTGTCCCTTGAGAATATTCCACAATTGGGGCAACTCATCTATTCTTGTCTTGCGCATAAATCCGCCCACCCTGGTTATTCTGGGGTCATTATTTGAAGCCCAAACTGCGCCGGTGCCTTTTTCGGCATCTTTATTCATTGTTCTGAATTTAATTATCTCAAAAACCTTGCCCGCTTGACCTACCCTTTTCTGCTTGTAAAAAACCGATCCGTCCGAAGTGGCTTTTATTAAAAAAATAATGAATGGATAAAATAGCAAGCTAATTAGGCCGATAATAACGGCAAACACCAGGTCGTTGCCACGCTTAACTATTTCATATGCTCTTTTGTTTCCCTCGTTTAGATTTTCCAGAAACCAAATTTGGTTGATTGCTCCTAATGGTACTCGGCCTGTAATGTTTTCATAAAAAGAAGCAAGGTTCATAAAACCCACCTTTTGTTCAAGGGATTTGTAAAATATATTTATTATTTCTGGAACCTGATATGCTTCCGGGCTTAAAACAATTATATCGATTTTTTCTTCCCGAATTGTTTGGCTGATATCTTTGAGTTTATCCGAAAAGATACCCATGACGAACTTAATCTCGTATCCCAGCTGCGGGTTTTCTTTTATGAACAGATCAAGTTCGAGGGACTGATTATTTGTTCCCACGATGAGTACTGATTTTTTGAAACTTTTTTGAAGGATGTTATTGGAAATAGAACGGCTAATGAACTCCAGTCCGGTGAAAATAACCAAGAAAATCAATAAATTAGTTTTCGGGGTGATTCCGTATAGAGGAATTACATAGAAAAACAATACGGAAATTGCGGCGGCTATGATAATTGCTTGGAAAAGAGCCGAATAAAAGTAAACATTGTTTCTTAGCAGTTTTGGTTCGTAAAGGTTGGCAATATAAAAAACTAAAAGCCAGGAAATAAAAATCAAAGAAAACGGATATATGTGTAGCCAATATTGTCTTTGGAAATCGTCAAGATATCTGACCCAAAGAGTAAGCACTAAAGAAATATAAAGAATCACAATATCCGAGAAGAAAAGTAAGAATTTTTTCACCACATAACCATAACAAATTTGCAATAAAAATCAACTCTGATATAATTCTGTTCAATAAAGAAGCAGAGGAGTTTTCAATGGCTGAAACTGTCAGAAACTTAACAATTGGAATAATCGGCATCGGAATGGTCGGCGAACCGATAAGGTGGTGGTTTGAAGAAAAAAGAGGGCTAAGACGCAAATTTGAACTATTTTGCTACGACACTGATCCGGCTAAAGGTTATTTCGACGATTATAATCTGGCGGACATAATTTTTGTTTCCGTTCCGACTCCGCCTAATCCTGATGGCAGCTGCAATACATCTATTGTTGAAAGCGCGGTCAGCTCTATCCAAGGAGAAAAAATAATCGTTATTAAATCAACGGTTCCCCCGGGAACCACAGAGGGTCTTCAGAATAAATTTCCCCAGCACAAATTTTTATTTAATCCCGAATTTCTTACGGAATCCCAAGCGCGAGAGGATTTTTTGAAACCTGTTAGACAAATAGTCGGCTATACAGAAAAAAGCCGAGATGTTGCTTTGGCGGTTTTGAATCTGTTACCGGCGTCTTATTATCAAAGTCCATGGATGGTTTCTACCTATACAGTTAGAGGCCACACGGCAACCGAAGCGGAAGTGATCAAATATGCATCAAACATTTTCGGCGCTATTAAAGTAAGTTTCGGGAATATGATTTACGATGTATGTAGCGGACTTAAAACTTCTGTTGGGCTGGATGTGAATTATGAAAATGTCAGAGATGCGCTTGGGGCCGATCCTCGGATAGGTCCGGCCTGGCTTGATGTAAACCACGGTTCGTATCGGGGATTCGGAGGCTACTGTTTCCCGAAAGACCTAAAAGCATTTATGCATTTTGCCGGAAGATTAGAACAAATATCAGATGAACCAACGCGGGATAGATTAGAAAAGACCATAGAATTTTTGTTAACCGCGTGGAACTATAATTCCCATCTTCTGAAGCATCAAAACTTGACCATTGAAGATGTCTCCAGACATGACAAGGAAATTGTATTAGCCAAAAGAAAGGTTGTTTGATTATCCCGCTAAGGCGGGATTTAAATTGCCTTTTGACCTAAAAATTGCTAAAATTTTAACATACTCTACGCTTAATTTGGACAATTAAAATTTGTGAGATTTAAAATTTATAAAAACTTAATTATTACCGGCATGCTATCAGTGTCTTTTTTTGTTTTCTCTGACGTATCAGCGGATACGATTGGTCAAACCCAAATTTTTAATGTTAATTCCAAATATGACCAGTTTTCCAGAACCAGTTTAAGCGCGACGCTAAGAAATGTTTCCAACTACGCCTATTTTTATATTGAGGACAGGTATTGGGATAACTTAAATTCTAATCAAAAAGTCGCTCTAAATAATAGTGTTTCCGTTCTTGGTCAGGAATTTGATAACAATATTTACCCGAAAGAAACGCAGTTTTGGGGAGCGGAGCCGAATCCGGGGATAGATAATGATTCTCGGATTACTATTGTTCTGGAGAACCTTGTTTTCGGCAACGGCGGTTATTTTGACACTTCCAATCAATATCCAAAAAAAATTTCCAGTGACTCAAACGAACGGGAAATGATTTTTATAAGTGTGGAAGCCGGCAATTTTGCAAAAGTATTTTTAGGGCATGAATTTCAGCATCTTATTTCCTATAATCAAAAAGAACTCATAAGAAAAGTTCAGGAAGATGTTTGGTTTAATGAATTAAGGTCGGAATATTCCATTTCTTTGCTTGGTTATAATGATAATTTTTATAACTCAAGTTTAGAGAGGCGAGTAAATACTTTCTTGGAAAATCCTTCCGATAGTTTGACCGAGTGGCCCAATGTTTCAGCTGATTATGCTCAAGTAACTCTTTTCGGGCAGTATTTATTGGAACAGTTTGGCTTGTCAATATTTAAAGAAACCCTTCGAAGTTCAATGGTGGGCATTGAATCCATAAATCAATTTCTCCGAGATAATAATTATTCAGATAAGTTTTCAAATATTTTTGAAAACTGGACTGTTGCGAATTATTTAAATAATATTTCCTTGGATAAACGCTATGGTTACCAAAGAGGTGAGTTAAAAAATGTGCGTATAATTCCCGAGCAGTCATTTTTATCCTATCCTTCTTCATATATATTCAATTACAATTTAAAGTCATGGCAGTCGAATTGGTATAAATATAATTTATCTTCTTTGCCTCCCGATAAGGCAATAAAAATAAGTTACAACCCGGATTATTTATTCAAAGTTTTATATACCGACAATCTGGGGCGGGTTGGTATTTTAAACAATCCCGGATATATCACAAACCCCGGAGGACCGTCCTTCGTAGGATTAAGCTCTGTTGTGTTGATGCCTATTAATGAAATCGAAACTATGAACTTTGGAAACGAAGAAATCCCAAGAGCAATTTCTTTCAGTATAAATTTCGTGGATAACGCATTAGCTCAACCTATTGCCGATGGCGCATTGATAAAAAGACCAGGAGAGCCAGAAATTTATGTAGTTGAAGGAAAATACAAAAGATATCTGCGTCCGGAAATAATTAAATTATATGGCCATCTGGACGCTTCAAAGGCAATTGAGCTTGATGATAAACCATTTAATTCTTATTCAACCGCTAATTATGTTAGAAGTGTAAACGACAAAAAAGTCTATGCCGTCTGGCCGGATGGTACCAAACATTGGTTAAATATTACAGCTCAACAATGGGATACTTCCGGCCGCGACTGGGGAGCGATATTTATAATTAATGATTTGGAATTTAACAACTATAAAACTGGAGCTGATATTACTCGTTAACTTATGATTTTTTACGAAAACATAGAAGCTGAGCGGGATAGAGTTGAGGCTTCAATAAAAAAATTTGGTCACACTTCTGATCACAATCTTGACTGGTGGTCTTGTAGCGCAATTTCTCCCGATGACGTGCCAATATTTGTTCAGTGGCCTGACGATAGTAGTATTTTGGTCCATCATTCAAAAAGCGAATGGAGAATATGGTCTGACCCAGTTTCCAAAGAAGAAGACATGGCCGAAAGAATAGAGGAGTTTGGGATGGAGGTATTTAAGAATAAAGATATCAAAGTTTTGTGGTGTGGTGACGTTTCTGAAACCATTTATCCTAAACTAAAAAATAATAAGTTGTTGAAGGTGAACGACATTTATTATTCTCTTTCTTGGCCGGTATTGGACATGTTTAAGTATGACTCACTATTACCAGGTGGGCATTTTAAAGACATAAGAAATGCTAAAAGTAAATTTTACAGAGAGCATAAAGCAGAAGTGGTTAATTTTGATAAAGTAGAAAAAAAATTATTACACGCAATTGTTGATGAGTGGAAAAATGTTGCCTTGAAGAAACAGAAAGAAGATGTCTATGATCTTAAATATCATAAGGCCATAGACAATGATTTTAAGGGTTTTTTAACGGCCAGGGTTTTTGTTGTTGATGGTAATCCTGTGGGGTTTAATGCTGGGTATGAGGTGGTAAACTCTCCCGGCAGATTTGCCGGGATTATGGGTATTCAGGACTATTCTATAAATGAGCTTAGTTTAATCTTGTGGCTGGAGGATTTGGACTGGATTAAAAACGCCGGTTATGAAAAGTTAGATATGCAGGGCGACGAAGAAGGGGGACTGAAATTTAAAATGCAATTCCATCCGGTAATCGAAAGAAAAACCGATACCTTTTCAATAATAAAAAAATAAAAAGCGCCCGGAAGGGCGCCTCGTGGCTAAGTGGTGGGTCTAGGCGAACAACCACTTTTGCTCTTTTTCCATGTAAACATCATTTCGTAACACTTTTACATAGATGAAGAGAAGGGCGGCCTTGATGATTTTTCCAAGTTTTGATGTCGGAGTGACATATACTGGATATCGGGAAACACTTCCATTTTCATAAGCAATCGTTACCATGTTTACAACAATCCCGGAGCAAACGGTTCTTTCTGGCTTTTTGTGTGTTCCTTTGCAAGTAACATTTGGACCGTAACCGCTTCGTCGGTTACGGTCTACACAATTAGATACGCCGACAACATCACCACACAAACATCGAATTGGCACTGACATTCTAACTGCCCACCTTTCTTATAAACGGACCGACGATTTCGATCCTGCTTACGCAGCATAGACTATTTTAAACAATAAGTCAACTAAAAATTATTCTTTGCGGAACTTGATAAAATCAATTAATTTCTGTAATTTCTCATTGGCGGTGCAGTTGTCTTTTACCCACCGGTCGGCCTTACTCCTGGTCATTTCAGGGTCTTCATAAACAGATATGATTTTTTTTGCGTTCTCTTTGAGGTAGTCAAAAATTCCATTCATATTTTTTACTCTAATCTGTGAACCGTCAAATTCGACCAGACCTTGTTCAAACATACCATTTAGCACATAAACAGCCGCTTTAAGATATTCATTATTTGGATCACGTTCCTTGATAACCTGAAGGGGCATCGCTAAGGTCACGGCTATATACTGTTCGGGGGTGTAGTTAATGAGACCTTTTTCTATTAGTTCTCTTGCCAGTCCTCGGTGAATTGTTTCAGCCGCTGTTTCGCCTATTATGGTTTCTGATTTTAAACCGCCAAGCCTTTTTTGCGCTTCTTCGTCCAAGGTATATACCGAGTGTGATAACTCATGAAAAATTGTATCTTCTCTGGACATTTCCTCAATTCTTTCTGGGGACGTATTGTTAAAAGTACCCTCGGTGACGTCTATTAGTTTCAAGAAATTGCTTAAATTTTTATCATACCGCCTTATTTGTTCATCAAGAAACAGGGTTATGTCTTTTTCTGTTTCCGCTGCGGCCGTAAAGGTGAGATTAGCTCCGTAAGCTCCTATGGAAACGACGCTTGCTATTGGTTTTTTGCGCATACTATCTGCGAATTGGCTGACGCCAAGGGTTCCTAGTTCGTCTGCCATAGCATTTTGCAGAGCGATAAAATTTTGTTCTTGCGCTTTGGCATCAGGAGTTCTTATGGACACTCTTAATTCCGGATCAAGATATGGTTCTTTGTAGTATGAACCGGTGGGAGGGGATATAACAATTGGAAATCCTCCAGACAGAGCGTTGGCATAAGCTTCCTCTATTTCTTTTGGTGCGTCTTTTGCCCTATTAATATCTTTTTCAAAAAAAAATTTTGACAGCAACTCAACATATTTTTCAAATTCTGCAGCGCCTTCAATGTTTTGCCACCCTTCCTTATTTTCAAGTACTGTCTTTAATTTTTTTGAAATAAATTGGGTTTCATGGGGAAATAATTCAGCCCAGGTGTGAGGTTTACCATCTTGGCCTATGGGGGCAGAAGGATTTGCTTCCTCGGGTGGCTTAGGTGACAGTTGGGCATATGCAATATAACGGATATAAAGTGGGTCCGACTTTGCTGAGGCGTCTAATATGTTTATTAAGGGTTCGCTTAGTTCTCTTGTTAAACCCAACTTTTCTAAAGCTCTATCGTCGGATTCTTCTATTATTTTCTTGTAAACCCTCGTTTCTATTCTTCTAAGAACGTGAGTTATGACAGACAAAAGAACTTCAATTCTCTTTCCTTTTACTTCATCTTCTAGTCCCTCGAACCAACTGTTAGCCAAAGCGTCTAAGACATCTTTATCCGGTAGATTGCCGATGGAAAGGATCTTTTCTTTTAATGCTGGAAATTTTGAAACTAAATAATCCCGGACCACTTCCCGAACTTTTTCAGACAATTCTAATCCTGTTTCCCATGGTCCAACTTTTTCATATAAATCTTTCCAGTTTATTTTTTCACCGTCAGGACCTTCTTCGGATTCAAGAAAGACGAGGGTGTCCTCTATGTTTCTTAACCTTGGCTTGTTTGGGATGAGTTTCTCTACTTGTTGTTGCGGTTCGCTTGGCAATTTTTCCATGTGTATATGATAACATTTTAAAATAAAAAATTAAATTACGATAAACTGATAAAAAGATTAAAAGTTTACACTTTTTTTGTATCAGAGTCAAGGTTGCAACTATTATTTATTTCTGCCAGAAAGAAAGATATGGAAAAGAGGGGCAAAATTTATCTAATAGAATCTAATAGTCGTCAAGATCTGGCGACGATGTTTATGCGCTTCCAGGAGCATTACGAGTCGCCCCAATTTCAGGGTAAAACCTTTACGGTGGATGAGTTTGCCCATTGGTATGCATCTAAATACGGCTCTTTTAGCTACGCCAAGGACTGGTATGGATTTAATATTCCGGCTACGGTTTTGGCTCCTTTTAAGCAGGGCAACTTTGACCCCTTAACCGTACTAGAACAAAAACTTATTGAAATATGCAAAGGAGCCAGCGACAGATCATATATTATTGGAGTGACGCCCAGTGCAGAATATTTTAAGGAAACAGTTAAACATGAATTTGTTCACGGAGCTTTTTATACTAATCCAGAATATAGAAGGGAAGTTGAAGTTTGTATTCAAAGCTATAAAATTAAGCCGATTAGTAAAGGATTGCGTCGGATGGGGTATTGCGACGATGTTGCTGTGGATGAAACCAATGCCTATGTCTTGGTTGAGCCTGATTTAACTCAGGAACACGTATCTATCCAAAACACTAAAAAACTTCGTGGTTATTTGGGAAAAATTTTTGAAAGACACTTTGGTTTTTCTCTTATTAATGCCGATATATCCTCTTTAACAGCCAGAACTGAACATATGCTTGTTTGAGGTGCTAAATATATCCCCAAGTCATTAATTTGTCGCTGTCTTCACCCCAAGCGGCGCCGATGTCAGTTCTGTAGAACATATTAATCAACATAATATTATCAATTCTACTATAGGCTTGTTTGCGGGCCTCCTCCATTGTTGCGCCTGAACCGGTAACGACTAAAACATAGGAACTATTGCCGGCGACTCGCCAGGTATTGTCAACTATTTTTACATCGCCAAGATGAATACCATCCAGGCCGGATTTTTTAAAAAGAATGGAAAGGTCTTTGTAAATTTCCATACTACGCCAATCATCATACGGGAATGGCGGTACGACACAGACTACTCCGACCTGGAATCCTCTCTTGGCTCTCAACTGATAATTTTGTTTATTGGCGATAGAGTATAAAAATTCGCCCCATTCATTTAATATTCCCTCCTGCAAGATGCTTATTGTCGGGTAGCCAAATCTCGTCGTATATTCAAGCGGGTAAATGCCCCGGCCGTTAACTATACAGTTAATATCTATGCAGCCGACATAGCTTGCTTTTCGAAGCTCTTCTTCCATCCGGCCGGTAGTTTCCTTGAAGAGCTTGTTCGGTTCGGACCAAAACATAGCCGTTCCCATTTCGCCGGTCATTTCGCCTAATTCTCCGGGAAATAGTTTTTTATGTTCAAAATTTATGTTGATAGGGTAAATAAATTCGTTGCCGTTGAAAAATGCGCTGACGGCAACCTCGACTCCGGATACGAATTTTTGGAGCTGGAATTGTTTTATTCTTTTTTCCAGAACTTTTTTATTCTGTTCCAGAATTTCATACAAATCTCTTCCATCTTCTTCTTTGCCAGAAAAAAGAAATCCCCTAAAATCTCCGGCCGAAAGGCCGGATGGCTTAAAAACATATCGGCCGGGATTATTTTTCAGAAACTGAAGAGCTTCGTCGTAGTTGGCAAAATTCCAGGAGGGGAGCGTAAGCATGCCAAGTCGTTTCATTTCGGATTGACCGAATTCGCGATCTTCCTCAAGTCGGTCGGTATATACGCTTCCTCCAATGACAGCTTTTCCGGCCCTTCTTAGTTTGTCGGCTTCTGAACCAAATCCAACATCATCAAAGACGATTACATCTGCCCAGTCAATTAAAAGTTTCCATTCCGGAACTTTTTCCAATATGCCATCATATTCATCAGTAGAGTTCTTTATGTAACATTTTACTTCATGGCCTTCGTTTTTTATCTTCCAAGCCAAATCGCCGGAAAGTGATTCCAATGATACGAATAAAAATTTGTATTTTTTATTTTCAGAATGATTTCCGTTTCCATCCCCATTTTTATTTTCCATATTTTAAATTTACGCCTTAAATAAAATCTCTACAAGAAATTTTGTGCATAACCTAATAAGAATTTTCAATGAATGTAACAATTTACAATTTTAAAAATGTAGGATAGAATTAGTTAATATGAAAATTGATATAAGCACAAAAAATATTTCTTTGGATGAACCGCTTCGGGTTTTTATAGAAGACAAAATAGGCGGACTGGATCATTTGATTGGAAACGGTACCGGGCAAGCGAGAGTGGAAATAGGCAAGCCGTCCGAACATCATCGTTCGGGGGATATTTTTTCTGCCGAAGTTAATCTAACCATCGGAGGCAAACTATTAAGGGCAACATGCACCCATGAAGATCTCCGCAACGCTATTGTTGATGTCAAAGACGAGCTCCAAGTCCAAATAAAAAAATTCAAAGAAAAGAGAACGGACCTCTCAAGACAG
>ERZ1292640.4283-Hain-H43-02um-R1-4283-length-10891-cov-8_pt1 | contig 10891 bp, 7 predicted proteins | sample MGYA00564404_ERZ1292640 | MGnify/ENA primary metagenome ERZ1292640 (study PRJEB36523, sample SAMEA6512636) | groundwater metagenome | collected 2019-01-08 | study: AquaDiva: Metagenomics assemblies of 32 groundwater samples | reverse complement strand
CGACCGCCGATCCGCCGGAGGATCCGCCGCAGGTCTTGCTCGTGTCATAGGGGTTCAGCGTCTTGCCGAATACGGCGTTGAAGGTCTGCGAGCCGGCACCGAACTCGGGCGTATTCGTCTTGCCGACGGAGATCGCGCCCGCCGCCTGCAGGCGCTCGACAATCAGCAGGTTCTGATCCGGAATGAAGTCCTTGTAGATCGGCGAGCCGAAGGTGGTGCGCATGCCCCGTGTCAGGAACAGATCCTTGTGCGCAACCGGCAGCCCGTGCAGCGGTGCGAGCGCTTCGCCCCGCGCCTGCCTTTCGTCCGCGGCCGCGGCCTGCGCCATCGCCTGCTCCGCGTGCAGCGTGACGATCGCATTCAGCCTCGGATTGAGGCGCTCGATCTGCGCCAGCGCCGCCTGCATCAATTCGCGCGCCGACAGGTCCTTGCGCCGGATGCGCTGCGCCAGTTCGGTGGCGGACAAGAAACAAATTTCGTTGCTCATCGCAATTCCTCTGCCTTTGCCGCGGATTCTAGCAGGCGGCGAAACAATGTTTCACATCCAAGCGACGGCGATCACTTTCAGTCCGACTGGCCTAGCCTGGCGGTCTATTTCGGCGGCTTTTGCGCCAGCTCCAGCAGCGCCGCACGCAGCCACAGCTGCGCCGGCTCGCGCTGGTTGCGCTCGTGCCAGATCTGGCCCACAGTGAACCCTTCGATCATCAGTGGCAGCGCGAAAATGCGCAGTTTGTTCGCATACCCGCGTGCCAGCCGTTCCGGTAGGGCGCCGATCATGTCGGAGCGCGCCACGATCTCGGGCACCAGCAGGAAATGAGGCACGGCCAGCCGTGCGTGTCGTTTGCGCCCGAGTTTCGCCAGCGCGTCGTCGATGCGGGCGCTGAAGCCGCTGCCGCGCACCGATACCAGGATGTGCTCGAGGCTGCAGAATTTGTCCAGCGTCAACCGCGCGCCGACGCCCGGATGCCTGCGCCGCACCACGCTTACCATGTTCTCTTTGTACAGCGCCTGCTGATGCAGTCCGGCCGGGGCGTTCTGGAGGCCGGTGATGCAAAGATCGACTTCGCCGATTTCCATCTGCTTTGCCACGGTCTGCAGATCGAGCGGCCTCACCGCAAGACGCACGCCGGGCGCCTTGCGCTCGAGGTAGTCCACCAGCGTCGGCAGCAGCGCGTACTCGACGTAGTCCGAGGCCGACAGGGTAAAGGTCTGCACCGCCCTCCCGGGGTCGAACGCAGCGCGCGGCTGGACGATGGCATCGATTTCGTCCAGTACCTGCTTTACCGGGCCAAATAATTCCAGTGCCCGCGCCGTCGGCAACATGCCGCGTGCGCTGCGCAACAGCAGCGGATCGCCGAACAGTTCGCGCAGACGCGCCAGCAATGCGCTGGTAGCAGGTTGCGACAGGTGCAGGCGCGCGGCGGCGCGCGACACACTGCGCTCGGCCAGCAACGCGTCCAGCGCCACCAGCAGATTGAGATCGACGTTTCTTATATCCACAGAACAGATATATTAAATCTAAACAATCGATTCGACAAATATCCAAACGCGATTTAGACTTATTTCATTAATTTGATTGGAGCCATATCATGAACCTCGGCGTGGTAAAAGTACTTGCCGGTTACCTGACCGCCAGCGCCGCTGCGCTAGTGGCTTCGGTGACGCTGGCCTGTGCTTTGGGCGGCCAGGCAATGATCACCTTCAGCGGAAATTTCTTCCGCTAGGGGCGGCAGAACAGGTTTCGCGGGGTTCCTCCTCCTCTCCCCGCGTGGGCGGCGGGGCCGGCAAGCTCCGGTCACGCTGCCCATTTCTCTTGTCGAGTCAGCAAGGCCGGCCACCCGGGCGATGGCCGAAGAGCTCGCCGTGCAAGCCATGCAAGCGTGGCAAATCCTCCGGCCGGTCCACATCCCACAGCGTCGCCAATTCGCGCCAGCGCCAGTTGAGACGCGCGAGCCGCGCGCGCGTCTCCTGCATCACCGTCGCCGTGCCCCAGGCAATGTCATCGAACAACTGCGCCGAGGACTTGCGCGCCAGTCCGATCAGCACGTAGCCGCCGTCCTCGGCCGGACCGAACACCGCATCGTTTCCACCGGCCAGGCCGGCCGCAGCCTGGCGCAAATATTCCGCGCTAAGCACCGCGCAATCGCTGCCGACCAGCAGCCCGGGGGAGCCTGCCGCCAACGCGTGCTCCAGGGCACGCGCCATGCGCACCCCCAGGTCGCCCTCCCCTTGGGCGTGCAGGCTTACGCCGTGCTGCCGCGCGCAAGCCGCGAAAAACGCATCGTCCGTTCCGGGCGCGCACCAAAGCTCCACCGGTCCGAGCTTGGCGGCCAGGGCGGTGAACAGCGTGCGCTCGACCAGTTGCCGGTGCAATTCCGCGGCCGCGCGTTCACCCAGCGCCGCAATCAGGCGGGTCTTCACCCTGCCCGGCGTCGGCGCCTTGGCAAATACCATGATGCGGCAGCTATGGCGGCGCGTCCCGTAAGCGCGCGCCAGCCGCGCAGGCGAGGCCCCGAGGGCATACTGCAGGCGCAGCCACCACATCAGCGTGACGGTGCGCAGCACGCCCTGGCTTTCCCAGCGGCGCGCCGAAGTGAGACAGCGCTGGCGCAGGCATAGCGGGGCCGATACGCGGCGCAAGCGTGCGCTGATGGCCAGGTCTTCCATCAACTCCTGATCAGGGTAACCGCCGACCGCGTCGAATATTTCTCGGCGCACAAAAATCCCCTGATCGCCGGTGCAGATATGCGTCAGGCGGGAACGCAGGTTCATCATGGCTCCGACCACCCGCAACAAAGCGTGGGCGCCGGCAATGGCCACGTCGAAGCGGCCCCAGGCGAGATTCCCAGTGACCAGGCCCTGCAGCACCAGCCGGTCGGCCCCGGCGGGCAGGCGTGAATCGGCATGCAGGAACAGGAGCACGTCGCCAGTGGCGGCGCGCGCGCCCGCATTCATCTGGCCAGCCCGGCCGGCGCTCGCCGCAAGCACCCGATCCGCCAGGCCTCCGGCCAGAGAGGCCGTGCCATCGCTGGAACCGCCGTCGACCACGATCACTTCGTGGCCGCGGCGGCGCAACTCGCCCAGGGATTCGAGGGTCGCGACTATACCTTCGGCTTCGTTGAGCGCCGGGATGATGATCGACAATCGCTTCATTGGGCGGGCAGTTCCAGGATCTGGTTGGTGCATCTCGAGCGCCGACGCGAATCTCGAGCCCTGCCGCAGCCCGGTTTGCTCCTCACCCCCTCCTCCAGGCATGGAAGCGCTCGACCCAGGCGAGCAGCCTCTGCGGCGCATGATTGCGCTTCCATACCCCGGCCGCATACTTGTTCGCCTCGGCCAGTGTCGGATAGATATGGATGGTGCCGAGGATCTTGTTGAGGCCGAGACCATGACGCATCGCCGCGACATACTCGGCGATCACGTCGCCGGCGTGCTCGCCGACGATGGTGCAACCGAGAATCCTGTCTGTGCCAGGCACGGTGAGCACTTTGATCAGGCCGTGCGCTTCCTCGTCGGCAATGGCGCGGTCCAGTTCCGCGAGATCGAACAGGCTGACCTCGTACGCGATGCCCTTTTCCGCCGCTTCGGTCTCGTTCAGTCCGACCCGGGCGACTTCGGGGTCGGTAAAAACCGCCCAGGGTATGACCGAGTAATCCGCTTTGAACTTCTTCAAATCACCGAACAGCGCGTTGACCGCGGCGTACCAAGCCTGGTGCGCCGCGGTGTGGGTGAACTGGTAAGGGCCGGCGACGTCGCCGCAGGCGTAGATATTCGGGTACAGCGTCTGCAGGTATTCGTTGGTCTCTATGGTGCCCGTTTTCGTCAGCGGAATGCCCAGCTCCTCCAGGCCGTAGCCGCTGGTGTTGGCCACGCGCCCGACGGCGCACAGCAACTCGTCGAAGGGCACGCGCACTTCCCTGCCCTGGTGCTCGCAGATCAGCACTTTCTCGCTGCCCTCCAGCATGAATTGTTTGGCCGAATGGCTCACCAGTACGTTGACGCCTTCGGCGCGAAAGCGCTGCATCACCCTGGCGGACACTTCCGGGTCCTCGCGTATCAGGATTCGCGGCAACATCTCCACCTGGGTAACGTGCGAGCCGAAACGCGCGAAACACTGGGCGAGTTCCGACCCGATCGGCCCGCCGCCCAACACCACCAGGCGGCGCGGCAGCGCACGCAGATCCCAGATATTGTCGGATGTGTAGTAGCCGACCTGCTCGATTCCCTCTATCGGCGGCACCAACGGACGCGCGCCGGCCGCGATCACGATGGCCCGTGTAGTCAGAGTCCGCGTGCCGCCGTCGCTTGCCACTCTGACCGACCAGGGCGAAATGATTTTCGCGTCGCCCGCGATGCATTCCACACCCAGTTCGGAGTAACGCTCGACCGAATCGTGCGGCTCCACCGCCTTGATCACGCGCTGCACCCGCGCCATCACTTCGGCGAAGTCGAAGGTGGCGCTGGCGCTCGAGACCCCGAACTCGCGCGCGCGCTTGACCTGGGAGAGGAACCTGGCGGAGCGGATCAGCGCCTTCGACGGCACACAGCCGGTGTTCAGGCAATCGCCGCCCATTTTGTGTTTCTCGACCAGCGTAACCCTCGCCTTGACCGCAGCCGCGATGTAAGCCGTCACCAGGCCGGCGGAGCCGGCGCCGATCACCACCAGGTTGCGGTCGAAACTCGCCGGTCTTTCCCAACGGGTGTAGACCTTGCGCGCCTTCACCATGGCAACGATTTTCCTGGCGATCAGGGGAAAGATTCCCAACAGCACGAACGATCCGATCAGCTTCGCCGAAAGGACATCTCCAGGCGCGTCGATCTGCGCGATCTGCGTACCGGCGTTGACGTAGACGACGGTGCCGGCCAGCATCCCCAGCTGGCTTACCCAATAGAAGGTCCGGACCTTTATTGACGTCAGGCCGAGCGCCAGGTTGATGACGAAAAAAGGAAATGCCGGCACCAGGCGCAGCGTAAACAGGTAGAAGCCCCCTTCTTTTTCCACGCCGGCATCGACGGCGGCCAGTTTGTCGCCGAATTTCCGCCGGACCAGATCGCGGAACAGGAAGCGCGAAGCGAGAAACGCCAGTGTCGCGCCGATGCTGGATGCGAACGACACGATCAAAGTGCCCCACGCGAGGCCGAATATCGCGCCGGCCGCCAGGGTCATGATGCCGGCGACCGGGAGGGACACCGCGGTAGCCAGCACGTAGAGCGCAAAGAACGCGAGCGCGAACAGCAGCGGGTTGGCCTGGTAATACAGGTCGATCGCCGCCTGCCTCGATTTGAAGTAGTCGAGGCGGAAATACGGTCCCAGATCGAGTGCGTAATATGCGGCGATCAGCGCCACCGCCACCGCGATCAACGCGATCTTGCTTGCTTTCATCAATTCCTTTCGCCGCTGCCGCGGCAGCTGGCGCCGTGTCGGCCGGCTAACCCCGGCGATACGATGGCCGGCTTCAGTCGCGGCCTTGCGCCGCGTTTGTCCGCAGCCCTATCTGCGGCAACGGCAGCCGCACGCTGATACGGGTGCCCGCATCGACCTTGCTGTCGACGGATATCGTGCCGCCATGCAATTCCACCGCCTTCTTGACGATCACCATCCCGAGTCCGGTGCCCTGGCGATTGCCGACGTTGGAAGCGCGATGAAAGCTCTCGAACACGCGCGCCTGGTCTTCAAGCGGTATGCCTATGCCCTGGTCGCCCACCTCGATCAGAGCCTCGCCGTCGCGCTCCGCCAGCAGCAGCGACACGACACTTCCGGCCGGCGAATACTTTACCGCGTTGGACAACAGATTGGTGAGGATGTGGCGCAGCAGTTTTTCGTCCAGATTGAGGCTGCCGTGCTCGAACCGTCGCTCGAATCGAATGACATGCTGGCTGGCGACACCCCCGCGCAACTCCTCGACCACCGCGTGACACAGTTCGCCCAGATCCACCGGTTTCGGCTCGAACTGCAGGGCGCCCGCCTCGGCCTTGCCGATGACGAGCACGTCCTCGATCGTCCCGATCATGCGCTTCACCGCGCCCTGTATGCCGTGCAGCATCTTGAGCTTGTCTTCGGCGGAGAGGCCGTCCGCGTAATGCTCCAGCAGTTCGGCGGAGGACAGGATCGTCGCCAGCGGCGTGCGCAACTCGTGCGACGCAATGGAGACGAATTTGGACCTCATTTCGGACAGTTCCTTCTCGCGCTGCAGGGTGGCGAGCAACTCCACCTCGGCGCGCTTGCGCTGGGTGATGTCGCCGATGCCGATGATGATTCCGGCCTGCGGTGTGGACGGGTCGGTCGCGCGGCTGTCCGTAAGCACCCAGATCGGAGTGCCGTCCTTTTTGTGCAGATGGAGCTCGGCGGAATAATTCTCGCCTTGCGCCAGCCGCGCAATGGCTCGGCCGCCGGGTCGCATGAAGTCCTGATCCGGCTGCAACCAGACTCGCGTGGATTGCCCGGTGAGTTCCTCCTGGGTGTATCCGAGGATCTCGGCAAAGCGCCGGTTGCATTTCAGGACGCTGCGCTGGCTGACAAATGCAATTCCGATGGCTGCGGTATCGAAAATCAGCTGCTGCTCGGCCAGCGCCGAAGTCAGGGACTTCTCGGCGACACGTAATTTTTCCAGCAGCAGCATGTTCTCGTGGCCGTAAGTCAGCGTTTCCATCAGCGCCAAATGGTTGGACAGGTACAGACCCAGCAGCATGGTCGCGAAAACCAGCATCAGCAGCGCGTTGGAGGTGTTGAGTCCGCCGCCGAAGGTCAGCAGCATCGCCACCATGGGCGCAAGAATGGGCAAGATGAAACTGGCGAAAGCCTTGGGACTGGGCGCAAGCGAGGGCGGCAAACCCATGGCGACGCTGGCGATGAGTAAGGTGACCGCAAGCTCCTGCAGCGAAGTCGGGGTTTCGCCGACAAACATCAATGCGAGCCCCCAGCCGGCGCCGACCATCGCACTGGCCAGGCAGAAATAGTTTTCCCACTGCGCTGCGCCCTCCGCCGACGACTGGCGGCCGCGATAAATCCGCGCCATCGCATAGCGAACCGTGCTGGCCACGCCCAGCCCGACAAACCAGATCGCGATCAGGCTGGCGCCGATGTAACCCCACGACGCAAATGCGGTGATGCCGGCGGCCACAAGGATGATCGGAACATCGGTGCCCGACAGCCTGTAGAGCATGGAGACGCGCTCGGGCAGGTATTCGGCCGAGGACATCGCGCCCAGCCGGCTGCGCAACTTCGTTAGCAACGTCACCCTGGATCCTCTGTCTGCGCCGGCTGGAAGTCGGCCGCCGGGTTTGTTCTGGCTAAATATTCTACTCCCATTCAACCGGCCCCGAAGCAGTCGGGAGGCAATCGGGACACAAGGTGGAAGACTCGCGATATCTCTCGGCCGAAAAGAATTTCGCTACCCGAGACCCTGCTCCGCCACAACCCGGTTTCATCGCACCGAGCGCACCACACGCGCCGCCAGCTTGCTGCACCTCCCGCGGTTTGGCGCTGGCAGATACGCGGGAACTTTGCGGTACAATCCTTGCGCTAACACCCGCTTGGAAGCGCATGGGCCACCGTCTCACAAGAATCTATACCCGAACCGGCGATACCGGCGAGACCGGCCTCGGCGACGGCTCGCGTGTGCCCAAGGACAGCCAGCGCGTGCACGCGCTGGGAGAAGTCGACGAACTGAATTCGGTGATCGGCCTGCTGCTTGCCGAGGAATTGCCCGCCGGCGTTCGCGCGGCGCTCGGAAACATCCAGCATGACCTGTTCGATCTCGGCGGAGAAGTCTGCATTCCGGGGCATCTGAGCATGAACGAAAGCCAGGTTACGCGCCTGGAAGCGCTATTGAATGACTACAACCGGGACCTGCCCCCGCTAAAGGAATTCATTCTGCCCGGTGGCACCCGTGCCGCGAGCCTGGCCCACATGGCGCGCACTGTCTGCCGCCGCGCCGAGCGCGCGCTGGTGTCGCTGGCGCGCGCGGAGCCGGTCGGGGCTGCGGCCCGCAAGTATCTGAATCGCTTGTCCGACCTGCTGTTCGTTCTGGGGCGTGTATTGAACCGCGAGGGCGGCGGCCGCGACGTGTTGTGGCAGCGCGGCGGCAAAATCGAAAACGCAGGCCGCGGGCGCAAGAAGTAGGACCGCCGGCCCTGCTGCGTCTGTATGCGCCTGCGATACGCGCGGAAACAGCGAAGGTCAGGCAAGCCGCGCGCAGAATCGACGCGGGTCGTTCCGGCTTTTTCGGCGGCGCCCTATTCTACCTTGGCGCCCGAATCCCTGACCACTTTCGCGTACTTGGCCGCTTCGCTGCCAATGAAGGCGGCAAAACGCTCCGGCGTATTGTTCGGCGGCGGCTCGGCGCCCATCTTCTCCAACCGCTCGCGCATGTCCTTCGCGTTCAGCGCGCGCACAATCTCGGCATTGAGCTTGACCACGATTTCTGGCGGCGTCCGCGCGGGGGCCATCACGCCGAACCAAGTGGTAAGGTCGAAGCCGGGCAGCCCTGACTCGGCGATGGTGGGCAGCTCCGGCATCGCCGGCGAGCGCGCGAGCGTGGTCACCGCCAGCGCGCGCAGCCTGCCCGCCTTGACCTGGGGTAGCGCGTTGGCCAGGTTGTCGAACATCAGCTGCACCTGGCCGGCAAGCAGGTCGGCCATCGCCGGCGCGCCGCCCTTGTAGGGAATGTGCACCATTTTCACGCCGGCCATGGTGTTGAACAACTCGCCGGCAAGATGGCCGGTCGAACCGGTCGAGCCGGAGCCGAAATTGAGATAGCCGGGTCTGGCGCGCACTAAATCGATCAGCTCCGGTACCGATCTGGCGGGAACCGAGGGGTTTACCACCAGGATATTGGGCACCTGCGCCACCAGGGCCACCGGCGCGAAATCCTTGACCGGATCGTAGGGCAACTTGGCGTACAGAGTCGGGTTGATCGCGTGGGTGGCGACCGCGCCCATCAACAGCGTGTAGCCGTCGGCGGTGCTCTTCGCCACCAGGTCGGCGCCGATATTGCCGCCGGCGCCCGCTCGGTTGTCCACCACCACTGGCTGGCTCCATGCCTCGGTGAGCTTCTGCCCGATCGCGCGCGCCATGATGTCCAGCGGTCCCCCCGGCGGATAAGGCACAATCAGGCGTATGGGCTTGGACGGATAGCTCTGGGCCGAGGCAGGTGTGCAAACCAGCGTCAAAGCCAGGACGAGCATAAACGTCAGCGTCGAAGCGATCGATTTTCTCAAGCTATTCTCCTTCGAAACCAGTTCGCAAGAAGTAAGGCGTCCAAAACCAATTCCTTGGGACGCAGCACATCCCCAGGCACGGGCCTCAAGACAGCCACGCGCCAATCTTGCGCGTAGGCCGCTGCAAAACGGCAGAGGACACAAACTTCTGTGTCCTCTGCGCCAAGACCGACTTGAGGCCGCAGCGCTACTCCTGGAATGCCACCTCGCGCGTCTTGCGCACGGCGGGTGCCAGGGTGATGAGCAGCAGCAAAATGGCGATGCCGAGCAGCACGCCGCTGATCGGCTTGGTGAAGAATACCGTCGCGTCGCCGCGGGACAGCAGCATGGCCCGGCGCAGGTTCTCCTCCATCAGCGGCCCGAGGATAAAACCCAGGATCAGCGGTGCCGGCTCGCACTCGAGCTTGACGAAAACGTAACCCAGAAGCCCGAATAGCGCGGTCAGCATCACGTCGAAGGGCTGGTTCGACAGACTATAGACGCCGACGCAGCAAAACAGCAGGATCGACGGATAGAGCAGCCGGTAGGGCACGGTCAGCAGTTTCACCCACATGCCGATCAGGGGCAGGTTCAGGATCACCAGCATCAGGTTGCCGATCCACATGCTCGCGATCATGCCCCAGAAAAGTTCCGGCCTCTCGGTCATCACCTGCGGCCCGGGGGCGATGCCCTGGATCATCATCGCGCCGATCATCAGCGCCATCACCGGGTTGGACGGAATGCCCAGGGTGAGCAGGGGAATGAACGAAGTCTGCGCGCCGGCGTTGTTGGCCGATTCGGGCGCGGCGACGCCGCGGATTTCGCCCTTGCCGAACTTCGACGTGTCGCCGATTTTCTTTTCCAGGGTGTAGGCGGCAAACGACGACAACAGCGCTCCACCGCCGGGGAGAATGCCGAGCATCGAACCCAGGGCGGTCCCGCGCAAAATGGCGCCGGAACTGTCCTTGAGATCTTTCCAGGTCGGCATCAAGCCGGTCACCTTGTTGACAAACACGTCGCGGCTCGCCCCCTGCTCGAGATTGGTGATGATCTCGGCGAAGCCGAATACCCCCATGGCGACGATGACGAAGCCGATGCCATCGGAGAGTTCGGATAGGCCGAAGGAGAAGCGCGCAATGCCGGAATTGACATCGGTACCGATCAAGCCCAGCAACAATCCGAGGATGGTCATGGCGATCGCCTTGACCAGCGAGCCGTGCGCGAGCACCGTCGCGCCGACCAGCCCGAGCACCATCAGCGAGAAATATTCGGCCGGACCGAATTTGAGGGCCACCTCCGCCAGCGGCGGTGCGAACAAGGCGATGACTACGGTGGCGACGGTACCGGCGAAGAAGGAAGCCATGGCGGCGATCGCGAGCGCCGGACCGGCGCGGCCCTGGCGCGCCATCTGGTAGCCGTCGAGGCAGGTGATCACCGAGGAAGATTCGCCCGGCAGATTGACCAGGATCGCCGTGGTCGAGCCGCCGTATTGCGCACCGTAGTAAATGCCGGCGAGCATGATCAGCGCTGAAATCGGCGACAGGTTGAACGTCACCGGCAGCAGCATGGCGATGGTGGCGACCGGCCCGATGCCGGGCAGCACCCCGATCAGCGTGCCCAGCAGCACACCGAGAAAGCAATACATCAGGTTCTGCAGGCTCAGCGCGACGCCGAAACCGATACTGAGGTTGTG
>ERZ1292640.4282-Hain-H43-02um-R1-4282-length-10892-cov-6_pt1 | contig 10892 bp, 13 predicted proteins | sample MGYA00564404_ERZ1292640 | MGnify/ENA primary metagenome ERZ1292640 (study PRJEB36523, sample SAMEA6512636) | groundwater metagenome | collected 2019-01-08 | study: AquaDiva: Metagenomics assemblies of 32 groundwater samples | reverse complement strand
CACAACCTCACCCTGATCCGTCAAGACTTCCATCCCAACAATGTCATGGATGAAGTAGGACCCCGCCGGCGGTATCCATGTGTCCTTCGAATCGATGTAAACGAAGTTACCGCGTTTTGTCTCGGCGACTGTGCGCGACTCGATCTCATTCAATTTCAAGATAACGGCGGAACGCGCAAGACGAACGGAGGCGATGGTGTACTGCTCTGAGGTGGCTTCGTCTCGTCCGATCCAGACTGTCTCCAGTCTGGCGAATCGTTGGGGGTCGTCGGTGAGAGGTATGACCGTCACTTCTCCCCGGATGCCAACGCTCTTGGAGATTCTTCCGACAGCAATCATTCCTGAGCTTCGTGGTGCATCGGCCGTGTCCAGTGAGCCGCTAGCCGATGATATCCAACACTGCCTTTTTCCCTTCTTTCGCCGCCACTGCCCTCAGGAGAACTCGGAATGCTGAAGCAGTTCTTCCTTTTTTCCCTATGAGCTTCCCCACTTCACCTTGGTCGACCTTCAGCTTGAAAATGGTCTTGTCTTCTTTCTCTTCCACATCGACCACCACAGATTCAGACCTATCGACGAGATGCTTTGCAACGTATTCTACGAATTCCTTCATAGTTCCACCTCCTGTTTTGAGCCAGAGGCTCACCCGCCAGTCCCGCTCTAAGGATATCACACAGGCGGGATGCCGAAGAGCGGCAAACGAGCAGCGGGTCCCGCTGTTCGGGATCCCGTAAAGCGGGACTGGTCAGCCTCAGGCTGAAAGGACAGAGACTTGCACCGTTGCATGTAAAAGCACCCACCGTACGAATACGTGGGAGAAGGAACACTCTCTGAGGGTCAGAAGCTCGTACGAGCTCCGTCGCCAGGCGTTATGACGCTGCCGGTTGCGCCGCCGGCTCCGCTGCGGGGGCAGCCTCCGCGGGCTTCGTAGCAGTTTTCTTCTTTTTCTCTGCGCGACGCGCCTTGCGATCGGCTTCGCGTGTCGGGCGTTCAGCTTGCTGCATCTGCCAACGCTCGACGATACTCTGGGTCTTCGCCTCGTCGGTGCCCCGTCGCATCAAGGTCCAGCGGAGCCAAAGCCCCTGCCGCTGAAACAGCGAGCGCACCGTATCCGTCGGCTGGGCACCCTTGCGAAGCCAGTGAAATACCCTCTCTTCTTTGAAGGTCAAAGCGACAGGATGCACATTGGGATTGTACTGTCCTAGCGCTTCAATATACCGACCATCGCGTGGCGAACGGCTATCCGCCGCGACGATTTTATAGATCGGATATTTCTTCTTGCCCGCTCTGCGCAATCGTAACTTTACCACCGTGTGGTTCCTCTTAATATTGAGTTTGAAGTTTACAGTTTCCCGCCGAAGGCGCCAGCCCGCCTTACTAGCTCCAGAAGGTCTGGCGGGGGTGCGCCTCCCCGAAGGGGTCCTTCGGACTGGCGCACAGGTTTTCAGTTCACAAGCCTCTTAGCGTGTCGGCAACCGCATGCCTTGCAGGGCGCGTTTCATATTTCCCTTGCTGAGCCGCTTCATCATCCGCTGCATCTCCTCGAATTGCTTCAGCAATCGGTTTATTTCTTGAACCGTCGTTCCGCTCCCCAGAGCGATCCGCCGCCTCCTAGTGCCGTTGATGATGGATGGTCTCAGCCGCTCTTCGTTCGTCATGGATTGGATCATTGCCTCAATCCGGACAAGCGCGTTGTCGTCAATCTCGACATCGCCGGGAATCCGATTCATCCCTGGCAGCATGCCCATGACCTGGCTGAGGGATCCCATCTTCTTGACTTCACGAAGCTGATCAAGAAAATCTTCGAGTGTAAACTGCGCTTTGCGCAGCCTCTCTTCCAGCTTCGTGGCTTTTTCCTGATCGAACTGTTCTTGCGCCTTCTCCACAAGGGTGACGATGTCCCCCATCCCGAGGATACGCGAGGCAATGCGTTCAGGATAAAACGGCTCCAGCGCATCAAGCTTTTCACCCACGCCGATAAACTTGATCGGCTTTTGCACGACGGCACGAATGGAGAGCGCCGCGCCGCCGCGGCTGTCGCCATCGAGCTTTGTCAATACCACGCCATCGAAATTCAGCCGATCATGGAACGCTTTTGCCGTGTTGACAGCATCCTGCCCCGTCATTGCGTCGACAACAAAGAGTATCTCGTGCGGCTGGGTTTTCTCTCTGATGGACGCAACCTCCTGCATCATCTCTTCATCGATGTGCAACCGACCGGCTGTGTCGACAATAACAGTGTCGCGGATGTTCTTTCGGGCGAAGTCTATGGAATCGACAGCAATCGAGACAGCATTGTTCGTCCGATCGGCATACACTGGAATGTCCACCTGTTTGCCGAGCATTTCCAGCTGGTCAATCGCAGCAGGCCGGTGAATATCGGCGGCAACGAGCAAAGGATTGTTACCTTTGCCTCTCAGATAACGAGCCAGCTTGGCAGCGAAGGTTGTCTTGCCCGATCCTTGAAGCCCAGCCACCAGTATCACCGTGGGCGGCGTGTGGGCTGTACGGATCTCCACCTTCGACGTTCCCAGCAACTTCACCATCTCATCATATATGATCTTGATGACGAGCTGTCCGGGAGTAATACTGTTCAGTACGTCCTGGCCGATCGCCCGTTTCTGAACGTCTTCGATGAACTGCTTGGCAACCTTGTAGTTGACGTCTGCATCTAAGAGAACGCGACGGATTTCTCGGAGGGTCTCAGCAACGTTTGCCTCCGTGATTTTACCCTGACCGCGCAGCCGCTTAAAAACCGTCTCGAGCTTTTGGCTTAGGCTTTCAAACATCGAAGTCCGTTCTTACTAACAGAACTTCCGAAATCTCCCCCACACCTTGAGATTTCGGAAGCCGTGTGTCTCAAAATTTCGGGCTAATAAGGTAGCGAAAAAAAACTCGCTAATCAAGCGTTGCCTGCGGCGTTCCCGGCCGGCGGAGCGTCTACATTCACATCGCATCGTAACAAAAAACCGTCGCCCAATCCCCTGAACAACGGTTTCATTTAAGCCTTGAGATTGTTTACCGTTGAATCGCTTCCCGCAATGCGTTGGCTTAACCGGTTCTCCGCAGCGCCTCTGCGCCGCTGACGATCTCGAGCAATTCCTTGGTGATCGCAGCTTGCCGTGCGTTGTTGTACTTCAGCGTCAGATCGCGAATGAGCTCCCTCGCATTCTCCGTCGCATTGTCCATTGCCGTCATACGCGCGCCCTGTTCGGCCGCGTTCGATTCAAGGAGAATCCGCCACATCTGGAAATTCAGATGGCGCGGAACGAGTGCCATGACGATCTCAGCGCTCGAAGGTTCGTAGATATACTCTACCTGCGCCATTGCGCGCAGGTCTCGCGGACCCTTGAGCTCTTCGGGCAGGATGGGAAGAAGCTGTTCGACAACAATTCGCTGTTGAATGACCGACTTGAACTCGTTGTAAATCACCTCAACTTTGTCAATCTCACCCGATAGATAGCCTTGCGCAACCTGGTCGACAATTGACCGCGCATGGCTGAAGTCCAGGCTATGGAAGATCCCGACATGCTTGCCGTAAATCTCGTATAGCTGTCTGGCGAAATAGTCAGATCCCTTCTTCCCAACGGTCAGCAGCCTCAGTCCCCCGGCAGCTTCGAGCTGGTCGCTGTAATTCGCCTTGATGTGCTGGAGAGCCGACCTGGTGATGTTGCTGTTGAACGCCCCACAGAGGCCGCGATCGGCGGTAACCACAACGAGAAGGACCCTCTTTACCTCGCGGCTGGCGAGCAGCGGATGAATGCTCACGTCCACTTTCGTCACGAGATGACGGAGAAGTTCTCCCATTTTGCGCGCGTACGGTCGCGTTGAAACAATCGCCTCCTGTGCGCGCCGCAGTTTAGATGCCGCGACCATCTTCATCGCCCTCGTGATCTTCTGGGTGCTCCTGATGCCGCTGATCCGGCGACGTATTTCACGGAGTGTTGCCATGGATCGAGTGAGTGTGTCCTGTGTGCGTGACTATCTCCTATGAGCTCCCTTTTGCCGATGCCTTGAATTTGCTGCTGAATTCTTTCAGGATTGCGTGGAGTTTCTCCGTCATGTCGTTCGTGAGCGCCTTTTGCTCGGCGATCGTCAGAAAGACCTCCGGGTATTTCATATCAACGTACTCATGCAGTTCTAGTTCAAACCGCTGGACATCCTCAAGCGTAATCGGATCGAGGTAACCGTTCGTGCCCGCAAAGATGCCCACGACTTGCTTCTCGACGGGCATCGGATCGTATTGCCCCTGTTTGAGAAGCTCCACCAACCGCGATCCACGGCGCAACTGCTGCTGCGTCGCCTTATCCAGGTCAGACCCAAATTTCGCAAAGGCTTCAAGGTCGCGATACTGGGCGAGTTCCAACCGCAGGCGGCCGGCAACGGATTTCATCGCCTTGATCTGAGCATTGCCGCCTACGCGTGAGACGGAGATACCGACGTTGATAGCCGGACGGATACCGGAGTTGAAGAGGCTGGATTCGAGATAGATCTGTCCGTCAGTAATGGAGATAACGTTGGTCGGAATGTACGCTGAAACGTCACCAGCCTGCGTTTCGATGATCGGGAGTGCCGTAAGGCTTCCGCCCCCCAGCTCCTCGTTCAACTTCGACGCGCGTTCCAACAAGCGTGAGTGGAGATAGAACACATCTCCGGGGTAAGCTTCGCGTCCGGGTGGACGGCGAAGCAGGAGCGACATCTGCCTGTACGCCTGCGCGTGTTTTGACAGGTCGTCGTACACAACGACCGCGTGCCGACCGTTATCGCGGAAATACTCGCCAAGGGTTACGCCGGCGTAGGGAGCAATGAACTGCAACGGCGCGGGGTCACTCGCCGTCGCTTGAATGACCGTCGTATACTCCATTGCTCCGAACTCCTCAAGCTTGTTCACAACCTGCGCCAGGGTCGATCCTTTCAGACCAATGGCGACGTAGATGCAGTAGACGGGCTTAATCCCTTCCCTCTTCGCCTTCTCGGAGTGCGTGTAGCGCTGATTGATGATCGTATCGAGCGCAATTGCCGTTTTGCCTGTCTGGCGGTCTCCAATGATGAGTTCGCGCTGCCCGCGGCCAATCGGGATCATGCCATCAACAGCCTTGATGCCTGTTTGCAGTGGCTCTTTTACCGGCTGGCGTTGGATCACACCTAACGCTTTTCGCTCAAGTGGAAGATACTTCTCTGGTTTGACTGGTCCTTTTCCATCCAGCGGCTCGCCGAGCGGCGTGATGACACGTCCGAGCATCTGTTCACCAACAGGCACCGATGCGAGACGTTTGGTGCGCTTGACAGTATCTCCCTCTTTGATGTACGCGCTCTCACCAAACAGCACGCATCCGACGTTGTCTTCCTCGATGTTGAGCGCCATACCGAATACGCCGTGCGGAAATTCCACAAGCTCGCTGGCCATTACTTTGGACAGGCCGTAGACGCGCGCAATACCGTCTCCCACCTGGAGCACCGTCCCCACGTCATAGATATCGACTTCTTTTTCAAATCCGGAGAGCTGCTTCCGCAAGATCGCGCTCACTTCATCAGGTCTTACTTCTGCCATACTTTTTCCTTTTCTTGAATCTGTGGTGTCTCAGCTCGTGCCCCTCCAATTGATTGTTTATACAACAAAGGGGCATCCCGCTCTGAGAGCGGGACTCGATCCAACAAACAGAATCGTAACTCCATTGTTCAGTCATTTTGCCAGCCCGCTCCGCGTTCTGGTGGGTTGGATCGGCACTACTTACGCCCGGTTTCCTCCGCAAATCGTTCCCGCAGCAGCTCCAACTGTCGCTGAACGCTTCCGTCAAACACGGTATCACCGACTCTCGCAACAAAGCCGCCTCTAAGCTGCTTGTCCAGACTGAAGGAAATGCGCACCTTTTTCTGGGTGAATCCTTCGAATCGCCGCTGGATATCTTGATGTTGCTCCTGCGTTAATTCCGTCGCCGCGCGCACCTCGACTGTCACGATTCCAAGCTTCTCTTCGCGCATTCGAAAGAACTCTGCAATGACATCCGCCAACACGTCTTCACGACCCTTTGCCGTCAGCAGATTCAGAAAACTCAGCGTCGCGTCGCTCACGCGCGAACCGAATAGCTCAGCGAAAATGGCTTTCTTCTTGTCCTTTGAGATCACCGGACTCTTCAGAAACGTCGCCAGCTCGCGTGACTGCTTGATCGCCTCTTGAACAAATGCCAGGTCACTTGCCAGACGATCCAACTGATGCGGGTCGGTTGCTGATTCCATCAGAGCTTCAGCGTAGCGCCGTGCAACGCGAAGATTACTCATACGTTGGTGATTGGTTAACTGGTGATTGGTTATTGGTGACAGGACAAATCCGAATCTCCAACCAACGAATTCACCAATTAACCATTTCCTAATTCTTCGGAAGTTGGTTCAAAAAAGTGTCGAGGAGCTTCTTGTGCTTTTGTGCGTCCAGCGTCTCGTCCAGAATCTTGCCGGCAGCCTGGATGGCGAGATCTGCGACCTCCGAGCGCAGTTGTTGTTTCGCTGCCTCGATGTCGCGCTGGATCTCCTCCTTGGCGTGCTGAAGGTCGCGCTGGGCTTGTTGATGAGCCTTTGAGACAATCTCCTCCTTTAGCTTGTCTGCGAGCGTTTTCCCCTCGCGAATGATCCGTCTGTATTCTTCCTCGGCCTTGGCGATATTCCTCTCGTTCTGCTTCAGAAGCTCAGCCGCCTCGGCGCGTGCCCGTTCTGCCTGATCCAACGCCTGTCGAATGTTATCCTCGCGATCCTGCAACGCTTTCAGCAGCGGCTTCCATGCATATTTTGTCAGGACGAGCACCAGCACCACAAAGGTGACCACTGTCCAGACCATCAATCCTGGATTGATATCGAACATGGCTGTCTGTCCTTCTGTTACTTCGTTGCGAGAATGATGCAGATTGCCAAAGCGAAAAACGTCGCACCTTCGATGAGAGCAGCCGAAATGATCATTGAAGTCCGAACTTGCCCGGCGACTTCAGGCTGACGTCCGGTGGCTTCCATCGTCGCCGCCGCGAGCTTGCCAATTCCGAACGCAGCGCCGAGAACAACGAGGCCTGCTCCAAGACCTGCGCCGAGATACGCTAATGCATTTGCTTCCATGAATGATTCCTCCTGATTGAGTAGTTCGTTCGTTTCGAAGTATTCTCGTTGGCTGATACGATCAGTGTGCGTGCTCTGCATGTTCATCGCCATGCTCCGATTGCATTCCAAATCCCATAAAGAGTGACGTCAACATTGTAAAAATATAGGCCTGCAAAAGGGCAACGAACAACTCCAGCAGGTTAATCGCAACTCCGAACAGCACAGGCAGAGGGGCGACTGCGGGAGATCGGAAGAGCAGAACCAGCCCAATGAGCGCGAGGAGAACGATGTGTCCGCCGTTCATGTTCGCGAACAGACGCATACACAGGGCGAACGGCTTGGTGAATAACCCCAGAATCTCCACGGGAATCATGATCGGCCACAGCGCCCAATGCACGCCGCCGGACAGATGGGCGAGATAGTGTTTTAGTCCCTGCGCCCGAATCGCGGCAACCTGGATCATGATGAAGGCAACCAACGCCAATCCCGCCGTCACCGAGACATTCGATGTCGATGTCGCCCCGTACGGTATCAGGCCGATAAGATTCATAATGAGAATGAAAAAGAACGTCGTCAGTAGGAAGGGCAGATACGTGAGCCCTCCCTTCCCCATGTTCGGGACAGCAACTTCATCACGAATAAACACAACGAACACCTCAACGAGGTTGCCGACACCGCTCGGCACGCTGCTCTTCCGATTCCTGCGCGCAGCGTAGACGGCTACGAGCATGACGATGAGCGCAGAGAGCAGCAAGAAGAACACGTGCTTCGAGATGGAGAGGTCGAAGGTGATTCCACCGACCTGGATTGGTGGGAAATGGGGAAGCTCTAGGTGACCACCTGGAAATTCCAGCTCCTGGGAGTTCTTCATGTGGTCAAGCAGGTGGCCGAAGTCAAGTTTCTCTCCCTGCCCGGGAGCAGCATTGGAGACGGCAGCGTGAACGGAATCGCTTACGCTGGCAGAGGCGTGTCGTACAGTATCCGCAAGGGCAGATGAATCGATTCTCAAGTACTAGCCGAGTCTAACTTTTGAGGGAGACTTTCTTGTGAAGAAAATGTATCTCCAGCGCGAGATTCAAGGCATAGAAGAACAACATCGAAATCATGAGCGACAAGGTGTGAAACTGATACACCTTGACCAGAAGAAACACGATCCCGACCAACAAGAGCAGCCGGATGACCGTGCCGCCAAGAACAATCTTGAGAAACGTGGTGTTGGACTTATCAAGGCCCAGCTCAATAGCTGCGTAGCCAAGCAACAGATGCAGCAGGCTGGCCAGCCCGCTGGCGGTCACGCTTTGAACGATCTCGTGGCTCGTGAACAAAGAAAGAGGATAGGCAATCAACACCGCAACAGCCACGGCGCAATAGAGAACGAGCCTTAAGAATCCCCAATCGAACTTCACAGCCACTACCCTTGGAGTTAGGAGTCCTTCTGTTTGGTGAGTTTAGAGACCGATCGAAAAAACTTAATCATTCCGCCAATCGAGCCGAGCAGCAACCCGATCAGCTTGAATGTTGGGGAAGTCTCGTATCGTGTGTCGAGCCACCACCCCACCAGGAAGAACGCAACAACCGCCGCGGCCAGCTGAAACCCCAGCGTCAGATACGGTGCCAAGTCGCGATAGACATCCCCAAGCCCCGGGAAGAGCTCTTTCCGCCGCTGGGGTTCGTCCGGCTTTGGTGCAGACGACATCGGTTCAACCTCTTCGAGTGCAAGCGACGAACGCTTAATGCCTCGGTTCGTAGAGCTGCGTCCGCTCGGTCATGGCGACCTTTCCGTCAAACACACACCCTTCATCGATCACAAGCTTCATCGCACGGATGTCACCTTTCACGACCGCTTTCCCCTCGAACACGATCTTCTCCGAAGCACTGATCGAGCCTCGCACTTTGCCGCCGATCGTGACATTCTTCGCCGTGACATTGCCGTCGATCTCGCCTGTGACACCCACCGCAAGGCTTTCGCTCGCCGTTATCTCCCCGGTAACCTTGCCGTCGACGCGAACGCTCCCCTGACTGCGGATCTTCCCCTCCACGACGGTTCCCGGACCGATAATGTTTAACTCCTTGACCGGATCCGATTTGAGAGCCACTGGTTCTCTAGAAATTAAGGTTCAGGATATAGTTTGCCGGGTCGACAGGTACTCCATCCTTCCAGATCTCGAAGTGCAGATGCGGACCCGTACTTGTCTGACCGGCGCTGCCCAGCAAGGCAATCGGTTCGCCGCGTCTCACAAATGCGGGAGCCGACTTCAGCAACGATTGATTGTGCTTGTAGAACGTTAAGAAGCCTCCCGAGTGCGAGAGTATGACTTTGTTCCCATCGTCACTCGTCCACCCTGCGAACACCACATAACCATCAGCAGCCGCGTTCACCAGCGTTCCCATCTTTCCCGCAATGTCCAGACCGTAGTGTCGGCGGTCAGCGTCGAACCCGCGACTGATATATCCCTCAGCCGGAAGGAGAACGGGGAAGACGACCTGATGCTGTTCCTGCACCACCTGTTGCACCGATTGGATGCTGAACGATGACCGGGGAACTTGCGCGCCTGCGACCTCGATGGTTCGCTGCGCCGGTCCGATCTCTCGTCTGCTCTCGGCATTCGCAGACCGGGGGCTCCCGACGACCGCAACGCCGGAATCTGTCGCAACCACTTGCTCACCCAGTGCCTTCCTGAGCTTCACATTATACTCTCGGAGCTCGACGAGTTGCTCCATAAGCGATGCCATCCGCTGGTTCAGCGAAACCAACTCCTTACTGTAGCGGTTCACCAACTCCGCATTCTCTATCGGGATAAAAGCTCCGATGGGGGTGTACATCAACAGCGCCACCACGATAACAACAATCAGGATCAGGGAGCCGACAGCCAGTGCGTAGACCTGCCATGGTGAAAACCGAACGGACTTCGCGTGACCGGCATCGTCGCGCGGCACGAGCACCAAATCATACCGAACCTTCTTTGACCTATGATGCTCGTCTGTCGGCATCGTATCCTATCGAGAACTCAATAAGCCATCCACGACCCTAAGGGAGCAGTAGACCGTGGGGTACCCCATCCCGAGCAAAGGGGTCGAAAGCGGGAAGGAACGGGGCAAAATGGCAAAATTGGAGTGAAAATATACAGAAAATGAGCCCCAAAGTCAAAGACATTCTCGAGCGGTGAGATTCAGTGAGGAAGGACCAAATGCGGAAACAACAACGTGCGGCGGGACCTCCGAATTACCTGGTACCAGGTTGATGGAGTTCAAGTTTCTCTTGAATGTACTGTTGGAGCTTTACTTTAAACTTCGAGCGATCGAATTGTTCAGCGTGCGCTCGAATTGCTCTCGGGTCGAACCGACTTCGGCCAAATTTGTGCAGAGCCTCCGTCAACGCTTCGAGAGTATGGTCGTAGAAAAAGATGCCCGTGGAACGCTCAGAACCCTCGACGACAGTCTCCAACGCGCCGCCTCGTCCAAATGCAATCACAGGCTTGCCGCTCGCCATCGCCTCGAGAGGCACGATGCCGAAATCTTCGATGCCGGGAAAGATCAGAGCTCGACACCCTGCGTAGAGCTTCGCCAACTCATCGTCCGACTGCCAGCCAAGGAACTCAATGTTCTTGGACGCTAGCGTCTTGAGTTTCTGAAGGTCCGGACCTTTGCCGACAATCAGTAAGCGCTCTCCCAAACGGTTGAAGACCTCGATTGCAAGATCGACTCTTTTGTAGGGAACCAGAGCGCTCACAATCAGGTAATAGCCCTCATCGCGCTCAGAAAGAGCGAACAGCGTTGTGTTGACCGGAGCGTGGATAATGTCGGCCGAACGCTGA
>ERZ1292640.655-Hain-H43-02um-R1-655-length-28165-cov-5_pt1 | contig 10893 bp, 5 predicted proteins | sample MGYA00564404_ERZ1292640 | MGnify/ENA primary metagenome ERZ1292640 (study PRJEB36523, sample SAMEA6512636) | groundwater metagenome | collected 2019-01-08 | study: AquaDiva: Metagenomics assemblies of 32 groundwater samples | reverse complement strand
ATCGATACTTAACAGATTTAGTTTTTTGTGGTTTTTACCTGCAATAATTATTTTATCTCCATCAAGCTCTAAAATAAGCTTAATATTACCTTCCCCATATTTATCCATCAAATTATGCAAAAGCATAATCCCGGGTAAACTCTGCAAAACCTCATGATGCATAACAATAGGATATGTTTTATTACCAATGCGATGCGCTGAAGTAACCACCTTTTGTATTTCAGGCCGTTCCAGATCTAAATCATCAAAAAATGCTTCCCCAACAGGCGCAAAATCAGGCCCCCACAATTCATCCTCTAAATCTTTTTTTGCGCTGATTAAAAATTCTTTAGCTGGCAATTCCGGATTTTCGATAACATGGGGCTCTTCACCCTCTTTTTTGGAACGGATAATTGTTTTAGGCGATTTAATAATCTCGGCGTCGCTTTCATTAGATTCAAAACCAACAAGCCGGATGCCCTTTGGCCCGATTATCGCCATCGCACCTTAGCCGCCAAATCTGGGGGCTGCGCCTTTATCCATATGAAAATGCATATATTCGCCATCTTGCACCATAAAAGGAACTTTCAGTTTATTAATGGGGTTGTGGCCGGTAAACCAACGGCGCGCGCGAATCCTGGCCTGTATTGCAGTAATACCTATCTCCTGTTCATACTTCCTTTGGAAAACCGGTTTTACCCTGGTAGTCGTATCTGCATACCAGGAATTTACCAAATTTAATGCTTCCCACAATGAGCCGGGATCATCTGCTGCCCTAACATCCTCACCAATAATATCTAATCCAGTATAGATATCATAATCCGTATATGTGTTACCCTTATATTCAATAATTATACTGGCATTATCTTCAACTGGAATCCAACTGTGCGTAGCCAAATCGTTATACACACTCCTTGAATAAAGCTTAAAATGCCTTTGAGTAAATTTTGCAAAAGCCTGGAATGTATGGCTACGTATATAATTAGACTGGGTTACTTCTTGGCCGGCGAATTCTTTCCGGTCTAACTCGATGTATTTATTTTTTACATCCGGATTTTTAATCATTTCATTGAGCTCTTTAATAACTCCTTTTCCCCAATCTTTGTGGCTAGCCCAATCATTACACCACCATTCCAAAGTTTCATATGCACGGCTATTAATAGATTCAAATATCTGATACCACCACTGGCCATTTTTTATAGCCAAATCTAATCTGTTACTGACTTCGGCAGATATTTTTTCAGCTAAAGAAACAGCCTGGTTCCACATAGCTAATTCTTCATTATCTGCACCGTTTTCAATCCTATCTTGCCGGCCTTTTTTAAGCTGTTTAAGAACATCTTTCCATGAGAGAGCAGAAGTCCTGCCCATGCCGTTTAACCCAACATATGGATCTGGCACATCAATACGTTTAAAATAACCGATAAAATTCTCCATCACGTCCAATTGTTCTTTGTTCCATTTACTGCTATTGGCATCGTAAAAACTGATAAATTCTTTCCGTAATTCTTTTGCCTTGCCATCAAGGAATTCCTGCCCGAAGGCCTCCTGCATATCGACATATTCGGCTAAATGCCCTGTCCATAATAAAAGCCCGTTAAAATCATCAAAATATTCGGGATTTGTTTGGCGCCTCTCCTTAATTATCTGCTCCGCTGCTTTATCTCCATAAAAATGGAAATCTTTATACCAAGGTAGGCCTATACCAATGGCATTACCGGTCACATAGTAGTCATGGTTACCATTTTTAAAAACTACTTTATCCGGAAGATTATCTGCCAATTCTTCCAGCATAAGAAAAGTACGGATTGGATACGGCCCTCTGTCAGGGATATCCCCTCCAAGATCGATACCAAGATTTAAATCTTTAAGCGATAACCCCTGCTTGTTCAATTGTTCTTCAATGGAAACATTATAGTCAAGTTCGCCTTTAAAAACTGATAATTTACGAAACCCATAGCTTAAAAATGCGGCCAATTTATCCGCTGCACCATGAAAATCCGAGATCATTAAAACAGTAGGCAGGTTTCCTGTGCCGGGTTTTTCCAGCTCATTGTCAATCTCTGAAAGCAAAGCTCTGATCTGTCTTACTCGCGCAGCTGGGTCATATTTACGGACAAACCCTATGGTTTCTGATTTTTTAAGGACGCTGCCGATATCTGAGCCGTTTTTAGAACGCCAAGCTGAAGACGGCCTAAGATAATCTGCAGATGCTGGCCCGTTTAATAAAACAAGGCTTACAGCAAGGAAAATTGCTGTTTTTATTAATATTTTTTTCTTAATAAATAAATTCCACATCTTATGCCTCCGCATAGATTTTTACGCAGAGGCAGCCCTGATTAAAGGGCTGCCTCTATTTTGTTCCTTTTAGATCTGACTGATTAACTTCTTACGCGCTTTTTCTATTTTTTCTATTGCTTCTGTGCGCGGAAGCCCTTTGGCTAAAAAAGCTGTTTCTATAATATTTTTGGTTAAAGCAGTACCGATCCCATCAAAATAACCTGCTTTTTTCATTGCCCCGGAATCTATAAAAACAACCTGTTCGGACTTAACCATTATGCCTTTAGTATCCCAAGTTGCAAGTGTAGCACCAATTCCTTCTTTTAATATTAGCATATCGGCTATTCCAGCAACTCCCATTGCCCTTAATTTCAGCATCTCATCTTCATTTTGTGCCCATACTACAAGCTGGGACTTTGGATGGATTTGTTTTATCCTTTTCATGATCTTCGTCATCCCGCTTATTTCAAAAACTGCTTCTGCATCAATAACAAACAGGCTGTTAAACTCGGTATTAACGCTAATAGCCTCCAGGCGTTTATTTAATTCTTCGCCGGCTTCGTTAAACGCGACCTTATCCATCATAATTATATGATTCTCAATAAACTTGCCAAGTTTAACAAGGTCTTCATCCAGCTTACCAAGAGACCGCTTAAATTCTTTAGCAAGCAGTTTAGCAATTTCTTGCTGAGTTGTAGAATCCTTAATATTGCCTTTTTTCACGCCATAAGCATAAGCACCTTTCATAAATTTCATAAATAGGATGTCTGTATCCGACTCTTCGGTTGAGATAGTTCCGTCTTTAAAACCCGCGGCGATTTTCATCATTTTAGCCCGCGTATTTTCATGAAGCCCGCTTTCTAATGCAGCCCTGTCTGTCTCAATGCGCTTTAGCAATTCCTCTCCTTTTAACCCATCATCTAAAAGAGATAGAATATTTAACAACATCTGCTGGTGGTTTGTGGCAATGTTGAATTTGATAATGCCTGCCATGGCTAAATCTACAAGTTCCTTCAAATCGCTTCCAGAAGTACCATGTTGAGCAAGAGCGGCTTTGAATCTTATTAACTTCTCCACAAATTCTTCGCTTAACCACAGACTGATCTTACCTACCTGCGGAACAGGTGTAAGCGTCTCTAAATCAAAATCTGTTCCATGGCCTGAGCCGTTATTAGCGGCGAAAAGGTCAAAATATAACCCCAGATCTGTAAGGAAATCGCCAAATAGATCAACTGCTATAGGATGGGTCATCTTGGCTTCCATCTTATTGTTATGGCGCGGATTAGGAGCTGTACTATCAATATGGCCTGCTTCTATTTCAATACCGAATTTGCCGACAAGTTCCAGCGCATATTGCTTTAACAATTCATCTATCTTTTGAAGCTGATAAGCAGTTTCCTGGGCATTACTTGCAGGTAAAAGTAGAAGTTTCTGATTTTCACTCATAGTCACTAACACATCTTCTTCTACTTTTCCAAGTATCTTGACCTGTTCTATTTTTTCCATTACTTTATCATAAGCAGAAAGTACAACTTCATAATTAAATCCGTTCTTTCCCGCTTCTTTATGCAGTATACCAAAAGTACTTTCCATTTCTTTTATCCAGGCATTAATTTCATCCTGCGGCTTACCGCGATCCTGCATATCATAAGTTACTTTTTCGCTTATTTCTTTAAATCTTGCTTTCGATTTGTCTGAGCCCGGATTTAATTTTAAAAACTTAACTCCCCACTCTAGCGGAAGACGAAATTCATTTTCAAGCTTAATGATTAATTTTTCTTCATCTGTCCCATTTTGCGCATAATAATCTGAAACCGCCTTTACCCCAATATCGTCAAATATAGTTGAGGCATCCGTAGCTATAGAGGTAAAACCTTCTTTTATTAAGACTTCATTGGTCGAGCTTATATCTTTGCGCCCTTTAACAAAGGCTGCCTTTAATTTATCCTCAGCGCTCTTTAGCACTTCCAGATCAATTGAATTAATATCTATGTCGCTTATTCTAGCTTTTTTAATATCTTTTATTTTAAAATCCTTCTCAAATGAACCTTTTCCATTCTTTTCGTCATACGCCTCTTTTAAAATTACTATCTGCTTAACTTCACTGTATTGAATGTGGTCTCCGTGCACAACTATCGGAATAGTGCAGCCTAATTTCTTTTTCACCTCTCTGATTGTGCGCATAGCTTTAGCTGCATCTAATGCATAAACTAACTGTGAACCTGCATCTTCAATATAAAGAATGGAATTCAGCACCATTGCCGCTTTCATAGTACCTTCCAACTGAGGATAACTTACTAAATTAACGGCAATTGCGGATTTACCGGCGTTTCTTAACGCTTCAGTTGCGAGATGCCCGGTAAAAAATTCATAAGGATTGCCCTTGCTATCGCGTACATCTTTAACTAAATCAGCAGAATCCTTTGCGTTAACCGCTGTCATATAATCGATGTCACGCTGTTTAATAAGATACGTTATAGCTTGCTGAGCGTTTATCAATGCCTCGTTATCCTCTAAATCTTTGAGCAAAGTATCAACGTCGATCATTTTCTCGGAACCTTTAGGCGTATTTTCAGATGCTTTTTGCCTTAAGGCATAAACCGGGGTTATGCTGTTGAATACAAATGCTCCCACAACTACTAATGAAACCAGTTTCAAGATTACTGTTTTACTTAACAAATTCTGTAACATTTTCCCTCTCCTTTGCTTGGATATTTACTTTATCCCTGCTTTTTCTTTTAAGATTTTCACATACAAAGCGTCGTCGGATGGCTGCGTAATACGCGGGGCCACTACACAATAAGAAACGCCTTTTTCCTTTAGCTGTTCTATAATAAATGGCGTATGAAATCCGCCAGTAATAAGACAAGTAATATTCTCTCCGTTATCTTCCATCGCAGAAAAAATATGCCGCATAAAAACATCATTTCGCTTCTCACCTATCTGGTAAAACTTGCCTAAAATATCTAAATTATCAGCAACCACCGCATAATCCGCATCAACGGTTTTCGTAAGATTATATTTTGCGGCATTTGTTTTGAGAAATTCCACCCATTCATTGAAAGTAAAAGCATTTCTCTTACTTTGAAATACCTCATATTCTTCCGGAGTAAGCTTAAGGCTGACTAAATTATCCAGAAGTTTAAGGCTATCAGAAATTTCAGATAATTTCCTTTCATCATCATTGGTAAATAAGGATTTTTTAAGCCTGCCGGTCAATATTTGTATATCTTGAGTCAAGCTTTTAAGGTCAATATTGCCTGCAGTCTCCAAGTATTTAATATAGGTATTGAGATTAGCGTAACTTCGCGCCGCCCACATGGATTTATTAAAATCGGGGAGTTTATTTTTTGCCAGCTCATCTAAATGCTTATAATAACTAAGCTGATTTTCATCTGCTTTATTTAGCGCCTCATCACTGACTGATTCCAACTCTTCCTTGTTTGCCGAAGAATCAAGTTGCGAAATAAGATATTTTCTCTCGTCTTCAATCTTTTGATGGTCAACTTCTTTTTCTAATTTAGCAAGTTCCACAAATTTATTAAAATCAGATAAGCTGGCATAATCAATATCGGCATTATTGGCAATTTTTGAAAGCTCCTGGCAGAATAAAGCAAGCGTTATCCTATCGCCTTCTTTATCTTTCTGCAACCTATCCAAATCCTGCAGATTTTGACTATAAATTTTGTTTTTTAAATCGTCTGTTATATCTTGAAGATTACTTATCCATATCTTTGCCTTATCCTGAAACTTCTCTACATCTACAAATGTTTTGACATGCTCATTATAAAGATTCTCATCCTCTATCCCCTGAAGTTTAATCGGATAATCAGACATAATATCAAGGTACTCTTCACCTGAAATTTCACCGTTCTTTAGGTATTTCTCTGCCACTTCCAGCCGTTTTTCTTTAGAGCCATAATCTCTCAAATAACTTAAGGATACATCACCCCAGCCGCCTTCAACAAGCACTAAATTAAGGTTAAAATCTTTGACTAATTTTTCTAAAATGCTGGCGAGGTTTTTTTGCGCTTCATAATGGGTATGGAAATCTTGAATATAGATAATAAGCTTATTATTACTTCCGGGCATAGGCTTAGATTCATATGACTGGATAACAAAGCCTAACTTTTCCGGAATAGATATTTGAGCCGGAGAAACCGCATAAGCCTCTTTAACGAAAGCGCTTTCGGTAAACATCATTAAAAAAATCAGTATTGTAAGTGCTGTTTTAGTCATAATCAAGTTTTGATTGCCTCAAGTAAGTAAGTGAAAAATAAAAAACCGAAACATCTTTGCTTGACCAGTCCCTCCAGACCGCTCAAACTCAAATATTTCGGCTTAAATCTTTGACCTAAGATTTCCTGCTTATAAACAGGAATTCCGAAACTTAACTCTTTAATCAGATTATTCTTAAATACTTTAGTAAAGTATATACTATCCATAGGATTTGTCAAGAAAAAAGTGAAATTTTTTTAAAATTTTTTAAATATTTTGCCCTGTCAAGTCAACCGAATTAAAGGCTTCACCCAGTGCAGAAACCCTATTATTGCTAGAGGGGTCAGGCGCTTTTTCTAAAAAGGTGCCTGGCCCCTTTTTCTTAACATCTTCTGCACTTTTTTGATTTTTTTCTAACGGCCGCCATCCGCCATCATGATAATAGAACGCCATACCAAATTTATTTGTCATAATGACCGATCCAGAACGATAATCATGCGCTTGAGTATGAATGCCTTCTTCTATAAGTTTCTGCCTCATGCAAAAATTTGCATAGTTCGGCAAATTCCGATCATTTCCCTCAAAACTTAATCTATCTATAGCTCCATTAATAATAGAAGAATTCCCATTTCGCGGCCTTATTTGATTAGAAGTTACTTTTTTGGATTCCCTTACACGAGCACTTACCTCTTTTCTTTGGCGCAAACGAGTATTAGCTATTGAAACAATTTGCTCCTGGCTTAACCCCTTATCTTTAATTTTATTATAAAGATCAGAAAAAATAAGTTTTCTATTTTTATCAGTAAGTACACTTCTTAAAAGCCGCTGATGATAGGTTTCGTCATTTTTTGGCCTAAGCAATGTTACACCATCTAAACTATAGCTAATTTTATCTAGTATCATTTTCAATTCATAATCAATATTATAAAGTTCATACTCATTTTTTTCAGACATTCTGCAGATATTTAATAACGCTTCCCTAGTCAGGTTTATAATTTTTTCTAAAAGCGCAAATTTTACTTTATACTTGGTCTTATCAATACCAAGTATCTGGCCGGTAAGATATAAAGGATGATCAATAAAATCTGCTTCTTTTATTTCTTGGTAATTTTTAACTTGAGGTATTGAAAGATTATTTAATTTTGCAAAATTCACATCAAAAGGTAAAAATCCCAACGCCCTTGCATAGAGAGTAAGTTTAAGCCTCGCTTTATAAACATCAGAGAATCCGTTGCCGCCATGCATGTTAAAACGTTTATATAAATTCTTTACTAATGCTTCTACCCAGCCGATACTAAAAGACAATTCTTCAGAGATTTCCTGATTAGACATACCTCTAGCAATAAACTCCAATACTTTCTGCTCGTTTTCAGTAGGTAGAAGCCCGGCGATACGCTGGATCAAACGCCTTGGATGCAGATCTTTGGCTAAGAAGCCTTTCTTTTTAAGTTCAATTATTAACCTTAATACCCCCTTATAACTATAAATACTGTAATCATCCGCTATGGTAATCCCGGCATTTTTGGCGACCTTTGAAACTAGCGCCCCTATATTTTCACGGCTTACAATATCCATTGAATCTGCGATCTCTTGATAGCTATAACCTTCGGCTAAAAGCCTTAGAACATTTTTATCTTTTTCGGTAAGCGGATTTTCTAAAATAGCAGTATCCAGATACTCCATCAATCCTAACTCGTTTATACGCCTTATTAAATTTAACCGCAGCTCTCTCTTTTTCCCTGAAACTTCAAACCTTTTAGAAAGCTCTGAAGTATACTTATTAATATTCGATTCTGAACGGGATAATACTTGGGCAATTTCTTTATTCAGTTTCCCTTGAGCAATCAATCTCAATATTTCTTTTTCCATATCAAGTAAAAAGGTGCCTGGCGCTTTTTCTTCTTTAGCCTTGTCCTTAACATCTTCTGCGCTTTCTTTTTTAAAATTATCAATAGGCACAAACCCCGCGGCTTCTCCTTCTTTGCGATAAAATGCCTGGCCAAGCTCAAATAATTCATTTCTTGATTTTTGCGCCTCTTCTAACTGTCTAGCCAAATTATTTTCACTAAAATTAACTGCTGAGATGTAACACCAAGGTTCTTTCTTTGTATCCATATTTTCAACAATTACCATATAATTTTCATAACCAGGATATAAAGATAAAGTATGTATTGCTTGTCTAGTATACGCATCAAATACCCTTCCTAAATTGATAATATGTTTTCCAATAATGAATATTCTTTCCGAAATTACTTCCTCGGGCTTCTTAAGCAACTTAACACACTCATTCTTTAAAATTGGAATTAAATATTTTATCTCAAATAAAGGCTTAAACTCATCTGCCTGACTATCAAGCTCTTCGAAAGGAATATGATTATAAAGATTCTCTAATTCTAAAATAAGATTTTCTAATTTTATTCGGATCTTTTCTTCTTGCTTAAAGTGTACATATGCATATGCATCAATCTGTATCGCAAACACGTGATTACCAAAACCAGATCTCCATAACATGGCGATTTGCTCAATTTTATTTTTTAATTTAGCGACATCATACGAAACAGCATCTTCTTTTTTTCTAAATTCATTACCACTACCTGAATAGTAATGACAAGGATGCCACCCATCAACTACATCCTGCTGCTTTATAAAATCTGCGTAACGCCTATTTCTATCTTCATAGCCTTCATTAGAGAATGGGCCAGGTACTTTTTTGGAGAATGGGCTAAGCTCTATTCTCGGGATGTTTGGTTTCAGAGGAGTAAACGGGCTTGGCGTTCGTTTTGTAAATGGACTATTCGATTTTTTAGAAGCTTTTTTCCTATGATGAAACGCCAGGCCAAGATTATCCGGCGGGGTTGAGCGCGGCATATTACGGCCTTCCGAAGTAACCCCAAAATCGATTAACTGCTGCCTTTTATTTTTTGAAGCGTAATACTCGGATCTTTCTTTATAACCTTCCCCGCTTCCATTATCAGAATCACTTTTTTCTTTAAGCTGAGAATATTCTTCAAGTAACGGCTGTATCAATCCTTGATGAAACAAGCGGCGCACTGCTTCAAGCACAAACTTTTCACGCCTACGGCCGCTTATATTTTCATTCCATATGCTGGCGAGGACTTCCAGCGTAAAAATAGCATCCCTGGATATCCCCCATATATCTACAACCACAGCAGCGGCAACAGCAATATCGTAAGTTCCGGGTTGTGCCAAGCCGCTTGTCTTGTTACCAGCGCCTACTTTTTCTAATAATTCATGATTTTGGCTCAATAATCTATATCTGTGAGCTCTGTCTTGGCTAATACTAATTTTAAATGCGATAATATCTAATTTATCCGATTCTTCCTGGCTCATGGTTATTTGCTTATCCTTCGCAATAAGCCTAGCAACTTTGACAATCTTATCCATGCGCATCGAGTCATCAGCCATTGCAAAAAATAATGCCTGGCGCTTAACATTAAGCTTAGCCCGAGAAATAAGCGGCTTTATCTGTCCAAGCTCACCGCGTAATAACCCTGCTTCTATACTATGATAAGATAGCTCAAACATTTTATTATTAATCAGCCTGGCGGCTCTAATTAAACAATCCCTGGCAGAAGCAAATTCATATTGATTCATCAGAATCTTGCCTAACTGAATATGCGCATCAATATTATTAGAATTAAAAGTATTTATGGCTTTTGCGCAATATTCCCTGGCAATATCACAAATACCCTGTTCAAAATACATCTTGGCCCAATCGGAATACATACGAGCGAACCTGTCTATTATGGCATAAGCGCCAAGGCCGGCTTCATCATCTTTATCGTTAAGTAATCTTTTTATTTCATAAGTTAACAACGGCTCATTAATTCCTGATGCCGCAAGCCATAAATTTTCAATATCATTAAAACGTTCATATTGCACAATTCTATGTAATTTACCAGCAAGCTTAATCTGCGCAAAAAGACGGCCCAAAGAGGATATTTTATTCTCGGCATCATTTTTGCCTTTTATTTCAAAAAGCAGCTTGTTATGCTCAAATATCTCTTCTGCAAAAAGCGATTTATCTCTGAGGTAATCGATGATTGCTTTATCTCTTTTATCTCTATCGGTTAACCAAAGCCTATAGAATTTAACGTCCTTATCAATACGATTTTGGGAATTTTGAAAAATCTTCTGCAGCTCTTTTTTTACATCTTCAGACAGGATATCCAGAAACTCAAGATCTTCCTTAATAAGATACGCCTCTGCAATAACCGGATTGATATATCTTTGTTTTTTCAAATGATCAATAATCATGTGCCCGATTTCATGGCGCATCACCATCACAAGCAAATGCTTATTGCTTAAAGCTTCATAATCAAGAATAACCGTATTTTCATCCTGCATGCCAAAGTAATCCGACCCGTAATCTATGCGCACCTTAATACGGCCCAG
>ERZ1292640.4280-Hain-H43-02um-R1-4280-length-10895-cov-5_pt1 | contig 10895 bp, 11 predicted proteins | sample MGYA00564404_ERZ1292640 | MGnify/ENA primary metagenome ERZ1292640 (study PRJEB36523, sample SAMEA6512636) | groundwater metagenome | collected 2019-01-08 | study: AquaDiva: Metagenomics assemblies of 32 groundwater samples | reverse complement strand
CCTGATGAAATGCCACTGTCCTTCCGCAGAAGGACGGGAAGGTTTCAGGAAGTAGAATGATCTAAGAGCCAGAAGACCTGCTGACATCACCGAACCCTCGTGGTAGAAGGTTAACGGGAGATGGTAAATCCCTGAACCAAATCTGGTTCAGGGATTTTTTGTTTTTATAAGAATCCCTGAACAGAGTCATGTTTGGGAATTTTTTGCTAGTGACGAGCCGTATCTGCAGCGCTCCCAGCCCGTAATCAACTCGTCGGCAGAGTAATTTTAGAAGAAAGGAGGAAAACAGGCAATGGTCAAGAAAGCAATCATCGCATATCGCAAGAAGTGCAAGGCTAGCGGCACAGGGCTTTCTCACTCGGGATGCGGGAACAACCACCACCTTCAATGTTTCTGTGCCGTGATATAATAGCGGTGCAGGTAATGCCGCACAAAACGAAAGGGTAACTAATGAAAATATTTGAGAGGGGAATAAAATGGCTGACCTGTTATCAGAAACAATCAAAAAGATAGGGCCACTGAACAAGAAGAGTATGGATGAGGCGCGGGCACGGCAGGATACCCTGACCAAGCCGCAGGGCAGTCTGGGCAGATTGGAAGAACTGTCTATCCAGATGGCCGGCATCCAGGGCAAACCGATTCCGCAAATCAGGTACAAGGCGGTTATCACCATGGCTGGCGACCACGGGGTCGTCTCTGAAGGGGTGGGTAACTGGCCGCAAGACGTTACCGCCCAGATGGTGGCTAATTTCCTTCACGGCGGGGCGGGCATTAATGTCATCGCCCGCCAGGCGGGAGCCAGAGTGGTCGTGGTGGATATGGGAGTGGCGAGTAAGCTGAAAGCCAATCTTCAGCTTCTGGACAGGAAAGTGGCTCCCGGAACTCAGAATATAGCTGCTGGCCCGGCGATGACCAGGGAGCAGGCAATCAAAGCTATCGAAACCGGCATCGAAATAGTAACTGGCGAGATGTCTAGAGGTCTGGACATCGTCGGCACCGGCGATATGGGCATCGGTAATACCACTCCCAGCGCGGCTATCTGCGCCGTCATCACCGGGAAAACGGCGGCTGAGGTGACCGGTCGAGGCACCGGCATCGATGATAAGCAGCTAGCTCACAAGATAGAAGTTGTGAATAAAGCCCTGTCCGTGAATCACCCTGACGCCAAGCAGCCTCTGGAGGTGCTGGCAAAGGTAGGCGGCTTTGAGATTGGGGGGTTGGCCGGAGTGATGCTGGGGGCGGCAGCCAACCGTATTCCGGTTGTTATCGATGGCTTCATTTCTGGGGCGGCGGCGCTTATCGCCACCTCACTAGCGCCCCGGGTGAAAGACTACCTCATCGCCGCTCATGTTTCGGCTGAAGCCGGGCACCGTTTAATGCTAAAGCACCTGGGACTGAAGCCACTACTGGATTTGGAGATGCGTTTAGGTGAAGGCACCGGCGCCGCCCTGGGCATATTTCTGAGCGAGACGGCTGCCCGTATTCTAGCCGAAATGGCTACTTTTACCGAGGCTGAAGTATCGGAAAAGAACGAGGAAAGTTAGTTGAAATTCTTAGCCGCCCTCAAGTTTCTCACCATTTTGCCTCTTTTCAGCAAGCGGGAGGATAGTATTGAGGAAATCAGGGGTTCGCTGGTTTATTATCCGCTAGTCGGCCTTATCATCGGCCTGATACTGGCGGCTCTGAACTGGCTGTTTGGTTTTCTGTTCCCCCAGGCGGTGGCTAACGGGCTGCTGATTGTTTCTCTGGTAATCATCAGCGGCGCCCTGCACCTGGATGGCTTCATCGATACCTGCGATGGCATCGCCGGCCATAAGCCGGTCGAGGCTCGCTGGCAGGTGATGCATGATAGCCGCACCGGCGCCTTCGGCGTTGTTGGGGCGGTTTTGCTGATATTAATGAAATATGTCTCGTTAAACAGTGTTCCGCCGGGCTTACTCACTCCAACTCTGATAATGATGCCGGTGCTCGGCCGCTGGGCAATGGTCTACGCCATTTTCGCTTATCCTTACGCCCGCCCGGAGGGACTAGGGAAAATAATTAAGCCTGGGGCAACATGGTTTAGTTTCGGAGCCGCCACAGTAATAACTCTGGTCATAGGCATCGGATTAGCCTGGATTGGCTTGGATGTAACGGCTGTTGTCACTATGGTGGGTGTCTGGGTTATAATTGTGATAGTGGCGACCTTTTTCAAGAGGATGTTTGCCGGGCTGACCGGTGACACCTACGGAGCCATCAATGAGATAGCCGAGGTCAGTGTGCTCTTGATTGTAATCCTGCTGGCACATAATGGCTGGCTTATTTGAACTGAGAGGAGGGGGGATTTGACTAGATTATTTCTGGTGAGGCACGGCATTACCGACCATAACAGCACCCATAAGTTTCTCGGCCACACCGATGTCGAGTTGAGCGATGAAGGCTTCCGTCAGGTGGAGAAGCTGCGCGACCGCATGGCAAAGGAAAAGTTCGATGTTGTATATTCCAGTGATTTAAGGCGGGCAATATCATCGGCTGAGGTTATCTCTAAAGGGCATGAAGCGGAGATTGTCAGTTGCTCTGAACTCAGGGAAATCAATTACGGCGAGATGGAGTCTTTGACTTTTGAGGAGATTCGCAAGCTGTATCCCACACTGGCTGAGGCAATTCACCAATTCAGTCCGGACCTGAATTTCCCAGGTGGGGAAAGCCTGGCCGGTTTCATCGAGCGGACGCTCAAATTTCGGGACAGGCTAAATTCTCATAAGCCCGACCAAAGAATCCTTATCGTCGCTCATGGCGGGCCGATGAGAACGCTGCTCTGCGATTTACTGGGGGTCGGCCAGACTTACTGGCGGACATTTCGACTGGATAATGCCTCGCTGAGCATTGTCGATACCTACCCGCAAAGAGCTATACTCAGCCTGTTAAACGATACTTCCCATTTAAAAGAGGGGCCGAGCCAGGAAGAATAGCAGATTCCATTGTCCCCGATAGCATCGGGGCAAGTGGCGGAGGGCCAGGAAATTATGAAAACGATTAGAATAGGCGTTCTTACCGGTGGCGGTGACTGTGCCGGTTTAAATCCTGCTATAAAATGGATAGTAAAGACGGCTTTAGACCCCAGGCTAGTGAAGGAGAGGAAAATTAAATATGAGGTTCTGGGCATTCGTGACGGATGGGCCGGGCTTACCTCACCTCCAGAGAGCTTTAAGGAATCTCAGAATATTATTCCTCTGAATGAAGACCTGGTCAGAACCTGGGACAGATTTGGCGGCACAAATTTAGGTTCATCACGGACAAATCCGTATGACCTTAAAGAAGACCGTTCTAAAATAGTTTTAGATAATATAGAACGTCTCGACCTAAGCGCTCTGATAGTCATTGGAGGAGATGATACTCTTGGAGTTGCCGGCAAACTGGCGGAAGAGGGAGTTAACATTATTGGCATTCCCAAAACAATCGATAGAGACCTCCCCGGCACTGACTACACACTGGGATTTGAAACAGCCTTAAATGTCATTACCGAAGAAGTTGACAGACTGAGGACTTACGCCGGCTCGCACAGGGTAGTATTCGTGGTAGAAACAATGGGCAGACACGCCGGTTGGCTGGCCCTGGAGGGTGGAGAATCCGCCGGAGCTTTTATCATCCTGATACCGGAGTATGATTTCTCGATTGAAAGAGTTAATGAGCTGGTTTTGGAGGGGCTGAAAGCGCGTAACAGGTATAATATCATCGTGGTAGCTGAGGGCGCCAAGCCGGCAGGAGAAACCACTGTTACCCAACAAAAAGAATTGGATGCTTTTGGACATGAATATCTGGGTGGAATCGGCAATTATCTGGCCCAGGAAATAGAGCGAGGCACCGGTCTGACGACGCGAAGCATGGCGCTAGGCTATCTACAGCGCGGCGGCGCTCCCTGCGCCTTTGACCGACGAATGGGCAGGTATTTTGGTATTGCCGCTGTCGATTTACTGGTTAGAGAAGACTTTGGCAAAATGGTCAGCTACACATGTGGCAAGATTACTGCCGTCCCAATTAAAGACGTGGTCGGCAAGCTTAGATTAGTAGATGTCAGCACACAATATGATGCCGAAAGGTACAACGGATGCCGTTCTATTTTAGGCCTTTAGACGTTAACACAATTGGGTTCACCCAGAAGGGATAGAGTTGAAAAGTATTCTGTTAACTGGTGGCGCGCGGAGCGGCAAGAGCCACTATGCCCAGGAGCTTGCTGTAAAATCCGGCAAGAAGGTGCTGTTTGTGGCGACCGCCGAAGCCGGCGACGAGGAGATGAGGCAGCGCATCAGGGCGCACCAGCGCAGTCGTCCATCCGGCTGGGACACACTTGAGGCAACTACGAACGTAGGGAAGGAGATTTTTAAAAAGAAGGGCGGGGCGGAGGTGGTCATTGTAGACTGCATCACTATGCTGGTGAATAATATTTTCAGCCGCTATGCTGATTATACCGCAGAGAGAATCAATGCCGCACTGGTTGATGGGGAGGTTACCCGCGAAATTGGCGAGTTGATTGAGTGCCTTGACCACCTTGATGCCAGCTTTATCTTTGTTACCAATGAGGTGGGTATGGGACTGGTGCCGCCTAACCCAATCGATAGGCTCTACCGTGATTTGCTGGGCAAGGCAAACCGGCTGCTGGCTGAGCGGGTCGATGAGGTTTATCTGATGGTGGCCGGGCTGCCGGTACTGGTAAAACCAGCTGCAGGCAAGCCATTCTAAAATCCCCCCTCGCCCCCCTTAATAAGGGGGGTTGGGGGGATTACTCTTTGCCCATATTATCACTCCGTGATAAACTGGGGACAAACATATTTTGAGGAAATTGATGTCGTTATTCATCACTTTTGAGGGGGGAGAGGGGAGCGGCAAGACCGTCCAGACCCGGGCACTCTACAGGCGACTCTCCCGCCTGGCTATTCCGGTCCTGCTGACTCACGAACCCGGCGGCACAGCTTCCGGTGAAAGGATTGCCCGTCTGGTTAAGTGGTCTCATAATGCCGGTATCTCGCCGCTTGCCGAACTGCTCTTGTTTAATGCCTCCCGCGCTCAACTGGTTGAGGAAATTATCAAACCAGCTCTGAAAAGCGGCAAGGTGGTTATCTGCGACCGCTATGCTGATTCCACTATTGCCTATCAGGGCTACGGGCGGGGACTGGACTTAGAGATGGTTAGGGCGGCTAATAATACTGCTACACGGGGATTGGAGCCCGGTCTCACCATTCTCCTCGATATACCTTTTAAGGCGGGGATTGCCCGCAAGGCAAACCGTAAGCGCGACCGTTTTGAGCAGGAAGATATTGCCTTCCACAGGAGAGTGCGGGCGGGCTATCTTAAGCTGGCGGCCGAGGAACCTGAGCGCTGGCTTGTTATTGATGCCACACAGTCAATAGAAAAGATAAAAGAGGTTATCTGGGAAAGGGTAAGCCGGCTGCTTCCCGGTCAGGGTGGTTGACGAATATTATCGGATAAGCTAAAGTTAGAACGTTCATCTTGCCGAAGTGGCGGAATGGCAGACGCGCTACGTTCAGGGCGTAGTGTCCGCAAGGGCATGAGAGTTCAAATCTCTCCTTCGGCACTTTCTTAACCATAAACAGGTTGAAAATGAGGAACTGGCGCCTGTAGCTCAGTGGATTAGAGCGCAGCCCTGCGGAGGCTGAAGTCGCGGGTTCGAGTCCCACCAGGCGCGCCACAATAAGTGGCTACCCCAAGAGTTCCTGACGCTTTAGGGAACATTAGAGGGCGGTTAGCTCAGCTGGTTAAAGCGCAGCCTGCGGAGGCTGAAGTCGCGGGTTCGAGTCCCACCAGGCGCGCCACAATAAGTGGCTACCCCAAGAGTTCCTGACGCTTTAGGGGACATTAGAGGAGGTTAGCTCAGCTGGTTAAAGCACCTGCTGTACACGCAGGCGTTACGTGTACAACGGGCAGAAGACAGCCTGAACCCAATGCCTCTCGGGATATGCCATCAACTGCTATCTTCGCAGTCTCAGAAAATTCTATTCCTGTTTTGTCATCGTGCTATCTGAGCTATGAACTCGTTCGTGATACTTCAGCGCTTGCAGAGGAACCGGACGGTCAAATGGGACAATTGGTAACCGACAACCTAGCTCAGCTCGGACCCCATTATTGACAGTGACTGTCCGTTCCTTAGCTGTGACTTAACTTATGTAGAATATTGGAGTATAATAAGACAATTCTCAATGATTTCCATGCCCGGTATTTACGTTAAGTGATTAAGATGTTAGAAAGATGGCTATTTAGTGCGTTTCAATGGATAAATTATTATTAAAAGATTTGAAGTCAAATTTATATCGAGGGTTAAAGCTCATCAGGATGCTCACCTTCGATCGAAACGCCACCATTGGTCCAATCAGAATTGACATTGCGGCGACTTCGGCATGTTCCTACAAGTGTTGTTTCTGCGATTCCCATTCTTATTTAAAAGCTGATTGCGTCGAACCGATATTCATGAATGATGAAATTATCCACGATCTTTTCATCGATCTAAAAAGATTGCATGTTAAAGAACTGTTTTTTTCCGGCAATGGAGAGCCGCTTTTATCCAAAGCATTGATTAATGAAATAATACGAAATGGCAAGAACTTTAAAATTGAAGTTTTAACAAATGGAAGTGTTTTAGATTCAATTGACGAGGAAGTGTTTAACAATCTAAGTGTTCTGACCATAAGCATAAACTCTGGTAATGGGGCAAGCCATCAGATTACGCATGGCTACAAAGGCGAAAATAAGTTCGGTGAAACTGTGAAACACATTGAAAGAATCCTCGCCTTTCCCAATGCGAATAACAAGCTTAAACTTAATTATGTTATAACTTCTGATAACTATGATGAAATCGAAGATTTTTTTAAAATGGCCATAAGATGGGATGTTAGTTTTATGGCACGCCCCGTCAGTACTGATTTTCCAGAATTACAGGTAAAGGGGTTAAATCACGCCATGCTGGACAGCTTGAATGAGAGGGTGACACAATACCTCACAACTAAAAACCTATCCAGTAAATTGTCTCTTTCGCTTCAGCTGGTTGGCCGTGCCTGCCAAATTGCTTACGAACAACTTGAAGGAAATAGCAATCCTTATCCCTGTTATATTGGTTTTATCCAGGGATATGTTGGAAGCAATGGGGATGTTTTATTATGCTGTGAGGGGCACGAGAAACCGCTTGGGAACTTGAACGAAGAGAGTTTCCTATCTATCTGGCAGAAAAAAGAAAATCGGGCATTAAGGATTATGGCTACTCAAATGCATAAAACGAATAAACCAATTTTCAGTGACTGCCGTGATTGTACCAACGTGCGCTATCATTCTCTCGCCTTTCATAATATATATTCAAGAATTCCTGTATTGCCCAAGCTATTGGAAAATCAAAATAGGAAAGTAAATTCCTCTAATTGAACACGAATTAGTTTTTGATATATAAATGAAAATCTTACATGTTTTTGACTTCTTCTCACCCTGGGGCGCCGGAACGGTAGGGGTTCTTTATAAACTCTTGCCAGCTATGGCCCAAAAAGGACATGAGGTCGTGGTATATACCAGCGATTTCAAACTAGACCAGGATTATATTGACTCTGTGCCGGAGTTAAAGATACATCCATTTCATTGTGTCTCCAGTCTGGGCCGGTTCTACGTAACACCATCTTTGGTCGGGGCAGCCAGACAACATCTAAAAGATTTTGATGTCATCCATCTACACGCCTTTAGAAGTTATCAGAATATAGTCATACACCACTACGCCAGGAAATATGGCATACCTTACATTATCGACCACCACGGCTCACTGCCAAGGGTAGCCGCCGGGGAATCCAGCCCAAAATGGTTACTCAGGTGGTTCTTTGATATCACCTTTGGCTACCGCCTGTTGAAACATGCCGTAAAGGTCGTCGCCAACAACCAGTTCGGAGTTAGAGAATATCAGAAATTTGGTGTGACGGATGAAAAAATTGCCATAATTCCTCAATCCATTGCCGTTAATGAATTCCTGAATCTGCCGCCGCCAGGTGAATTCCGCCAACGATACAATCTTAAAGATAAGCGAATCATAATGTTCTTAGGCAGAATCCACCGTATAAAAGGTCTTGATTTTCTGGTAAAATCATTCTATCAATTATCTCGCTCCAGGAGTGACGTGCTCTTAGCTATAGTCGGTGACGATGATGGCTATAAAAATAAACTGGAGCAGTTGGTGAGTAAGCTCAATATATCAAGTCGGGTTTTGTTCACCGGGTTTCTGGCTGGGCAAGATAAACTTGCCGCTCTGGTGGATGCCGATGTTGTAGTGCAGCCATCCAGATATGATTATTCCCCTCTGGCGCCGTATGAGGCGGTGCTCTGCGGAACTCCGGTGATAGTCTCCGGGAATAGTGGCGTCGGGGAGGAAATGACTAGCATAAACGCCGGTTATCTGGTAGAATTCGGAGATATAAGCCAGATGGTGCAACTGATACAATCGATACTCGATGACCCCGCTAAAGCCAGAGAACAGGTAAACCGGGCGAAAGAATATACGGTTAACCATATGCGATTAAGCGATAGAGTTAATGATTACGAAAGACTCTACCGGCAGTGCATCGAGTTAAACGTCCAATCAGGAGGGTCAAATGAAGGTTCTGGTAACCGGGGGCGCCGGGTTCATCGGCAGCCATCTCTGCGATAAACTAATTCAGGAAGGCAATGCCGTAGTCTGCCTGGACAATTTCTTAAACGGCAACCTGACTAATATCAGGCACTTGCTGAGTTACAAAACCTTTAAGCTGATAAACGGTGATATCAGGAACTTCGATACCCTCGAGAAGCTCATGCCCGGTGTGAATGTCATCTGCCATCTGGCGGCACAGATTCACGTCGACCGTTCAATCATCGAGCCAAAGCTCACCTATGACATTAACGTGCTGGGCACCCAGAACATCCTGGAGGCAGCCCGGATGTATGACATCGATAAAATAATCTATATGTCCACCAGTGAGGTCTACGGTACTGCTGAATATGCTCCCATGGATGAGAAGCACCCCCTGAACTCCCCCCACCCCTACGGGGCAAGTAAGATTGCCGCTGATAGAATGTGCCACGCTTACAACCAGACCTACAAGATGAATATTAATATCGTTAGACCCTTTAATGCCTTTGGCCCGCGGCAGAAGGACACCGGTTATGGCGGCGTGATATCTATCTTCACCAAGCGGGTTATGAGTGGAGCCCCGCCGTTAATCTACGGAGACGGCAATCAGACCAGGGACTACACTTATGTTACCGATGTGGTTGACGCCCTTAATTTGATTCTAAAATTCCCTGAGCCGATACCCACACCGGTCAATCTGGGCACCGGCTCTGAAGTTAAGATAATCGACCTGGCTAATATGATTATCGACCTTTCCGGCCAGCACGGCAAGATTAAGCCTGTCTTTATCGAGCCGAGACCCGGCGAGGTTAACAGGCTGATATCTGATAATTCAAAGGCAAAGAAGCTTCTGGGCTGGGTGCCCAGGTATTCCCTGGGGGAGGGCTTAACCAGGCTGCTGGAATGGTATAAGAATTACAGGTCAGAAGATTGGTCTAAGCCAGGATAAGAGGAACCATGAAAAAACAAGAATCATTACCTTATTTCCAACCCTCTATCAGTGAAGAAGAGATAAAAGAGGTAGTAGATGTATTACACTCCGGCTGGCTTACTATGGGGCCAAAAGTGCTGGAATTTGAAGGATTGATAGCAGAGTATACCGGAGCCAAGCATGCCATTTGCGTCGATTCCTGCACAGCGGCTCTCCATTTGTCATTATTAGCTCTGGACATCGGTAAAGGAGATGAGGTCATCACCACTCCTTTTACCTTTGCGGCTACAGGGAATACGATTATACATACGGGGGCAAAACCGGTCTTTGTCGATATCAAGAGAGACACCTACAATATCGACCCCCAAAAGATTGAGGCGGCAATAACTCCACGGACTAGAGCCATCATGCCGGTTCACTATGCGGGTCAGCCTTGTGAGATGGATGCGATTATGGAAATCGCGGAAAAACATAATTTATTTGTTATTGAAGATGCCGCCCATGCCATCGGCGCTGAATACAAAGGCAGGAAGATAGGCGTAATTGGCAAGAGCACCTGTTTTAGCTTCTATGTGACCAAGAATATCACCACTGGCGAGGGTGGCGCTATCACCACCGATGATGATAAGTTTGCTGAGAGGCTCAGGTCCTTGAGATTGCATGGCATGAGTAAGGACGCCTGGAACAGGTACACCTCCAAAGGAAGCTGGTATTACGAAATCGTAGATTGTGGCTGGAAGTATAATATGACTGACATCCACGCGGCGCTTGGCGTCCAGCAGATAAAGAGGCTGGATGAATTCATCGACATCAGAAGAAAATACGCTGCCCTTTACAACCGGGGATTTAGCCACTCCGAGGGGATTATCACTCCGCGTGAAGACCCTGATGCTAAGCATGTATACCACATCTATCCATTATTGCTGGAATCAATCAGGGATGAATTCATAGAAAAGCTGAGTGAAAAGGGAATTAGCTGCAGCGTCCACTTCATCCCTCTCCACCTGCATCCTTATTACAGACGGGAGTTTGGATTCAAAAAAGGTGATTTCAAAAATGCGGAATGGGCTTATGAACGCGAGGTATCCTTACCGCTATACCCTAAAATGACAGAGAAAAACGTCCGTGATGTTATTGCCGCAACAAAAGAAGTAATCAGGCAATGTAAGGGAAAAACATAGTGAGGATGCGTAGTTAATATGGACTGGCAAGTTCCCCTGTTCAAAATATACTGGGATAAAGCTGATATTGATGGTGTAACCGAGGCGATAAGCCGGGGAATGAACTGGGCAATCGGCCCTGAGATTACCCGGCTTGAAGAGCGGCTATCACAAT
>ERZ1292640.2155-Hain-H43-02um-R1-2155-length-15957-cov-11_pt1 | contig 10896 bp, 23 predicted proteins | sample MGYA00564404_ERZ1292640 | MGnify/ENA primary metagenome ERZ1292640 (study PRJEB36523, sample SAMEA6512636) | groundwater metagenome | collected 2019-01-08 | study: AquaDiva: Metagenomics assemblies of 32 groundwater samples | reverse complement strand
ATGGCTCGTTCGTCCGCGCCATTTTCTCGTCTTCTGCTTGAATCTTACGGTCATATCGATCCCTTTCTCTTGGAGAAAGCAAAGCTTTCTCAAGACTCAAGAAACTTTCGGTTTCTTCGAGTTGTAAGAAAGGTCTAGATTTCATCCCAAAGAACTGGGGGTCTTCCAGACCTTGTCTTCAAATATTATTTTCTTTTTTCACTCCATTTTATATTATTTTTCTTTTTTCCGCCAGCGCTTTTTTGAAAAGGGCTGAAAGGAGCTTAAACCATTTTCTTGATCAGGTCGTTTATCTTGTCTCCGCAGTATCCGATATTGCCGCGTGGATATTTCAATTTTTTGGATTTAAGACCGCCCTTTGGTGGCTTGAGGCCCATTGGTTTTATAAGAATCTTTTCTGTTTCCGCTGACGCCTCGCCCCAGGCTGCAAAATTATCTATCTTCCTGATCATGCCGATATTCACAGGTGTTTTTTCAATAAGTCTTGCCGAGTATATTTTCTTCAAACGGAGCATCTTGAATGTATCAATGACGTCGCGCCGCGTTCCTGCTTCGCCACGCATCCTTATAATAGCTATCATGCGCTTTCCTCCTGTTCCTCATTTTCTTCGTAATTTTCCTCTGTAACCTTTAATGGAGTTCTAGCGTCAAGTCTCAACCGGTTCATGCGTTTGAAAGCATCAAAAATAGCCATTGCATAATTTGAACGTGATCTGGATTCACCAAAGCGTTTTGTCCAGAGGTCCTTTATGCCTGCAAGGCGCATCATCTTCTTTGCCTCATTATTGACACAAAGACCAACACCTTTTGGTGCAGGAAACAGTTGAACGCGTACTGAACCTGACTTGCCTTCGACCTGCACAGGAATAGTGTGACCTGAGCCGCAGGCACATTCCCAGGAACCACAGCCGCGCTTAACAGGAATTATGTTCAGCTTCGCATTTTCCGTGGCTTTCGCTATCGCCACGCGGTTCTCGACCGCAACAGACTTTCCAAGGCCAAAGTAGCCGTCACCATTACCTATAACTACCATGGCTGAGGTGCGGTAACGTCTACCTGAACGGTGCATACGGGTCGTCCTTCTCGTAGGAGTTCTCTTTATGCCGCCGCCCTTTCCTGGTGAGCCACCTATGAAAATTAGATCACTCTGCAAGTTTGGTATGAGCCTGTCAACTATCGCAGCTTCTTTTATCTTCTTTCCCTGTACGAATATCTCATCAAGAGTTATGGTGCCCTGCGCAACCATTTTTCCCAATTCAGTTCTTGGTTTCCATTCCATTCTCAAATTTCAACTCCATTTACTTTGTCTTGGCGCCAAACTCTGCACCTATCTTGTTTTTTACCTCTTCAAAATGCTTCGGTAAGTCTTCAGGCTGCATGCCTGATTTAATATAAGCTGAAAACTGCTTCTTGTATTTCTCGTTGTCAGTTTTTAATTTCTGTGCATAATCAGCAATATGTTTGCCGCTTATCCGGTCCATTTTTGGAACTGCTTCCTTTCCTACAGGCACTAAAAGTCCCGCGTCTCTTGCACCAACCGCTGCTGCATACAAACTAGATCCATTCACAGACATCTGCAGTCCTATGTCAACATTAGCTTCTTTTATATTCTTCTTAAGTGCTATCAGTCCGACCAAGTAACCTGTGAGGTATGCCGAGGAAAGATTTCCACCATGACCCTTCCATCCGTATTTTCTCAGGGCCTTTGAAAAAACATCAACCTCTGTAATGTCGCCTGCTGCTCCCAAAGATATTAGTTGAATGTGAAAATTATTTGTACCCTTTCTTATAACCAAGCGCGGTTTGTCTGACTTAAGCAGAGCAAGTCTCTGTACATAGTCTGTTTTTTGTCTTCTGCGTCTGTCAAATGCCATGTTCAAAATTCAACTCCGTTTAAGTTTGACATCCCAAATGACCTAATGTCATTTGCGGATAATTATCACTTCTTGATGAGGTTATTTCTCTCCAGGTAGTTCATTACGTGACTTCTACTACGAAAATAACCGCTCTTTGCTTTCATGTAAACATCACGGTAAGTTTTGTTGTCTATGCTTTTCGTCTCCTTCAAATCCTTTATGAGTTTGCGCACAGCGCGTATGGTTTTCATCCATGTATGTCTCTTGTTAAAGCGCGTCCCTATCTTACCCTTGGTTGATCCGCGGTTGCGTCTGCGTCCCTTTTTTTTCTGGGCTGCAATTTTTTTCTTGCGGAAAGTACTCAGGCCCTTTTTCGGCTTTCTTTTGATAACACCGTCTCTTATGAGCCGCCTAATGTCCTCAGAAGTTATAGACTCATCTATATCTGCAAGCCTCATGGGGTCCATCCATACACGGCTCTTTCCGCATTTCATTATCTTTGCAGCCATCTCGAGTTGTGATTTGATTTTTCTCACCTTTTATAATATTTTTCTTTCCCATTGAGGACTTTCTTTTTTAAAAGAAAGGGCTCAATTCCAGTACTTATTTTCGTAATCTTTCAGTTCCTCATAGTTTGAAATATAAAAGTCATTGAACGATATCCTGCATTTTGTGCAGTGAAATACATCCTTCATGACAGTTTTGCCAAAGTCGCCACATACAGGGCATTTTCCATTTCCAAAGTTTATGAACATAATTATACTGTCTCCTTTTTGGGTGCGAAATTGTAAGTATAAATGAATACTTTAGTTTCTGGAGTTACTTCACGCTCTGGATAATGACGTTTGAAAGCTGAAATCAATTCATCAATTTTATCATAAGTAGCACCATGATCTGGATCTTTCAGGTTTATTTTGTTTATAGTCGTATGCTCTACACCTCTTATTTTACCGTGACCAAAAATTTTCCCGGATCGTGAATTTTCAAATACTACCCCATCACCAACCTTAAGTTCATGATCACGTAAGCGATATGTTTTTGTCTTGCCTTTCATCACTTGAGGCACTACACTTTCATGAAATCCCAATTTCTTTTCGCGTTTACTTCCATCTTTTACATCGTCCTTTGCTTCTGTTTTAGCTTCGTGTTTGTGCTCTGCACTGTGATCATGTTCGGTCTTAGTCTCATGCTCTGCCTTGTCATCGTGTTTTTTCTTCTTGACTTCTTCTTTTCTCTTTTTCATGGCAGCCACAAATCTTAATGCCTTCTTTGCCTTTTTCATGTTGACTACAGTAAGCCCGAGCTCCTTTGCCTTTGCCGCAAGGGCAATGACCTTCTTGCAGCCAACGCCAGACGCAATCAAAACACCAGCCTTGCAGTCTTTCTCAAAATCCTTCACGTTTCTTATGAGAACAGGCTGCTGCTTGTAAGCCGAGCCATAACCAATATCAACTTTCATGCCGCTGCCGCCTTTCTTTATTCGCAGCTTGCTTTGTAGTCCTCTTGGTCGTCTCCATCTCGTTCCAAGGCCTGGATACCGAAAATACTCTTGTGATTTAAATCTCTTTGACATAATTACGCCTTTTTAATTATTTTTGCACCCATTACAGAAACATAATCATTCATAGCCATCTCCGCATCGTCTAGACTTTGTGCAAATGCAGCAACTCTTACAACGTGTTTAGCTTTCTGAACATGAAGTGTGACAAGTCTCTTAGTATGGTTCATCGGATTGGCATAGTTCCGCTCCATGCGAAACCCGCCAGGAATAATAGAGTAATTACACGCATGACCCGACATTCTTCTAAGCTTTTCCACATCAGTGTGATCTCCGTCTATTGTTGCAAATATTTTGTATGATATGCCAGTCGCTATGTAGTGCATTGTATCACCTAAACTTTTTCTCCTGTTTTCAGCTGCCTGTCTGTCAGGAATATACCATCCTGGAAAATCCTGCGATCGCGGCCCGTAAGCTTGCAGGCGCGCTCTATGTTAGCAGCTGTCTGCCCAACATCCTCAACATTGTTACCCGTCAGTATTACATATTCCTTGTCGACCTTGACTTCTGTTTTACCGACAATCCCTGCAGTCCGTGAACCCTTCTCACCGAAAAAATTCTTTATTTGTATTTCATCGCCGCTGATAGAAACTGTAAGCGGAAAATGAGTGTACATTATTTTCATAGTATACTTGAAACCGGTCGTCACTCCAAGAATCATGTTCTTTATGTGCGCTGCAATAGTACCCACATTGGCACCAATTTTTCTGCTGTCTTCTGAATTTGATACGTGAATTGTGGAATCCTTTTTTTCTATTTTAATTAGGCCGTTCAGTCGTGGATCTGAAAAATCCCTGGAGAGCTCGTCGTTTCCCTTGACCGTAACCTGCAGTCCCTTGATTTCAATCTGAACGTTTTCAGGTATAGCAACAGTTTTTTCCATAAATATCACTTAGTATACGTATCCCAGGAGCCTGCCACCTATGCCAAGCTCTATGGCTTCACGCTGGTTCATAACACCTTTTGATGTGGATATTATGAGCATTCCAAAACTTTTGGCTGGCAGGTATCTCGCTTCCCATTTTTCAAATTCGTCCCTTGATATGGAAAAGCGTGGCCTGACTGAACGCGTCTTGTTTATTTTTCCAACCAGCTCAATGTTGAACTTTCCGGACTTACGATCATCTACGAATTCAAAGCTGCCTGTGTAGCCTGCTCGTTGGATGACCATCAGCACATCCTTCACCAGCTTTGACGCCGGAACGCTGACGCTCTTTCTGCCTATGTTCTCTGCGTTGTTTATGACATACAGCACATCCGAAAGTAAATCGTGTCTCATAATTATCAACTATATTTATTGAACCCAATTTTCTGGGCTATCTCTCTGAAGCAGCGACGGCAGTAGAAAAGCCTGTATTTCTGGATGACGCCCTTGAAAGAGCCGCATCTATAGCATTTTCTTCCACCTTTTCCGTATTTTCTTTTTACTGCCTTTGTTCGCATGATTCCACCTTCTCCAGTATTATCTTCTTTTTGAAACTTCCTCTTTCGTTATTTTTATGGTTCCTTATTTCTTCTATCTTTTCCCAGTCAAAGCCCCTGACATCTGCAAGGCAATGAAGCACCTCGGTTATGTCTGCAAGTTCATCTGCTGTTCTCTCATGAAGGTACTCATCAACCTTTTCCTGAAGTTTTTTCATGAGCATAAATTCATATTCTCTTCCCATGGCTGTGCGTATCTCTACAATTTTGCCCTGGTTAAGCATCAGTTCCGGAATTTTATCTCGTACAAGTTTCATAGTTATTCCTCAACAATTATACCAAACTTTTCTTTTGCAAATTCAACAGCATCCTCTTTTTTTATCAGGTGTCCCTTTCCCAGTTTACCACCAAGTCTTTTTCTCTTTACCCTGTAGCCAGGCCTTTCCAGCGTCACGCAAACATCGAAGCCGAGCACGCCTAGTTTAGGATCATATTCCGTACCCGGAACGTCAATGTATTCCCTTATGCCAAATGAAAAATTCCCGGTCCTGTCAAAATTTGACATCCGCAGTTTGTTTTCCTTTGCCTCCAGTAGTCTCTTTAGGAAAGGGGTGGTGTTCTTGCGTAATGTAATCTTGCAGCCTATCTCCTTGTTCTTTGGCACATTAAACGTGCTCCTTTTTTTCGTCTTTGTTATGACGACCTTCCCGCCGGAGACATTTTTCAGTATAGTAGTCGCCGTATCAATCGGCGTCTTTGTGCCACAACCTATGTTCAAGGTTATCTTTTCTATTTTTATGTCTCTCATTCCCATCCTACTCACCAATACTTATCACAGGCTTTCCGTGCCCGATAACAAAAACATATTTGATTGGAACAATCATTTTTTCTTTACCAGCACTAACTACGACCGTTCTCAAATTTCTGTCTATTGATTCAATAGTGCCCACAAGGCCCGTGTTGTTACCTGCTGTAACAATGACAAGGCTTCCTTTTTCAAATTTTATTGTTTCTTTCACAAGGTTGTGCTCAATATCGATGACGATAACGTCAGATGTCTTGAAGTCGTCTTTATCAACAAGAAGGTTCGAGCCGTCATGAAGGTTAAGCTGCAGTTTCTTCTTTTTGATATGACTCTTATTTTTAATTTTAGCAAGCCTCACTGCCGCGTCACCCGCGTCAGTCTTGAAAAGATAAATTCCGTTCTTCCCTGGCAATATCCTGTAAAACTCACCACCAACATCAACAACATCCATGAGTCCTACAGGAAATCCGTGTTCTTTCCTTACAATACCATTAATTTTGACAAAACTTTTCTTGAGTATTTCCTTTGCTTCATTCATTGTGCGCGCACAATGAAGTATGTCACGTAGCACAACACCCAAAGGTATGCAAGTCATCATGCTGTGAGGTCCTGGCACAGGACTCACTACATATTTCTTTGCCTTTACTGATATCGGCCAGAATTTCGGTACAACATATCTTTTTGTTACTGCCATAATTATCACCTAGATTATTTCTTCTCTCCCTTTGTTTTTTCAATCTTTACTCCCGGTGTTTTGAGTTTACTTTTGCGCTCCAGAAACTTTCGGCGCTTCTTGTCGTCAAAGTTGAGCCTTGTTATTATTACATTACTTGGATCAATCGGTGCCTCAACATCCTGGCCTGAAACTTTTTTCACCTTAGCACTGTCAACATAAACCTTCAATGCCTTCATATCAACACGGGATATTTTTCCCTTTATGCCTCTGAAACCGCCGCGCATTATCATTACCTCGTCGCCCTTTCTGATCGTCAGCGAGCGCTTACCATAATCCTTCCGCAGAAACTTGTCTAGGTGTGCGTGCATCAAGTTTTGTCGTACGTGCATTGGTGCGTGGTATCTGTACTTGCGCTGTTTTCGAGGCTGCTTGCTCGAAATCCATTTTATCGAAAAGTTTTTCTTCATAATTATAACACCATGCTTGCTATCTTGCCGATAGCTGTGAATCTTTCAACAACTTCCTTCGCTATAACGCTTCTTACTTCCGTTCCCGTAGGCTCATATGTCTTGGGATTGACAAGAACAGCAGCGTTGTCGCTGAACTTGACACGTGTTCCGTCATAACGCATGTATTCTTTTCTCTGTCTGACCACAACAGCATGCACAATCGTGTGGCGTACTTTTTCCTTTCCCTTCTTAACTGAACATATGATAACATCGCCCACACCGGCGCGTGGCAGTCTTCGTATGCGTCCGTGGTAGCCTTTGACCGCAATGATCTCCAGCTCTTTTGCGCCAGAGTTATCTACGCAGATGAGCCTTGCGCCCAGCGGCAGCGGTCTTGTTACGTTTGATGTGAGTCCCTTCATTTTTATTCCACCTTTTCAAATATTGTGAAGCTCTTCGATTTCGAAAGCGGCCTGCACTCGCCTATGCGAACGATATCGTCAACTTTTACCCCTATGCATTTCGGGTTGTGAGCTGCAATTCTTGTTTTTCTCCTCTCATATCTTTCGTATTTCGGAACAAAATTATAGTAGTTCCACTCAATTATGGCCGTATTGGAGCCTTTGACTGAAACAACTGTACCCTGGAATATTCTGCCGCGTATCTTTGTGTGACCATGCCAAGGGCACTTCGTGTCGTTGCAGCTTTCCTTGGGCTGCTTTGCTTCAATCCCGATGGTTTTTTTCTTCTTTGCCATAATTATCACCTTTAACAGTTCTTTTGTTTTTCCGCAGGCACTTTTTTCTAAAAAGGGCCTACCACTTCCGTATTTTCTTTTTGATCCTGTCCTCCGGTCGCGCAATGATTGCATTGCCGTCAATATGAACTTTCTTTCCATTCAGTTTTACAACGAACGTCGCATCCTTTTTTTGAACCCTCTTGTCGCCGATTACCAGCGTCTTTATGGTTTCGTCTGTTACTTTTCCTTCAATGCCAGTTTGGCTTTTGTTCTTGGAACTTTCCACATGGCATTCAAGTCCTATGAGTTCGTGTCTCAGTATGTTATCCATGTTTCGCATGTGATTACCATTGTTTCGTTTTTTCCGCAAGCACTTTTTTCTAAAAAGGGCTTTATGAAACTTCAATCATTTCCCTTGGGAAACCTTCTTTCACGAGTATTTCCTTGACCCGATCTCTGTGATCGCCTTGAAGTTCAATTTCACCATTCTTGTATGTGCCTCCACAAGCAAGCTTTGACTTGAGTTTTTTCATCAAGTCCCTTACATCTATTTTTGTGGTGTCAACACCTCTTATTATGGTCATGCTCTTGCCGTAGCGCTTCTGTACCATATCAACTCTTATCGTTTGAGCTTCCTTTGCTATGGTCTGGCACACACAGAGTTCCTCTGGTAAACCGCACTTAGGACATACCATTGTCTTTAACCACCTCTCCTCTTCGAATCAGACTCTCTTTGTCGTCTGCCTCTTTCTGTCTTTATTCTTGCAATCGTGCGCCTTATCTCGCGAATCCTTCCCGGATTCTTTACGCTGCCGCCTATTTCGCTGGATGCCATCTCCTTCGAGAACTCAAGGTGCAATTCCCTTAATTTCTCTGACATATCCTTGTCGTTGAGTTCGCGCACTTTTTTGTTTTTTATTATAGCCATTATTATCACTCTGTGTTTTCACTCACTATTTCCTGCACCTCTTGTGTTTCCGCCGGTTCTTCTTTTACTTTCTCTTTTGCTTTTACTTTTTCCTTTGGAGCTTCTTCTGTAGCAGTATGTTCAGGTATTTTTATTGAAAGTTCGCTGCGCCTTAACATTATTTTAACAGTAACACCTATGTTGCCAAGTTTCGGGTTTGCAACGGCAAAACCTACAGCAACGTCACGCTTTGCAGGTTCACCACATTTTTTCAGGTATCCGGAAATAAACCTCTCCCTTCTTCCGCGCTGGCCACTTATTTTTCCAGACAGGACAATCTCACAGCCGATGGCACCCGACTCCATTATGCGCTGCATGTAATAATTTCCAAGTTTCTTGAAGTTGACGCCGCTTTCCATAGCCGCTGCTATGGTTTGTGCGACAATATTTGAATCAATATCTGGATTGTCTATTCTTTGAACATCTATTTGTGGATTTTCTATCCCGAAGTCTTTTTTGAGCATTTCAACAGTTTCCTTTATGCGTTCGCCGCCGCTGCCGATTATTAATCCTGGCGTCGTCGTGTGAAGGACTATTCTAGTCACCAAAGGTGTGTGTTGGACTTCTATGTCGCCGCACTTTGCCTGGGCAAACTGTTTCCTTACAAATTCCTCCAGACGTACTTGTTCCTTTGATTTTTGTATGAATAATCGCTCTTTCATTATAACACCTTTTCCGCATTTTCAACATCCTTCTTCAGCGCTTCCTGTTCTTTTTTAACAATATCAAGATCTCTCTTAAGCTCAGCCTTCTCCTTTTCCACCTCAATATCTGTCTCGGTTTTTTTAGTAAGCTGCTCCTTTATTTTCTTCTTTGAAACTGAGTCTTTCGGTTGCTTGCCACGTTCTACAAGCATTAGCTCCATGTTTGTGCTCTTCATAATTGTACCAAACGCACCTTTTCTTCGACGCCTTTGTATTCTAGTGCCCTTGTGTGCAGAAGCGTGAACAAAAAGACGACCTGCATCCAGTCCCTTGAAATCTGCATTCTTTTCGCAACTGTTCAGAAGTGCGAGAATACCTTTTGCAGCCTTTGTGTAATATTTTCCTCGCAAACTACGTCTCTGTGCTACAAGATCCTCAAGCAGACGCTTCGCTCTTGTAAGAGGTTTATTTCGTATCACATTACACAACACCATTGACGCTTTCATGGATATTTTCATGTCTGAGCCAAATGCCTTCGCATAGTTGTGCTTCGGTTCAAATGTTTGTTTCATTTTTTCACCTTACTTTAATGGCACGAACTTGGATGAACGTGTTGCGCCCAGTCCAGGTGCGCTGTGCTTGACAACGTGTCTTGTCTGGGAAAATTCTCCAAGCCTGTGACCTAACATGCCTGCGTCAATTATAACCATCACAAATTCATGGCCATTGTGTATGCCAAGTTTCGCGCCAATCATCTCCGGCAGGATTATCATCTCACGCGAATGCGTTCTAATGAGCTTGTCTTTGCCTTTGAATCTGCGTATTTTCTCCAAGAGGTTCTTCTGTTGTCTCGGTAGTCCGCGTTTGAGTGCCCTTCGCTGGCGTGACTTGAGCAGGCCGCTGAATTCCTCTAAGCTCATTGCTTCCAGTTCTTCCTGTGTTTTTCCGCGATATTTGTAAATCTTTGCCATTATTAATCACAACCCGAAATTAAACTCACTACATTAACATGTCTTCCAAGTCTTTCGCCCAAACATGCAGCAGCGTAAGTCGCTAACTTACGAGGATTTCCGTGGCTGCCAGGATATGCCGTAACAGTCATTCTTACTACTATATCATTAAACTTATACGGACCAATATCTAGAGCAATATCGAAATCTCCACCATCTTCATTCACATGAAGTTTAGCTCGTGGAACATTTGCTCCTGGTTCACGTACAATTACGCCCAATTCATCAGGCTTAATGTCCACTACATACTTATTTGCCATATCAATCACTTTTCTTCAAACATTATTTTTTTTCACCTGTCATAATGCACGAAATGAATGCCATTTTTTCTATGTCTTTCCTCATCCTTCAGTACGCGCGCCCTTTGTTCGTTTGTGAGTCCGTCAACATTCTTCGGCAGCCTAGGATCGCTGACATGGTAAATAAGCACCATTGCAGCATGATTTGATGCTGCTTTTTCTTGAAATATTCTGCGGCTGCTTGCATAAGTTATTTCATCAGCTGTCGGCGCAGTAAGATCAACATATGATCTAGATGCACCTCTATCTTGTTTAGCTGCTCCTCTATATGTCATTGATGATCTTGTCGGAGCAAATACTGGTCTCTGAAGATCTCCAGGTCTTACCCAATCATTGCCATATCTTCCACGATCTGCTGGTCTATCTATGCATACGTAACCAAAATCTTCCAATGTTGGCAGTAATGGAACTTCTGACATACTTTTCACCTTTTATAATATTTTCTTTGACTGCAGACTACTTTCTTTTTTA
>ERZ1292640.2147-Hain-H43-02um-R1-2147-length-15997-cov-4_pt1 | contig 10899 bp, 12 predicted proteins | sample MGYA00564404_ERZ1292640 | MGnify/ENA primary metagenome ERZ1292640 (study PRJEB36523, sample SAMEA6512636) | groundwater metagenome | collected 2019-01-08 | study: AquaDiva: Metagenomics assemblies of 32 groundwater samples | reverse complement strand
TTAAAACAATCTTAAATTACCCGCCTCTTTTTTTGGCGCATTCGTTATCACAAGCGGAATCCTTCTTTTCTCGCCGCTCCACTTGTCGTGATAAAAAACTTCGGATTTATCGCGGACATACTCGTATAAATCTTTGGTGACGCGCACATCCTGCAGACAATATTCTTTTAATTTTTCCAACTCGCCGTCGGCCCAAAATTTTACCGCGTCAAGGCCGCTGCCGCTCTTGCCCCTGCCGAGCGTCGCTTGCGCCAGCGAATCAAGTTTAATCCGAAATCCGGTAATCCGTTCAAACTCTTCCATCAGGTCCAAAGTTGGAATTTTCCAAATATCAGAAAAATGTTTCGCCATCACCGGATAATCAAAACCCTTAAGATTAAAGCCAATCACCCGCTCGGCGGAAGACAAAAGCGGCCACAAATCCTTAAAATCCTCTTCCCAAAAGCCAAGATAGCCGTCGCGCGCGTAATCATAAATACCAATAAAAGAAATATCCAGTTTCTCCGGATTGTGCCCGCCGACATCCATAAAAGTGTTTTTAGTTTCTATGTCCAAAACTATTTCACTTGACATAAAAATATTTTAACACAAAACCGCTATTACATGAATTTAAATGTCAAGATTAATCCAAATAGCTTTGACCGTAGAGACGCCCCGATGTCCATCGGGGCGTCTCTACAATACCCAGCGCCATCATCATTAAAACTATAATTAAAATACCCCGACATCAGGTCGGGGTTTTTTTCTTATATTCTTGCGGCCGCTTTTGCCGCCAAATGCCGGCTTGGTCGTTTTCGTCAACGGCAAAAATGATTTTATCGCCGGCGATTACATCTTCAAAAATTATTGCCGCCAAAAGTTTATGGATAATTTGATCGAAGATGCGGGAGGATTCAAGATACCGTACGACTCCGTCCGTTGAACTTGTCTGCTGCTCCAGCATAAACAAATACAGACCGTCGTATTTGATGCCAACCGGAACAACTATTCCAAATTTGTCAACGCATTTCCCGGCAAACAAATCCTGAATAGCCCGGAGTTGAACATCCAGAATTGATTGGCCGCCCGATTTGTTGCCGGCGATTTTTTGGAGCGGAGCGAGGGTCTGGCTAAAAATGCCGCGCATCACCGCATCCGCGACTTTTCGAAACGCTTTCACCCAGCCATCGCTCCAGCGCATCTTTCCGGCCACTAAGCGGCTGGCAACTTCAAGGCAATCAATCCGCACCAGATAACTCGCCCTGGCCGCCATAAAATCTTTCAGATGCTCGGGAATCTCTCCGAGCGGCCCGTACCATTCCTTTTTAGTAATTTCAATTGCCTGCTCGCGGCTGGCGTCGGCAAAAAGAATATTCCAAGGCCCGAGTTCTCCAGTCCTAAGCCCTCGCCCTTCCCGCGCCCATTCTTCCAAACACCCAACGACTTCAACCGGCGTCTTATTGGCAAAAAGCCGATGCCAGGCGCGGTGTTTAACATCCAGAGGATATTTCAAATTCCACCAATCATCGGTTCCGCCGCGACTGCGGGGAATAAGATGATGCTTGCTGCACAGGGGTTCGCGTTTCCGGCGCCGCGGTTGCCGTTTTCTGTCTTTTCTTCGCAAGGCACTCCTCCTCTTTTTCAATGAACAAAATTGTTATTCAATAAATAATTTTTTGCTTTCATTCCAAAAAGTATCATTGCCGCGAACTTTTAACCAATACCACCACTCCACTCCCCAAAGATAGACCTCCGTAAATCCGGCGCGCCGCGCGAATTCAATATTATCCCTAAATCGTTCCAAATTCATTGATTTATATTGTTCTTCAAGCGGTAAAAATTTGATGTCCGTCGGCGCCCAGGGTTCAACCTGCAGCTCTGTCACAATTACATCAGAAACCAGATATTTTATCAAGTTCGCGCGCTCGCGGTAAAAGGCCGGAAAAACCGGATAAAAAAGGTACCCAAAAAGTTTATTCCAAGACACCCGGTACATACTGATGCCTAAAATATCGGCGAGCGACGCCGTGCCAATCCAGCTGGAAAGCTCGCCGGAATCGGTAATCACAACCGGACGATTATCCAAAGATTTTACGAGCGCGATTTCTTTTTTTAAAAAATCACGGCTGATTGTTTTACATTTTTCACCGAAAGGAAAAAACGGCTCGTTTTCAACCTGCCAATACCTTATCGAAGAATACGATTTATAACGGCTGACTACTTTGGCAAGATACGCAAGCGCCGCGCGATCCTGCTCCTCCTCATTTAATTTTTTCGCCCACTCCGGCAAATGACACTCGGGCCAACGGGGCAGTTTCCGGCCAATCGCCAAAATCACGAACGCATTTCTCTTTTTTGCCTCCAAAAGCTGCCAGTCCAAATCAGCAAACTGATAATTTCCGCGAGATGGTTCAATCTCTTCCCAATACGCGGGAATTCGCAACGCCCGAACTTTTAAATCATCCAGAATATCCGTATAAGTTTGCCGCCAATCCAAATCAAAATATCCGGCGTAGGCGCCGCTGAACGAAACGCCCCAAGTGATTTTACCGCCATTGGCCGGCGCGTTGGCGCGGAGCACCCAAAAAACAACAAAAGCCGCAATAATAACTACTGCCGCTAAAATAAGAAACATTATTTTTTGTTTCCCTTTCATATCTTAAGCCAGCATTACTAATCCAATAAAAACAACGAGTATGCCGGCAATCTGTACGGCGGTAAGGCTTTCTCTTAAAAAAAGCGCGCTAATCAAAACAACTGCCGTAAAAGTCAGTCCGGTAACAATCGGGTAAGCGAGAGAAATTTTTTGCCGCGTCAGCAACAAAACAAGAGCTGGAAATGAAAGCGCGAATCCCAAAAGTCCCAGAAAGAACCAGCCGTTTAAGAGAGCTTTGGCAACTTGACCAAACGGCGCCGTTCCGATGACCGGCATTTTATCGGCCCCGAGTTTAAAAAAGATGTTCCCGGCAATATTTCCGAGCGCAATAATCAAATAAAGCCCAATGGTGTAAAGCATACCCCGTTAGAAGTCCGCCTCCTCACTTTTTCTCATTTTGATATTAAACGGACTTAAATTATTTATTGACCCCGCAGTATAGACGAAAAATTATAAAATTTTTTCGCGAAGGACTTCTAACGGGGGCATAATTAATGTTGATGTTCTTCCTCCGGCTTATAAAGCGCGCCGCAAATCGGGCACTTTAACCTTTTTTCAAACTCATGGCCGTACATCGGGCAAGCGTGTTCGCCGCATTTTTTTAGGCCGTTTTCATACTCGGCCTCAGAAACATTGGCGCCGCAGGTACCGGCGCAGACATAACGAATTTCGGGCATAGAAACAATAAAGCAAGAAATCATACGGCCTTTGGGCCTAAACAAAAAAGCAAATTGTTTTCTTGTTTTTTTGTTTTCTTGTTTTTTTAATCAATTAACCGCGGAAACAATTGTCCCGCTTTTGTTATTATACCACCTTCCGGGAGTAAGCCCCAGAGCTTGAGCTTTTCGGCCGGAGATTCTTTAAAAGATTCGGCAACGCCAAGCGCGGATAGGATTTTTTCGGCGGTTTCCGGCATAAAGGGCAAAAGCAGAAGACCGATATGCCGTAAACTCTCCAGGAGGGTATAAATAACCCGCGCCAGACGGCCGGTATCGGTTTTGGCGAGCGTCCACGGCTGTTCGGCATCAATAAATTTATTAAGAAAATCAATTAAATCCCAGATGTCTTTCAGCGCCGCGTGCGTTTTTGTCTCAGACATATTGATGTCGTAAGATAACCACGTCGGTGAAATATTGCCTTCGCATTTTTCCGGGCACTTGCCGTTAAAATATTTTTCCGTCATCGCCAGTATGCGGTTAACCAGATTTCCCAAGCCATTAGCCAGTTCGCTCGCGTATCTTTCCTTGAGACGCAAAACGGAAAAATTGCCGTCTTCGCCAAGGGTGATCTCGCGAAGCAAAAAATACCGCAGAACATCGTTTCCGTATTTTTCGGCAAATTCAATCGGATCCAAAATATTCCCCAAACTCTTTGAAATTTTTATGCCATCAATAGTAAAAAATCCGTGAGCGAAAATTTTTTCCGGAAGCGGCAAACCGGCCGACATCAGCATTGCCGGCCAGAGGGCGCAATGGAATTTGATAATATCTTTTCCGACCAGATGCAAATCAGCCGGCCAGTATTTTTTGAATTTTTTTTCATCCGCGCCGTATCCCGCCGCCGTGAGATAATTGATGAGCGCGTCAAACCAAACATACAGCGCCTGACCATCCGCCCCTTTTCCGGCAATTTTCGGAACGGCAATCCCCCACTTTTGGCTCTCGCGCGAAATAGAAATGTCTTCCATAAAACCGCGGATATAACTCAAGATTTCATTTTGTCGGGAGGCCGGTTGGATAAAATCTTCGTTTTTGCCGATATGATCCAAAAGCGCGTCGCGATACTTGGATAATCTGAAAAAATAATTGCGCTCTTTAATCTTTTTCGGCTCTTTCTGATGAATCGGACATTTGCCATCCGCCAAATCTCCGGCCGGCACAAAGGCCTCGCAACCGGTACAATAATAACCCTCGTAAGTTCCAGAGTAAATATCACCCTCATCCCAAACGGCCTTAAAAAACTTGTTCACCCCGACCAAATGCCGCTCCTCGGTGGTGCGGATAAAATCGTCATTGGTGATGCCGAGCGAATCCCAGGCGCCGGCCCAAACCGCGGACATCTCATCCAGATATTTTTTGATATCCGGCTCGCCCTTCTTTTCCGCGGCCTCAATATTTTTTTGGCTGTTTTCATCGGTGCCGGTGACAAAATAAACATCGCGGCCGTTAAAACGGTAATATCGCGCGAGCGTATCGGCGATGATCGTGGTATAAGCGTGGCCGATGTGCGGCTTATCGTTTACATAAAAAATCGGGGTGGTGATATAGAATTTATCTTTTTTCATACGAAAACTGACTAAATTAAAAATATTCTCTGGCAAAAAGCACTAATGCCGATTCCATTGGTATTATTAGTTTGAACTCTATATGCCGGAACATTATTAATATAAATTGTATAACCGACATTGGAGCCGCTGTCTTTTTTGGCAATTATCTCATCTTTCACCGCCGTTTGTTTTTCCGCGGATTTATAAATTACCACTCCCGAATTATTGGCAATGATTACGTATAAGTCTTCATCAAAACAATCAGTGATAAAATTTAAAAATTCTCTCTTCCTTTTGAGAGATAAGTTATTAAATGCATTAAAACAAATTTTATTCAGCAGTTTTTGATATTTTTTGCCGTTATTCTGCGCCCATCGCAACAGATTTTTATTTTTCTTGGCTAACTTTTTCAATGCGTTATGTTTATCGAATTTTTTTCCAGTAACATTAAAAATATAATTACGCAGTTTCTGCCACATTTCATCTTGCCGCTCCTTAAAGCTAAAACCAAACCACTGCTCTAATTTTTTTAATCCGAGATTTTTTAACGTGCCAGCGCCGGATTCGGCGATGGATTTTATGGAAAATCGTGTCTTGTTCCTGCTCATATGTTCAGCGTCAACATCGGAAGTTGACTGTTCAATGACAAAATGTCGGCCGATCCAGGTAACGCCGATAATTTTACCCTTCCTGGATATCTCCTCGTCCAATATTTTCTTAATTTCGGGTTGAACTTTTAAAAGATTATTATTTTGCAACTGCAGCCGTTCTTTACCATCCGGTTTATTCAATACCTGATTGGATAATTTAGCCAAATCATCGCTGTATGAAAAAGTGATATTGTATAAGTGGCAAATATACTGACAAACCAAAAGCTCGAAATAATCGGCTTGCGCTCGGTTGGATTTATTTTTATTCTTATTGGTCATATCAGTTAAAATATTTTTCAACGATTTTATTTATATGAATCTGTTCATGCTCAAAGTTATATTCTAAATTTTTATTCATACTTTTAATAATATCCTTAGAAATGGCAGCGATACTTTTTATATCATCATCCTTAAAATCCGGCATCGGCAACTTTTTAATATCTCTGATCTGTATGGAATTGGTGTGATTGAGTAATTTAACCATTTTATTATAAATTCCACTATTTAAAAGTCCGACAAAAAATTCCGGCGGATGTTTTTGCGGGTCTTTTGGAAAAAAACACATTGCCTTATTGCTCTCCCAGAGCGCGCCGACTGTTGACAGTCGGGCGGTCAAACTAGAACAAATGCCCGAGATAATAAAACCGCGACGATATTCATTGATATTGAGATCTCGCGGCATCTTATAATGTCCGACTGATTCTTTGTCCCATCTTATGGCATATTCGGCTGGTAAATAGTATTTATTATTCCCGCCTTTTTTGTGATAAAATTTCCATCTTTTGCCGTCGATATTTTTAACGGAAATTTTTTGATCAATGCCATTATTCTTAACATACTGTATTCCGCCGTAGTCGGCAATAGCTAAAAATTTATGATTATCGGTCGTATGCATTCCCAATCCGCCGTCTAAATAATTAACCATTTTTTTAAATTCATCTATTTTTCCCAACAATTTTGCTCCACCATTAAAATCAAAAACACAATCCGGATATGATAGAATATTATTTTGAATCGTCTGATATTTCTTGCCATTATAATCATCGACGTTATTTTCCCGACAATCATTAAAAATAACCACATGCTTATCGGCTGCTTTTTTATTGGTCAGATAAATAATGCTAGTATTTACCAATGCTCCGCTATCCTTAAACAGTCTTTTGGAACATAGGGTAATCTCATTGATGGTATAATTTCTTAATAAAAATTTTCTTAATTTTTTGTGAATACCCAATGTTAAATAAGTATCGCTAATAATAAAACAAAGCTGGCCATTATCTTTCAGTAATTTACATCCCAAATATAAAAACATAGCATAGGTATCATTGGCTCCAATTTCCTTAAAAACATCACCCAGCTTATGCTTATTTTTCTTTATATAATCACTTTGTTTGTTTAAATAAGGCGGATTACCGACAATATGAGAAAATTGCTCACAACCAAAAAGAGAATCATTAGTAAAATTAGTACTTAAAAGAGTGTCTTTGATAACAATATTTTTTATACCCAATTCAGCCAATCCTTTTTTAACATCCGCATTTATATCCCAAACAGTTATCTGATCAGACTTTAACAACTTATTTCTTAAGACTACGGAAACAAAAGCTCCATCGCCGCCGCTTGGCTCCAATAATCTGCTATTTTTATCAAAATCGGTTAATCTGCCAACCATGTATTCAACCGTATGTATGGGCGTATAAAAAGCACCCAGTTGTCTCTGCACCTGTTTATTCATATAAGCAGATTATAGCACAAATTTTTGTTTTCAAAAATATCCGTGTTGATCTTTTTCTTGCGTAAAAAATGTTTATATTATAAAATAGAAATGTAAGTTGCGAAACGACACCATAATTTTGAATTTTTTATCTTGAATCTTAAATGAAAACATGACCACCATCGGATACATTTTTGCCGACAATAAACTCCTGCCCGAGGATCGAGTATTTTTAAATTTGGCGCGGGAAAAAAATATTAAAGTAATTGTTTTTCCGTCGGCGAGATTTTTAAATTTGGCGCGCGTTAAAAATCTGGCAAGAAAATGCGCCGTGGTCTTAAATAACTCGGCCGAGCGGGAATCGCTGGAAATCGCCAAAGTAATTGAATCGGTGGGGACGCCGATCGTTGACCCGACGCGTTCGCTGTATTTTTATGAAGACAAATGGATGTTCTATGTCCATTGCAAAAAACATAATATCCCCACCCCCGAAACCTTTCTACTGCCGATCTCCATCAGTCAATGCTACGAGCCGCTTGAGCGGCTGATAAAAAAGAGCGGCGCCGTCATCATCAAAAATATTTTCAGCGACAACGGCAAGTTTGTTGACCGCGCCAAAACCGTCAAGCAAGCCGTTGAGATGATAAGAAAATTTCGCAAGGGCGACCGGGCGCCCTTAATTGCTCAAGAATATGTCAAGGCCGCGCACAAAGTCTACCGCGTGATGGTTTTGAACGGGAAAGTTGTGCAGGCGATAATTAAAAAATCCAACAACTGGAAATGCACCGGCCGCTTTACCAAGGGCGATGTGCCGACTTTCCGTGTCACGCCGAAACTGGAAAAAATGTGCGTCAGAATTTCCAAGATTTTGAATATCCCCTGGTGCGGGATAGATTTAATGCGCAAAAATCGCGAATGGACAGCGATTGAAGCCAACTCCAGCCCGGGAATGGATTTTATCAGCGGCGATATTGAAAATCTTTATAAACAGCTTCTGAAATATCTGGTTTCCATCTCGGAAAAGTGGTGGAAGTTATAAATATTATTGCCCGCCTTTAGGCGGCTAAAATAGCCAGCTAAAGCTGGGTAATAAAAAATAAAAAAAAGAGCCGTGATGGCTCTTTTTTTGACTTAAACTGACGGGATGTTGATTTTTTTATGGCAAGTCGGGCAGACAATGATCTCGCCCGGAGGCCCGGCGTGGGAGTCGGGGCAATTTTCTTGAAGCGCCCATAATTCCGCGCTTGTTTCAACTCTGGCGCGAAGATATTCCCGTTCCAGACGCTCCAATCTTCGCTCCAACCCGGCGAGATACAGTACAAAATCTTCTTTCGTCATCTTTTCCACCTTCTGCGCATCTTCCCTCCGGAAAGAACCAACATTATTTACCCGCTTTCGGATTTGACAGACGAGCGGAAAAGATCTCCAAAATGCGATGGACCTGTTCGTCGGTCCATTCCGGCGACGGCAAATTTTCTTTCTTAATAAGACCCCTCACGAACGCGCGCAACTCTTTATCCGTCATCTTAGCAAGGTCTTTCTTCGCCGGCTTGCTCATCTTTCGCCTCCTCGGACTCGTCAGATTATATGAAATGAACGATACTGCTGTTTTTAATCATAGCGCCCAGATTTATTTCCGTCAACCCCCCGTAGAACTATTCGCCTATTCCTGCCTACCGCAGGCAGGCGCGCGAATTAGAGAAGGTTGAAACAAGGTTGAAATAAAAAATAAACTATTTTATCTCTTTCCGTCGATCACCACCACAAACTCCCCGCGGACGGCGGAGGCGGGAATCTTGGAACGGATGTCGCCGACGGTTCCGCGGTAGACGGTTTCAAACATTTTGGTCAGTTCGCGGCAGACGACGAGGCGGCGGTCGGGCGGTAAAAACTTTTCCAACTGCTCCAGCGCTTTCAAGATGCGATGCGGTGATTCGTAAAAGACGACCACGCGACGCATCTCTGCGATTTCTTTGAAGAATTTCTCGCGGCCTTTTTTGTGCGGCGGAAATCCCAAAAATAAAAATTCATCGGTTGGAAAGCCGGAAATAGAAAGCGCGGCAATGGCCGCATTGGGCCCCGGAATCGGGACAATATTCAAATCAGGTATCAAAGACAACAGATATTGAATCAAACGATTGCCGGGATCCGATATTCCCGGTGTTCCGGCATCGGAGACCAGCGCTAATTTATTGCCCTGCTTTAGCAGGCCTGCGATATAATCCATTTTGGTGAGTTTACTGTGTTCGTGATAACTCACGGTCGGCGTTTTGATTTCAAAATGGCTCAAAAGCTTTTTTGTGACGCGCGTGTCTTCGCATAAAACAAAATCAACCGAACGCAGAATATCCAGCGCGCGCTTGGAGATATCGTCAAGATTTCCGATGGGGGTGGCGGTGATGTATAACATAAAGTTATGAATCAAGAATTACGAATTATGAATTATGAAACCCTAATTCTTAATTCCTCTTTCTTTAACAAGGCGTCTTTTATCAGCGCGTCAACATTAAGCTTTTCTTCCTCTCCAAGTATATCAGCAAGTTCCGCTCTCGTCTCCGGATGTTTCGGTAAAAATAAGCTGCAACAGTCGCTATGGGGCAAAATTGAGATATCGTAAGTCCCGATTTTTTTCGCCTCGGCGATAATTTCCGATTTGTCATATCCAATCAGCGGACGGAAGACCGGTAGAGTGGCGACAGCATCAACGACATTGATATTCGGCAATGTCTGCGAGGCCACTTGCCCGACGCTCTCACCGGTAATGAGCGCCAACATTTGATTTTCGTCGGCGATTCGCTCGGCGATTCGGAACATCATCCGCCGATATAAGAGAACGCGAAGCTTGACCGAACACTTAGCCACGATTTCTTTTTGAATTTCGGCGAGCGGGACCAAAAATAAAATCCCGGCGCGTTGCCATTTATTTAAAATCATCGCCAGATCCTTAACTTTTTCGGTAGAAATTTTATCGGTAAACGGATAACTGTGAAAATGGACAAAATTAACATCCAATCCCCTTTTAGCGAGCCGCCAAGCCGCGACCGGCGAATCAATACCGCCGGAAAGAAGCGCGAGTACCCGGCCGGACGATCCCGAAGGCAAGCCGCCGGGACCGGAAAAACTATCGGCATAGATAAACGCGCCATCCTTCAATATTTCAAGACGCAGAAGAGCATCGGGATTTTTCATCTGCGCATTAATGCCAGTTTTATGGTCAAAGATATATCCGGCAACCTCGCGGTCAATTTCCAGCGAAGTTAATGGATACTTTTTGTCGGCCCGCGAGGCCTCGATTTTAAAAGTTTTAAAATCTTTATCTTTTAATATCGCGAGGGCCGCGGCTTTTAAACTCTCAATATCATTTTTTATTTTTTTCCCGAAAGAAAAATTTTTAATGCCAAAAATCCTCGCGAGCGCCAACCGAACATCATCGGCCTTCTCTTCCGAAAACTCAAAAAAAATCCGGCTCTCAATTTTTCTGATACCGCTAATCCCGATAACCCGGAGCCGCACCCGAATATTTTCCAACAATCGGCGTTCAAAAAACTGCCGACTCCCGCCCTTTAAGGTTATTTCATCGTAATGAATCAACGCGACTCTTTCTAACATAGAAACATAGATACGAAAGAGCCCC
>ERZ1292640.4276-Hain-H43-02um-R1-4276-length-10906-cov-7_pt1 | contig 10906 bp, 10 predicted proteins | sample MGYA00564404_ERZ1292640 | MGnify/ENA primary metagenome ERZ1292640 (study PRJEB36523, sample SAMEA6512636) | groundwater metagenome | collected 2019-01-08 | study: AquaDiva: Metagenomics assemblies of 32 groundwater samples | reverse complement strand
ATAATAACAAGCCAGACGGCATGTTTTACATTGCTAACTGAAAAACTCGTATTAACAATGCAAATGCTTCGCCCCTACGACGTTTTCTCCGTAAAATCCAAAAGAACCTGAATCATAAACACAATAGTAAAAATAAGAGTGAGAAGGTTGTTGGCGATCCAATGTAGTAATCTTACCCGTTAGATAAGTCATCTCACTCTATACTCCATGGTTTTATTGTCCATGCGCCGTTCCTGCTGTACACGCATCTGTAGCAGTAACTCCTTGTGTGCATGCATTAGCAGCGATAGTCCCGGCTGAACATGCAGCCCCATCGGAAACCCCGGCTGTACAGGCTGCCCTAGCGGTCCCCCCGGCTGTACACTCACCCTCTATGTTGGTAGGACCAGCTACACAGGCACCCATAGTTAAATACAAAGCTAAATCTATCAAAATCGGTTTTTCATAATTCATATTAGCACCACCTTCTTAATTTATAGCTCGTTAACGTTATACCAATTGCTAATTCAAATATGTCATTCTGAGCGATAGCGAAGAATCTATCACTAACCAAAAGAAGATTCTTCACTCCGTTCAGAATGACAAATTTTATGTAGCATTTCAATTGGAAAATGGTATTAGATCAGGACTGGAAATATATTCTATCAACAACTATACCACTTCCTGCAACTTTTGGCAAGGAGTTTTTCACATTGATGAAAAGATATAATTTACCGTATTAACGACTTGTGCTAATTGTTTTTGTAGCCCAAGATTCTATCTTGGTTTTCATAATTGCCAGTTTAGAAAGCTGGGCTAAAGTGCCATCAATACGTGATTTACGAGAACTAGCACAAGTCGTGTATGATAAAGTTTACGCATTTTGGGATGGTTCATTTTTTCCATAAATTAAGGTAACACTTTTTAGATCAGGAATTTAGCCACGGAACGACACGGATTCACACGGAAAAAAGACAAAAAATGCAAATAACAGGATTATAAAAAGCTTTCTGAATCCTCAATCTTCAATTGTTTTTCCGTGTTATTCCGTGTGTTTCAGTGGCTAATATTTATTGCCTTAATTATGAACCATGTCTACATTTTAACCTCTAGCAAGATGTCTACCTTCCAGCGATATAAGCCTCAACTAAGTCACGGGCTTCTGAGTCTGAATATTGGACAGGAGGTGATTTCATAAAATATGATGACGGAGCGATTAATGAGCCAGAGATACCTCTATCAAGAGCAAGTTTACAACATCTCAAAGCGTCAATAACGATGCCCGCTGAGTTCGGAGAATCCCAAACCTCAAGTTTAAGGTCAAGATTCAATGGAACATCACCGAAAGCAGTGCCTCTCATGCTGATATAGCACCATTTTCTATCAGTCAGCCATGGAATATAATCGCTTGGTCCGATATGGACATGATCCGCTCCCATGTCATAGTCTAACTGAGATATAACAGCATCGGTTTTGGATATTCTCTTTGAGCTAAGTCTTTCCTCTTGAAGCATATTTTTGAAGTCCATGTTTCCACCGACGTTTAACTGAGAAGTATCTATAAGCTTAACCCCTCTATCCCGGAATAATCTTGTTAAGACACGATGCACTATTGTAGCACCAACCTGAGATTTTATATCATCGCCTATTATTGGAACGCCTGCTTTTTGGAATTTCTCTTGCCATTCTCTCGTCTTTGCGAGGAATACGGGTATGCAGTTTACCATTCCGCACCTGGCTTCTAGCGCTTGTTCGGCATACCATTTAACAGCTTCTTCGCTTCCGACAGGCAAATAGTTTATTAAGACATCAACTTCACGCTCTTTAAGAATTTTTGCGACATCAACGGGCTTCTCTTTTGATTCTTCTATGGTTTCTTTATAATATTTGCCAAGACCGTCTTTTGTTGGACCTCTCTGGACCTCAAAATTCATACGTGGCATTTTGGCAAATTGGATAGTATTATTGGGTGGCGCCAAAAGGGCTTCCCCAAAATCCTTACCAACTTTATTATTATCTACATCAAAAGCCGCCACAAATTCAATATCTTTAACGTGGTATCCGCCAATATTTACGTGCATTAGTCCCGGAACTGATTCCGTTTCTTTCGCATTTCTATAATATTCAACCCCCTGAACTAATGCCGAAGCACAGTTTCCCGCTCCTGCGATTGCAACTCTTACTTTTCCCATCCTCACAAATCCTTTCTTAAGAATTTGGTTAATAAATCATGTAAATAGTTTTTAGCTATCAGTTTTTAGTTTTCAGTTAAAAACCATCTAAAAGCTCTCAAACCAAAATTAAACCGAAAATTAAATTTTGAAACAGTATATAACAAGCAAATGAGCATGTCAAGAGATTCCTGATACTGGATGCTAGTTATCTTGTAGGTTGGGTTGAGGAACGAAACCCAACATATTTCTGCATTTTGTAGCCCAGCTTTCTAATCTGGCAATTATGAAAACCAAGATGGAATCTTGGGCTACAAAAACTGGTTGCTAGGTCTCATATCTCAAGTCAAGTCTTTCAACATGCCGAAGATATTATCCAAACAAATTCTACTTGATTCTTCCCCCGCCTCAGAGAAAGCCGCCCCTCCCGGGCGATTAAGTAGGTCCTCAGATAAAGCTTTCTCAATCCTCCAGTGGGTTTCTAAAGAAAGATAGCCTTTATAATTGTAATCAAGCAGTTCTTTTATTTGCCCTTTCCAATCTATAACACCAGTTCCAACTGGAACGGATTCCATTTTTCCTTCTTCATTCGGTGCGGCGTCTTTGGCATGGCAATGAGCCATATACGGCTTCACTCGATTATAGGCATTAGGGAAGGGTTTTTCACCGCCTTCTGCATGAACCTCGTTAGCTGGATCCCAAATAGCTTTAACGCTGTTAGAATCAACATCATTGATGAATTTCTCTAAAAGCTTGGCAGTTGCGACGGAAGTTGATGGCTCATTCTCAATACCGATTATTATGCCCTCAAATTCAGCGATCTTTGCCGGTTCACGGTAATATTCAAGTATCTTTCCCCAATAGGCGTCTGTTTGACCTGTATTCCAAAATGTGAAGCCTCGCACTATTCTGGTATCAAAAAAGTGTGCCATTTTTATACACTTTTTCAATATCTCAATATGGTCAAGCCTTTCCTGATCTTTATCAATGTTGCATTTGAAGAATGGGGATGCAATTCCTGCTATCACAATTCCAGCATTGCCCAAAATATCTTTCATTTTAGACATATCATCGTCAGTTAGGCTTTGAGGAGGTTTATCCCAAACGGAACGTATCTCAATCCCATCAAGTTTATATTCTGAGGCAACATTAACCACCGTCTGAAAATCTTGAGAAATCTCATCACTTATTACGGCTAATTTAAACATAATAGCTCTCCTGATTAAAATTAAATGAGGAAAAAACTTTAAGCCATAATATAACAGAAAAATGAGCCATTGTCAATTGTTCGATGATGAAAGAAACCCAAACACCAAGTCACAAAGTCGCAAAGACACAAAGAAAACAAGGAATTTAAGATTGAAGATTAAAAACAAAAACTTTCCGATCTTTAATCTTGAATTTTTAATCTTCAATCCTCTTTGTGCCTTTGTGTCTTGGAGTCTTTGTGTTTTTTCAGAAGAATCAGGAATTTATGCTTGTATAAAATCAAAAATGGCATTTGCTACGTCATATTTAGACATAACGGGCAATTCCTTTGCATCACCAGAGGCAGAGATAAGCGTAACAATATTAGTATCCGTGCCAAAACCAGCCCCTTCCTTTGATAAATCGTTAGCGACTATAAAATCGGCATTCTTTTTCTTTAATTTCTTAAAGGAGTTTTCTAAAAGATTTTCTGTCTCCATAGAAAATCCCACAATTATTTGACCTTCTCTTTTATTTCTACCAATTTCCGCCAGAATATCGGGATTTTCTTCTAAAATTAACGTAATTTCTCCCTTATCTCTCTTAATTTTTTGCTGGCTAAATTCTCTTGGGCGATAATCGGAAACTGCGGCAGACATAATTATAATATCAGATTGAGAAACGTTTGTCATAACAGCGTCATACATCTGCAATGCGCTTTCTACGTTAATTACGTTTGCCTTATTGGGTGCCTTTAAGTTAGTTGGTCCCGTGATCAATACAACATCAGCGCCGCGATTTGATGCAACATCCGCTATGGCATAGCCCATTTTCCCGCTTGATCTGTTGCTTATAAACCTAACAGGGTCTAATGCTTCACGGGTTGGTCCTGCTGTAACCAGAACCGTCTTGCCTTCAAGATCATGTTTGGCAGTTAATATGCCAGTAATTCTTTCTACAATCTTTTCAGGATTGGCAAGCCTGCCTTTTCCCTCATATCCACAAGCCAACATGCCATATTCAGACTCTATAAATTCAACTCCATGATTCATGAGTATTTTTATATTTTCCTGAACTATGGCGTTTTCAAGCATGTGACTATTCATCGCAGGAGCAATTAGTATAGGACATTGAACCACCAATGACGTTGTAGAAAGCATATCATCAGCGATACCGTGGGCAAGCTTGGCTATAATATTCGCAGTTGCAGGCGCAATAACCAATATATCCGCTTTGTCTGCCAAAGCGATATGCTCTGGTTTCCAGCTTTCTGGTTCTGCAAACATATCAACAGCAACTGGATTTCTTGATATATATCGGAAAGTAAGCGGTTGCACTAACTGCGTGGCGTTTTTTGTCATTATAACGTAGACATTGGCGTTCAGTTTAACCAATTGGCTTACTATATCAACCGCTTTATATGCGGCAATTCCGCCGGTAACTCCGAGAAGCACATTTTTGCCGTTTAGCATAAAACTATTTACTATTCCTTTTCATCTAAATTATCATCATCTAAATTATCATCATCCAAATTTTCCTCAAACGAATCATCTATTTCTATATGATCAAAATTGATATCGTCATCGTCAAAATCATCTAAGTCTTCATCCACGACCTGAATTTCTGGTATTTCACTCGCTATAAGATCTTCAGTTTCGCTGTCTAAGTCTTCTAATGCCAACTCGGTAGATGGCAATAATTCTCTTTTATCTATTTCGACAGGCATTATCTCACGAGGTTTAATACCGGCTACGACGGCTCCATCAGCGATTTCAATGAGAGCCATTGTCGTCGGTTTGGCGGCGTCTGATGGAATTAATGGTCTTGAGCCTGCATTTAATTCCCTTGCTCGCTTTGCGGCAACGATCATTGCCTCATATTTGTTTGGCATTTTTTCAAGAACCTTATTTATTAATTCGAGATCACTTCGCATGTTTTAGAACCCCCTCATATAATTCTAAGGATCTGTAATTAAATAACTTCCCTAATAAAAAACACACCCCCGAACCGAGTTTAGGCTAATTCCCCCTTTAGCTAAAGGGGGGATTTGATTAAATGAGTTATATCTCAAAATAGGGAAGTTATTCTTTTACAAAGACTAAGATTCCAAGATTAGGATTTGGTGGCAATCTTTAAATCTTAGAATCTTTAAATCTTAGAATCTTTAAATCTTAGAATCGTTTCTGACACGGCATTTTTCAGCAACCATTATGCACTTAATTTTTTTAACTGCTTCAATTACTTCGTCATTTAGAACTTTATAATCAAAATCATCTGCCCTATCCATTTCGTGAATAGCAGAATCCAAACGGGTTCTGAGTGATTCTTCGCTTTCTGTTCTACGCCCTTTCAGTTGCGCCTCAAGAGCTTTCACGGATTTTGGCAGAATGAAAATAAACACCCCTTGTGGATGCGTTTCTTTAAGTTTTGTTGCGCCCTGAACATCTATCCCAACAAGAACATCAGCCATATTTGGCAGATCATCAAGGTCTTCTCTTAGCCTTCCATAATATTTTCCATATACTTCTGACCATTCAACCAACTCCCCTTTGTCAATTCTATCTTTAAATTCCTCGACACTGACAAAATGATAATCAATGCCATGTTCTTCATCAGGACGTGGATCTCGAGTAGTCATGGATACAGAGTATTTGAGGCTTGGATCCGAGTCTAATAATGACTTTATTATGGTTGTTTTGCCAACTCCCGATGGACCTGTTATAACTATTAGCATTTATGTTTATAACTCTCAACTAACTACTATTTACTCTATATTTTGGGCTTGTTCTCTAATTTTTTCTAACTCAAATTTAAGCTGTATACAATCAGATGATATTTGATAATCATCAGCTTTTGATGAAACGGTATTTGCTTCTCTATTAATTTCTTGCAATATAAAATCCAACTGTCTGCCTATTTGCTCATTTGAATCCTTTAAATTTTCCTTTATTTGTGATATATGGCTTCGTAATCTAACAATCTCCTCGCTTACATCACAACGATCTGCCATAACTGCAATTTCTACGGCTAATCGTGATTCGTCAATAATCGTCTGATCCTGCAAGAGATCATTGATTTTTTTTTGAAGGCGCTGACGATATTCTACAACAACCAAAGGTGAACGGTTGCCAATGCGATCTATGGCTTGACACATAATATCAAGACGTTCTAAAATATCCGACATCATGGCAAGACCCTCTTTTTCTCGCATCTGTATTAACTGATCAAAAGCCAACACAAGCGCCTGATATGCCGATAGCCAAATCTGCTCAATATCCTCTTTAGATTCTGTAAGGCTTATCACGCCGGGGAACGATGTTATGGAGTTTAGGCTTATGGGGTCTGTAAATGATAGCTCATTACGCAAAGATTCAAGCTGATTATAGTAATCTTTGGCTAAATCATGATCTATTAATACTTTTTTATCTGATACCAGTCCATCTCTATTTAGCTCTATTATAGCATTAATTTGCCCTCGTTTTATTCTGCTCTTCACATAATTAATTGCCTGATGTTCATAAGATGATAAAATATCAGGCAACCTAACTGTTATACTGATATTTTTGCTATTAAAAGATTTTACTTCAACGGATATGTGACCAAATTCATTTGCTGTCTCACCACGTCCGTATCCGGTCATGCTTCTTATCATAAAAATTTATCCCTAGTATAAGACAATCTTGTTTTTATTACGAGTTTTTCAGTTATTGCCAAAAATCGCAAAAGTAATACATGCTGTTAGCTTGTTTTGTCCATTTGATTAATAATAACAAGCCAGACGGCATGTTTTACACTGCTAACTGAAAAACTCGTATTTTTATTGCGAATGGGCTGATTAAAGGCATGATAATTATAACTGATCGATCTTTTATTGTCAATATTAGTAATCTGAGCTTAGGACATTAGTTCGGACACTTACCAAAAGTAATTCCACTAAATCTGATTGAAAATTCATAAATCATGCGAGAAAAATGCCTTCATTTTCATTTTGATAATTAACTGAAGCAAAAAATCAGTCATAAGGACTTTCAAGCATTTATTTACAACACCATGAAAGATAAACAAGGCGCAGTCCGAGTATACAATCCTGATAAGGATTGTTTCTGTTACTTGTTTTTTTAACTTACCTGAATATAATTTCCTCTTCTTCCCTGTATACTCAACTTCACGGATTCCCTCGCCTATCAGTAATCCTATCGAATACGACAATAAAACCATTGATGCCATCTTCTCCATATTTTCTTGCTTCTGGTTCATTATCTTGTCTATACTCAACAAATCCTTCAGATCACGAAAACTCTCTTCTATCTTCATCCGCAATTTGTATATTTCTATGGCTTCTTCTGGAGGAAGGTTACTTATGACCCACATTGGTTCACTGAATCCCTTATCCCACTTGCCTGATATATTTACCTCTAGCTTACCTTTATAGTATTGCTCTACCTTTGTATGGAGACGCCAAAGTAAGCATCCAGAAACCCAATTTCTTGTCTTTTCCAACCTTACCTACATATTCTGTTTTCTTTGCCTGTGGACGATAGATTTCTGTTGGGTCGCCAATGACGAATTTCTCATCTTCATTGAAAAGTCTATGTAGGTTTTCTCTAGGGTCATTGGTATCCAAGAATCTTTGAATAGTCTTGTAGTTGGCATCAGGATTACCATCCATCTATTATATTTTATCATAGGAGTTATTTTTTGTCCGAACTAATGTCCTAAGCTCAGGAAATATCCTTGATAAAGCATAATCCAAGTAGTAGAATAACAAATGATAGATGATGGATTCAAGATAAGCAACTTTAATAAATGACGCTAAATTTTTAGGAATAGAACGCGGATCAGGCGGATTTGCGCGGATCGAAAGAAATAAAGAAAAATCCGCGGAAATCCGTTCAATCCGCGTTCTATTTCCTAAAGTTTTAAAAGGTTTCTTACACTTACTCAGATACAGGATAAAAGATGCAAAATTCAGGATTTAAATCCCATGTCTCAAGTCTCGAGTCTCATGTCTCATCAGCCGATAATCGCATTGGCAAGGTTAGATGGAGGGGAATAATTATCGCTTCTGTTCTGATATTCCCAAACAATTATTGGATAATGCAAGTTGAGGCCGTATGGAACACAGGACACTCAACATGCCTTTCGCTGATGTGGCACGTGGTCTTAAATCTCCTCGTGCTGATATTAATAAACGTATTTTTGCTTAAAAAGCTATTGCCAAGATATGCCCTAACTCAAGGAGAATTGATAGTCATTTATGCGATGTTGACGCTTGGCGCAAGCATCAGCGGGCGTGATATGCTTCAAATATTGACTCCGGTGATGGCATGGGCGTTTTGGTTCGCTACGCCTGAAAACGAATGGGTTGACCTTTTTCATAAATACCTCCCAGATTGGTTAATTGTTCGTGACAACAGCGCGTTAAAAAGTTTTTACGGAGGAAAATCATCGCTTTATATCCACGAAAACCTAAAGGCATGGCTTACGCCGGTTCTTTTATGGTCACTTTTCATCGTTGTGCTTGGATTCGTGATGATCTGCCTGAATATCATTATAAGAAGGCAATGGACAAGGAACGAAAAACTAAGCTATCCCATAATTCAACTGCCTATGGCTATCGTTGAAGATGGCGGAACAGTCCGATTCTTCAAAGACAAAGGGCTTCTGATCGGGTTTGCCGGCGCTTCTGTATTGAATATACTGAATGGCTTGCATTTCTTATTTCCTGTCGTCCCACATATTCCGGTATCATACCTTGATTATGATCTTGGCAAATATTTCACCTCAAGACCTTGGAACGCCATAGGCTCATTAAGATTGCCCTTATATCCATTTGCAATAGGTCTTGGATTTTTCCTTCCCCTTGATCTGTCTTTTTCTATATGGTTTTTCTATCTGTTTAGAAAGGCTCAACAGGTGATTGGGTCTGCGCTTGGGCTTAGTGCGCTTCCGGGCTTTCCGTATCTAAATCAACAATCATCGGGAGCATGGATAGGGCTTTTCTTCGTTGCTGTTTGGCTGAGCAGAAGCCATCTAAAGCATGTCTTGGCTCAAATATTTAAGAGCAAACAGGATTATACTGATGAACCGCTAAGTTATAGGAACGCATTATTTGGCATAATAGCGGGGATGACGTTTCTCACGATCTTCTGTTATAAAGCGGGTATGTCGTTAGCGATTATCCTGGCTTTCTTTGGGATTTTCTTTGTGCTTTCGATTGCCATTACCCGTATGCGCGCAGAATTGGGTCCTCCTACACATGAGCTTGTAAACATGAATTCAGGCAACATATTGGTTGATATACTCGGGACTCGCCAAGTTGGCGCAAATAATTTGAGCATTTTTCCTTTATTTTGGTTTTTCTCTGGCAGAGGATATAGAAGCCATCTTATGCCTCATCAGCTTGAAAGCTTCAAAATGGCGGAACGGGCAGGCGTAGACAGCAGGCGGCTTGTTTATGGCATGATCTTGGCGATGGCATTGGGATCGATCTCGGCGTTTTGGTCTTTACTGCATCTGTCTTATAAATGGGGCATGTCAACTATACCTATCGGGCATGATTCAGGCGTTTTCAGTATGCTACAAGGTCGTCTTATAAATCCAACCGGAACGGATATTCCAGCAATGATATTCATGGTAATCGGGCTTGTATTCACATTTCTTTTGATGCTTTTGCGAACGATGTTTTTATGGTGGCAGTTGCATCCTGCGGGATATGCGCTTTCTATGAATTTCGGCATTGATTATATATGGTCTTGCCTTGTATTTAGTTCCATAATAAAATGGCTTGTGCTAAAGTATGGCGGACTTGGGTTGCATCGCAAGGCGACAATGTTTTTTTTCGGTGTGATACTCGGCGAATATTGCACCGGCGGTTTTTGGAGTCTAATGAGCGTCATACTTCAGCAAAGGACTTACGACTTTTATCATGCGTAAAATATATTTAATGATGAAAAAGTCTTAATTTTGATAAAGCCATAACCATTCCGTATTCGTCAGTAGCCTTAACGACTTCTTCATCCCTGATGGAACTTCCAGCTTGAACAATATATTTAACGCCACTTTGTGCCGCCTTATCAATGCTATCCCTGAATGGGAACATGGCGTCTGAACTAAGCGATACGCCTGTCAGTGTGCTTATCCATTCTCTTTTCTCTTGCTTGGTTAATCTTTCTGGAATCTCTTCAAATGCCATTTCCCACGACTTTTGTTCCGCTTCTGTTATGTCTTCAAGCAAATATTTATCAATCGCATTATTCCTGTCTGCTCTGCCTATTCCCTGTCTAAATCTCATATTAAGAACCTTTGGATGCTGTCGAAGATACCAAGTATCAGATTTCAATGCCGCAAGGCGAACGCAGTGAACTCTGGATTGCTGACCCGCCCCTATTCCAGTCACCTGACCATTGTATGCAAAGCATATTGAATTGGATTGAGCGTATTTAACCGCAATGGTTGCGACAATAAGATCACGTTTGGCAGATTCGGGTATATCTCTATTTTTGGTAACGATGTTATCCAGTATGCTATAATCAGGGACAACATCATTTCTGCGTTGTTCTAACGTA
>ERZ1292640.2365-Hain-H43-02um-R1-2365-length-15127-cov-6_pt2 | contig 10906 bp, 13 predicted proteins | sample MGYA00564404_ERZ1292640 | MGnify/ENA primary metagenome ERZ1292640 (study PRJEB36523, sample SAMEA6512636) | groundwater metagenome | collected 2019-01-08 | study: AquaDiva: Metagenomics assemblies of 32 groundwater samples | reverse complement strand
GTCATAATACCCACCGCTCTCTTTTGCGATAACCAATCCGGCTTTTTCAATTAAACCCAAAGGGACATTCTTGCCGCGCAAAAAATTAAGCAGGGCGTCCCATTTATCCGGTGCCATCCCAAGTTTAAACTTAAGCACAGTTTCTTCGCTTATTCCCCTTTTTTGCAGGTAATCAAGCGCGTAAACAGATTCTTTAGTGTTCAAAAAACTAACGTAAAAATCTGCCGCTAATTCATTAACCTTATAGAGCTGGGTGCTTTCCCCGGCTGATTTATCAAGCCTGCTACCGGACTCTTGGGGAATTTCCACCCCCGCCTTTTTAGCTAAAAGCTCGACAGCTTCCGGAAAAGACAGCCGCTCATACTGCATAAGAAAACTGAACGCGTTACCCCCTACGCCACAGCCGAAACAATGAAATATCTGCCGGTCAGGATTGATAACAAAAGATGCTGTCTTTTCGTGATGAAAAGGGCAAAGCGCTTTATAGTTTCTGCCTATGCGTTTTAAAGGGATGTAACTTGAGATAAGCTCTACGATATCGATGCGGCCGGTAATCTCATCGATTATTTTTTCAGAAACAAAAGCCATTTAACGCCTTATTCTTTTAAAACCTGAGCAACATAATATATCTAAATTCTCTTCGGATTCTATATTGTCTAATATAAGGTTAAGCCCCAAATTATCGGAAGCGATATGCCCGGCAATAACCACATTGATATGTTCAGGCTTTGCCTTGGCAAAATGCTCTTCGGAAAGATGCATACAGACAATAGTGCCCACGCCTGCCTGAGACAGGCGGCCGAATAATTCCTTTGACCCTTCTGTGCCGCCGGTCATATCCACAAACACTTTTCCGGCTTTATCCTCGGGCTTGCCCAGAATTATCTTCGGGCCGGCCTTGCACTCAATGCCATACTGATACTCGGGAATTTTACATAACAACCCGGCTACGTCGTTTACTTTCCTAGGCTTCTGTTTATCCATAAGCGCCTGCAGGTATTTAGCGACATGATTATCAGCGGGAGTATGGCAGCACATAAACGGCATATCCAAAAGCCGGGCCACATCGTTTGAACGCGTATGATTGGCAGCAGACACTTTTCGGGCGACTTCGCTCATACGCTCTTTCATCAACTCTTCGGCAATTTCCTTCTTTAATCCGAGCTTCTCCAGTATAAAACTCTGCACCTGCATTACTTCGGATAAAGCCGCGTAAGCCTTACCTTCCGGATGATGGGCCAGGACAAGGTCAAGGCCTTCCCTTTCCCTTATTTTATCCGCCAATAGAATCTCCGGCGCTTCCATATCTACGCCGACTAAAATTTTACGTATTTCCGTATCCGGCTTTCCATAAAGTATGCGCGTATCGGCAAATGGGTTTCTAAAACTCTCCTTATCAAATCTCTTGCGCTCCTGTCCCTTTAATTTATTATATTCCTTCTTTACTTTAGTAAAATAATCATTGATGCTCTTTCCTCTTGGGTCATTCTTTATGCCATATTTGATTACCAAATCGTATAATCGGCCTAATCTCATTGATTTTTTACCTCCTGCCCCAGGTCAACGACTTCATAAATAACGTCATTAGGCTTCTGGTTGGCATAAATTCTGGAATATATATTTTTTATGATAAATTCATAAACCTTGACATTAACCATTACAAGCTGGCTTCCAAGGTATGATTTTTGCACGCTGCCGCGTAAATAATCCGTCGCCGGAATACTAAAAAGGAACAAAAGCATACTGGCAAATATTACGCCTCTTAAAAAACCAAAAATAAAACCGCCCCATTTGTCTAAAAGGCTGACAGCTTCTACCACAAGCAGCCGGCAAAACCCTTCCCGGATAAAAACAACAACCAGATACGTTACGATTGCCAACACCGCGAAAGAAAAGAAATCTGAAAGCAAAACTCCTATTAAAGGCACGCGCGCCAGCAAAAAATCGCTAAGAATAGAAAAATACTGCATGGAAACAAACACAGCACAAATAATACCCAGGAACTTAAACGCTTCTATAATAAAGCTCCTGTTGGAACCGCGGTAGGTTGTAATCAATATAATACAGATAACAAATATATCAACCCAGTTGAATTTAGTTACCACCTCCGTAACATTCATTCTCCCCTCCGCTTATTTTCAAATTACCCTGTTATTATTTATGAAAGCTGAAGTATACCACACAAACTCACAAGTGTCAACCTGGCCGGAAATTTTCCTCCAACCTATTTAAAATGCTATAGTTATGACTCTTTCAAAATAAGTTTAACGCGTATTATCGCGAGAAATAATTCTCTATGCTATTCCTTGCCTTTTTCAATGCATTATAGCGATGGCTTATTGTATGTTTGATTTGGGTACCTAACTCGGCAAAGGTGCGCATATACTTTGGAATGACAAACAACGGGTCATAACCAAAACCATGGCTTCCCTTCATTTCAAAGCCTATTATACCATTACACCTTCCGGAAACGCTTTTGACTAAACCATTTTCATCTGCCAAGGCCACAGCGCAAAAATAATGCGCTTTGCGTTTAAGTGATGGGAGGCCCTCAAGAAGCTTTAAGACTTTTAGGTTATTTTTCAGGTCGGATTTATCTTTTCCGGAAAACCTCGAAGAATAAATTCCCGGAGCGCCGTTTAAGGCATCTATACATAAGCCTGAATCTTCTCCAAGAGTAAGCTTTCCGGTAAATTTGGCGATAATACGCGCTTTTTTAGCGGCATTTTCTAAAAAAGTCTTGCCGTTTTCCTTCACATAAGGAGCGCCGGGAAAATCACCGAGCGTAAGAAATTTCAGGCGCATGCCTTTGGTAATTTCTTTTATCTCTTCTAATTTCTTTTTGTTGCGCGTAGCAATGACTATTTCTAACTTTTTATGATTTTTAACTAGTGTCATACCTTTGTAGGGACACACCTTGCTTCGCAAAGCAGCAATATGCTGTCCCTACACCCGATTTCTTACAAGATGTCCTTAAACAACCCCTTCTGCATATCAATCAAACTTTTTATCCCGCTTTTGGCAAGGACAAGCATCTCGTCCATCTGCTCTTTTGTAAATGCCACTCCCTCCGCTGTCCCCTGGACTTCAACAAATTTATCGTCAGCGGTCATAACCACATTCATATCTACTTCGGCTTTTGAATCTTCCGAATATGACAAATCCAGGATCGGACGATTGTTAAAAATTCCTACAGAGGTTGCCGCGATATAATTCTTAATAAAAAGCTCATCGATAACCTGATTACGCTTCAAATTAATCAGGCAGTCGGCTAAAGCGATAAAACTTCCCGTTATAGAAGCGGTACGGGTGCCTCCGTCGGCCTGAATCACATCGCAATCAACTTTTATGGTCCGCTCCCCTATTCCCTTACAATCAAAAACAGCCCGCAGGCTTCTGCCGATTAACCTTTGAATTTCAAAAGTCCTGCCGGAGATTTTATCCCTCTCTCGATTCATACGGGTTGCCGTTGAACGAGGAAGCATCCCATATTCGGCTGTAAGCCAGCCAGTGCCTGTGCCTCTTAAGAAAGGCGGGACAGTTTGATCGACTGAAGCAGTACAAATGACTTTTGTATCGCCTAACTCCATTAAACAAGACCCTTCCGCGTGTTTTATATAATTTCTTGTTACCGTGACTTTTCTTAATTGATCCGCCGCCCTGCCATCTTGACGCGCCATTTTGCTCCTTTCTGGTAGCGTGTTTAGTCGTTGGCCGTTGGTCGTTAGTTAAACTTTTGCCTCTTGAATCAACTGCTACAATTAAAGGGAAATCTTCTACCTCTAATTGATAAACTGCCTCCGGGCCCAATTCCGGAAAACAGACTAACTTTTTGTTTTTTACATATTTTGATAATAAAGCCCCGCACCCGGCATAAGTAATAAAATAAACAGCCTTATATTTTTTTATTGCCGCGATTACTTCGTCAGAGCGGGCCCCTTTACCAATCATACCTTTTAGCCCTGATTTAATAAGCAACGGCGTAAATCCATCCATCCGCGAACTTGTCGTTGGCCCGCATGAACCGATGATTTTTCCTTTTGGCGTTTGTGTAGGGCCGCAATAATAAATTATCTGCCTGCTTAAATCAATCGGCAATTTTCGGCCTAAACTGATCGCATCAGTTAACCTCTTATGCGCCTGATCCCGGGCCGTATAAATTATTCCGGACAAAGAAACTTCCTCTCCAGCCTTAAGGCTGTTAATATCATTATCTTTTAAAGGAGTACAAATATATCTCATCTGATAAATGTTAAATTTAAACCGTTGCGAAAATATATATTACAATCATTACGAATTGTAGTGACAGCACAGTGTGCTGTCACTACAAAGATAACTAATTATATTAACTTTGCCGCGCTCCTTAAGGCGTGACAGCTAATACTCACTGCCACAGGAAGCCCTGCTATATGCGTAGGATATGTCTCTATATTTACTCCCAAACAAGTCGCGCTTCCGCCTAGTCCCATCGGCCCGATATTGAGGCTATTAATCCTTTTCAGCAGATCCCTTTCTAATGCTTGTAGATTATTTTTGGCCGTTAGTGAGTTTATTTTTCGCAATAAGGCTTTCTTTGCCAAAAGACAGGCATAATCAGCTGTACCTCCGATGCCCACGCCCACGACATACGGCGGGCAGGCATCCGGCCCGGCTTCTCTGACTGTTTTAACAACAAAATCCTTAATGCTATCCAAAGAAGCTGTAGGCCTAAACATTTTAAGTTGAGTTTTATTTTCACAGCCAAATCCTTTAGGCAAAACAGATAACCTTAAGCTATCTCCCTTAACAATATCAAAATGTATCATTGGCGGCGCGTATCCGCTTTTACCTCTTGCTAAAGGATCCCTAACAATAGAATTGCGCAAATATCCTTTTTTATAACCGGCTTCGACGCCCTTAACTATCGCGCCTTTAAAATCGCCAAGAATTTTAACATCTTGGCCAATCTCAACAAACACGCAAGGCATGCCCGTATCCTGACAGATAGCCAATTTTTCAGCGCGCGCTATTTTAGCGTTCTCAATAATAGCGTTTAGGGCTCTTTTTGCTTTTTTATTTTTCTCAGGCTGGCAAGCTCTTGCCAAGCTCTCCAAAACATCTTTACGCAAGACAAGGTTTGCTTGAACGCATAAATCAGATACTGCTTCTTCGATTTTTTTTGCCGCAATTACTCTCATTTTCTTTTATACTCTCGCGAAACCGTGGTAGTTATTCCACCCCTGGGATTAAATACTGCCGCAATCTTAACCCAGCGCGGATTGCTTGAAGCGACAAAATCATCCATTAACTTATTTACAAAATGCTCATGAAAAATACCGGTATCCCGGTAAAATATCGTATACATCTTAAAGGATTTTAATTCTATACAATATTTATCAGGCGAATAATCTATTTTTATGCTTGCGAAATCCGGCAATCCGGTTTTAGGGCAAATACAGGTAAATTCCGGAACATCCAAAGTTATAGCATACTCCTTATCAGGATATTGATTTTTCCAAACATCGATTTTAGGAGTCTTTAACTTTCTAATATTTACTTGCAACCCTTCATAAGATGAACCCAACTTCTTGCTCTGGTTACTCATTTGACTCCTATTAACCTATGCATCTGCGGAATAACTCTTACATCCGCAACATATTTTTCGCAAGTTTTCTTAAATTCGCCTAACTTTTCTTTTAATAATAAGGCGTTGTCAAAACTGTTTGGCTGTAAAACCATCACACCTTCATACTGCAGGTTCTTCAATAATTCTGCCATCTTAAAAATATCGTCTTTCGTCGTAGACAGGGATATCACCGCCTTAATAAAAACTTCGCCTTTGTTTGCGGTTTTTAAAAAATCGCGATGCTCATCCCAGTAATGCGATACGCTGCCTGTTGAACTGGGAAGCTTTATATCCATCGCCACAATATCAACATTATCTATCACCTGTTTTAACTCATTCGGCAAAGTACCATTAGTCTCCAAATAAGTTTTGTACCCTTCCTGCTTTGTCATCTTTAATGCCTCGCTTAAAAAATCCTTCTGGAAAAGCGGCTCCCCACCGGTAAAAGAAACCGAATGAAAATTCCTGCCAAATGATTTTATCCGGCCGATAAGTTCTTCGATTGCATATTCGCTAAAAGTTTCAATTAAAGTATCACAATAGGAACATCTTAAATTACAGCCGCTAAAGCGGACAAAAATCTGCTTACTCCCCCAATATATTCCTTCGCCTTGGATGCTCTCGAATATTTCTGAAATCTTTCCCGTCATTTTTCCAACCGTGGCAACCGTGGGGTCAGGTCCCAAACGCGGTTGGGACCTGACCCCAATTTTTCGACCCCAATTTTTAAAATCGGATCAACCACTCCCGCTTCTTGAAATCCCTTGGAGCGGAATTTACAGCTATCGCACACCCTACAGGGAGATTCTCCGCCTTGATAACATGACCAAGTCAACTCATAAGGCACGCCTAATTTCATGCCCAATTTAATAATCCCTACCTTGCTTAAATTAATTAACGGGGTAACTATCTTTACGCCTTTGCCCTGAACCCCTGATTTAGTCCCTAAACGCGCGGCATTACTGAATGCCCGGTAAAATTCCGGGCGGCAATCCGGATATCCGCTGTAATCTATCGCGTTAGCGCCGATAAAAATCGCCCCGGCGCCAAAAGGTTCGGCAAAAGAAAGCGCGAAACTTAAAAATATAATATTGCGCGCCGGAACATATGTGTTTGGTATGGATGCCTGTTTTCTATTATGAACAGGTATTCTTAACGCGTCATCCAGCAAACTTACCCCTTCCTTCGGCAGGGAAATCTTTATCACCTTAAAATCGCATCCGGAAATTCTTGCGATTTTTTTTGCGCATTCTATTTCTTTGCGATGGCGCTGGCCGTAATCGAAAATCAGGCAAAAACAGCGGTATCCTTTTTTTAAAGCTAAATACAGGCTTGTCGCGGAATCTAACCCGCCCGACAAAAGAACAACTGCTTTTTTCATTTAAAATATGTGGCCGAACAATTATCCGATTCCCAAACCGTTATTTCTTTCAATTTACATCCGGCTGACTTTAATTTATCTCCGGCATTTTTGAAAATATATTTGGCGATATTTTCGGAAGTGGGATTGACTTTCTTAAAATAAACGATGCTATTAAGATGTTTATGATCGAGAACTTCCAATACATTATTTAATATTTCCTTAATATCATGAAAATCCATCACTAGCCCCCGGCTGTCTGTTTCCTTGGCGATAACGACAGCTTCAACTTTCCAGTTATGGCCGTGCAGCCCCTCACACTTTCCCTGGTATTCCCGCAGGCTATGCGCGGCGCTGAATTCTTTTTTTACCGCTAAACGAAACATTTCATTTCCTATATTTAATTATGTTTAAGCTGTGCTTACCTTGCTCACCCTCTCTATTTTCTGCCCCAAAAACCTCTCTGCCAAGCCGCTAAACCAGGCAGGGTCGTCCGAAACATAAAAATCCCTTACCGCTTTTTTATTTGATTCCAACAGATCTCCCGTTGCGAGAAGCTGTTTTACTTCGGTTGCAACCTGCTTAGCGGAATCAATTAAAGTAACGCGCGAGCCCATGACTTCCTGTATCACCGGTTTCAAAAGAGGATAATGCGTGCAACCTAAAATCAAAGTATCAATCCCTGCTTTTTTAAAAGGCGCCAGATAAAATTTAGCCACGTCAAAAACAGCCCGTTCCTTGAGCCAGCCTTCTTCGGCAAACGGGACAAATAACGGGCATGCACGCGCGATTACTTTAATAGCGGCATCCAATGCCTTTATTTCATTTTCATAAGCGCGGCTTCTTATCGTCGCCTGTGTCCCGATAACGCCTATCTTTTTGTTCTTGGTGGCATATACCGCTTCTTTAGCTCCGGGAGAAATCACTCCGACCATAGGCACCTTAAAATAATTCCTTATAGAAGGAAGCGCCATACTAGAAACAGTATTACAGGCAACACAAACCAGCTTCACGTCTTCTTTCAACAAAAACAAAATATTTTCTATGGAAAACCTGATAACGGTTTCTTTTGACTTGATACCGTAAGGCACCCTGGCAGTGTCACCGAAGTAAACTATGTTTTCCTCGGGCATCTGCCTGATAAGCTCCTTTACTACTGTTAAACCGCCTACCCCCGAATCAAAAACCCCGATTGCCTTTGCCATCAAAGCTCCTCCAATATTACCCTTGAACTGACCCCCGGGGTCCGCAATCTTGCGGACCCCGGGGGTCAGTTTGGTTTAATGCGCTAATAAACCTGACATATCACACTGTTTACTATAATTCAGTATCCCTTCGGCTATAGTTTCAGCGATCTGCTGGCGATAAAACGGATTACGCAGGTATTTTCCTTCATTAGAGTTAGAAATAAAACCGACCTCCACTAAAACAGCGGGTATACGCGTGTCTTTTAAAACGTAAAAAGGCGCTCCCTTTACTCCCAAAATCTTCAAACCCAGGCTTCTGTTAACTGACTGACAAATACTCTGCGCCAATGACACTGAATCCGCGCGGTTACGGGTATAAATCATATCCCACAATGTCGCTTTAAGATTCAATGACTCGCCGGAAAAATACCTCTCGTCTAATTTCAGGCTGTAATTGCGCGCGGCCGAAACAGCCCGTTCATTATCATCCACATTCTCGGTGACATAAAACACCTCGAATCCGTTGAGGCGGGAAGAACGAGCGGAATTTGTATGGATACTGACAAACAAATCGGCGTTAGAGCTATTGGCAATCTTTGACCTCTCTTCTAGAGAAATAAATTTATCGCTGGAACGGGTGCGGACAACTTCAATCCCTTGAGCCTCTAACAGCCTCCCCAAGCGCATTGCTATATCAAGGTTAACATCCTTTTCCCGCAACCCGGATCTAGCCACCGCTCCCGGGTCCTTGCCGCCATGGCCGGCATCGATTACTATCCTTTTTACCTGGAACACTCCCGGATAAGCCGACGGCGCTCCTGCGGGAATAAAACAATAAAATTTATCCAATACCCTTTCCTTAAACTTCTCGGGTACAACCACGATGCCGTTATGCATCAAAACATCATCCTGAAGATCTACCGGATAGCCGTTAACCAAAACAATAGAACTATCCAGCAAAAGTTTTATCTCTGTAGCATCAGCTTTTCTTAAAGTTACCTCCCTGCCAATAGGATCATAATCACAGGAGATTTTCAAATGTTCACAAATGGTGGACAACGGATAATAAACAGTGTTGTTTATCGAGAAAACCCTGGCAGGAAAACCTAAGTTATTGCGCGCGCAAGTCGCGCAACCGCTTAAAAAAATGAGTACCGAACAACAAACAATGGTCAAAAGAAGAAAGGAATTAGATTTTATTTTTTGCACTGTATGGATAAAACAATGGAAAGGCCGGCAAAAATTTCCTTGTTAATTTTCCCTCGCTCGCCCCTCTGAAAATTAATCTCGAACTGCGCCAAATAGGCGCAGTGAGAGATCTTTACTCATGGGAATATTTCGCTCGCTATGCCGCTTATCGCGGCATTACGCTCGCACAATATCCACCAAAAAATTACTTGTCGTAATTTTTTGGTGGAGGTGGCGGCATTGAAGCCGCGTCCTTAAAGACTTGAACAATAGCCTCTACATGCTTAGTTTATCTTCTTAACGCTCATCCGCAGGAATTCCGCTAAACAGGATTTCCCGCAGGCTATCCTTTATTTGCTCTCATCCTGATGCCAAAGGCTAACTCATCAGAACCAGCCTGCTAGAGTCTCTTATTTATCCCGCAGGCAGGACAACAAGAGGCGGCCACTATATTTTAGCGGCCGACTGATGCGAATTGAAAAGGCATGATAGGGGCTGGTTTCCCAACTCCTGCCATTTGCCTCATCGCATCGCTAAACATTAACGGTTTTTCGTTAGCGTTTGTATTGTGCAAGGTTTGTTATCGCGGCCTTCCTTGCATCCGCGGCATGCCACTATTACCCGCACCCTTAAGTCGATACCTTTCACCCCCGAATTTTTTCCTCGTTTATTATCTAAAAAATTAGTCCCGCCGAATGCGGCAAAATTATCGAAGAGAATTTTGCCGCGGTTTATGAGGCGGGACATTACCTTTTTCTTGTTTTCAAAATCCGCCGCATCTCTCTCTGCGACTCCCGGCGTTTAATATCATCCCTCTTATCGTATGCTTTCTTTCCCTTGGCCAGCCCTAAATCTATTTTCGCCACCCCCCGCTGATTAAAGTACAATTTAAGCGGGATTAATGCAAACCCCTTTTGCGACATCTTCTCGTCGAGCTTCTGGATCTGGTGGCGGTGCAAAAGCAACCGCCGAGTCCTTTTGGGCTCGACATTCTGGTAACTTGCTTGAGCGTAGGCAGATATATCTATATTGTAAACGAAAGCTTCGCCTTTTTCTATACGGGCAAAGCTATCTACGAGGCTGGCTTTTGCCTGCCGAAGCGACTTTACTTCGCTTCCGAAAAGCTCAATACCTGCTTCCAGCGTCTCAAGAATCTCATAATCCCTAAACGCCTTCTTATTAGCCGCAATGTCTATACGTTCCATATATAATATATCACATTTACTGGGCTCTGACAACCCAGTTAAAAAGCGCCAGAAATAACGGTAAAGTCAATAAACTTACGATATGGCTATAGAAAATCCCCTGGCTTATCAACTTATCTTCTCTACCATACCTTCTGACTATGACTGATAAACTCGTTGCCGAAGGCATAGCCAATTCCAGAATAATCAAAAGCCCCAGGAAATAAGGCACTGCCACATATTTTAGAAAAATCAACCCCAACAAAGGAAGCACAACAAGCTTTGCCAAAAGCATTTTCGCGACCAAAGGCTTATCAGATACTCTATATATAGGTAACTCACCTAAAGCCCCTCCCACCACCACAATTGCCAGAGGGAAACT
>ERZ1292640.4274-Hain-H43-02um-R1-4274-length-10911-cov-7_pt1 | contig 10911 bp, 9 predicted proteins | sample MGYA00564404_ERZ1292640 | MGnify/ENA primary metagenome ERZ1292640 (study PRJEB36523, sample SAMEA6512636) | groundwater metagenome | collected 2019-01-08 | study: AquaDiva: Metagenomics assemblies of 32 groundwater samples | reverse complement strand
ACCTTTGAATAGATTTATTAATTTATAGTCTGTTTAATTAATCAAATTCCCCCTTTTAGCTAAAAGGGGGTTATAAATCCTCTATCTACAAGGGTTTATAGACTTGTGGGTAAAGATAAGTTTAATAAAGGGGGAAACTAATCTCCCCCTTTGGAAAAGGGGGGAAGGGGGGATTTAAAAAGCTTAGAATCATTTTTAAAACTTGCTTCGTTTATTGTATGTCACTTAACTCATGCTAAACATTGAGAGGAGAAGCTTAGAATCGCTCTGGCTTAACTGGTTTTCCTGTCCTTGCGGATTCAACGCCTGCCAGACATGCAGATACATTTCTACTCGCTTCACGAACATCCACCGCAGGATTTTGATTATTTATTATGCACTCCACAAAATAGTCAACTTCCTGCCAAAATGAATCTTTCATAGACGGCATTTCTCTGCGTTCCCATTGAGCAGGAGTAGTATCGTTAAAGAATACTTTATCGTTATCCAAACTCCCTTTAGTGCCATATAACTTCAAACTCATATCGTCGGTGCCTCTTGGCAATACGGAAGCATAAGCTACATCAACACGTCCTATAATGCCATTATTGAACTTGAAGATCGCCGTTATGAAATCATCATCTGGAAAATTCGGATATGCTAAATGATTGCTGTATGCAAAGACTTCCTCTACTTCCCCGATTAACCATCGTATCATATCTACGGAATGAATTCCAGTGCCTAGCAAAGCCGCTCTTGGATGATCTTTGCTGGCATACCAGGGCGAATTGGCAAATTGATTGAATTTATTTTGATAGGTTGTTGAGACAACATGGAAAATATCCCCCAAAGTGCCTTCTGTTAATAATTGCTTTGCATGAACAGCCATTGGAGTTCGACGATAGTTCTGCCCAACCATCAGTTTCATTCCACTTGCATCCACCGCTTTTATTATAGCTTTTACGTCATCAAGACTTGTTACCATAGGCTTTTCCAGAAGCACGTTACATCCGTATTGCAAAGCTAAAGTTGAGTGTTCCAGATGCATCCAATCCGGTGTAGATATGTTCACTATGTCAAGCTTTTCTTGTTTTAACATTGTCTCAAAATCAGTATATCCTTTTGTTCCCAAATTCTCATCGGTAAATTGCTTGACCTTTTTTTCATTAATATCGCAAACTGCGCATAGTTTGGCATTTTCATTTTGAATATAACCCAAAGCTCGTTGTCTTCCTAAACCAAGCCCTAATACGCCAACTCTTAATTTTTCCATTGTTTTTCCCTCAGTTATCAAGGTGATTCAATACGCCAATGTTTTTCCATGAATGCTCTACAAGCAATATTCAAAAATTACTCCCATTGCTTGGTCAGGATGCTCATAAAGAAGATCAAACGTCTGTTTTGCCTCTGTGATTGGAAAACGATGCGTGATCATTTCTTTAACACGAACACTTCCATCTTGTAATAGCTTGATTGCCCTTTGCGCCGTCTGTTCTCTAGGTTCTGATATTAATATTCCAGCAAGGATCCGCTTATTCATGATTTTGCTTGAATATAACGGCAATGGACTGCCTTGATAAAGTGCGATTAAATGTATAGTTCCTTGCGCTTTTACCATATCTTGCGCCTGTTCAAATGACTTTATTCCTGCGTCTCCGCCTACGCAGTCTATCACGACATCAGCGCCTTTACCGGAAGTCAAACTTCTGACTGACTCCACAGGGTCGCTTTTTGAGCAGTTGATAACAACGTCTGCCCCAAGCTGTTTAGCCATTTTGCATCGCAAATCCAGCGCATCAATAACGATTATTTTGGCAGGTTTATAACCTTTTGATACTTGCATGACAAGGTTGCCGACCAATCCCTGTCCTAGTATAGCGACTGTATCGCCCTCTTTGATATTGGCAGACTGCGCCCAAGCAACGGAACTTGTCAGCAGTGGAAGAAATACCGCTTCCTCATAAGAAACATCATCAGACAGTGGAATAATCATAGCATTTGATGTTACGCAAGCGACATATTCGGCGTGAGGGGCAACAGCGGTAACCCGATCTCCGATCTTGACATTTTTAACATTACTGCCTATTGCAGTTATCACTCCAGCGTCAGAATATCCCATGATTGAAGGGCTAACCGCATCCGGCATCACGTATCGGGCAAAAAGTTCTGATCCACGACTGATCAGGCTTTTTTCGTTTTTCACCAACACTTCATTGCTGGCAATGCTTGGTATCTCTATTTCCTCAACAGCAATATTTCCTTTTCCATCCAATTTTATAACACGTTTCATAGCTTAAATCCTATTATGAATCTATACTTTGTAGCCTCATTAACGGAAGCAATAAAAGAAATGAATCGATTCTATTTTCATAAACAGGCTTTTTAATACAAGCGACTGTGAGTATCATTTTACTGGTTATAACGTTTCTAGTCAATACAAAATGCAGTTAGTAGCAATCACCGTCTCTGGTGGGTTTGACTTACAGCTTTTTCCGCCATCCTTCATCATTATTGGTGACTTGCTATAAAATATCCACCAATACCTTCAAAAAATGTTGCACACAATTTCCTGTTGACATTACGAGTTTTTCAGTTAGCAATGTAAAACATGCCGTCTGGCTTGTTATTATTAATCAAATTTACAAAACAAGCTAACAGCATGTATTACTTTTGCTACTTTTGGCGATAACTGAAAAACTCGTATTGACATAGTGAAAATCAAAGGTTTATACTGTTATCAGTATATCTCATTACTCACAATAAAAGGCATTTAAACACAGATAAACACAAATTTTTAAAATCATCCGTGAAAATCCGTGTTTCATCAGTGGCTAATAAAAAAATGTTACTCCAAATTAAAATGGAAAATGAACCATCTCGATGATTACTTAATCGACAAGATCGAGGGTGATGCTGAAAGAATTCTACATCAGCCAGCTCAAAATTTGTTGGGAAAATTTCTACATGATTGTGGTATAGGAGAAAATTCAATGAATAATAGGAATATATATGAATTAACTGAGTCGGTAAAGCAATTGGCAAAACAGCATGGGGCTGTGCTTGTGGGAGTAGCTAACATTGAAAGATTTGATCCCATGCCGCCTACCTATGACGCTACGCCAAAAGGACATCATCCCAAAGATTTCTTGCCCGAAGCAAGATCCGTCATCTCCATCGCTCAACCTATACTAAATCCAGCGATGGATGCGCCAGCCTTTTTAGTGGATAGAGAATTAGAGATGATCCCGGATATCGTCAAATATTCTTATATGGAGGTATTTTATAATCGTGTCGCTCATGTAGTTCAGGATTGTATGCTTGAGTTTATTGGGCAGATAGTAGGACAGTATTTGCTCAACCATGGATATCAAGCTATGATTTTTCCAACAACAGGATTGCATCCATCGGTAAGTGGCTTATCTGAATCACAAATTTGGGAGAGACATTCTAAATTCAGATATACTTATGGACCTTTCTCTCACAGACACGCCGCTACAAGGGCAGGATTAGGTGAATTCGGCTATAATAATCTTGTTCTCACTAAGGAATTTGGCTCAAGGCAGAGGTTTAACTCCATCATCACAGATGCTGAGTTAGTTCCTGATCCCCTTATCACCGAACCAATATGTCTGAGGGACAAATGTAAGCTCTGTCTTGAAGCCTGTATAATGAACTGCATCACTATGAGAGATGATAAATCAGTAACAGATTATCGCTCAATCGAGAAGGATGATAGAAGCCGTATATTCATAGATACACCCGCTAGAACAGATCCTACGCTATGTATGCGTAGAAGAGAAAACAAACCAGATTCACCCATTAGAGGTGATTGTGTTCGGATATGCCCCGTGCCATATCAGCCCAAGCATTTACCAGATAGGCTAAAAGCCATTGTAGAAAAGCATAAATCAGGACATTCAACAACCGGCAATTTTTGATTGGTTGCAGAATATATTATAGGATGAAATCAGCCATAGAAGTCACTCCCGGTCGCTTTAACTGTGATTGAATTAAAAAAGAGCTAACCACATTTAAAAGGTTGAAAGACAATGTAAGCATTTCATTTACAATTAAGATATTGAGTAAACGCTGGTGAAAAAATGATCCCGAATGATTTTTTAGGAGGCAAAAATGAGCTTTACAGTATATGATTATCGAACCGATATACGCAATATCCTTGTGACACCACAGATTCGTTCTCGCTTCTTACGAATGGAACCCGATCAGGTCGCACAACCCCACAGCCATGACTTGGGGCATGAGGTATTTCTTGTTCTTGAGGGACGATGCGAGTTTGAGATTGATGATGAAAGTCAGGAATTGGGACCGGGACAGATGTGTGTTGCATTAGCCAATCAAATTCATTCGCTTCGGACAGTGGGAGATGAACCGATGACACTTTATCTCTCAGTGACGCCGCACATTCAGCCGACACATACCGGATGGACTAAGGATAAACAACGGATACCACCCAGGTTTGTGCCGTCTAGTAACTATGATGTCCAGCCAAATCCGGATATATCAGTATATCAGCTTATAGAACAGCACATTAGAGAAGCTGAAGCCGTTGCTCAAGTTGCTCAAAAGAGTGCAGATATTCAGCGAGAGATGGCAGATAAACTCAGGAAGGCTATTGCTGAAAGTGATGAGCAGTCTGCAATTGACGCAAGAAATGCAATGTGGGAAGCAATCTGCATGATTTTTGAGCAAATATATGATCTTGGGGAGGCATGGAATGAGCTTGCACCAAGAGCAACGGATTTTTGAACGGAGATAGATATAAAAACCGCATCTATGAATAATCCATCAAAGTATATTATGGCTGACAAAAACTAAGCTGGAAGCTTGGGAGGGATATTTATTATGTTTGTCCCCTATAAATTTGCTATCCCACCAGTGATCATCACAGGTCCTGGTGCGTCGGAACAGGTTGGAAAAGAAGCAAAGAAGCTTTCAGTAAAGAAAGCCCTTCTTGTAACCACTGATGAAATTGCTAAATTAGGATACACTGAGAAAATTGCGGCGTCTTTGGAGATAGAAGGGATAGATTGCTTTATTTTCGATAAGGTAACACCTGATCCAACGGTGCAAAATGTCCAGGATGGTCTTGCCCTCTATCAAGATAAAGGCTGTGATATTATCATTGGGCTTGGAGGTGGAAGCTCTATTGACTGTGGAAAAGGAATCGCCATATCGGTAACGAACTCAGAGAAGCTTGTTGACTATATGGGTGTTGACAGGATTCCAAAACCCTCCGCCCCGCTTATAGCTATCCCAACTACTGCTGGAACGGGCAGTGAAGTCACTAAAGTCACTATAATTACAGACACCGATCGCAACGTAAAAATGATGATGAGTAGTCCTTTTCTTTTACCACGAGTTGCGCTTGTTGACCCGATACTTTCGCTGACAACTCCCCCATCGCTCACAGCGGCTGTCGGTGTTGATGCGCTCACTCATGCTATCGAGGCATATATTTCCAAACGTGCACAACCAATAACCGATGCTGTTGCGCTTGCGGCTGTTCGACTAATTGCCAAAAATCTACGAGAAGCATGGGCGGATGGGAGAAATCTTGAAGCCCGAAATCAAATGATGATTGCGGCGACTATGGCAGGGATGGCATTTAGCAATTCTTCTGTCGCACTTGTGCATGGAATGGCGCGTCCCATTGGTGCATACTTCCATATACATCACGGGCTTTCCAATGCTGTCATTCTCCTGGAGGTGATGAAATTCAGCCTCCCAAACGCCGTAGAACGGTATGCGCACATTGCAGAAGCAATGGGCGAAAAATGCAATAACAAGACAAGCTATGACCAAGCAGAGATGGCTGTTTGTGCCATACAACACCTGCTAGAGGATCTGCAAATTCCCCGACTGGGAGAACTTGGAATTGATAAAGAGCAGTTCCAATCGGTAATCGAGCAAATGTCAGAAGACGCTCTTGCTAGCGGCAGTCCTGCAAACAACCCCAGACCAGCGACAAAGGAGCAAATCATTACGATTTATCAGCAGTGCTGGTAAGAGAAAAACGACTTGGAAGGTAATAAAATAAATAAAATTCCAAGTCATGTCACCTTATCAAGCAGTGCATTAATGTAGGTTGGGTTGAGGAACGAAACCCAACATTATAAACATTACATTAGTATAGTCGGATTTCATTACTTCAATCCGACCTACTGATATTTTTCTGTCAAATTATGCACAATTAATGAACCAAATTGGTATTATCAAGCAGGGATTGCAGTTCAAGCTTACGTTTAATCCTTCCTTCACCAGCTTTAATGAATGCCCTTGGTATCGTGGCAAGCAACGACTGTGATAGCTTTGCTGCATTCAGATAGAATCTGTGGGATTTCTCCTCAAGCGCTATGGCTATCTCCAATGCATCAGTGTAAGTGGTATCTTCCGATAAATCTATCTCGACAGCGTAATTACCTAGATCCAATCCCTCAAAAGAAAAACCTGTCTCTAATACATCAGATATAGTCTCCTGATACGTTCTGGTCACTAATATTTTGGTTTTCTTACACGCAGTTGCGAAAGTCTGAAATATATCTTTGCTTTCCACGAATCTCTCGGCAAGCCTTTCGTAGAACACTGATGAACTATCCTCAAGGTTCTCAGTAAAACCAATGATGGCAGATGTGGTTAAGTTTAGGTTACCCATCTCAGAACCACCTCTGGATAACAACTTTGCTTTCTGTAAAGAAGCGAATCGCTTCCTGTCCTTGACCATGTAACGTTCCAAAGAAAGAATCCTTCATCCCGCTGAAAGGAAAGAACGCCATAGGAGCCGCTATACCAATGTTGATACCAATGTTACCACACTCGACTCTATATTGGAATTCTCTAGCCCATTTACCGCTTCCAGTAAATATGCAAGAGGCGTTGCCATAAGGATTGCTATGAATCATCTCCACTGCATCGTCAAAGCTCTCAGTCCTTATAATATTTGCTACAGGACCAAAAATCTCTTCCCTCGCAATAGTCATATCTGGTGTAACATCTGTGAAGACAGTTGGATTAAGAAAACATGTGTCGGGTAAGTCTTCTACCAGTCTTACGTTTCTGCCGTCAAGTCTTAGCTTTGCACCTTCGTCTATGCCTTTTTGAATGAACCCCAGGATCCTTTCTTTTCTTTGTTTATTCTGCACAGGACCCATCTGGACTGAATCATCAAGCCCATATCCGACCTTTATCTTTGAAGCGGAAGCAATAAACGCATTTACAACCTTCTCGTAGAATGCATCGAATTCCTGCTTATTAAGACCTTCTCCGACAATGACAAGGTTAGCACCAGATAGACATCTTTGACCAGCATTGCCATAGAAGGACGTCATGCAAGCCGCTATGGTTTTCTCCAGATCAGCGTCTGGCATAACCAGAAGAAAGTTCTTCGCACCACACTGAGCGATTACCCTTTTCCCTGTTTCACCACATTTCCTGTAAATCTCTTTTCCCACAGGAGTAGAACCAACAAAACAAATTCCCTTAATGTCACGATTTTCCATCATACATGATGCGATAGCTTCTCCACCGTGAACCACATTCCATACGCCCGGCGGAAAGCCCGATTCATCAACGAGTTCCGCAATTTTTGTCTGACTTAGAGGAACATGGGGTGAAGGTTTTATAATAACACAGTTACCAGCGGCTATAGCATAAGGCGCAAACCAAAGTGGAACCATAAATGGAAAGTTAAAAGGTGCTATTATCCCGAAAACTCCTAGTGGCTGCCTGATGAGATATTCATCTATACCAGATGCTATATCTTCCAGATTATATCCCATCATTAAGGATGGGATTCCTGTTGCAACCTCAACCATTTCGATTCCACGTCTGGTTTCACCTCTGGATTCATCTATGGTTTTTCCATGCTCCATCGTCTGAATTCTGCTTAGTTCCTCGAAATTTTCTTCCAATAGCTCCTTTAACCTGAAAAAGCATCTTGCTCTGGCTAATGGAGGGGTTCTTCGCCAGTCATAAAATGCTCCTTTAGCGGCATTAACAGCCTTTTCAAATTCATCTTCAGTAGAAACAGGAACTCGGGCTATAAGCTTCCCTGTAGCTGGATTAGTGACATCGTTAGGTTCTCCCTTTGAGTCAACCCATTCTCCATCAATGTAGTTTCTAAGATGCAATGTCTCTTTTATTGGTTCCTCCAGAATAGGCATTTTTGTGCTCTCCTCCCATCTATTTCTCATTGTATATTATTATTTTTCATTAGTTTCAGTTTCTATATTAATGTGCCACCTTAATTCCTAATTTTTGGTCCTTTTCCTAAGAAAGTATTCTCGCAACATACGTTTTTATTTCCTCAAAAAGCGATTCTACTTTATCATATAAATTTATGTCTGTCAACTTCAATAGGAACATATTATATCGTGTTCCTACAAGAGATAATCAATGGGCAGATTTAATGCTTCCCCATTCAGTCGCCATTTTACCTAGTCTGTCAACAGGCAATATGCCAAGCGATTTTTCAAGCCCGTTTTTCATAAGGTTCTGAATATCATCTATGGTTAAAGCAGCACCAAAAAGGGCAACTTCATCAAGTTTCCCATCGAGAAGCTCAGAAGCGTTGTTTTGCCAACCGCCTATATGAACTTCCGCCTGTCCTGCTGGCGGAGCCGCACCAACAGCGCCAGTCCCAATCTGAACGCCATTTTCGTATATTGTAGCCATATTTTTGCCATCGTAAACAGCGGTCATATAAGACCATTCCTCTTTTTTGACGCTTCCTATACCCCAGATTCCCATCCAAGCATTATCTTTTCTAAAATAAGTTTCCCAACCTACACCTGTGTTGTTTATTCTGAATGCGTAATTGGCGTCATTTGCTACCGCATCATTTCTTTTGCCGAGAATATGTCCGTAATTGACCTCTGTTTTATTCGGATATATCCAAGCGGTAATAGTCCATGCTCCCTGCAAATCCAGACTGTCAGCATCAGGAACAACAACCCTATCGCTGGAACCATTAAAACTTAGGGCTGTGCCAAACTTGCCAGCTACATGCTTAGTTCCCTGAGCTTTTCCGTTGTTCCCATTTTTAGAAAGATCCACAATTTCAGCGCCGTCTTTTTCATTAAGAAGCCATATTCCTGCGGCTGTTTTAATGTCGATTTTGGCGTTGCTTAATGTAACGAATATTAGGTTAAATATAAAGAAGCCAACACAAAATAATAACAAACGTTTCATAATTTGCCTCCTCTTAATTCCAATAGAAGTTTTGAGCGTCTTTCGAAAAGCATGTAAAGGTTTTCATTTGTAGTGGGACTTGTCCCACCAAGTAACGTCATTAATATGATGGGGCAGTCCCATCATACTGCAACTGACTACGCAAAGAACGAATATTCCGATGGATTAAATTTCCCTGTTCAAATTGCTCAAAGACTCGATCTATTCGCTCCATTTTCCTCAGCAATACGATGTTTGCTACTATAGACGATCAGATAATGTTTTTTAAAAGGAATAATCACGAATTTCACTAATTTAGCAAATTACACGAATTTTTCTATTTATATTCGTGTCGCCTTACGTTGCTCGGCGTAACGAGATTGTGTAATTCGTGATTAAAATTCTTTTTATGAATGTCTATAGCATCTAGCGACTAAATTGTGGAAGGGATTCTGCATGCGCAGACAAAAGCTCATCCAGCATAGCCTCTGCTGTTTCTAGTGAATTTATAAACTCATCAGCCAGCAATGCTTGTAGAGCAAATTTTCGGTCTCCGTAAACGCCCGCATCAACCGCCAACTCCTGCTGCAAAACTCTAGCTTGCAGAATTCCAGCGACAGACAAGGGTATTTCTCCCATAGACAATCCTCTGAATCCCTGACTATCGGTTACGCCCTGAACTTCAACAATGGCGTAATCCGGAAGATTGGGAACACAACCATTATTTGGGATATTAACTATATGGGTTTCCCGACGATTTAAGGAAATTGCGGTAACGAGATTTGCCATAGAATCCGCTGAAAACGACTTGGGTATGCGCATCGGGTCTTGACCGTTGATCTTCCTTGATATTCCACCCCAAAAATCCTCTCTGTTTCTTCTGGCTTCCTCAATCATTTTTGTCCTGAGTCTTAACCCATAAGGTAGATTTTCCGGGTCTTTTGCCTGAAGCAGATATGGATAAAACTCAATTATATGCCTGTCAGCGTTGACCGGATAATAGCCGTATATGTCAAACATTTTTTTGCAGAAAATTCGTCCTTCCGGCGGATCAAAAGATGATAGTTTTTCTTTAAGTGTTGGATAAAGGTCTTTTCCGTTGTGCATCAGCCTTGTGACCCATAATAGATGGTTAAGTCCAACGGTTACAATGTCTAACTCATTAACAGGAATACCCAAGACGCCTGCCAAATAATCAATTGTTCCCTGCGCACCATGACATAGACCAACGAAATTTTTAATGCCCGTATGCTTAATCATCGCCCTGCATATCGTATACATCGGGTTGCTGTGGTTCAGGAATATTATTTGCGGGCATCGTTTTTCCATTTCACGGCATATCTTGAGGAAAATCGGCATACTTCTAAATCCAGCAAACAAACCGCCGGGACCAGTTGTATCCCCCGTAGTCTGATATAAGCCATATTTGGCGGGAATAGTAATATCAAGCTCATGAAATTTTCTATCGGGACCGGACACGCCTATTGACGATATGGCAAAATCCGCACCATCAACTGCTTCTGATATATCAGTCGTCCATGATATTTTGATATTCATACCAGCCTCTTGAAAAAGTTTTTGACCGTATTTCGCCATTAATTCCATATTTGGCGGATAAACGTCATAGAGAACCAACTCGCTTCCCGCTAGTTTATCGGCAATAGCGAACTCCTCAATAACGGATTGAAAAAAAGCACTTCCGCCACCCAAAAGCACTATTCTTTTTTCAGGCATTTTCTTTTCTCC
>ERZ1292640.1494-Hain-H43-02um-R1-1494-length-19302-cov-4_pt2 | contig 10918 bp, 12 predicted proteins | sample MGYA00564404_ERZ1292640 | MGnify/ENA primary metagenome ERZ1292640 (study PRJEB36523, sample SAMEA6512636) | groundwater metagenome | collected 2019-01-08 | study: AquaDiva: Metagenomics assemblies of 32 groundwater samples | reverse complement strand
GTCTGGGAAAGAAAGAGGGGTTCAGTTCCGCGAGCCTCGCCGCCTGACACCGGCGTCGTGATCGTCGCGGCGGGGCAGGGCGTCCGCGCCACCGAGGGCGGCCCGGTCGAGCCGAAGCAGTACCGGACCATCGGCGGCGTCCGCATGCTGCTGCGTGCGGTCCGCCCGTTCGCGCAGCATCCCCGCGTCGGACCGATCGTGGTCGTGCTCCCGCCGGAGGACGCCGCGCATCCCCCCGAGTGGCTCCGGCCGCTGCTGTCCGACCGACTGTTCGTGGCGGCCGGCGGCGAGACGCGCCAGCACTCGGTCGCCAACGGCCTCGCGCGGCTCCCGGCTGAGGCGTCGATCGTGCTCGTGCACGACGCGGCGCGACCGTTCGTGGACCGCGACCTCATCGACCGGGTGATCGCCGTCGCGGCGCTCGGCGCGTGCGCCGTGCCCGGGATCGCGCTCGTCGATACGGTGAAGGAGACGGACGTCGCGGGTCTCGTGGTGCGCACGCTCGCGCGCGAGCGGCTCGTCGCGGCACCGACGCCCCAGGGCTTCCCGCGCGCGGCGCTCGAGAACGCCCACCAGCGCGCCCGCACCGACGGGGGAGCCGGCCCCCCGACGGACGACGCGGCGCTGTGCGAGCGGATGGGGCACGCCGTGCGCGTGGTGGCCGGCAGCCCGCGCAACATCAAGGTGACGACGCCGGACGACTTCGTCCTGGCCGAAGCGATCGCCGCGCTCGGGACGGAGCCGTGACGCCATTCCGCAGCGAAGCCGAGATCGCGGCCGCCATCCCGGCGGTCGTCACGCACCTGGTGCGCCAGGGACTCATCGGCTATCCGACCGAGACGGTGTACGGCCTCGGCTCGACCGTCCGGGCGGGCGCGGTGAGCCGGCTCGCCGCGCTCAAGGGGCGGGAGCCGGGCAAGCCGTTCCTGCTCCTGGTCGCCGGGCGGGCGATGCTGCGCGACGTCGGGCTGCGGCTCACCGACGCGGCGGACCGTTTCGCCTCGGCCTTCTGGCCCGGGCCGCTGACGCTCGTCCTGCCGGGCGGCGAAGGGGTGCTGCCCGACCTCCTGCGCGGGCCCGAGGGCGGCATCGCGGTGCGCTGGACGTCGCACGCCGGCATCGCGAAGCTGACCGCCACGCTCGGCTCGCCGATCACCTCCACGAGCGCGAACCGTCCGGGCGAGCCCGCCGCGCCGGACGCGACCGACGTGGCGACGATGTTCGCGCGCGCCGTGACGGAAGGAAGCCTGCTCGTGCTCGACGCGGGCCGGCTCGCGCCCTCACCGCCCTCGACGGTCGTGGACTGCACCGGCCTGGCGCCGCGCCTCATCCGCCGCGGGGCCCTCGAGCCGTCCCGGCTGCGGGCCATCGTGCCGGGGCTCATCGGGTAGCCCGTGAAGATCCTGCTGGTGTGCACCGGCAACGTCTGCCGCAGCCCGATGGCGGAGGCGCTCGCCCGCCGGCTCCTCGCGGAGCGGGGCCGCGCCGACATCGCGGTCACGTCGGCGGGCACGGCGGCCTACGCGGGCGCGCCGGCCTCGGAGGGCGCGTACCTGGTGGCGCTCGAGCACGGGCTCGATCTCTCGGCACACCAGTCGCAACAGCTGACCTACGACCTGGTGGCGGAAGCCGACGTCATCTTCGGGATGAGCGCGCACCACGTGGACCGCGCGAAGTCGCTCGGGGGCGACGCGAAGGCGCACCTGCTCGGCGCCTACGCCGGCCGGATGGGGGACGACACACAGGTGGACGACCCCTACGGCGGCGACCTCGAAGAGTACCGGCTCACCCACGACCAGCTCGCCGCGCTCCTCACCGACGCGATCGAGCGTCTGCTGCGCGAATCCGGCACCCATGCCGACCGGCACGACAACTAGGCTGCTCGCCGTCGTCGGCGATCCGGTCGCGCACTCCCTCTCGCCAGCGATGCACAACGCCGCCATCCGGGCCCTCGGCCTGGACGCGTGCTACCTCGCCCTGCGCACCACCGCGCCGGCCTTCCCGGAGCTGGTGCGCGGGATGCTGGCTGACGGGGGGGCGCTCAACGTCACCGCACCCTTCAAGCAGCAGGCCGCACAGCTCGTGGCGCAGCCGACTGACGCCGACCGGCTCGTGCAACACGATCTGGGGCGATCCCGACGCGCCGCACGGGGACAACACGGACATCGCCGGAATTCGCGCCGCGGCACTCGCGCTGCTGGACGCGCTCGTGCCGCGCCTCGCCATCGTTTTCGGCGCCGGGGCCACGGCCCGCTCCGCGGCGGTGGCGCTCGCGCAGGAGTGGCCGGAAGCCGAGCTGCGCGTGGTGTCGCGGGCGCGGGCCCGTTCCGAGGCGTTCGCGACGTGGGCGAAGGAAGCCGGTCTGCGCTGCGCACCCTGGGCAGCTTCGGACTACCGCACGGTGGACCTGCTGATCAGCACCACGCCGGTGCTTCCCACCGGCAGTAACGAGGAGCCCGAGGCGGATCCGGAGCGCGATCCGCCGCCGGTCTTGGCCATGCTCGATCTTGTGTACGCGAGGGGCGAGACGCCGGCCGTGCGTGTGTTCCGGCAGCTCGGCGCCCGGGCGGCCGACGGACGCGGCGTGTTGGTGGCCCAGGGCGCGGCCGCCTTCGAGCGGTTCTTCGGGGTAGAGCCCCCCGTGGAGGTGATGCGCGCGGCGGTGGATGATGCCCTCCGGCCTTAGTATCTTGGCGGCGGCTCGCGGCGCGCTGCGCGACGTCGAGGCGCTGCTGCTGCCCGCGACGTGCCTGGGGTGCGAGCGCCCCCTCGCGCCGGGCGAGGACGACCGGGTATGCTGCGCGCTGTGCCGCAGCCGGCTGCGGCCCATCCCGCCGCCGGTGTGCGGGCGCTGCGGCCAGCCGCTGGACTCGTGGAGCCGCCATGCCGACGACGCGGCGCGCTGCGGCTTCTGCCGCGACTGGGCGGCCGAGCTCGCGTGGGTGGTGTCGGCGGTGTGGCTGGAGCCGGGCCCGGCGCGGAACCTGGTGCACGCGCTCAAGTACGGCGGCTGGCGCTGCGCGGCGCGGCCGCTGGCCGAGACCCTCGCTCGGCAATGCGCGCGCGTGTGGTGCGAGGTGGACGTGCTGGTGCCCGTGCCGCTCGGCCGGACGCGCGAGCGCGAGCGCGGGCACAACCAGGCGGCGGAGCTGGCAGCGGCGCTGGCCCGGATCGTGCGCCTGCCGGTCGCGGCCGAGGCGCTGGTGCGGCGGCGGGAGACGCGGACCCAGACCGCACTGGCGCCGCTCGAGCGGCGGCGCAACGTGGCCGGCGCCTTCGCGCCCGGGCCGCGGGAGGTCCGCAATCGCCGCGTCGCGCTGGTAGACGACGTGCTGACGACGGGCGCCACGTTGGGCGCAGCGGCGCAGGTGCTGGCGGCGGCGGGCGCACGATCGGTGGGAGCGGTCACGTTCGCACGGGCACTCGTCCCGTCGTGACTGTGAACTTTCAACCTTCAACCTTGAACTCACTGACTTTCGATCCAGGATCCGCACTGCGGGAGTGATTCATGCCAGTCAAAGTCGGCATCAACGGGTTCGGCCGCATCGGGCGCCTCGTCGTGCGGGCGGCCCTCAAGAGCAACCGCGAGTTCGATTTCGTCGCGGTCAACGACCTCACCGACACCAAGACGCTGGCGCACCTGTTCAAGTATGACTCGGTGCACCGGCAGTGGGACGGCGAGGTGAAGGCCGACGGCGCAGACCTCATCATCAACGGCGACCGGATCCGCGTGATCGCGGAGAAGGACCCCTCGAAGCTGCCGTGGAAGGACCTCGGCGCGGACATCGTGATCGAGTCCCCCGGCAAGTTCACCGACAAGGAGAAGGCCTCGGCGCACTTCGCCGCCGGCGCCAAGAAGGTCATCATCACGGCCCCGGCCAAGGGCGAGGACCTCACGATCGTGATGGGGGTCAACCACCAGAAGTACGACCCGGCGAAACACCACCTGCTCTCCAACGCCTCGTGCACCACCAACTGCCTGGTGCCCGTGGTGCACGTGGTCAGGGAGCACTTCGGCTTCGTGCGCGGCTTCATGATCACCGTGCACTCCTACACCAACGACCAGAACGTGCTCGACTTCCCGCACAAGGACCTGCGCCGCGCGCGCGCGGCGGCGATGAGCATCATCCCGACGACCACCGGCGCCGCGAGAGCCACGGGCCTCGTGATCCCCGAGGTGAAGGGGAAGATCGACGGCACCGCGCTGCGGGTGCCGGTGTGCGACGTCTCGTCGGTGAACCTGGTCGCGACCGTCGAGAAGACGGTCACCGTAGAGCAGGTGAACGACGCGTTCCGCAAGGCCGCGGCGGGGCCGCTCAAGGGGATTCTCGACGTCAGCGACGAGCCGCTGGTCTCGACCGACTACATCGGCAACCCGGCCTCGGCGACGGTGGATGCCCTCAGCACCATCGTGGTGGACGGCACCTGCGTCCAGGTGGCCGCGTGGTACGACAACGAGTGGGGCTACTCGATGCGGTGCGTGGACCTCGTCGAGTTGATCGCGGGAAAGCTGTGATCGGCAAAAGCACGATCGCGGACCTGGGCGCGGCGGCGATCGAGGGGCGCCGCGCCCTGGTCCGCGTGGACTTCAACGTCCCGGTGAAGGACGGCGTGGTGGGCGACGACACGCGGATCCGCGCGGCGCTGCCCACGATCACCGCCCTCAAGGCGAAGGGCGCGCGGGTCGTCCTCCTCTCGCACCTCGGCCGGCCCAAGGGCGGCGGGTACGAGGAGCAGTACTCACTGAAGCCCGTCGCCAAGGCCCTCGAGAAGCTGCTCGGCTGCCCGGTGACCTTCATCGCCGACGCCGCCGCGGCCGACGCCGTGCCGGTCACGAAGTCGCTCCCGCGCGGCGGCGTGGCGCTGGTCGAGAACACCCGCTTCGTGCCGGGCGAGGAGAAGAACGACGCCCAAGCCGCGCAGCTGTTCGCGGGCCTCGGCGACTTCTACGTCAACGACGCGTTCGGCTCGGCACACCGCGGCCACAGCTCCACCGCGGCGGTGGCGCACCTGCTCAAGCCCGCCGTCGCGGGGTTGCTGATGGAGAAGGAGCTGGAGTACCTCGGCAAGGCGCTGGCGAGCCCGGCGCGGCCGTTTGTCGCGGTGCTGGGCGGGGCCAAGATCTCGGGGAAGATCGACGTCATCGAGCACCTCCTGCCGCGCGTGGACAAGGTGCTGATCGGCGGGGCCATGGCGTGCACGTTCTTCAAGGCGAACGGCGGCGCCGTCGGCCGCAGCCTGGTCGAGGACGACCGGCTCGACATGGCGAAGGGGCTCAGCGCGCGCGCCGGCGACAAGCTCGTGCTCCCCGAGGGCGGGGTGATCGCCGAGTCCCTGGAGAAACCGCAGCCGCACCGCGAGGTCGCCTGGAACGCGGTGCCTGAGGGCTGGGCGATCTACGACATCGACGTCAGGAGCCGCGAGCGCTTCGCTCAGATCATCAAACGGGCGAAGACCGTTGTCTGGAACGGCCCGATGGGCGTCTTCGAGACCAAACCGTTCGATGAAGGGACGCTCGCGGTGGCGCGCGCCCTGGCGGACGCCACGAAGGCCGGCGCCACGACGGTCGTGGGCGGCGGCGACTCGGCGGCGGCCATCGCCGCGGCGGGGCTCGAGGACAAGGTGAGCCACGTCTCGACCGGCGGCGGCGCCTCGCTCGAGTTCCTCGAGGGGAAGGTCCTGCCCGGCGTCGCGGCGCTCGACGACCGCCCCGCATGAGCCGGACGATCTTCGCGGCCAACTGGAAGATGCACAACGGTCCGGCTGCGGCGCGGGACCTGGTGCGCGCCGTGCTCGCGCGCGTGCGCCCCAAGGAGGGCCGCACGCTGCTGTTCTTCCCGCCCGCCGTCTCGCTGCCCGCGGTCGCCGCTGAGGTCGGCGGACGCAAGGACGCCGCCGCCGGCGTGCAGAACGTCTACTGGGAGTCCAAGGGCGCCTTCACCGGCGAGGTCTCCGCGCCGATCGCGGCCGAGGCCGGGGCGACTTGGGCGTTGATCGGCCACTCCGAGCGGCGCCACAAGTTCGGCGAGACGGACGAGGAAACGGGGAAGAAGGTCCGCGCCGTGCTCGCCGCGGGCCTCGCGCCGATGCTGTGCGTGGGGGAGAAGATCGAGGAGCGCCGCTCCGGCCAGACCGAGGCGGTCGTGCTGCGCCAGCTCGAGGCGGGCCTCGGCGGACTCGACGCCGCGCCGCTGTCGCAGGTCACCATCGCGTACGAGCCCGTGTGGGCGATCGGCACCGGCGTCACCGCCACGCCGCAGGACGCGGCGGCCGTGCACCGCACGATCCGCGCGTGGTTTAGGGCGCGCATCCCCGCCGGCAGCCGCGCGTGCATCCTCTACGGCGGCTCGGTCAACGCGAAGAACGCGGCGGAACTGCTGGCGGAAGAGGAGCTGGACGGCGTGCTGGTGGGCGGCGCGAGCCTCGCCGCCGACGCGTGGGTGACCATCTGCGAAACCGAGCGGCCAAGTCGCTGAGCCGGAGCGAGTTGACCCCCGCCTCCCTCCCGGATAGCTTGCAGCCGCAATGTTCACATTCTTCCTGATCGTTCTGATTCTCGTGGGTCTCGTGCTCATCGCCGCCGTCCTGCTCCAGGCCGGGCAGGGCGGCGGGCTGTCGGCGCAGTTTGGCGGCGCGGCCTCGACCGACGCCTTCGTCGGCAGCCGGCAGGCCACCACGATCCTTCACAAGGCGAGCTGGTGGGGCGGCGGCATTTTCCTGTTCCTGTCGTTGCTGATGGGGCTGGTGTCATCGCGGACCAGCCGGCCGCGCTCGATCCTGGAGGACCAGTTCCGGCAGCAGCAGGAGGCGCCCGCGCCGTTGCAGCCGCTGCCGCTCAACAACGCGCCGGCGCCGGGGCAGGGCGGGCAGAACGCCGCGCCCCCGGCGGGCAACGCCCAGCCGGCGACGCCGGCACCGCCGGCCCGCTGAGCGCGTGACGGACCGTCCACAGCCGGCGTACGTCCTCCTCGAAGACGGCACGTGGTACCGGGGCGCGACGAGCGCCCCGTTTCTCGTCACCCCCGCTGAGGTCGTCTTCACGACCAACATGAGCGGCTACCAGGAGGTCTTCACCGACCCCTCGTACGCCGGCCAGCTCGTCGTGATGACGGCACCGATGATCGGCAACTACGGGATCAACGGCGAGGACATGGAGTCGGAGCGGCCGATGGTCGCCGGCGTCGTGGTGCGCGAGCTGTCACGCATCGCCTCGTCGTGGCGCGCCACCGGCCCCCTCGAGGTGTGGCTGCGTGAGCACGGCATCCCGATCGTCAGCGAAGTGGACACCCGGCGGCTCACGCGGCACATCCGCGAAGCCGGTGCGATGCAGGGCGTGATCGCGTGCGGCGCCGAGCCCACGGACGATGCTCGCAAGGTGCTGATGGCGTCACCGCGGATGGAGGGGCTCGACCTCGCCTCGACCGTCACGTGCGAAGGCCGGGAGACCGTCGGCCCCGAGGACGCGCGGTTCAAGGTCATCGCGTACGACTACGGCATGAAGCGGAACATCGTGCGGCTGCTCGTGGGCGCGGGGTGTCAGGTGACGATCGTGCCGTCGGACACGCCGGCGGCGCACGTGCTCGAGCGCAAGCCGGACGGCGTGTTCCTCTCCAACGGGCCCGGGGATCCGGCGGCGGTGAGTTACGCGCCCGAGATCATCCGGGCGATCGCGAAGGCGGGGACGGCGATCTTCGGCATCTGCCTCGGCCACCAGATCGTCGGACTGGCTTTTGGCGGCCACACGGTCAAGCTCCCGTACGGGCACCGCGGCGGCAACCACCCCGTCAAGGACCTCGCAACGGGTCGGGTGTTGATAACCTCGCAGAACCACGGCTTCGCCGTGCAGGGCGAGGACGGCGGGACGGGGGTTCCGGGGGCCTCCGGCCTCGAGGTCACCCACCGTAACCTCAATGATGGCACCGTAGAAGGCGTCCGGCACCGGGAACTGCCCGTTTTCGCCGTCCAGTACCACCCGGAAGCCAGCCCCGGGCCGCACGACGCGACCCCCCACTTCGCGGAGTTTGTGCGGTTGATGTCCTCAACCCCTTGACAGTCAACAAGGTAGCTTCCAGATTAGCCGCTCCGTCCCCCTCGGACGGTATCCACCAAGGGAGTCTGGAGGCGCTGATGACCAAGGCCGACCTTGTCGAGAAGGTGACCGCGCAGATCGCGCGGACGGCCGGTCCGATGATCAGCAAGAAAGACTGTGCCCGCGTTGTAGATAGCTTCCTTGACGCGATCAAGGACGCCCTCGCCGAGCAGAAGAACATCGAGATCCGCGGCTTCGGGACGTTCAAGATCCGCAGCCGGAAGACGCGCATGGCGCGCAATCCGCGCACGGGCGATCCGGTCGAGGTGGCGGCCCGTCCCGTGCCGGTCTTCAAGCCCAGCAAGGAGTTGCGGGCGATGGTGGCCGAGCGGACCGAGGCGTTTCCAAGCCTCTGATGCTGTCCGATGGTGAGGTCGCGATATGGGTTCGGGGCCGGGGCAAAGCGCGCCGGCCCTTTGCTTTAGGCAGGCGATTCATTCACTCGTGCGGAGGAACTGTGCGTAAGCTCTTCGGCGTGATGGCGTTGACCGGCGTGCTCGCAGCGGCACCTGCGGCCCTCGTGGCGCAGCAGCCGTTCCACCTCGGCGCTCAGGTCAGCTGGGGCGACGATTCGGACGTCGGCATCGGCGTGCGCTACGAGAACGACCTCAACCGGCTCATTCCTGCGCGTAACCTGCGCGTCATCGGGTCGTTCGACTGGTTCTTCCCCGGCAACAACGTCGACTACTTCGAGATCAACGCGAACGTGGCGTACCAGTTCACGCTCCCCGGCTCGCGGATCGGGCCGTACGTCGGCGGCGGCCTGAACATCGCCCGGGCCAGCGTGGATCTCCCCGTGCTCGGCAAGAGCAGCGACACGCAGGTGGGCTTGAACCTCCTGGGCGGGCTGCGGTTCCCATCGGCGGGCAGGATCAGGCCCTACGTCGAAGGCCGGTTTGAGCTCAGCGGCGGCGAGCAGTTCGTCCTGACAGGCGGCCTGCTGTTCTTCTAGCCGCGCGCTCCGCGCGCATCTCACGCCTTCGTGGAGGACTCTGATGCGGCGGTGGGGCAGTACGTTCCTGGCGGTCGTCTTGCCCGGCGTCCTGGCGGCGCAGGGAGAGCCGGTCCGGTACCGGGTGGCGGTGAGCCCCGGCGAGGACCTGTTCCGCGTGCGGGCGGAGTTCGTCGTGCCGCCCGGCCGCGACACGTTCGTGGTCTCGCTGCCGGCGTGGACTCCGGGCAGCTACACCATCCAGAACTACGCCCGCTACGTCCACGGCTTCACGGCGCAGACACCCGAGGGCCGCACCCTCCCGTGGGACAAGCTCGACAAGGACAGCTGGCGCATCGCCGCGGGCGGCGCCCGGAGCGTCGTCGTGGAGTTCGCGACGAACCCCGACACACTCGACCTCTCGATGGCGCTCGTGGACAAGGACGTCGCCTTCTTCAACGGCACGAACCTGTTCCTCTACCCCGAGGGCAGCGACTGGAGCTTCGCGGCGGAGGTGACCGTGCAGGTGCCGGCCGGCTGGCGCATCGCGACTGGGCTCGCCCCGGCGGGAAGCGGCCGCTTCCGCGCCGCCGACTACCACGACCTCGTGGACGCGCCGTTTCTCGTGGGCGCGATCGCGGTGGACAGCGTGGTCGTGGATGGCAAGCCGGTGCGCCTCGCCATCTATCCCGACAGCGTGCTCACGCCGGCCGTCCGCGACACGGTGATGGATGCGATCCGGCGCATCGCCCAGACACAGAACCGGATCTTCGGCGGGCCGCCGTACGACGACTACACGGTGCTGATGCTGGCGCCATTCATCGACCTGCGGTGGGCCGGCGGCCTCGAGCACCACAACTCGCAACTCGACGTCATGGGCGCGGGCGAGTTCGCGCCGGGCCGACGCACGGGCGTGCTCGGCGACTTCACGCGGCCGCTGCTGTCGCACGAGTTCTTCCACCTGTGGAACGTCAAACGCATCCGGCCCGCGGAGTTGTGGCCCTACGACTACGCGCGCGAGCAGTTCACGCCGCTGCTGTGGTGGTCGGAAGGCGTGACCGACTACTACGGCGACGTCACGCTGGCACGCGCGGGGCTGTGGAGCGCAGACCGGTTCGTGGCGAGCGTGAACCGGAACGTCCAGGAGGTCGAGGGCGCCGGCGAGATCGTCGCGGCCGAGGACGCGAGCATCGACACGTGGACCGAGCCGACGTTCGTGCAGGAGTCCCAGTACTACTACCCCAAGGGCTCGGTGCTCGGCCTGATGCTCGACATCAGGATCCGCGAGGCCACGCTCAACCAGCACAGCCTCGACGAGGTGATGCGCGCGCTGTACCAGAACCACTGGCTGCGCGGGCGCGGCTTCACGACGCAGGAGCTGCTGGGCTACATCCGGCCGTGGTTCCCCGGCGTGGACGAGTTCCACGCGCGCTACGTCAACGGCCGCGAGCCGCTGCCGTATGAGGTGATCCTGCCGCGGGGCGGTATCGCGGCGACGCGCCGGGAAACCAAGGTCCCGTTCTTCGGCATTGCTCCGGGAGAGGCCCGGGAGGGCGGCGTCGAAGTCCTGGAAGTCCTGCCCGGCTCGCTCGCGGCGTCGGTCGGGCTCCGGGAGGGCGACATCCTGCTCCGCGTGGGGGACGTGCCCACGACGAACCCGCAGGCGTTCGGGGCCGCCATCCGGTCGCGGTTCCAGAACGCGGAGGGGCAGCCGGTGGAGGTCGTGTACCGCCGGAACGGCCGTCAGCTCACCCGGCGCGGGGTCGTGCGGATGCGGGTCACGCGGAGCTACGTCATCGGGCGCGATCCGAATGCGAGCCCGCAGGCGCGGGCGATTCTCGCGGGGATTCTGGGGGCGAGGGGATGGGTGGCAGGGGCCAGGTGGTAGGGGTCAGGGA
>ERZ1292640.4272-Hain-H43-02um-R1-4272-length-10919-cov-7_pt1 | contig 10919 bp, 9 predicted proteins | sample MGYA00564404_ERZ1292640 | MGnify/ENA primary metagenome ERZ1292640 (study PRJEB36523, sample SAMEA6512636) | groundwater metagenome | collected 2019-01-08 | study: AquaDiva: Metagenomics assemblies of 32 groundwater samples | reverse complement strand
ACATAATTGCATTGTCATTTTTACCTTTTAATTAAGGAATCTCAAAAAATTTGCCGAAGTTTAGTAACGAGTATAATTTGCCGAAGGCAAATATTAATTTTAATTACTGGTTACACGTTACTGGTTGCTTTTATCTATTTTGTATTTCTGTTAATTGTTATTATGTTATAATGTTATAATGTTTCTATGCTTGATATTATTTATGAAAATAAGGATTTTTTAATTATTAATAAACCAAGCGGATTGATTGTTCATCCAACAACTTTTAAAGAAGAAAATACTTTGGTTCATTTTTTAATAAAATATTGTCCGCAAATTAAAAATGTTGGCGATGACACAAATATGCGGCCGGGAATTGTTCATCGTTTAGACAAAGATGTTTCTGGTTTAATGGTAATTGCCAAAACGCAAGAAGCGTTTGATTTTTTAAAAAAACAATTTCAAGAACGAAAAGTAAAAAAAGAATATTACGCTTTGGTTTACGGAGAAGTTAAAGAAAAAAAGGGAATAATAGATTTAGCTCTTGGTTTTTCAAAAAGAAAATCAAAAATAAAAATGACGGTTTTTTCTCAAAACAAAAGTAAATCAGCGATTACTGAATACGAAGTTTTGAAAAAAATTTCTAATTTTACTTTGTTAAAAGTTAAAATTAAAACAGGCCGAACTCATCAAATCAGAGCGCATTTGAATTTTATTGGTCATCCTATTTTAGGCGATAAAATTTATAGAAATAAAGGATTGGAGCGAAAAACAAAAAAGAAAATAAAATTAGACAGAATTTTTTTGCATTGTTTTAAATTGGGATTTTTTGATTTGGAAAATAAATGGATGGAATTTGAAAAAGAAATGCCAGAAGAATTAAACAAAATCATTAAAATAAATTTCAGAAGTCCGACTTCCGAAATTTAAAAATGTACTCATTTTGTACATTATTATGTTTTTATGTTAAAATGTTATAATGTTTTTTATGTCAAATGAAAAAGAAACAAGATTAAAAAAATTAAATAAAATTATCAGCCAAAATATTAATCCATATCCCGCGAGTGTTCGAAAAACACATGCCATTAAAGAGGCTTTGGATAATTTTGATCAATTATGTAAAAATGAAACTAAAATTATTTTAGTTGGCAGATTAAGAAGCATTAGATTGCATGGCGGATCTTGTTTTTGCCACATAGAAAGCGAAAAGGAAAAAATTCAACTTTTTTTTAAAAAAGATATTTTATTAAATCACGCGCCATTTGATTATGATTTTTTAGTTAATTTAATTGATGTTGGAGATTTTATTGAAGTTAATGGAACTTTATTTTTAACTAAACGAGAAGAAAAAACTTTATTAATAAATAATTTTAAATTAATTTCAAAAGCCATTCGACCATTGCCAGAAAAATGGCATGGCATTCAAGACGAAGAGGATAAATTAAGAAAAAGATATTTAGATATTTTATTTAATCCAGAGGTGCGCGAAATGATAGAAAAAAAAGCAAGGTTTTGGAATACAATTCGTAATTTTTTAATACAAAAAGGTTTTTTAGAAGTAGAAACTCCTGTTTTAGAAACAGTTACTGGCGGAGCGGATGCTCGTCCGTTTATTACTCATCATAATGCGCTGGATATTGAAGTATATTTACGAATTTCCATGGGGGAGTTATGGCAAAAACGATTAATGGTTGCTGGTTTTGAAAAAACCTTTGAGATTGGTCGTCAATTTAGAAATGAAGGAATGGACGCTGAACATTTGCAGGATTATACCCAAATGGAATTTTATTGGGCATACGCTGATTATAAAAATGGAATGGAATTGGTTGAAGAATTATTTAAATATGTCGCGCAAGAAACTTTTAATACATTGCAATTTAAGATTAACGAATTTGATATTGATTTAAACAAAAAATGGGAAATTTATGATTATAGAGAAACAGTAAAAAAATATACTGGTATTGATGTATTGCAGACAAATATAGAAGAGATAGAAGTAAAATTAAAAGAGTTGCATATAAAATATGATAAGCAAGGTTTTAATATAACTCGAGCAATTGATAATTTGTGGAAATATTGTCGTAAAAAAATAGCCGGACCAGGATTTTTGATTGGGGTGCCGGTTTCAATTTCACCATTAGCAAAAAGAGATGATCAAAATTTAGAAATTACACAACGTTTTCAGCCCATTATCGCTGGCACAGAATTAGGCAATGGTTACAGCGAATTAAATGATCCAATTGATCAAGCTCAAAGATTTAAAGAGCAACAAAAATTAAAAAAAGCTGGGGATGAAGAAGCGCAAATGTATGATTATGATTTTGTGGAAGCAATGGAATATGGCATGCCACCTGTTTGCGGTTTTGGAATGTCAGAGCGCGTATTTGCATTTTTAATAAATAAATCAATGCGCGAATGCCAAATTTTTCCGTTGATGAAACCGAAAAATTTAGAAAAATTTAAATTAAAAAATCACATTGAAAGTTTGATAGAAAATGCTTGATTTTTTATCAGGCGTATGATATTATTTCAATATAATTAAAAGAGAAATATTAAAAAATATTGAATATTGGCTTGGCAAAGACCAGATAGGCAATTTTTCGAAGAAAAATTGCCTATCTGGTCAATAAATACATTAAAAATTACAAAATTCAAAATTCTGCAAAATTTTTCTTAAAATTTGCATATTTTATGTCTTCTATAATTATTCAAGAGGGTGATGCTTTATTAAATTTTCAAAAGATTTTAGAAAAAGCGGGATTAAAACAAAATATGATTGTTGGTGATTTAGGTTGCGGAGGGGTTGGTTATTTTGTTTTACAAGCGGCTAAAATGATTGGAAAAGATGGGATTGTTTACGCAATTGATATTTTAAAAACAGCTTTGCGCGGGATTGAAAGTAAAGCTCGTTTAGAAAAAATATATAATATAAAAACAATCTGGTCTAATTTAGAAATTTATAAAGCAACTAAAATAAAAGATAAAGAGCTTGATGTTATTTTATTAACCAATATTATGCATCAATCAAAAAATCCATCTTTTATTTTTAAAGAAGCAATTAGAATGTTAAAAAAAGATGGAAAAATACTTATCGTAGAATGGGAGCAAACCGATTCTCTTTTTGGTCCTGAAGTAAAAAATCGGATTTCTAAAAAAACAATAGAAAAAATAGCGGACGAAAATAATCTCAAAAAAGAAGAAGATTTTAAAGCGGGAAAATATCATTATGGAATTATTTTCAAAAAAAAATAATATTATTTCAACAGAAAAAAGAAAAATAGGAAATTTAGGAGAAAAAATAGCTAAACAATATTTCAAAAAACAAGGATATAAAATTATAAAACAAAATTTTACAAATCGAATGGGAGAAATAGATTTAATTGTTAAAGATAAAGATCAATTTGTTTTTGTTGAAGTTAAAACAAGAACAAATCAAAATTTTGGTTATCCAGAAGAATCAATAGATTCTCGCAAACAAAGTAAAATTATTAGAACTGCGCAAAATTTTTTATTTGAAAAAAAAATATTTTCTGAAAATTATCGTTTTGATGTAATAAGCATTGAGCTGAATCAATCAACACAAAAAGCTATAATTAAACACATTAAAGACGCGTTTTAAATTTTAATTTATAGTTTTGTTATTTTTATTTTTATATTTATAGGGGTAAATAATTTTGCCTATTTAATTTATGTCTTCATCAATTTTAATCGCTATAAAACAAATTTGCGATGAAAAAAATATTTCAATTGAAAAAGTTATAGAAGCAATTGAAATAGCTTTGGCTGCCGCTTTTAGAAAAGACTTTGGAAAACCGGGACAAAACATTAAAGTTAAATTTGATGTTAATACTGGAAACATTAAAGTTTTTGACATTAAAACAGTAACTGAATATTTTGAATCAGAAGAAACAGACGAATCAGAAGAAACAGACGAAGAATTAAAAAAGAAAAAATTTAATCCAAAAACAGATGTCACTTTAGAAGAAGCGCAAAAAATTAAAAAAGACGCTAAAATTGGAGATGAAATAAAAACTGAATTAGAAATTTCTCACGATTTTGGACGAATAGCCGCTCAAACAGCCAAACAAGTAATAATTCAAAATTTAAGAGAAATGGAAAGAGAATCTTTATATGAAGAATACAAAGACAAAGAAGGTAAAATAATCAATGGAATTATTCAACGCTTTGAAGGCAGAAATATAATAATTGATTTAGGGCATGCCGTTGGTTTATTATTTCCAGAGGAACAAAATTCTTTTGAGAAATATAACACGAGTCAACGAATAAAAGTTTTTGTTTTGAGTGTTGAAAAAGAAACTAAAGGTCCTAAAATTATTCTTTCTCGAACTCACAAAGAATTAATTAAACAATTATTTGCTTTAGAAGTTCCTGAAATTTCAACTGATGTAGTGGAAATTAAAGCTATAGCTCGCGAAGCGGGAACTCGTTCAAAAATAGCTGTTTTTACTAATGAAAAAAATATTGATCCAATTGGTTCTTGTATTGGGCAAAGAGGAACAAGAATTCAGACTATTATTTCTGAATTAGGCGGAGAAAAAATTGATATTATTGAATATAGCGATGATCTATCTCAATATATTGCCAATGCTTTATCCCCGGCTAAAATTATAGAAATCAAAATAGATAAAAAAAATAAAAAAGCCATAGTGCTTGCAAAAGAAGATCAATTGTCTTTAGCAATTGGTAAAAATGGACAAAACGCAAGATTAGCTGCTAAATTAACCGGTTGGAAAATTGATATTATCGCTCAAACAGCGGAAGAGATAAAAAAAGAATCAGAAAAAAAAGAAAAGAAAAAAAAGAAAGAAGAAATAAAAGAAGGCAATAAATAATCAACTGACTAAAAAATAACTATTTTGACTAGGGTTGATATAAAACCGTACCCCCCTACATAAATAAAAATTGAAAATAATGTTTTTAAAACATATCCTTTTTCTACTATTTTTGATTAAATCTAAAAACTATAAAAAAGCTCATACAATTAGATTGGGTTGGCAGGACACAAACGAGATTATCATAGCTTTAGAAGAATTATCAAAGAGCTATCAAGGTAAAAAAATTTGTCTTTTGTGGGATAATGCTAAGTGGCATAAATCAAAAAAGTTAAGGGAACAATTAACTAAAGATCATTCCCTCGCGCATTTTCATCTAATTAATTTTCCGCCTTATGCGCCGGATGTTAATCCAGAAGAACATGTTTGGAAATTTGGCAAAGATATGTTAGGCAATCATAATCTTCATTCATTTGAAGAAACAAAAATCTTATTTGAAAATTCTATCCAAGACAGATTATTTGACTACAAAATCCCCGAATTTGTTTTGCGGTAGCTATATATATCGAGGGTTAAAAAATAGAGGTGTAAAATAGACCCAAAAATAAAAAGTTCTATTAATTACTAATAAAATATTAACAACCCTAAACTGAAAGAAATTATATTCATAACAAAAGACATTATAAGTGAATGTTTTATACTCAAATTAAGCAATTGATTTAAAATAATCGCCTCAATAACTATAACTATTAGTTCTCCCGTATAAAGATAATATCTAGAATTGATATATGGAGACAAAACAAACCACAGATAAGGCTGGGACAATGTTGAGGCAATAATTCCCACAACAAGAATATTTTTATTTGTTATTTCTTTTTTTGTACTTAGAAAATATTTTAGTAATAGAAACAAAACAGGTATTTCAATGAGTAATGTAAAAAAGAGAGATAACAAAAATTTGCTTTCATATAACATATACTAAAAGAGTATTAGCTACCAGCAAGTTCCACCAAACAATTTTTTGAAAAAACACACTATTAATTCAATTACCAATCTGAAAAATCCTTTATTCTGTTGGGGCTGTGATTGAGAATTTGAAATAGTTAAAGATGGAATTTCAATTTTGAGTTCGCATTTTTTCTCTAGAACGCGTCCTTCATCATCTTTTTCAATTTGAGAAGTAGAAATATTAACTAAATACACGTCGCAGAGATTTAGTTGCCGTTTATATTCTTTTTCATTATCTTCGTGGGTTGCAAAATAATATTCAGCAGAATTAAGACATTCTTTATACTCTTTATTTGATTGATAATATTTACCATTTTTCTCTATTAATGATTCTATTTTGCTACAATTTGAAAAGATGAGAGTTGTTGAATATTTCTCAATTTTAAATTGCTTTCCATCAGCTTGTCCTTCTATGTCGCAATAATCTATGTGCCGGTAGTTTAAATAATAGTTTTCATAAATTTTACAACCATATTTCGGGCAAGTTGCAGAGAACGAAAAAACTTTTTTAGGAGTATAAGTTCCAGGTTTTTTCTCAATTCCTGGACCAGGCGGCCAACTATAGCCATAACAATTAATTGTAAATGATACTGGTTTATTATATGGTTTGCCCTCTTTTTCAAAATAAACATTAGTGACTGTAGGCCTCAAAACATCGGCATTAACTAAATTAAAAAAAGAAAGACTCATTAAAAAGGTTACTACGAAAGTGGTAACCTTTTTTATTTTTGTACTCATATGTTTATTGATTAGTTAATTAGCCCTACAATGATATTATCATAAAAATACAATTTTGAAAAAAGATTAAAATCTTTAAATTACAAAACTCCTGAACAATACTTAAAAGATAACAAGAATATTACATTACAACGCAGCGTTAGCTAATAAGTAATCATATTGAAATTCCTAAAAAATATAATTGTATAGTTAGCTAACGAACAACTAGTAATAAAATCAATAAGAGATTTAAGTTTTTAGTTGTGTTTTTTTGCCTTCGGTAGATCCCTGCCTGCCGTAGGCACGGTACCGTAGACAGAGAGTTTTGACATTTGAGTTTTAAGTTTTTTTACTTTTTAAAGTATCCTGTGCCAGCTGGAATAAGACGACCAATAATAACATTTTCTTTTAATCCTTTTAATTCATCAACTCGACCGGTAATTGCGGCATCAATTAAAACACGAGCTGTTTCTTGAAAAGAAGCCGCGGATAAAAAACTTTCTGTTAATAAAGAAACTCTTGTTATTCCTAATAATAATTCTTTACCTTTAATAAGAGATTTTTTTTCTTCTAAGAGTTTTTTATTGGTCTTAGTAAATAATAATTGAGAAATGGTTTCTCCTTTTAAAAATTCACTATCGCCCGGATCCTGAATAAAAATCCGGGAAAACATTTGACGAATAATCATTTCAAGATGTTTATCGCTAACTTTTTGCCCTTGAGAGGAATAAATATATTGAATTTCTTCCAAAATATATTTTTGCGCGGCTTGTTTTCCTTTAAAGCGAAATAATTCTTCTAAATCCAAATTTCCCTCGGTTAAAGCATCTCCCATTGTTATTAAATCGCCTTGTTGAACTTTTAAAATATATCCTATCGGAATTAAATATTCCTGCGTTTTTTCTTCAGAAAAAGTAATTTTAATTTCATTTTTTAAAATTTTAACTTTTCCGCTTTTCAAGGCAACAATTTCTTTTTCCTTTTTCCCTTGTTTAAATAAAATATCGCCTTTTTTTATTTTTTGCCCATCTTTGACTAAAATTTGTTGCTCACTGTCATTTTTAATCTTATAAGAATCTGCGCTTGTTCCTTCATGTTTAATAAAAACTTTTTTATTTCCGGATTCTTCTTCTATATTAATAATTTTCCCATCAACTTCGCTAATAATGGCTTTTCGTTTGGTTGAATGCGCTTCAAAAATTTCTTCCACTCTTGGCAATCCTTGCGTAATATCTCGCCCGGCAACACCCCCGGTATGAAAAGTTCTCATTGTTAACTGAGTTCCGGGCTCTCCAATACTCTGCGCGGCAATAACTCCAACAGCAACTCCTTGCTCTACTATTTTATTGTATCCCAAATCCCATCCATAACATTTTTTACAAATTCCAGATGAGGATTTACAGCTTAAAACTGAACGAATTTTTATTTCTTTTAAATCTAATTTTTCTATTAATGTAAATTTTTCAAAAGAAACTAATTCTCCTTTTTTAATAAGGATTTTTTTTGTTTTTGGATCAATAATATTTTCAAGGATTACTCGTCCTAATATTCTTTTTATTAATGTTTCTCCTATTTTTTCATTCATTTCTTTAGTCAAAACAAATCCTTCACTGTCTCCACAATCTTCCTCTGAAATAACCATTCCCTGAGCCACATCAACTAATCGCCGTGTTAAATAACCAGCGCTAGATGTACGAAGAGCGGTATCAGAAAGTCCTTTTCTGGCTCCGTGAGAAGAAATAAAATATTCCAAAACATCAAATCCTTCTTTAAAACTGCTTTTTATCGGTAATTCAATAATTTCTCCTTTAGGATTAACAACTAATCCTTTCATTCCCATCATTTGCGTAACTTGAGTTATGCTTCCTCTGGCTCCTGATTCAATCATATAAAAAGCGGAACTTTCTTCATTTAAAACATCTTTACATAATTGAACAATTTGATCTTTGGTGTCTGTCCAAATTTCAATTATTTTATTATATCTTTCTTCCTGAGTTAATAACGCTTCATCATATTGATTTTGAATTTCATCCACTTTTTCTTCGGCTAAATTAATAATTTTATATTTTTGAGGTAAATCTGGCAACTCGCTCATTCCCCAGGAAAAACCGGCTTGAGTTAAGTGTTTTAAAGTAATATTTTTTATTTTATCTAAAATAACCGCTGTTTTTTCTTCTCTAAAAATAAGATGACATTTTTTAATTAATTGAACTAATGTTTTTTTATCAAAAATCGCTTTATAGTCTTTTAATTCATGAGGAAGCACTGAATTAAAAATAATTTTTCCGGGAGTCGCCTCAATTATTCCATTTTCAGTTCTTACTTTAATGATTTCCTGAAGAGAAATTTTTTTCAAATCATAAGCCAATAAAACTTCATTTTTAGAAGTAAAAATTTTAATATTTTTTGGAGGCGTTTCACGATCTATTTTTTTAACATATGTTAAATAAAACGCTCCGACAATCATGTCTTGAGTTGGTGTGGTAATAGGATCTCCTGTGGATGGTTTTAATAAATTTTTACTTGATAACATTATATTTTTTGCTTCTTTTATTGCTTCTGCTGTTAAGGGTACATGAACTGCCATTTGATCTCCGTCAAAATCAGCATTAAAAGCGGTACAAACCATCGGATGAATCTGAATCGCTTTTCCTTCAATTAATATTGGTTTAAACGCCTGAATTCCTAAACGATGTAAAGTAGGGGCGCGATTGAGTAAAACAAAAGATTTATTAGTAATATTTTCTAAAATATCCCACACTTCTTTTTTCCCTTCTTCAATTAAATATCCGGCGCTGCGAATATTGTGGACGTATCCTTGTTTAATTAATTGAGAAATAACAAATGGTTTAAATAATTCTAATGCCATTGTTTTAGGAATTCCGCATTGATCAAGTTTAAGATGAGGACCAACAACAATCACTGAACGACCGGAATAATCAACTCTTTTCCCCAAAAGATTTTGTCTAAAACGACCTTGTTTTCCTTTTAACATATCAGAAAGTGATTTTAAATTTCTTTTTTGTCCGGTGGAAGCGGTAACTGTTTTGCTATGTCTGATAGTGTTGTCAATTAAATTATCTACCACTTCTTGAAGCATTCTTTTTTCGTTGCGGCAAATTACTTCCGGAGCATTTAGTTCTATCAATCTTTTAAGACGATTGTTGCGATTTATTATTCTTCTATATAAATCATTTAAATCGCTGGAAGCAAACCTTCCTCCATCTAATTGAACCATTGGTCTTAAATCTGGAGGAAGTATTGGAATAACGGTTAATACCATCCATTCCGGTCTAATTTTATTAAAAATCAAATTCTTAATTAATTTTAAACGGCGAATTGTTTTTTCTTTTTTAAGCGTTTTATCCTCTATAGCTTCTTTTTCTAAAGTTATAGCTAATTTTTCTAAATTAATTTTAGAAAGTAATTTATAAATAGCTTCGGCGCCAATTCCAACTTCAAAAATATGGCCGTATTTTAAAGACAATTCCTGATATTCATTTTTAGAAAGAATTCTTGTGAGTTTAATGCCATTAATTTCTTCTAAAGTTACTTTTAAAGCATTTTTTAATTTCTTTAATTCTTCTTCGTGAGTCTGTTTATAAATTTTAATTTCTTCAGTGAGTTTCTTTTTTAAAATTTTGTCATTCTTTTTTAAATTTGATTCTTGAAAAACTTTTTGTTTAATTTGATTTACTTGTTTATTAAATTTTAATTCTAAATCAGAAAAAGCTGTTTTAAATTCATTTTCTATTTGTTTTAAAATATCATTTTTAGCGTCTTCTTTAATTTCATAAACAATAAAGCCGGCAAAATAAACAACTTTTTCTAAATTTTGAACAGACATATCTAAAAGCAAACCTATTTTTGAAGGCACTCCTCTTAAAAACCAAATATGAGTTACCGGAGTGACTAATTTAATATGCCCCATTTTTTCTCTTCTAATTACGCTTTTTGTTACTTCAACTCCGCATTTATCGCAAACAATTCCTTTGTAACGAATGCGTTTATATTTACCGCAAGCGCACTCCCAATCTTTTACCGGACCAAAAATTTTCTCGCAAAATAAACCATCTCTTTCTGGTTTTTGCGTTCGATAATTAATTGTTTCTGGTTTTGTCACTTCTCCAGACGACCAACTTAAAATATTTTCTGGAGAAGCCACTCTTAATCTAATCGCATTAAAATCCAAAAAATTCATAGGCATAAAAAACATTATAACATTTCAAAATTTCAAATTGCAAATTGCAAATTACATATTGAATGTTAGAAATTAAAAATTATCTCCCTTCGGGAGATCTGCCGTAGGCAGAAAAATTATTTACAAAATTATAAAATTAAAAATTCTTAATTTACATTTCTTCAAGCTATAGTTTCCGCAAAACAAAATGTCACATTTGATAATTGAATTTTTTTCCAACG
>ERZ1292640.4271-Hain-H43-02um-R1-4271-length-10920-cov-8_pt1 | contig 10920 bp, 9 predicted proteins | sample MGYA00564404_ERZ1292640 | MGnify/ENA primary metagenome ERZ1292640 (study PRJEB36523, sample SAMEA6512636) | groundwater metagenome | collected 2019-01-08 | study: AquaDiva: Metagenomics assemblies of 32 groundwater samples | reverse complement strand
CCAGGTAGACGCCGTCGGTGTCGTCGACCGTGGCCATCAGCTTCTCGACATCCGCTGACGCCTCGATCGCCTCGAGGCCATCGCGCAGCCATTGCACGGCGGCGCCGGCGACAAACACCGAGCCTTCGAGCGCATAGGTGGTCACGCCACCAATCTTCCAGGCCACCGTGGTGAGAAGACCCTTGTGCGACGGCACGGGCTTGGTGCCCGTGTTCAACAGCATGAAGCAGCCGGTGCCATACGTATTCTTCGCTGACCCGGCCTCGAAGCATGCCTGGCCGAACAGCGCCGCCTGCTGATCGCCGGCGTCACCGGCGATGGGGATCGCGGTCCCGAACAGCGACGGATCGGTGTGACCGTAGACCTCGCTGGATGACTTCACCTCCGGCAGCATGGCGCGCGGCACGTCCAGCAGCCCCAGCAGCTCGTCGTCCCACTGCAGGGTGTGGATGTTGAACAGCAGGGTCCGGCTGGCATTGCTCACGTCGGTCACGTGCACCTTGCCGCCGGTGAGCCGCCAGATCAGGAACGTGTCGATGGTACCGAACAGCACTTCGCCCCTGGCGGCGCGGGCGCGCAGGCCGTCGCACGAATCGAGCAGGTGCTTGATTTTGGTGCCCGAGAAATACGCATCCACGACGAGGCCGGTCTTCTGGCGGAGCGTCGGCTCATGGCCCTCGGCCTTCAGCCGGTCGCAGATCGGCGCGGTGACGCGGCTTTGCCAGACGATGGCGTTGGCAATCGGCTTGCCGGTCGCCTTGTCCCACAGGACCGTCGTCTCGCGCTGGTTGGTGATGCCGATCGCAACAATGTCGGCGGCGGTAATGCCGGCCTTGGCGATGGCGTCTTTGGCCGTCTGCAACTGCGTGGCCCAAATCGCTTCGGGGTCGTGCTCGACGTGCCCCGGCCCCGGAAAGATCTGCGGAAACTCCTGTTGTGCCGTCGACACGGTCTTGCCCGATCGGTCGAACACGATCGCCCGGCTCGAGGTCGTGCCCTGATCGAGGGCGAGAACGAACTTACTCATCGGCCGGCCTCCGGCGCCACGTGATGCTTGTTGATGAACGCGTCATACAGCCATGCACCGAGAATGGCGCCGACGCACGGCGCCACCACCGGCACCCACCACCATCCGCCGCCGGCCGTGAATACGCCCGGGCCCCAGCCGGCAACCGCCGTAAAGAGCCGCGGCCCGAGGTCGCGCGCCGGGTTGATGGCATAGCCGGCATTGAAGCCAAAGGCGACGCCAATGGCGACGACGAGCAGGCCGACCAGCGGCCCGGTCAACCATGCGGGCGGGGCCACGTTCTTCTGGTCGGTTACGGCGAGCACGCCCGCCATCAGCAGCATGGCGCCGGTCACCTGGTCGACGAACCCGCCCGCCAGCGACAAGTACGGTTGTGGATATGTCGCGAAGATGCCGGCCGTGGCCGTGGCGCCCTCGATCATCCGCGTGCCGCCATCGAAGGCGGCGAACGCCTCGCGATAGTTGAGGAACACGATCACGGAGGCGGCAAAGGCACCCGCGGTCTGCGCCAGCGCGTACGGCAGCACCTTGCTCCACGGGAACATGCGGTGGACCGCCAGGGCCACCGTCACGGCGGGATTGAGGTGCGCGCCCGACACGCCGCCGGCGGTGTAGATCCCAAGCATGACGCCCAGGCCCCAGCCGATGTTGATGGCGAGATACGACCCGTTGGCGTCCTTGCTGAGCACCGTCTGCGCGACGACACCGGCGCCGAAGGCGATGAGGATGAAGGTTCCGAAGAATTCAGCGGCCGCTTCCCGCGCAGTGCCTTTGAGCATGCGCGGGATTCTACCCTTTGTTTTTCGTTCTTCGTTCTTCGTTATTTCACGCGAAGCACAATAATGTGTTGCCAGGGCAGGACGTCGATCACCTTGTCGAGGACGAAGCCCTCGGCCTCGAGTTCCAGCTTCACTTCGGCCACGCTCATCTTGTGGACCGCCAGGATTGGCACGTTGGGGTCCTCCTTCCGGTATTCCAGAAGCACGAACCGGCCATCGCGCTTGAAGACCCGGCGCAGCTTCTGCAGGAAGGCCTGGGGGTTCTGGAGCTCGTGGTACACGTCGACCATGATGGCCAGGTCGATCGAGGCCTCGGGTAACGTCGGGTCCTCCATGCTGCCGAGCACCGGCGTGACGTTGGTCAGGCCTTCAGCCTGGATGCGGCGAGTGAGCAGGTCGACCATCCCCGGCTGGATGTCGGTGGCGTAGACCTTGCCGGTGGCCCCCACCAGCTTCGCCATCCGGGACGTGTAGTACCCCGAGCCGGCGCCGATGTCGGCCACCACCATCCCGGGCTTCAGCTCCAGGGCCGCCAGCGCCTTCGACGGCGCCTCCTCCGCTTCCCGTTCCGGGCGCTCGAGCCACCCGGCGCCGCCCACGCCCATGACCGGCGCGAACACCCGCCCGCTGACCGGGTGCCGGCGCTGCGCTTCCACCACCGCCACGAATCCGATCGAGAGAGCGAGAACGAGCGCGGTGGTCCGGGTTAACATGAAGTGCTTCCCTATTCTCATGACGTTGTCCGCACGAGCGGCGACCCCGGGCGATGTCCCGGCGATCGCCCAAATCTACAACGAAGGCATCGAGGACCGGGTCGGGACTTTCGAAACCCGGCCGCGATCCGAGGACGACGTGCGTGCCTGGTTCGACGGCGCACACCCGATCGTCGTCGTGGCCGACGGCCACGGCCGCATTGTCGCGTTCGCGTCGACCTCAACCTATCGTACTCGCGAGTGCTACGCCGGTATTGCCGAGTTTTCGGTCTATGTCGCGCGGGCCGAGCGCGGGCGCGGTGCGGGACGCATGGCCATGGAGGCGCTGATCGCCGCCGCGGCGCGAGCCGGCTACTGGAAGCTGGTCTCGCGCATCTTCATCGACAACACCGCGAGCCGCACGCTGATGACGCGCGTCGGCTTCCGCGAGGTCGGCATCTACGAGAAGCACGGCAAGCTCGACGGGGTGTGGCGCGACGTGGTGATTGTCGAGCGCGTCTTACCCGAGAACGTGCGCTGATGAGACGAACCGTCCCACAACTGATCTCGCTCGCCGCCATCATCGCCGGCCTTGCCCTGTTCATCTTCACGATGATGGGGCTCGATCGCGAGGAGACGATCCGCCAGACCCGCGAGCTGGGGCTGCTGCTGCCGGTGGTGCTGCTGCCGGGCATCGGCTGGCACCTGCTGCGGGCGGCCGGCTGGTGGGTGTGCTTCCCGCCCGAGGTGCGCCCCTCGTTCTGGCGGGTGTTCCGGGTCCGCCTGGCGGCCGACGGCGTCGGCTACTTCACCATTCGCGGCGTCGCCAGCGAACCACTGCGCGTGGTGCTGCTGATGGGCCGCGTGCCGGCGGTGGTGTCGGCCGCGGCGTCGGTGCTCGAGCGAACGGCCATGGGCATCATGAGCGTGGTCGGGGTCGGCTTGTTCGCGGCCTTCGCGATGTCGTCCGACATGCTGCCCGGCGCATGGCAGGACGTGTTTCGCGGCATTGCCCTCACGGCGCTGGTCGTCCTGGTGTTCTCGCTGTTGTTCCTGATGCGAACCGGACGCTACTTCGGACCGTTGATTGAGAAGATCCACGGCCGCACGGGCTGGCGCTGGGCCGGCGGCCGCACCGTACATGCGATCAGCAATGTCGAGGATCTCTTCCTGAAGCTCGCGCGTACCGACCCGCGCCGCATCGAGACCCTGGTGGCGCTGAGCGTCGCCTGCTACGGCCTGATGGCACTGGAGGTCTACCTGGTGTTCTGGGCCATCGGCCAGCCGATCTCGGTCTGGATGGGCATCATCGTCGAGACCTTCACGCGATCGGCGAGCGTCGCCGGCGGCGCCATCCCGGGCAACCTGGGCGCGCTCGAGGCGTCGAACGTCGCGGTGGTCAAGGCACTCGGCCTGGTCGGCGGCGGCACGCTGGCCCTGTTCCGCCGGGTCCGCAGCCTGGTCTTTGCCACCCTGGGCCTCGCCCTCTATCCGCGCGACACGGTCGCTGCCGCCCCGGCAGCCGAGGCGCGACGATGATCGCAAACCTGGTTGCCACCATCACGGCGTGGGCCACCGGCCTGGGCGGCGTCGGCCTCTTCATCATCGCCGCCCTCGATTCATCGTTCCTCTCGTTCCCGCAGGTGAACGATGTGCTGGTGGTCGTGCTGAGCGCGAAGTACCCGGACCGCATGCCGTACTACGCGGGCATGACGACGGTCGGCTCGATGATTGGCTGCTTCATGCTGTTCGCGGTGGCGCGGCGTGGCGGCGAGGTGTTCCTGCGCAAGCGGCTGAAGGGCGCGCACGTCGACCGCGCGCTGCGCATCTACCAGCGCTTCGGCCTGCTCGCCGTGGTCGTGCCGGCGCTGCTGCCGCCACCGGTGCCATTCAAGGTGTTCGTGGTGCTGGCCGGCGCCGCCGACGTGGCGCCGTGGCGGTTTGCGCTGGCCGTCGGCATCGGCCGCGGCATCCGCTACTTCGGCCAGGGATACCTGGCGGTGGTCTACGGCGAGCATGCGCTCGACTTCATTCAGGCGCACGGCGCCGAGATTGGCGTCGGCCTGGCCGCGCTGGCGCTGCTGTCGGGCCTGGGCCTGGTGCTGCTGCGGCGGCGGAGGCAAGCCACCGCGTGATTGACCTGCTGCCGTTCCGGTCGGTGCACGTCGACCTGGTCTTGACCGACAACGCCGAGGCGCTGGCCAGGCGGGAACAGTATTTGCCGCTGCTGGCCCCGGACGAACGCGAGCGCATGGCGCGCCTGGTGTTCGAGCGCGACCGGCAGCGCTTTCTGCTGACGCGCGCGCTGGTGCGCACCATGCTGTCGCGCTATGGGCCGGTCAAGCCGGCCGACTGGCAGTTCATCACCAACGTGCATGGCCGGCCCGAGATCCTGGATCGGCCGGCCGGCGTTCCCGACCTCCGCTTTAACATCTCCCATACCGATGGCTTGATCGCCTGTGCCGTGACCATTGGCCGCGAGGTGGGCGTGGATGTCGAGCACGTCAATCGGCGCTTGACCCGGGACGTGGCGGCGCGCTTCTTCGCGCCGGCTGAGGTCGCGCATCTGCAATCGCTGCCCGAGGACGAACAGGAACGGGTGTTCTTCGACTACTGGACGCTGAAAGAGGCGTACATCAAGGCGCGCGGCTTCGGCCTGTCGTTGCCTCTTGCCGACTTCGCGTTTCATCTGTCCCCAGACAGCGCGCCGGCGATCACCTTCGAACCGTCATTGCAGGATGACCCGGCGACGTGGCAGTTCCTGCAGGACTGGCCCACGCCGGCGCACCGGCTGGGCCTGGCGGTGCGGCGCACCGGCGACGACCTGCCGGTGCGAATGCGGCAAGTCGTCCCGTGAGGCTCTGGGCGATCAGCGACCTGCACGTTGGTTACGAGGAGAACCGGCGCGCGGTGGCGGCGGCACCGTCGCTTCCGGACGACTGGCTGATCATTGCCGGCGACACCGGCGAGACCCCCGCGCACCTGGACTTCGTGCTGCGCAACCTCGAGCCGAAGTTCGCGCAGATCATCTGGACACCCGGCAATCACGACCTGTGGACGCCGAAGACGCTGCCGCCCGAACAACGGGGGGCGCGCCACTACGATCGGCTGGTCTCGCTGTGCCGCCGATACGGCGTCCTGACACCTGAGGATCCGTATCCCAGGTGGCCCGGCGACGGGCCGCTGCGGGCGATTGTTCCGACCTTCACGCTGTTCGACTACTCGTTCCGGCCCGACCACGTCACGCGCGAGCAGGCCGTCGACTGGGCCGCCGAGTCAGGCGTGCGATCCGCTGACGAGGATCTGCTGGCGCCAGGTCCATACCTAAATTGTGATGACTGGTGCGCCGCCCGCGTCGAAGCCACCGAGGCGCGGCTGGACGCAGTGCCGGCGGACGCCAGACTGATCGTCGTCAACCATTTCCCGTTGCGGCGCGACCTGGCCGTCCTGCCCCGCATTCCCCGGTTCTCGATCTGGTGTGGCACGACCAGGACCAACGACTGGCATCGCCGCTACAACTTCGAGACGGTGATCTATGGACACCTGCATCTCCGCACCTCGCGCGACATCGACGGCGTGAAGTTCGAGGAAGTGTCGCTGGGCTACCCGAAGCAGTGGCGCCAGTCACGCGGACTCGAACACTACCTGCGCCGGATCCTTTAGACCTTCATGAGCCGCTCGGCGGCGGCCGTCAGCGTCTCGTCTCGCTTGGCGAAGCAGAATCGCAGGACTGGCCCCCCGGTGTCCTTGTAGAGGAACGCCGACACCGGGATCGACGCGACGCCGTGCTCGACGGTCAGCCGATGGGCGATCTCCTTGTCGGTCTCTTTCGAGATCGCCGAGTAGTCCATCAACTGGAAATAGGTACCCTCGCACGGCAGCGGCTTGAAGCGCGAGCCCGCCGTCAGTTGCAGGAACAAATCCCGCTTCCGCTGATAAAAGCCCGCCAGCTCAGTCGCGCCGGGATCCTTGCGCACGAACTCCGCGAACGCCATCTGCGATGGCGTATGCACGGTGAACGTGACGAACTGGTGGACGCGGGTCACTTCCGCGATCAGGGCCTGCGGCCCGACGCAGTAGCCGACCTTCCAGCCGGTCGTATGGAAGGTCTTGCCGAACGAGCTGATCACGATCGACCGCGCGCGCAAGTCGTCGTAGCGCAGCAGGCTCTCGTGGCGGCGGCCATCGAAAATAATGTGCTCGTAGACTTCGTCGCCGACCAGGATGATGCCGGTGCCATCGACGATCGACTGCAACTGCCGCAGGTCATCGGCCGACCACATCATGCCGGTCGGGTTGTGCGGCGTGTTCACCAGGATCATGCGCGTCTTCGGCGTAATCGCGTTGCGCACCTCATCCCAGTTCACGGTGTAGTCCGGATAGCGCAGGCTCACGAACACCGGCACGCCGCCGCTCAAACGAATCACCGGGACGTACGAGTCGTAGCACGGCTCGAACAGCAGCACCTCGTCGCCGGGCTGCACCAGCGCCGTCAGCGTGGCATACAACCCCGCCGTCGCGCCCGAGGTGACAATGACTTCGGTGATCGGGTCGTAGCGAGGGCCATACAGCTGCTCGACCTTGGCGGCAATGCCCTCGCGCAGCGCCAACACGCCTGGCATCGGCGCGTACTGGTTGTGGCCGTCGCGCATGGCCCTGGCCACGGCCTCGACCAGCGCCGGGTCGCAATCGAAGTCCGGAAATCCCTGCGACAGGTTGATCGCCTTGTGCTCGTTGGCCAGGCGGGTCATCACGGCGAAAATGCTGACGCCGATGTCGGGGAGCTTGGAAGTGACGGAGACAGCCGAGTCCATGGGTTCCCGCCATTCTGACACGGCCGCGCCGCCGCGGTTACGGCGCCTGGGATGAATGGGGCAACCGCGACGACACCCCATCAAACAGAGATAGCTAACCGACGGGGCGGGGATCCGCGTCTAACGCGGCATGCGCCTTCCCGACCTCTCCCTCGCCATCCGAAACATTTTCAGACGCCCGGGTTTTGCGGTAGCCGCCATCGCCCTACTCGCCCTCGGCGCCGGCGCCAATGCCGCGGTGTTCTCGGTGGTCCGCGGCGTGTTGCTGCGTCCGCTGCCCTATCCCGCGCCGGACCGCCTGGTGGCGATCTGGCCAGGTGAGTCGGTCTCGAACCAGGAGATCGCCTACTGGCGCGAACACACCCAAAGCTTCGAGGAAATCGCGGCGCAGGCGCCGGGGTGGATGATGGGGCTGGTCGCCGATGGCGGCGAACCCATCAAGGTGACCGGCGCGCGGGTATCCGGCAACCTGTTCAAGACCCTGGGCGCGACCGCCGCGCTGGGCCGCACGGTTGAACCCGGCGATACAGTGCCTGGACGCCACCGGATCGTGGTGTTGTCGGACGGCCTGTGGCGCCGGCGCTTCGCCGCCGACCCAGCCGTGATTGGCCGGTCCATCCAGCTCGACCAGGACACACTGACCGTGGTCGGCGTCATGCCCCCCTCGTTCGAAGTCTTCGAACCGGGTACGGACCTGTGGGCGCCGCTTGCGTGGGAACCCGGTACGCCGTCTTTCCGCACGACTTTCTCGCAGAGCGTGGCCCGGCTGGCATCAGGGGCAACGGTCGAAGCAGCGACCCGAGAGCTGCAGGGCGTCACGCCCGCCTTGCGACGCGAGTTGGGGCGCGCGGAGAGCTGGGGACAAACCATTCGCGCCGCGTCACTGCAGGAGACGATCACCGGCGACGTACGGCCGGCCCTGCTGATCCTGCTCGGCGCGGTGGGGTTGATCCTCATGTTGGCCGCGGTCAACCTCGGCACGCTCGTCCTCGGCCGCGCCATCGAGCGCGGCACTGAGATGGCCGTACGTACAGCGTTGGGCGCCTCGCGCGCGCGGCTCGTCAAGCAGGTCGTCACCGAACAGGCCGTGCTGGCCGTGCTCGGCTCGCTGGCGGGGATTGGTGTGGCACAACTGGCGCTACCCGCCTTAATTTCACGCATTCCCGCCGAAGTGCCACGCGTCGGCCAGATTACGCTCGACTGGACGGTGCTGGCGTCCGTGCTTGCGGTATCGGTGAGTGCGGCCGTGCTGGTCGCGTTGGTGCCGGCGCTGCTCGCCGCGCGCGCCACCATGCAGCCTCTGCTGCGCCAGTCGCGCGGCACCGACACGCCCGGCCGGCGCCGCGCACTGGGCGGGCTGGTCGCAGTCCAGATTGCACTGGCCGTCGTGCTCGGCATCGGCTCGATGTTGATGTTGCGGTCGCTCTGGAACCTCCAGCAGGTCGATCCCGGCTTCGCCCCCGGCCCAGTGCTGACCTTCCGCCTGCAGACCACGGCGAAGTACCGATCGCTCACCGTGGGATTGCCGTACCTGGAGCAGATGAAGGCGCGCATCAGCGCGCTGCCGGGCGTGACGCACGTGGGTCTGATCGGCCACCTGCCGATGAGCGGCTATTCGTGGACCATTCCGGTCAGCCGCGCCGATCAGCCGCCACCGGCCGGCACCGAAGCGCCGCAAGTCGGCTGGCGATTCATCGATGGCGACTACTTCGGCGCGATCGGCATTCCCCTGCGGCACGGCCGCGCCTTCTCGACCGCCGACGGCACCAGGTCCGCGCGGGTGGCGATCGTCAACGAGACGTTCGCGCGACGCTACTTCGGCGACCCAGGCACCGCCGTCGGCCAGCGCATCGTCCAGCACGGCGGCGGCTCGGAGAAGGCCGAAACACTCGAGATCGTCGCCGTCGTGGGCGACGTCCGGCACCGCGGCCTGGACCAGGCTCCGCTGGCCGAGATGTTCCGGCCGCTCACGCAGACCTTCATGTTTCCCATGGCGATGGTGGCCCGCACCAGCGGCCCTCCCAAGCAACTAGCGGCCGCCGTCCGACAGGCGGCGTTCGAGGTCGACCCGGTCGTGCCGGTGGCGGAACTGCAACCGTACTCGACGATAATTGCCGGCACCTTGGGCCGGCCGCGACTACTGGGTTTCCTGCTGACGGTATTCGCCTCGGCCGGTCTGGCGCTCGGTCTGGTTGGCGTCTATGGGGTGGTCGCCTACCGGGTGCGTCAGCGTGAGCGTGAGATCGGCATTCGCCTCGCCCTCGGCGCCGCACCGTCGCGCATCGCAGGCGGCATCGTCGTGCAGGGCCTGGGCCACGCCGTCGCGGGCATCGCCCTGGGAATACCGGCCGCGTTCCTGTTGTCGCGGGTCATGGCCACGTTGGTGTTTGGCGTCACAGCCACGGATCCGCTCACCTTCGCGACCCTGCCGACCCTGGTCGTCGCCGTCACCGCCGCAGCCTCCTACTTCCCTGCGCGTCGTGCAGCACAGATCGATCCGGTCGTGGCCATCAGGCAGAACTAGGGTGCCTAGGGTGCGGAACGTGCCTCGCGTGCGCGCTATCGGCACCTCAGGCACCTTACGCACTATAATCCGCGCGGAGGCTTTTCATGATTCGCCGCGCTTTCTTCGCCCTGATCGCCGTGTTGGCCCTGTCGTCACTGACAATCCAGGCCGGCTCGTCCCCCGCCCGCGCCAGGCTGGGGATGGTCATCACCCAAAGCGACATTGCCTCGCAGGTGGGGTTCGAGGTCATCAAGAACGGCGGCAACGCGATTGACGCGGCGGTGGCCACGGGCTTCGCCATGGCGGTCACGCACCCCACCGCCGGCAACATCGGCGGCGGCGGCTTCATCGTCTACCGCCCCGCCAGCGGCGAGCCGGTCTCGTACGACTTCCGGGAAGTCGGTCCTGCGCGGTCTTCGCCCGAAATGTGGTTGAAGGACGGCAAGTACGACTTCGACACCCATCACAACAGCCACTTGTCGGTGGGCGTCCCCGGCACCGTGGCCGGCCTGCACCTGGCCTGGAAAGAAGCCGGCTCCAAGCCGTGGAAAGAACTCGTCGAGCCCTCGATCAAGCTGGCCCGCGACGGCTTCGAGGTCTCGCACGGCCTGGCGCGGTCGCTGGCGTCGATGCTTGACGAGTTCAAGAAGTATCCCGCGTCCCTCGCGCAGTTCTCGAAGAACGGCCGGCCCTACGAGGCCGGCGACATCCTCAAGCAGGCCGACCTGGCGCGCACGCTGACGCGCATTGCCGAGCAGGGCCCCGCCGGCTTCTACGAGGGCGAGACGGCCGCGCTGATCGAGAAGGAAATGAAGGCCAACGGCGGCCTGATCACCGCCGGCGACCTGAAGGCGTACCAGGCGAAGAGGCGCGGCGTGGTCAAGGGCACCTACCGCGGCTACGACGTCATCGGCATGCCGCCCCCCAGTTCGGGCGGCATGGCGATCGTGCAGATGCTGAACGTGCTCGAGGGCTTCGACCTCAAGGCCAACGGCTACGGCTCGGCCAGGAACATCCACCTCACGGCCGAGGCCATGCGCCGCGCGTTCGCCGATCGCGCCCGCTACCTGGGCGATCCCGACTTCGAGAAGGACATCCCGCT
>ERZ1292640.2522-Hain-H43-02um-R1-2522-length-14600-cov-6_pt2 | contig 10922 bp, 13 predicted proteins | sample MGYA00564404_ERZ1292640 | MGnify/ENA primary metagenome ERZ1292640 (study PRJEB36523, sample SAMEA6512636) | groundwater metagenome | collected 2019-01-08 | study: AquaDiva: Metagenomics assemblies of 32 groundwater samples | reverse complement strand
GCAATATTTTTCCATTGTGCTATAAAAAACAATATAAGTACATTGGGGAATCAGCATATCAGGTAAATGAGTATCCTTGCGTAGGGACAGCACAGTGTGCTGTCCCTACAGTGGATGATGTGCTTAACCTATAATTGGAGGTAAAAATGATTACCGAAATCGGCATTACAGCCGGGGACATATGGCATTACCTCGATCAGCACGGCGAGGGCACTCTGCGGCAATTGGTAAAGAATATTGAAAAACCTAAGGATACTATTTTGATGAGCTTGGGTTGGCTGGCAAGGGAAGGCCATGTGATCTTAAACCTTGAAGGAGCTGATTATAGAATTACTTTAAGAAGATAGTTGGGGACTATGCTTTCCGAAAAAGGCATAATTTTAACAATCGCTTTGATATTTATAATTATATTGGTGATTGTGGCAGGGACAAGTATTACGTTGATGATTAATCAGGCGCGTGTTAGTGAATCTCAAATTAGGAGAATGAAGGCATTTTATACGGCCGAAGCAGGCCTGGTAAATGCTTTTGAAGGTTTAAGAAGAAATGTCTCTCCTTGGAATATGACAATCACCCTAAATAATTTTACAGCAACAGCAACTAAAGATTCCGCAGGCTCCGGCCCCAATAATACCCGTAAAATCACCTCTTCAGTTACATACGATTAACTTTGATCCTGCCTAAAGTAACTATAAGTAAATCTAACGATAAAGAATTTGTTTTAGTTTTAGTAATGATGTATAATTTAGCGGTTATATCATAGTTTTAAAGTGGTAAATGGTTAAAGATTAATGGGATAGGTAAGTGCATTTCAATTATTATGATTTATTATCATTCGTTATGGAAAACGCTTGACAAAGTAAATCTATTATGATATAAGTAAGTTCATTCAGCTTTGTTTACAAAAAAAACTGAAGGAGGTAAGGCTTGATTGGTGTTTTTAGCGATAAATTCAGGAGTTGATTTATGCCTAGATTAATGGATGTAGACGAATTAGCGCGGTATCTAAAACTACGCCGGCAAACTATTTATAATTGGCTGCATCAGAAAAAGATTTCCGGTATGAAAGTAGGCGGCGTTTGGCGTTTTGAGCGTAGAGAAGTGGATGCATGGCTTAAAAGCAGGCTGCAAAAGCCTCTTTAAGCCATTTTTCATTTCCAGAGTTAATGCTTAAGGTGAAAAAGTGCCCAGAAGATTAGGCGTTTATTTAGGAGATAATAAAATAACGATTGTGGATGCCGACGGCATGCGTGTTGTTACGCAAGCTAGTATGGTTTTGGAAGAAGCCCCCGCGCAAATACAGGCTGATTCTTCCGGTATTGTCTCTCCCGAGGTTAAACAGGTTGCCGAGTTACAGGAATTGATTAAAGATAAGAAAATAGAAACCAAAAATACTTTTGTGGGCATGTCCGGCAAGGATTTATTTATCAGGGGTTTTCAGATGCCGTATTTGAATAAAGCGGAGATAGATTCCGGCGTGCGCTTTGAAGCTAAAAAATATATTTCTTACAGGACAGAAGACCTGTTTTTTGATTATCAGTATACAGCTAATAAGAAATTATCAAAGATGGATGTCCTTTTTACGGCCGCGGCAAAAAATAATATTGATAAGCATATGAATCTGTTAGATAAGGCGGCTTTGCGCGTTCTGGCTGTTGAGCCGGCCAGTTTCTCGCTGTTAAGGCTGCTTTTTTTTACTAAACAACTTGAGCCTAAAATTTCCTGCGCGTTGGTAAGTATACAAGGGTTTGATGTCGAGTTTTCTATTTTTAGCGATGGCTTCCCTTGCTTTAGCAGGGATATAAAACTCTCTCAAGTGCCTGGTGTCTCTCCTGTATATAGCGAAAGCGAAGAACTTTCCATTCACGGCCGCCTGGCCAGTGAAATCAGGGTTTCTCTGGATTATTTTCGCCGCCATTTCTCCGGCCGTTCGGTAGGCAAAATATTGATCTTAACCCAGGATAAATCGCAGGAGATGATTGCTTATTTAAGCAAGGGCTTGAGCCTTCCGGTGGAGTTAGTTGATTTAAGCAAAGATGAGCGGTTGAATACCTTAACTGACATCGATTCCCTAAGGGCATACGCAGCGGCTTTAAGGACCACGGTAAACATAAACCTATCGATAGACCTTTTTAAAAAACGGACATACGATTATGCTTATTCCGATAAAGGAGAGGTAATTGTAGGCAAGGCCGCCGCTTTCAACCTGAAAAAGATAATCCAGCCGGCTATTTTATCGATAGGGTTAATCGTGTTGGCTTTGGTAATTCCCGGCAATGAAGTCGCGCGCATGGCCAATAAATTAAACCGCCTGCAAAGGGAAGCAAAGGATGTTATAATCGCGAGCTTAAGCGCTTTATCCGTAGAGCAGTTTAAAAAGAAGAAAACCGAATATACTCAAAATATTAAATCGTTTGAACAGTTAGTTAATTCCAGGATGTTTATGACACCCGTGTTTAACACAATACCCGGCGCCATAAAGAAGGGGATGTGGCTGGAGCAGGCTGATATTTCTTTAAAAGACGGCATTAAAAATATTTATATTAAGGGCGCGATTTATTTAGCGGACCCGATGTTAGAACAGAATTCAGTGAAGGAATTTCTGGAGAACTTGAAAATTAAGAAGGACTTTATGCGCGGCTTGCAAAAGTTGGAATTAACCTCTTTATCACAGACAAAAGAGGATGATTTTACGGTAACTGTTTTTGAGATTAAGGGAAATTAAAAAGATGGCTTTTGATTTGCCTTTGCCTGATAATCTAAAAAGTTTTGTCCTGAAGAGAAAGGATATATTAGTAATAGTTGGCATCCTGCTCGCGGGGTTGATAGCAGCGATATTGATATTTAAAGTACAGCAGGAAAGAATAAAGAGGTCGGCTTCCATGATTAAGTCGGAAGAAGAAAGGGTGGCTATCGGCAGGGATGTTTCCGTTTTGGATAAAAAGATATCACAGATGCGCGGCCTTTACGCGAAGAAGGTTAACTCTTTGAATATGAAAAAAATCGAAGGAATCGCTCTGGTAAATAATTTGACTGTTGTGTCTTCTTCTCAAGATAAAGAAATCGATACCGGGACTTACGCGGTTTTACCGATGAAGTTTATTTTTGAAGGCCGTTACCATAATTTGGGAGCTTTCTTAAGTACGGTTGAATCTCAACCGGAGATGGTTAATATCAAGGGTGTATCAATAAAGGGTAAAGAAGAAGCTTTCGGTGAGCCAGAGGGGGAAAAGGCCGCTAAAAATAACATTATCGTTAACGCGGCTATGGATGTTGTTTTTCTAAAATAAATGGGTAAGGATTTGTTTCGAGGCATAATTGTTTTCGCCTTTTTCTTTTTGATTTTTGACAGGCCGGTTTTTTCTCAGGTCGGGTATACCTCATTGGATTTGCGCGATCCTTTTGAAAAGCAGCTTCCCAGAAGAACCAAGGCCGCCGGCGCCGGAGGCTTGGGGTCTTCGATTGTGCCGCCGAAAATAGAAGTGCAAAGTATAGTAATCAGCAATAAAACCGGGCAGGCTATTGTTAATGGCGAGGTGCTGCAGGTAGGAGACAAAATAGAAAACGCGATAGTAACTGACATAAATAATGATGGCGTGGAGGTTTTGTATCAGGGAGAAGCGTTTTTCTTTCTTTCTCCGGCGAAAAGGCTTTTAGCCCTTGAAGAGGGTAAGCCGTCCGAAGAAGCAAAGAAAAAATGACGTTAAGGCTATGAAAACAAAAAAGCTTACTTTTAATGGGATGGGCGGATTCGCGATAATTGTTTTTTGCGCCGTAACTTTTGTTTTTTACGGGCGTCCTTTATTTGCTTCCATAGTAAGAGTGGATAGTATTAATTGGGACGAGCTCCTTGGCGGAAAGATGAATACGCGCATTAAAATGGACCTTCATGATGCCCCGCTAAGAGACGTATTAAAAATGATTTTTTCACAGTCAGGCTTAAACTTTGTCGCGTCAGAGACGATCGCCGATCGCAAGGTGACCCTTTATCTGGATAATGTGCCGCTTCGTGACGCGCTGAATAAAATATTTCAGGTCTCCAATGTGACATATGAGTTTGATGAGGATAGCGACATATTTATTGTTAAGGATTGGGGCAGGCCCACCCTTGACCTTACGACGAAGGTCTATTACTTGAAATATATCTCAGTTACTAATTCTAAGTTTATAAGGGATAATGCTAATAGCGATAGCATCTCTGGTAGTGCCAGTAGTAGTTCTACCGGCAGTTCTAGCGGTAGTTCTAGCAGCAGCAGCGGCAATGGCAGTACTTTGACGGATGTCCTTACTAAGATTCTAAGCACAGACGGAAAGATTACCGAGGACCCCGCGACCAACAGTATTATCGTTACTGATTTACCCAGCAAGTTTACTGTGATTGATCAAGTTGTTTCCCAGTTGGATATTCCTATCCCGCAGGTGTTAATAGCTGTTGAAATCCTGGATGTGGCGAAATCCGATATGGATCAGTTGGGAGTTAAATTTGGCGCCGGGGATTGGCTTTCTTACAGCGGGCCTAATCTGGGGCAGACATATTTTCCTTTTGATAGCCATAATATAATGAAGTCTGTCGGGCGCGGGCTTCCGACGCCTGCCGCCTGGACAATGACTGGGTTTACTTTCGCGGCTAATTTTCTTTCTACGCGCTCTACCACAAAATTCCTGGCCAGGCCTAAGCTTTTCGTTTTGAATAATGAGACCGCGGAATTAAATATTACTACAGACGAAGGCATTAGCATAATTAGCTCACAAACCGTCGGGACCAGCACAACTACTGCCCAGAATGTGCAGAGAGAGAAAACAGGCGTATCTTTAAAGGTTACTCCACAAATATGTATGGATACCAACGAGGTAACTATGGTTTTGGAGCCGTCAGTTAAAGAGGCAGTAACCGGTTCATTGATAGCTAACAGCCAGCCCACTAAGGATGTGGAAGAGCGGTCTCTAAAATCGACGGTAAGGGTTAAAAGCGGCGAGACGATTATGTTAGGCGGGCTTATCCGTCAGAACAGTCCGGAAACCATAACTAAGGTACCTTTTCTAAGCAATATTCCGATTATTGGAGCGGCCTTCCGCCATAAAAAATACGGCCCGACCAAGGACCGCGAAATGCTGGTTTTCCTTACGCCCAGGATTATTAGAGATACCGTTGGTATGGCTAATAACCTGCAGTTGCCGCAGACTATAGAGGAACGCGAACAGGAGCCGGAAAATTCAAAAGGATCCGAGCGAAGCTCAATGGTTTCCAGGACATTGGGAGTTTATGATACTAAATCAAGCGGGGATGATTGGTAAGCAATAATTTTTGTAACAGTTCAGCCCTTGGAAGTCACCGACGAGTGTCATTGCGAGCGACCGAAGGGAGCGAAGCAATCCCATAAAGAGAGATTGCTTCGCCACTGCGGTGGCTCGCAATGACACGCGTTTTACTATTGCGACACAGTCTGAATGACACGGTTACTTCCGTAAGCTGAACTGTTACTAATTTTTAACATGGCACAGACATACTTAAAATTAGGAGAGATGCTTATAAAGGCGGGATTGATTACTCAAGATCAGCTTGAGAAGGCAATCCTTGTTCAGAAAGCAGAGGGCGGGCGTATCGGGGAAATACTGATTAAACTGGATATTGTTAAAGAAACTGACATTATTAATTCGTTAGCCAAACAGTTAAATATTCCATATGTAACTTTAAAAAACGGGATGATCAAGCCTGCACTAGACCAGGGCTTGGATAAATTGATCCCTAAAGAGTTCGCGAGGAAAAATTTTGTCTTGCCGATTTCCCGCAATTTAAATTCCCTTACCTGCGCGGTGTATGACCCATTAGATATCTCTATGATAGATAACATCAGAAAAATGTCAAGATGTGAGGTTAACCTTTTGATTGCCTCAAGGGGCGATATAATGCAGGTTGCCGAAGAGTTTTACGGCAAGTTAGACCTGCTTAACGAGGCTGTTAAAGATTCTTATCGGCTGGCAGACAGCGGTATGGAGTCTGAAGTTTCGACAGATTCTTCGTTGAGCATAGACCGCCTCATTGCCAGCGCCGAGGAGGCGCCGGTAATTAAATTGGTTGACCTTATTGTGCGCCAGGCGATTGACGAAAGGGCCTCTGATATCCATGTCGAGACCTACCGCGATAAAATCCGCCTGCGTTACCGCATCGACGGGAAACTCTACGATATACCGCCGCCGGCACGCCATCTGCATTTAGCTATTGTTTCGCGTATTAAAATCCTGACTAAATTAGATATAGCTGAGAAGCGCCTGCCTCAAGACGGCGCGTTTATGGTCCGCCTTGAGGACAGGGTGGTGGATTTGCGCGTGTCAATTATCCCGACTATTTACGGAGAAAAGGTTGTTATGAGGATTCTTGACCGTTCTAAAATGAACCTTGATTTAGCAATAATGGGTTTTGAGGGTAAACAGTTAGAGGCGTTCCGTAAAGGTATAAATTCGCCCTTTGGCCTGGTTTTGTTGACCGGGCCGACAGGTTCAGGCAAGACCACGACTTTATACGCCGCGCTTAACGAGATAAAAAGCCCTACGAAAAATATAATGACCGTCGAAGATCCTGTCGAATACCGTATTGATGGGATTAATCAGGTTCAGGTAAAGCCCGAGATTGGCTTGACATTTGCCACCAGCCTGCGGGCGTTCTTAAGGCAGGACCCCGACGTCATTTTAGTCGGCGAGGTCCGTGACTTAGAAACCGCGGAAATATGCATACGTTCGGCCCTGACCGGCCATTTGGTCCTTTCGACTTTGCATACTAATGACGCGCCGTCAGCGGTTACCAGGCTTATGGATATCGGCATACAGCCGTATTTGTTGACACCTTCTTTATTGGCGGTTGTGGCGCAAAGGCTTATAAGGAAGCTTTGCCAGTACTGCAAAGAAGCTTACGAACCGACTAAAGCGGAATTGGGCGATTTGCAAGTCAACGCGGATTTAATTTACCGGCCTGCCGGCTGTCAAAAATGCAATCATATCGGGTATCAGGGCAGGTCGTTGATCGCGGAGGTGATGACGGTTACCTCTAAAATCCGCGAGGCTATCGGTGAAAGAAAATCTTTTCAGGAAATACGTAAAATAGCCATAGAACAGGGGATGGATTCGCTGCTAGCCAGCGGGATCAAAAAAGTAGAAAGCGGGCATACTTCTCTTGAAGAAGTTTTGTCTGTTACTATGGGGATTGAATAATGTCGGTTTTTGATTACAATGCCAGGAATCAGCAGGGAGAGAAGGTATCGGGCACCGAGGAAGCGGAAAGCAGCGATGTCCTGCTAACTCGTTTGCAGATGCGCGGCCTGTTTGTTACGTCAGTAAAACAACAGACTCAAGCGGCGGTTACTAAAGCTGGAGATAAGGCAAAGGCTAAAATTGTTGCCCAAAGGGCGAATAAGATGACCCATAGCGGCGTGAAAGAAGAAGATTTAACGCTGTTCGCGCGTCAGCTGGCGACAATATTAGGTTCAGGCGTGCCTCTTTTAAAAAGCCTTAACGCTATTTTACGCCAGGTTGATTCAAAGAAGTTTTACGATATGGTCACAAAGATTTCATCTGATGTCGAGGCGGGGTTTAGTTTTCGGGACGCCATGGCGAAATACCCAAAGATTTTTACGCCGTTATGGGTAAATCTCGTCGAGACAGGAGAGGCCTCGGGAAACCTGCCGCTGGTTTTAGAGCGGCTGGCAAATTATCTTGAAACGCGCGCCGCCTTTAAACGAAAAATTATCTCGGCGATGGTCTATCCGATTATTCTTTTTTCGGTGGCGGCGCTGGCAATTATTATTTTTGTGCTTATTATTATTCCTAAATTCACCGATATTTTTAAGGGCTTTGATATTGAACTGCCGCTTCCTACAAGGATATTGATTGCTATCAGCGGCTTTGCCAGAAAGAATATTATGTATCTTGTGTTTGCTATCATTGCGGCAGTATTCGCTTTTAAAAGGATTGTCCGCAACAAGCAGGGCAAACGATTAGTTGATAGCTTCGTATTTAAGATACCGATTTTAAGCGATTACCTTCACCTGGCGGAAACCGAAAAATTCACTTCGACAATGGCAACTTTGCTTGAGTCCGGCGTGCCCATACTTTACGCTTTGGAAATTGCCGAACGGTCGGTAGATAATGTGTTAGTGCAGGCAATAATAAAAAATGTCAATGATAATGTCAGGGAAGGCAGGTCGTTGGTTCAGCCTCTTGAAGAAGGAGGTTTTTTTTCTCCGATGGTTATTCAGATGGTCAGCATCGGAGAGGAAATCGGCGAGCTGGATAAAATGTTTAAGAGGATCGCGGCGTTTTATTCCGAGCTTATGGAAGTAAAAATAACACGATTTACCGCGATGTTTGAACCGTTGATGATAGTTTTTATGGGTATAGTTATCGGCGGCATGGTCATCTCAATGTTCCTGCCAATATTTCAGATTGCAAATATCGGAGGAAAGTAGTAAAATAGCTGTAAGAAAAAAAGCTAAGGAGGTGAGGAATAGGCATTAGGGTTAGAGTTAGAAATCGTTTAGAAGATTGTAGCTAATTTATTATGTAACAGAAAGGAGCAAGAAGATGCGAAAGAAAGGTTTTACGTTAATAGAACTTATCACAGTTATAATCATCATCGCTATTTTGGTTGCTTTGGCATTGCCGCAATACACACGCCTTATTGAAAGAGGCCAGGGTTCAGCCGCGCGAAGCGGGTTAGACAGCATTAGAAAAGCTGAAGGCATGTATTTTGCTTTGAATGCCGAATATACCACAGATTTAAACTTATTAACAACGGAAGTTCCTGAAATTGCCAGGATTACTAATGAGAATTGGTCTTACGCTATTAACTCTACCGCGGTTAACGCAAATTTTGTCGCCACTGCCACAAGGCTAAAAGGCGCCTATTCGTCAACCAAGCAATACTTAAACATTACCAATGAAGGCGTAGTAGGCGGATCGCATCCTTCTTTTTCAAACAGCTGGTAATTTCTTGTTAAGGCTGTAAATAGAGGATGGCCATTTAGTGTAACTACCGACGCCGACGGTAAAACATTTACGGCAACTAAAAGTCAAGGCGCATATAACGATAAAATTATAACTCTGACCTATGACGGACAGGTAGCCGGGACTCACCCTTCGGTGGATAGCAGCAGAGGTAGTTTCATCGATGGTACAGGAAAGTATAAGACACTTTCCCATACACTCGCGAAACTGGCTGAAAGTTTTAGCCGAAGGCCAGTTTTTTGAATGTAACCGGAAAGGATAATCAAAAAGAAAAAGGGAGCCAAATATGCATAACAGAAAAGGTATAACCATAATTGAAATTATTACTGTGGTTATCGTTATTTCAATATTGGCAGCCGTGGCTTTACCGCAGTATATGACCGCTATTGAAAGAGGGCAGGTAGGCAGGGTCCGCGCAAAGGTAGATGTTATCCGTAAAGCGGAGGCAGCTTATTTTAGCATTAATATGAGGTATACAACTAGTCTTTCATTGCTTGCTAATGATGTTCCGGAGGCAAACGCGGGTTTAACCAATGGTTCGGATGGGGAGTGGACCTATTCGATCGCGGAATCTACGGACCAAGAGAGCTATACGGTTACCGCCACCCGTAAGGCTGGTGTTGTGGCGAAATATTCGGCAAAAACAGTGGAGATTGATAAGGACGGGCAACTAATAGGTACCGGGACGCATCCGTTAGGAAGGTAGGAGCAGGAGAAATTCTACTTGAGAATAGAAAATGAAAGATGCGTCGCCTGATGTAAGCACGCGTTCATTTATGATTAACGCGGCCTTTGATAGATAGTACCAGTGGTAGTTTTTAAAATGTAACCGGAAAGGATAATCAAAAAGAAAAAGAGAGCCAGATATGCATAACAGAAAAGGTATAACCATAATTGAAATTATTACTGTGGTTATCGTTATTTCAATATTGGCAGCCGTGGCTTTACCGCAGTATATGACCGCTATTGAAAGAGGGCAGGTAGGCAGGGTCCGCGCAAAGGTAGATGTTATCCGTAAAGCGGAGGCAGCTTATTTTAGCATTAATATGAGGTATACAACTAGTCTTTCATTGCTTGCTAATGATGTTCCGGAGGCAAACGCGGGTTTAACCAATGGTTCGGATGGGGAGTGGACCTATTCGATCGCAGAATCTACGGACCAAGAGAGCTATACGGTTACCGCCGTCCGTAAGCAAGGTGTTGTATCAAGATATTCGCTCAAAGAAGTACATATTGATCAAGATGGGCAAGTAGTTGACAAAACCGGTGAAACTTTCCATCCGTTAGCAAGGTAAGAAACATAAGAAATTTAATTTGGAAATAAAGGATGAAAGATACGTCGTCTGATGTAAGCACGCGTTCTTTGCAGATTGCCGTAGCAGGGGTTATTCTTATAATCTTGGTTGTGGTTGGTTCTTCTCATTACCTGCGCCTGATAGATAAGGCCGCTATGATTAACGCGGAGTCTTCGCTTTCGGTTTTGGAAAAATGCCAGCTTATTTATTACAATATTTACGGCAGGTACGCCAAAGATATTGATGAGCTGGGTATGGAGATGCCAGATTTAAAGCAAGAGCTGGAAAAAAACAGAAGAGACTCGCAGTGGCTTTACAGTATGAGCGGAGAAAACAACTTTTGCGCCATTACCGCTACAAGGAGAAATACACGGTGGAATGAGTTATCCAAGACCTTGATTATAAGGGAAATAGGCCCTGATAAAAGAGAGACCACGGTTCAGTAATGAGGTAGAGAATTGGTAAAACCAGATCTTATAAAGCGGAAGTTTGTTTTGTTTGAGACTTTAGTGGTATGGGAAAGTTTTAAAAAACACTTTCCCATACCACTACGAAACTGGCTGAAATTTCTGGCAGAAGGCCGGTTTCTTGTTGCGCGTTCCAAGGCTAGGAGGTTTGTAGCGGGCTTTA
>ERZ1292640.4270-Hain-H43-02um-R1-4270-length-10923-cov-4_pt1 | contig 10923 bp, 7 predicted proteins | sample MGYA00564404_ERZ1292640 | MGnify/ENA primary metagenome ERZ1292640 (study PRJEB36523, sample SAMEA6512636) | groundwater metagenome | collected 2019-01-08 | study: AquaDiva: Metagenomics assemblies of 32 groundwater samples | reverse complement strand
CAGGCGGTTCATGCCGGCCACGTCGGGCACAGCGGGGCTGAGCACGGGCTGAACACCCCACACCAGTGCCAGGCGGCGCGCGGTGCTGTCCCGAGGCGTGATGCCCAGGATGCTGGCGCGCGGGCGCTCGCGCGCCATGCGCAAAGCCGAAGAGCCGGAGCTGGTGTAGGCCACCAGGGCGGCCACATCGAGCAGGCCGGCCACTGAGCGCGCGGCCCAGCCGATGGCGTCGGCCGTGTTGGCCGCGGGCGGTGTGTGCGAGGCGTCGATGGCCTCGCGGTACTGCGGGTCGGCCTCGGTCTGGGCAATGATGCGGTCCATCATCGCCACCGATTCCACTGGGTATTTCCCAGACGCCGATTCGGCCGACAGCATCACGGCGTCTGCGCCGTCGTAGATGGCGGTGGCCACGTCGGAGGCTTCGGCACGCGTGGGCACCGGCGCGCTGACCATCGACTCCAGCATCTGCGTCGCCACGATCACCGGCAGGCCGCGCTGGCGGCAGGCGCGCACGATGCGCTTCTGGATCGCGGGCACCTGCTCGGCTGGCATCTCCACGCCCAGGTCGCCGCGCGCCACCATCACCGCGTCGGTCACGTCGAGGATCGCGTCCAGGCTGTGGATGGCGGCGGGTTTCTCCAGCTTGGCAACGATGCCAGCACGGCCCTGCACGATGGCCTTCACCTCTTCGATGTCGGCCGCGCGCTGCACGAACGAGAGCGCGATCCAGTCCACGCCCAGGCTGAGACCGAAGTCCAGGTCGGCGCGGTCCTTGGCCGTCAGGGCCGAGAGCGGCAGCACCACGCCCGGCACGTTCACGCCCTTGCGGTCCGAGAGCGGGCCGCCGTTGAGCACGCGTGTCTCGGCAAAGTCCGGCCCGCAGCGCTCCACCACCAGGCGCAACCGGCCGTCGTCGAGCAGCAGCTCGGCGCCGGATTGCAGCGCGGCAAAGATCTCGGGGTGCGGCAGGGGCGCGCGGGTCGCGTCGCCCGGTGTGGATCGGTCCAGGTCGAGACGGAAGGACTCGCCCTCCACCAGCGTCACCGGTCCGTTCGCAAAGGTGCCGACGCGCAGCTTGGGGCCTTGCAGATCCAGCAGCACGCCAATGGGACGGCCCAGGTCGGTTTCGATGCTGCGGATCAGTTCCAGGCGCTGCTGGTGGTCGGCGTGCGTGCCGTGACTGAAGTTGAGGCGGAACACGTCAGCCCCGGCCTTCACCAGGGCTTCGATGGTGGCGCGGTCGGCGCTGGCGGGGCCCAGCGTGGCGACGATCTTGGCGTTGCAGGGGCGGTTCATTCAGGGGGCCTCGGTTGGGGGGCCGTCGATGACGATGGCCCGAAAGTCGTTCACATTGGTCAGGGTCGGGCCGGTGATCACCGCGTCGCCCAGCGCTTCAAAGAAGCCGTGGCCGTCGTTCGCGTCCAGCCGTTCGCGCGGGTTCAGGCCCAGCGCCCAGGCGCGGTCCAGCGTGTCGGGCCCGATCAGGGCACCGGCGATCTCTTCCTGGCCGTCCACACCGTCGGTGTCCCCGGCCAGCGCGTGGATGCCGGGCTCGCCTCGCAGCGCCACGGCAAGGGCCAGGAGGAACTCGACGTTGCGGCCGCCGCGCCCCTGGCCTTTCAGCGTGACCGTGGTCTCGCCGCCCGAGAGCAGCACGCAGGGCCCCAGGAAAGGCTGGCCCCGACGGGCGGTCTGCAGCGCGATGCCGGCCAGCGCCTTGGCCACGTCGCGCGCTTCGCCTTCGATGGCATCACCCAGGATGTGGGCATGCAAGCCCGCTTGTCGAGCGACAGCGGCTGCGGCCTCCAGCGCTCTCTGCGGCGTGGCGATGAAGTGGGTGTCGATGAGCGGCAGGCGCAGATCGCCGGGCTTGAGCGATTCGCCGTCACCGCTTTCCAGCCAGGCCAGCGCGGTCGGCGGCACGCGGATGCGGTAGCGCCGCAGGATGGCGAGTGCATCGGCGCAAGTGGTCGGGTCGGGCACGGTGGGGCCTGAGGCGATGTCGATCGGGTCGTCGCCCGGCACATCGGAGAGCAACAGGTTGAGCACACGCGCCGGGTGGCAGGCGGCGGCCAGGCGACCGCCCTGGATGGCCGAAAGGTGGCGCCGCACACAGTTCATCTCGGTGATGCTGGCGCCGCTGGCAAGCAGGGCCTGGTTCAGCGCCTGCAGGTCCGCCAGCGTGAGCCCTGGCAGCGGCAACGGCAACAGCGCCGATCCACCGCCAGAGATAAGGCACAGCACCAGGTCGTCCGCACCAAGACCTTGAACCGTCTGCAGCAGCCGAGCGGCCGCTTTTTCACCTGCCGCATCGGGCCCCGGGTGCGCCGCCTCAACGATCTCGATGCGCTCGCAGGGCACGGCGTAGCCGTAGCGCGTGACCACCAGACCGGACAACGGGCCAGGCCAGTGCTGCTCCACCGCGCGCGCCATGGCGGCCGACGCCTTGCCCGCGCCGATCACCACCAGCCGGCCTTTGGGCGCCGGGGGCAGCAACGGCGGCACGCACAGCGCGGGCTGAGCGGCGGCGATGGCGGCGTCGAACATGCGACGCAGCAACCGCTGGGTATCGGTCGGTTTCATGGCGTGTACCCGATACCGGTTCAAACGCCCGCTGATACGACGGGCTTGAGCACGGTGCTGGCTGGCGGAGCGTCTCCCTCGTACAGCCCGTGCAGGTCTTCAGGATCGGTCTTGCCGTCGAGCACCTGCTCCAGGCGCTCTCGGTCCACCGAGCCGACCCAACGGGCGATGGCCACGGTGCCGACGGCGTTGCCGATGGTGTTGGTGATGGCACGGGCTTCCGACATGAAGCGGTCCACCCCCAGCAACAGCACCATGCCGGCGACCGGGATCTTGCCCATCGACGCCAGCGTGGCCGCCAGCGTGATGAAGCCCGATCCGGTCACACCCGCAGAGCCTTTCGAGGTCAGCAGCAGCACGCCGAGCACCACCAGCTGGTCGGTCAGCGTCAATGGTGTGTTGGTGGCCTGGGCAATGAAGATCGCCGCCATCGTGTAGTAGATGCACTGGCCGTCGGGATTGAAGGTCAGCCCGGACGGCACCACCAGGCCGACCACCGGTTTGGAGACACCCGCGTTCTCCAGCTTGCGCATGAGCTGCGGCACCACCGATTCGGACGAACTGGTACCCAGCACGGTGAACAGCTCGTCCTTGATGTACTTCAGGAATTTCCAGAGGCTGAAGCCCGAGAGACGCGCGATGCCGCCGAGCACGATGGTCACGAACAAGAAGCAGGTGATGTACATCGTGCCCATCAGCTTGCCCAGTGAGACCACCGATCCCAGCCCGTACTTGCCGACGGTGAACGCCATGGCGCCAAAGGCGGCGATGGGCGCCAGCCGCATGATCATGCCGACGATGGAAAACACGCCGTGGGTGAACGAGTCGAGCAGGTCCACCACAGGCCTGGCGCGTGGTCCGATGTGCGAGAGCGCCACGCCAAAGAAGGTTGCGAAGACCAGGATCTGCAGGATGTCGTTCTTGGCGAGCGCGTCCACGATGCTGGTGGGCACCAGATGGAGCATGAAGTCCACAAAGCCAGCGGGCTTGGTGGAGGTGGCCGTGTAGTTGGCGATGGCCGTGGTGTCGAGCTGGGCCGCGTCGATGTTCATGCCCTCGCCGGGGCGCACCAGGTTCACAACCACCAGGCCCAGCACCAGCGCAAACGTGGAGAGCACTTCAAAGTAGATCAGGGCGCGCACACCGACGCGGCCCAGTTCCTTCATGTTCTCCATGCGCGCAATGCCCAGCACCACCGTGGCAAAGATGATGGGCGCAAACACCATCTTGATGAGCTTGATGAACACGTCGCCCAGGGGCTTGAGGTCGCTGCCAAGCTGGGGCCAGAAGAAGCCCAGCGCCACACCGGCGAACACGCCGATCAGGACCTGGACGTAGAGTTTTCCGAAGAAGCGGCGCATGGCGGAACTCCTGAGTGAGGGACGGACGCAAAAAAGGCCTCGCGCCAGTGCGAGATGACTGGCTCGGAATGGAGCGGGCGCCGGACGCGCCGCTGGGACGGAATGAAGAACCAACGCGCAAGACCGGGCAGCTGCCGGCCTTGCGTGTTCAGCCTGTCAGCAGATCAGGCGGCTTTGCGCAGTGCGCTGGCGTTGAGCAGGTCGCACACCGCCTGCGTGACCTGGGCCGTGGTGGCCTTGCCACCCAGGTCGCCGGTGTGCAACGCGGGGTTGGCGGTGACCTGTTCGATGGCGCTCATCAGGCGCTTGGCAGCGTCGAATTCGCCCAGGTGTTCGAGCAGCATCACGCAGCTCCAGAAGGTGCCGACCGGGTTGGCCAGGCCCTTGCCCATGATGTCAAACGCCGAGCCATGGATGGGCTCGAACATGCTGGGGTAGCGGCGCTCGGGGTCGATGTTGGCCGTGGGCGCAATGCCCAGGCTGCCGGCCAGCGCAGCAGCCAGGTCGCTCAGGATGTCGGCGTGCAGGTTGGTGGCGACGATGGTGTCCAGCGTGGCCGGACGGTTCACCATGCGGGCGGTGGCCGCATCCACAATTTCCTTGTCCCACTTCACGTCCGGGAACTCCTGCGAGATCTGCACGGCGATCTCGTCCCACATCACCATGGCGTGGCGCTGTGCGTTGCTCTTGGTGATCACGGTGAGTTGCTTGCGCGGGCGGCTCTGCGCCAGCTTGAACGCAAAGCGCATCACGCGCTCCACGCCGGCGCGGGTCATCATGGTCACGTCGGTGGCGGCTTCGATCGGGTGCCCTTGGTGCACGCGGCCGCCCACGCCGGAGTATTCGCCTTCGGAGTTTTCGCGCACGATGACCCAGTTCAGGTCTTCGGGCTTGCAGCGCTTGAGCGGCGCGTCGATGCCGGGCAGGATGCGCGTGGGTCGCACGTTGGCGTACTGGTCGAAGCCCTGGCAGATTTTGAGGCGCAAGCCCCAGAGCGTGATGTGGTCCGGAATGTCCGGATCGCCGGCCGAGCCAAACAGGATGGCGTCCTTGTTGCGCAACGGCTCCAGCCCGTCGGCTGGCATCATCACCCCGTGCTGACGGTAGTAGTCACCGCCCCAGTCGAAGTTTTCAAATTCGAAGCGCAAGCCGCTGCTGGAAGCAGCGATGGCTTCCAGAACTTGCTGGCCAGCGGGCACGACTTCTTTGCCGATGCCGTCTCCGGGAATGGTCGCGATGGCGTAGGTCTTCATGGCTTGTCTCCTTGTTTGGACGGGAACGATGGCGCAACTGTAGGTGGGTTCCGGCGTGCTGATTCAGGGCTATAGTGAATGCATTGTTCACCTTGATTCAACAGTGGAGCACCCATGAGCAACCCTGTTCAGCCCGCCGATCTCGGCTTTTTCTCGGTGCTGGCCAGTGCTGGCAGCCTCAGCGACGCCGCACGCGAACTGGGCATCACCACCCCGGCGGTCAGCAAGCACCTGGCACAGATGGAAGCACGTGTGGGGGTGTCGCTGGTCAACCGCACCACGCGGCGCATGGGCCTCACGCCCGAGGGCGAGCTGTACCTGGAGCACGCGCGCCGCATCCTGGGCGAGATCCAGGACCTGGGTGAGCTGCTGGGTGCCGCCAAGTCCAGCCCGCAGGGCCTACTGCGCGTGAACGCCACGCTGGGTTTCGGCCGCAGCCACATCGCACCGCTGATCTCGCGCTTCGCACGCCAGAACCCCGGTGTGGACGTGCAACTGCAGCTCTCCGTCAACCCGCCTCCGCTGACGGACGACGCGTTCGACGTCTGTATCCGCTTCGGCGCGCCGCCCGACGCGCGCGTGATCGCGCGCCACATCGCACCCAACCGGCGCCTGCTCTGCGCTTCACCGGCTTACCTGAAGCAACATGGCACGCCGCGCACGCCGCACGAACTGGCACGGTACAACTGCATCGGCATCCGCCAGGGCGAAGAGGCCTACGGTACCTGGCGGCTGACTCATGGCCGCGGTAAACAGGCGGTGACTGAGACGGTCAAGACACGCGGCAGCCTGACCACCAACGACGGCGAGATTGCGGTCAACTGGGCACTGGACGGTCACGGCATCCTGATGCGTGCCGAATGGGACATCCAGCGTTACCTGAAGAGCGGCCGGCTGGTACAGGTGCTCCCGCAGTGCTTCACGCCCGACGCCGACATCTACGCGGTGTACCCGCAGCGCCACCAGATGGCCGCGCGTGTGCGGGCCTTTGTGGATTTTGTCGCTACGGCGTTCTCGCAGCCGGCCGGCCAGGCCACCAACTGAGTGAATCGCCCCTCATATGTTCAACAAACGGCTTTGTTGCACAAGTCGGAAGGCAGACGAGATTACCCCAGCCCCAGACGCAGCTATGCCATGGCACCCACGGGCACCGTGCTCGGGCGCCCGAGCTGGGTGAAGCGGTTGAGCAGAGCCACACGCACATGCAACTCCACCACCTGACGCTCAAACGTGCGCGCCATCACCCGCTGGCCCAGGCGTTTGAAGCAGTGCATCTTGGTCTCCACCAGACTTCTGCGGTGATAGCCGCTCCACTTCTTCCAGATGCTGCGCCCCAATCTGTCACAGGCTCGCAGCGCTTCGTTGCGCGCATGCGCTCCCACCAGGGTCGCCTTCCACGTCTGGGCGTTCTTGCGCGGGGGGGATCACCGCCTGCGCATTTCGCTGGGCAATCGCCGCATGGCACGCCTTGGTGTCGTAGGCACCGTCCCCACTGACGCTGGCAATCGGCTCATCGGGTGGTATCTGCTCCAGCAACTCGAGCAGCATGGGCGCATCGCCCACGCTGTTGTCGGTCACCTCGATGGCCCGGATCTCCAACGTGTGGGCATCAATACCCAGGTGCACCTTGCGCCACTGGCGCCGGTACTCGGCCCCGTGCTTCTTGCGTTTCCATTCGCCTTCGCCAAGGAACTGAATGCCGGTGCTGTCCACCAGCAGTTCCAGTGCGGTGGTACTGGCTCGGTAGGGCAGTTGTACCTGCAAAGTCTTCTGGCGTCGGCACACGGTGCTGTAGTCGGGCACCCGCCAGTCCAGGCCTGCCAGATGCAGCAGGCTTTCAACCATGCCCAGGCTTTGACGCAGGGCCAGACCGAACAGGCACTTGATGCCCAGACAGAACTGGATGGCTGCGTTGGAGAAGATGTGCTGGCGCCCGCGTTTGCCGCTGGATGGGGCGTACCACTGCATGCCTTTGTCCAGCCAGATTGTCAGCGACCCTCGGGCTTTGAGCGCGGCGTTGTACTCTGCCCAGTTGGTGGTCTTGTAGCGGGCCTTGGACCCCTTCGGTTCACTCATGTCTCGAGGCTACCAGCTCAGCGGACTGGCTTTGTGCAACAAAGCCACTACCTCGCCTCAGACCGAGCCTGGGCGCCCTTGTCGGCTTTCGTCAAGGGTGGTTCTCCCACCGGCGGCGTGACGTTGCGCGCGATTGCCTGGATACGTTCGTAGTCCTGCTGCGTCGCGCCCAGGTCGGACGGCATGACGCGTTTCAGCGCCGCCTCCCTGAACGCCTTGCGATCCACGCTGCGCAGCTGCATTCCCAGCCGGCGCAACTCGGCTTCCATCAGCAACTCGTTGGAGATCGTTTGCACGTTGACCCACGTGGCCGCCTTGCGGATCGCCGCCTCCACCACTTTCTGATCGGCCGGTGTCAACGCTTTCCATGCGGCGCCGGAAAGCGTGATCGATACCAGGTCGTGGATATGCCCTGTCAGGAAGGCGAATTTCTGCACCTCGTAGAACTTCTTCGCGTAGATCGTGGGCAGTGGGTTTTCCTGCGCGTCGACCTCGCCGTTCTTGAGCGCTTCGTACACCTTGGCAAACGGAATGGGCGTCACCTGGGCCTGCATCGCCTGGCCGAACAGCTTGTATGCCGGCGCGCCGGGCACCCGCAATTTGAGGCCGGCCATATCCTGCGGCCCGGTGATCGAGCGGTTCGAGGTGACATGGCGGGCGCCGTAGTACACGGCGCCGATCATGTGATTGCCGGTGGCCTTTTCGTAGCCGTCCAGCTGTTCCTGGAAAAAGCCGCTGGCCAGATAGCGCCGCACATGGTCGATGTCCTGGAACACGAACGGGAAGCCGGAAACCGCCAATCCAGGATAGTCCTTGCTCGCATGGGTCATGCCTAGATAGGCGATGTGGATTTCGCCGCTCTTGAGTTTGGCAGGGAGTGTTTCCTCCCCACCCGCCTTGCTCGCGGGAATGACTTCCAGCCGCACGCGTCCCTGGGTTAGCCGGGCGATTTCGTCACCCGCCTGCACGGCCTGCAGGTGATAGGGTTCGCCCGCTTCATATACGTGGGCCCACTTGAGCACTTGGGTCTGGGCGATCGCCGCGACGCACGCGAAGGTAGACAACGCAAACAGGAATATTCTTTTCTTCATTCTCTGTCTCCCTCCGAAAAATGCGATGCCGGCTTCAGGCGGGCAGCAATGACGCCGGAAAATCCTGGTAGCACACCGGCCTGAGGAAGCGGTCGATGGACCGGCTGCCTACCGAAGTCGAGCGAACGTCGGAAGTGGCGGGGAATGGCCCACCGTGAACCATCGCATGAGCCACTTCGACGCCGGTCGGAAAGCCGTTGACCAGCAAGCGCCCGGCCTTGCGCTCCAGGATGGCAAGCAGCTGCCTGGCCGCTTCGTTATCCACCCCATCGAGTTGCAGCGTGGCGGTGAGTTGGCCGTCCAGGTGTTCGGCCAGCTCGCGCATCTGCGCGAGGTCGCGGCAGCGCACGAGCAGGGAACACGGCCCGAAAACCTCGTCGTGCAATGCCGGCGTAGCCAGAAATGTTGCGGCTTCGGTCTGGAAGACGGCCGCCTGTGCGGCGCAGGTGCCAGCAGAGCCCTGCCCTTCGCCCACCCGAGCGACGCCGGTCATCGCGGCCAACCGATCCACGCCCGCGCGATAGGCCTTATGGATTCCCGTGTTGAGCATTGTCGCCGCGGGCCGCTGTGCCAGCGCCTCTGCAACGGCCGCGCTGAATCGGTCCCATTCGGGACCGCCGACGCCAACCACCAGGCCGGGATTGGTGCAGAACTGCCCGGCTCCCATCAACAGCGAATCGACGAAACCGCTTGCGATCGCATCGCCTCGAGCCGCCAGCGCGTTCGGGAACGCGAACACCGGGTTGATCGCACTCATCTCGGCATACACCGGGATCGGCTGCGGCCGCCGCTGCGCCAGCCGGCACAGCGCCAAGCCGCCGGCCCGCGAGCCGGTGAAGGCTACCGCCTGCACGGCCGGATGCGACACCAGCCGCTCGCCGACGTCGTGGCCGGGCCCAGCCAGCATCGAGAACACGCCCAAAGGGAGATCGCAAGCCGCGGCGGCGGCCTGGAGGACCCGCGCCACCCACTCGGAAGTGCCCGGATGGGAAGGATGGGCCTTGACAATCACCGGACAGCCGGCGGCCAGCGCCGCAGCCGTATCGCCCCCCGCTACCGAGAACGCCAGCGGGAAGTTGCTCGCGCCGAACACCGCCACTGGTCCCAGCGGGATCATGCGCATGCACAGCTCGGGCCGGCGCGCCGGCTGGCGATCGGGCAAGGCACTGTCCACGACGACGGGTTGCCACAGGCCCGTGCGCGCGATTTCGGCAAACAGCCGCAACTGGGCGGTCGTGCGGGCGCGCTCGCCCTCCAGCCGCGCGCGCGGCAGGCCCGTTTCGGCCATCGCGCGTTCTATCAGCGTGTCGCCCAGCGCTTCGATGCCGGCCGCGATTCGCTCCAGGAAGACCGTCCGCTGCTCGCCGGTCGTTTGCCGGTAGGGATCGAAGGCTTGCTGCGCGAGCGCGGCGGCGTGGTCGACGTCTTCCGGCGCGGCGGCGCTGAATGCAGGTTCCAGCGTGCGCCCGCTCGCGGGGTCGACGGCATGGAAGGCGGCAGGAATTCCGGCCAGGCTGCGCTGGCCGATCAGCAGTTGCCCGTCGAGGTGCAAAGGGGAGTTCATTCGTGATTTCGTTCAGGTGATCGCGCCGAGTTGCCACGGCACGAATTCGTTCTGGCCATAGCCGTGCAGTTCGCTTTTCGTGCGTTCGCCCGAAGCGACACGCAGGATGGCCTGGAAGATCTGCTCGCCCATCTCGTCGACCGACACCTCGCCGTCGGCGATACCGCCGCAGTTGATGTCCATGTCGGCGGCCTGGCGCTGCCACAGCGCACTGTTGGTGGCGAGCTTGACCGATGGGGCCGGTGCGCAGCCATAGGCCGAACCCCGCCCGGTGGTGAAGCAGATCAGGTTGGCTCCGCCGGCCACCTGTCCGGTGGCACTGACCGGGTCGTAGCCAGGCGTGTCCATGAAGACCAGCCCGCGGCTGCGCACCGGCTGCGCGTACTCCAGCACATCGACGAGGTTGGTGCTGCCGCCCTTGGCGACTGCGCCCAGCGACTTCTCCAGGATGGTCGTGAGCCCGCCGGCCTTGTTGCCCGCCGAGGGATTGTTGTTGAGGTCCGCCCCCATGCGGCGGCAGTAGTCCTCCCACCAGCGGATGCGTGCCAGCAGCTTGTCCGCCACGGCCGGGCTTTGCGCGCGCCGCGTGAGCAGGTGCTCGGCGCCGTAGATTTCCGGCGTCTCGGACAGGATGGCGGTGCCGCCGTGGCGCACCAGCCGATCCATCGCTGCGCCCAGCGCCGGATTCGCCGTCATGCCCGAATAGCTGTCGGAGCCGCCGCATTGCAAGCCCACCACCAGGTGGCTGGCCGGCACTTCGACACGCTCGATGGCATTCGCCCGCGGCAGCAGATTGCGCACCGCCTGCACGCCCCGCTCCACCGCCAATGCGGTGCCGCCGGATTCCTGGATCGTGAAGGTCTGAAGCGCCGGGCCGGCCTGCAGGCCCTCGGCCTCGATCCAGCCCGCAATCTGGTTGGTTTCGCAGCCCAGCCCGATCACGAGCACGGCCGCGAAGTTGGCATGCAGCGCATACCCGGCCAAGGTGCGGCGCA